>Ga0172382_10000214_pt1 | contig 104835 bp, 84 predicted proteins | sample Leawel138RmetaG_FD_122245 | JGI IMG/M metagenome (GOLD analysis project Ga0172382, IMG submission 122245) | Leachate microbial communities from a municipal landfill in Southern Ontario, Canada - Leachate well 138R metaG | ecosystem: Engineered > Solid waste > Landfill > Unclassified | place... | reverse complement strand
CGCGCCTCCAGCCACATGCGCAAGAACTGTTGTTATCGCTGCGGTCAAGGTAGTCTTACCATGGTCTACGTGACCGATGGTTCCAATGTTTACGTGTGGTTTAGTTCTTTCAAATTTCTGCTTAGCCACAGGAATCACTCCTCTTGCCGTTGAGGCATGTCCTTCAATTACCACTATATGTAGTAAGTACTACGGTGTTCTGGATATAACATAAACCCAGGATACTACAAAAAGCCCTTCCAATTATATAAAGGGCTAAATATATACTAGATGGAGCCGGCAACCAGAATCGAACTGGTGACCTCATCCTTACCATGGATGCGCTCTACCTACTGAGCTATGCCGGCATGGTTGCGGGGGCTGGACTTGAACCAACAACCTCCGGGTTATGAGCCCGACGAGCTACCAATTGCTCCACCCCGCGCCGCAAATTAAAGGACGGTTCGAAAAATGGTGGAGGGAGTAGGATTCGAACCTACGAAGGCATCACCAGCAGATTTACAGTCTGCCCCCTTTGGCCAGCTCGGGAATCCCTCCACGTTAGCCCATGTATGAGCTCACATCATATATCAGAACCACCGCAGGCATTGTAACATCATTGCTGCAACAAGTCAATACCTTTTGGTGAATCTGGAGCCAGCGGGGGGACTTGAACCCCCAACCTTGGCCTTACAAGGACCCTGCTCTACCGCTTGAGCTACACTGGCTTATCTTCTTTCAAAGGACTGATGCAGGTGTTATTATAGCGGAATTGTTCGACCTTGTCAATAACACGCGACCACGGCTTTTTACTTTATCTTATATCTATGAATCCTTCATCGAGCATATGAGCCATGGGTGGCTAAAACCGGTCTGCAAGACAGCTTTCAAGTTACCAGTTCCGCACTCCAACGCTTGGGACAGCTAGTTATCTACTTAACTCCTGGGAATAGCTATTCTAAAACTAGCGGCTTTGGATATAGCGGCCTACAAGAAAAGCCTTTTACCCATGTGTAGAATCATCAAAACGCGCACCCACGTACCCAATTCAATCACCTATTAAGTCAAACCTCGGTCCATCTAAGGCCCGCGGGTAACAATGCAAATTGCTTAGCAATTCGAAAGTCCGGAAGTGTCCAGGAACCACTCGCTGCGTGCACAACCTGCGACTGGTCTTGCCAATCTACTTGGGCCAACTCCTAGTAAAGGGTTCTCATGCAAATTGGAACTAGAACCCGGGACCGGCTAGGATCATTAGCTCAGAACCAAATGTGAGAAGTACTAGTACTTCAAGCGATAAGCTTAGCACCAAAAGTAAGACGCTAAGGCGGTGCCAATATGCCAACCTTAGCGCCTGCGAGGTCATTCAATTAGGGCTGAGCTAACTAGGGTTGCCAGAGCACATAGTACTGATTACCCGAAGTCACAAGCCCTACGGGGATTCCAAACTCCGTCTCGAGGGTAACACTAAATAGACCGTTCGCTTCATCAACTGGGATCGCGAACGATACAACAATGGGGTCCTTTGTTACCTGGTCCAGCTGCTGCTCAAGGATGAGTTGTCGCTTACCTTGTTGCTCGCCGGGTTTTCTAAAAGTAGCATATAGGCGAAGCATCAGATCTTGTGCTGTGCCGTTTTGGCTCTGTATCTCCGCCGATCCGATTAAGACGTCCTGTTGGATTCGTAGCTGTCCAAAACTAATTCGCAGATCCGCCGCCACCACTCGTAATGGCTTTGCGCCCAGCAACCATACCTTACCGTCTTCATCGACATAGCTGAATCGAAGAACAACGTCTCCAAACGGCAACTCATTCGCCGAAAAGGGTAGCAGCATGGCTTGATCACGCGTGGAGGCTTTCACTCCGCAAAGGGTCTTGGCGTTCAACCCGTCGTCAGCAACTAGGGTAAAGACCCCTTGAAAGTCCCTAACATCCTGTGGTAAGTACAAGGCCAGTTCCTCATTGCGGTTAATCCGCATGAAAAGTAGTCGATTGAAATCGGCCCCCTCTTTTTGCCTTAGGTCCCAGGGAGAATCGAGCGGGACCATGTATGATGAGGTCGTAAACTCCTCGTACTCTACCCCGGGGCTAGGAGCAATCACTGGGTAAAGGGGTGTGGTTATTGGCTGAAGAGTAAGGGCTTTGGCAGTAACTCGCTTGTCTAGGGTCAGGTCATATAAACCCACCAATGCCTCCCCGGTTTGTGAATCATAACTAAGCTCCGCTTGGTATGTATGGCCTACTTCCGGAGGTGATGAACAGATACTAACATATGATGAGTCGGCCAAGAAGCCTGCGCCGCGTTTGGGGGAGATCTTGTCTGGGAGAGACCCGGCATTACTTTGTAGCTGTATACCCCACGTCGGGAACCACCCTAAGGTGATTTCACTCCAGACCAGTGCCAGTGCACGGGGTGTCGTATCCGGCATTTGACTGAATCCTACTAGCCACATCCCCTTTGAAGCGGTAAGGGCCTCTTTGCTATCTATCCGAAAGCGGGTCTGCAAAGAAACAGGCGAGGTAGGATCAATGGCTCCAAGGGTGATAACTTGGGATGCTAAAGCAACCTCCACCCAACTTGCAGCATGTAGCGTCAATAGTAAAAGTAGAACACAGCAAGAGAAAAGCAGCTCGTGTTTATGACTGGCCACTACTGTGCACCCCCTGTCTGTAATCCCATCAGCTCAATTGCAGTTCGCCCGATATCGGAAATATGTTCCGCATCTTCTTTGAATCTTTCGGACCCAGGGCCAAAGACTCTTAAGGGAACAGACGCTGCCGTATGACCACCGGTAGTAAAGTAGAAAGAGTATTCCTTCAAAATCTCTGTGATGAGTTCTAATAAGGTTCCCTGGTGAACCACAGACTCGGTTAGTTCGGTGATGCCCGCATGTTCTTCAAAGAGGAGCTTCAGATCTGCTTCGGGAGTGGCCATGATCGCATCTGCAATCTTCTTCGCTATCGAAGAGACACCTTCATTAATCACCTTCGGTGAGAAGGAGGGACCAGTGCCAATCGTTAGACCACCGGTTTCGTGATCTGCGGTGACAATTACAACCGTATCGTTCCGTTCTTCCGCGAAGGTAAGGGCAACAGCAACAGCTTGGTCAAAGGCTAAGGTCTCGTTCACATTACGGCGCAGATCGTTCGCGTGTCCTGCGTGATCAATGCGCGAGCCTTCGATCATGAGGAAGAAGCCCTTTTCGTTCTGGGACAAGACATCTAGCGCCACTTGGGTCATCTCCGCAATGCTTGGTTCAAGCAAGGTTCGCTCTACTTCATATGTCATTGTTGTTGGGGCAAAAAGGCCAACAAGCCTAATCGGAATAGCCGTGTCCCAAGCAAGGAGTTGCTGCCGGGTCCGGACTAACTTGCACTCAGTTGGCTCCAACCGTTCTTCACCCTGGATCTGTACAAAAAGATTCGCACCTCCGCCCAGGAGTACATCCGGCTTGGTCTCGAAAATGGCCTGTTCCAGAATATCTGTATAATCGCTTCGGTTCGGCACGTTTGCTAAAAAGGCCCCCGGAGTAGCTCCAAAGACCTCATCGGTCACGACAACACCGACCCCTTTCCCTGCAGCCTGGGCCAATTTGAGAATAGAGGTAAGCCGCTCACCACTAGGGCTCATGGCCACCATACCATTGTTGGTCCGGTACCCGGTTGCAAGAGAAGTCCCGGCCGCCGCTGAATCAGTTACCGCATGGCTTAAAGATGCTGTGTTCACTTGATGTTGTATGGGCATCGTATCCATAGCAAGTGGAGCCCCGTTCACTACACAGGCTCTGCATTCACTTGGACGAGACCCATTCCATCACCGATATATAGATAATGTTTGTCGCTACTGCATCGCTTACCTGCGCATAGATAACTGCCCCAAGAGGGAGTAGCAAGCCCAACAGTACAATTGAGAAGATGGATACCAGCATTTTTTGACGCATTGCTTTGCCCGCAAATAGTGGCGGGCGTGCATCAAACACTATAAATCACCTACCCCTTGCTATACTGACGTTTCTTCCTTCGCCCTGCATCCGCCTTCAACCTTAGTTCGGGTATTTGGAGATCGCCTCATCATCGAGTATCACTTGAAGATGCCAGGTATTAGGGCGCTCACTGGTCGACCAGTAACTAAGGATCCATTCTGAACATAGCCTTCGGGACGGTGCTGTAGCTCTTGGACCATAATCCGGCGCCAGTGCTCAAGACGAGGTTTGGCATCGGTACATTGCACAAGATCATGAAGTTCTAAAGGATCGGATCGCAGATCGAAAAGCTGCTCACGGCCGGTCTGGGAAAACCAGATGTACTTCTCTTTGCCATCGGTTAACCAATGATTGGATGCACCCCCGTGTGCATGCTCACCGTGAATGTAGTCTCTCCATTTGGGTGTTTCGCCTCGCGCATAGGAAAGAAAGCTCATCCCATCAACCGACGGGGGAATAGTACACTCAGCCGCTTCAAGCATTGTAGGCAGAATGTCACGTAGTTCGACCGGAACATCATAGACACCAGCTCGCCTGGGTGAGTAGCTCCGCGGGAGATGAAGAATCATCGGAATCCGTGCTGATCCCTCATAGGGTAGTGACTTCCGAAACAGATGGTGATCACCAAGCAACTCCCCATGATCCGAGGTAAAAAGGATCAATGTGTTATCAAGAACATTGTTCTCGTAAAGTCCCTTTAGAAAGCGCCCGATCTGGTGATCGATGTGAGTAATGCACCCGTAGTACCCCGCCAATAGGCGCCTCAATTCATGTTCTCGAAGCTGTCCAATACCGGCATCGGTGGGCAAACCGGGGTTTTGGGGTACATCCGCAGCAACCCAATCACCGATGGGCGGCAACGGAAGATCACGTTGCAGGTACATATTAAGATAGTACTCCGGTGGATCAAGGGGCGCATGGGGCCGCACAAAGGACATCCAAAGGAAAAATGGCTTATCCGGATCTCGTCTTTGAAGGAAACGAATGGACTCATGCACTACCCAATTTGTGGGATGCAGGCGTTCAGGCAAGTGCCACGGTCTAGCCATCCATGAATTGCAGTCAATCCCATGCTCCGCATAATCCACATCGGGACCAGCTTTCTCCCGAAGCCATGCAATGTAATCATCAGAGCTTCGACCTCTTTCAGAACGTCTGTAATAGTGGAGATATCCGTCATGCAATACTACGTTGTGAAACCCTTGCAGACTCCGCGGAGGATGAAAGTGCATTTTTCCAATGCCCTGGGTGTGATATCCTGCTCTTGCCAGCTCACCCGGTAATGTTATTGGGTAATGCCATGGAACACCGTCTTGGTACCCAACACGTCCGTGATGCTCTTGTTTTAGACCGGTCAAGATACTGGCTCTGGCTGCGATACAAGTCGGTGTGGCCGAGTATGCCCGAGAGAAGCGTACACCGGTGCTAGCTAGATGGTCCAAATTGGGGGTCTCGACTACGGGATGTCCCGCAACTCCTAGACAATCACCACGCATTTGATCCACAGTAATTAAAACTAGGTTCAACCGTTTCGACAATGCAGATCCCTCCAAGGATAAACGAAGACCATAAATACTAACATAGTCAAGGCAAGGATTCCTGCGACCACACTCCCCGCCTCGACTATCGTTTTGTCTGCCTAGGGAATTAGACCATCACGTTCCATCTCGGCTAGTAAAAGTCGATTTGCTTCCTTCAGCGCGTTGTCCGCAGGTTCCTCCAAGTTAAAGATCTTATTCTTCGCTGCGTTGAACAGGCGTTGGGCGGTACCAAGTGCGGGATGAGGATAGTGGGCCGTTGTAATCTCAGCCTCCGCCAGACTACGAACGTACCACATAGTAGCCGGATCATCAATATAATCGGGTAAAACTCCGTAAAGGTCAATCCCTGCACCCATCCAACCTACAGCGGAAAAGAGATCTAGCTGAAACTCTACATCAGTTGCCAGGAATTCAATAAGCCTCATACTTATCTCAGGGTATTCGGCCCCCACAGGAATAGCAAGACCCCAGCTAAAGAGGCGCTGGGTCTTCATACCATCAACGTGGGGCGACCAGGTTGTAAGTAAGTTGATGCCAGGGTTAGTAGTTTGGATTGTGCGAGGAGCATAAGAACCAAGCATAGTAGTGGCAACTTTTTGGGTGGAAATCACGTACCACCCGTCGCTTCCGCCAAACGCCGGATATTTCTGATACACACGTTCTGTAAGGAGTTCAAATCCTTGGACAAATTCCGGACTGTCGAGTTGCGGAAGATGCGTATCATGGTTCAGCCACATTGCATTCCACAAAGGCTCGATATTATTCAGGCTTGTATTCTGACCATTGCGTGGATCAAATCCGATCCGTTCAACACTTCCATCTGCATTAATACGTGTTAGTTTATCCGCATAGTCAAGAAACTCAGGCCAGGTCAGTGCCTCATCTGGATTGACCGCCAAGCCAGCCTCATTAACCATATCTTTGTTCCACAGCATACCAGCCCGTGGGCCAGACTCAAGGGCAGGAACCGAATAGGTCCGGCCATTCATTTTCGCATTGTCCCACATCGCGGGCAGTATCTTTGGTTCTAGTTGGAACTGTGCAATTAAGTCATCTAGTTCCATGAGCACTCCGCTTTGCGCCATTTCTGCAGTCCTTACAGCATCCACGCTTAGTATATCTGGCGCTACTCCGCTTACTATCCGCACGACCACATCATCCCAGGTCCCTCGCTGACGCACTTCCACATTAATACCAGGATTGGCCTCTTCGAAACGTGAAATGCCAGCTTTAATTACATCGATTATCTCTTGTTGCCAACTGTTCAAGATGACTTCGAGGGTAATCGTATCGCTATCTGCCCGGACTATTAGCGATGTGCATAAAACCATTATTCCCACTACGACGAACCAAGAACACCTAATAATTCTTTGAAATGTAGTACTCAACTCGCCACCTCCAAAATGGATTTTGAAATTCACTTAGACTGCCAGTATTCAGTTAACCCATCGCTATGTGCATTTCCTCTGAATCAACTAATCTGAATTTCTCACCAATCTGCCTTGTGGGATGCTAATCACAACCGATAAGTTGGCAAAGCAACCATCTCCTGAACGAACTGTTCTATCGGCCTCCTTTCATCCAAAATCTCGTCTTAGATGCAATTATTGGATAATCTTGCCTTTTAATCTACAAATGACTCCTTGCATCGTAATTGCACTAGGCTACTTCCATGGTCTGTTTTGCATAGTATATTGTATAGTGCGTTACACCGCTTTCGCTCTGAGTAAGGAAGAGCCGCGAACAATAAGCTTTACATCATAAAGTAGTTTGGTCTGCTGTACACCACTACTGTCTCTGACCAGCTGAATCAGCATTTTCGTGGCTTCCTCAGCCATTTCATAAAGTGGGTATTGCACACTTGATAAGGCTGGCCGCAAGGATTGCGCCAGGATGGTATCATCAAACCCAACAAGTCCTGCATCATCTGGCACTACCATGCCAACGCTCTCCAAAGTATCTTTGACATCCAATGCCACGTGGTCATTAAAACAAACAAAGCCATAGGGAGAAGGATGTTCACGCAATGTCGGTAAGTAATCCCGCAAGTCATCCTGATGAATCTTCAAGGGATGCTGTTGCGTATCCTCTGAAATCGCCCGAACATATCCTCTGAAACGTTCTCTGTCCGCTGGGCTGTCTTCCATGAAGCAGACATACACAATAGTCTTGTACCCCTGGTCGATCAAATGCCTTGTAGAAAGGTACGCACCTTTGAGACTATCCGCGTATACATAGTTGATCAACGGGTCATCAACTTGCCGATTAACAAGTACAAAAGGCATGTTTGCATCACGAACACGTTTCACTACGGCATCATCAATGATACTATAAAGAAAAAGAATGCCGTCTACTCGTTTCCGATCTAAGAACCGTTCTATTCGATATTTATCTATGTTCTCTCCTAGAACAATATTTAGATCATTGTCAAAACATACTTTATTTACTCCGCTCAGTATAGTACCCGTGACAAATGTCATGCCACGCAGCCAGGAACCAGGCCCAACTACGGCAATATTGCCGGAACAACGCCACACGGTATTCCTAGCAGCAGGGCTCGGGGTATAATCCAGTTCAGCAATAGCCTTGGCAATCCGTTCTGCAGTTTCTGGACGCATCTGATCGGTCTTATGGTTAAGGTAATTGGAAACGGTTGTTCTTGACACCCCTGCTCTTTTCGCTACTTTCATAATGTTTACACTCATATCCACTTCCATCTTTCTGAATCGCTTCCGTATCCTAATCTAGTAATTCTACATCACAATGCAGTTCTCCTGCCGGTCCATACTATTTTCCGTTTGTCGCTTCGGGCTTCCGACTGAAGAAACGCTGAATCGATTCACTAGTGGTGTGGAAGAATACCGTAGTCTATGTCCTATGCGTTCGGGCTTAGACAGCTCTCGGTAGTCATACCGAGAGCCCAACTGGGTGGAATCGTCACACCGCTATATTCCTCTCCGTTAAATACCTTTCGACCTTGCGTTTAATCCGCTGTAAGGCATTATCTATAGACTTGACGTGCCGTTTCAGCAAGACCGCAATCTCTTGGTATGATTTACCATCAAGGTAAAATACCAGGACTTCCTTTTCCAGATCACTCAAAAGCTTGTTCATCTGTCGGCAGATATCATTAAATTCTTCCTTACTAATCAGGAGCTCTTCGGGATCGGTAACATGTTGGCTAGATAGAATATCTAGTAGCGTACGTTCGGATTCTTCATCGTGGATCGGTTTATGTAAAGATACATATGTATTTAAAGGAGTGTGTTTTTGTCGACTGGCTGTCTTCACAGCGGTGATGATCTGCCGCGTTACGCAAAGCTCCGCAAATGCTCGGAAGGAAGCTGGCTTTTCCACACGGAAATCCCGGATCGCTTTGTATAATCCAATCATTCCCTCTTGAACGATATCCTCATGGTCGGCTCCCATTAGGAAGTACGACCTGGCCTTGGTTTGGACAAATCCTCTGTATTTATGTAGCAGAAAGTTTAGTGCAACATCATCTCCACCACGGGCTCGCTCCACTACTTGTTCATCGTTAAGAACCGCTAGTTCTTCGATCACAAAGGTATTAGAGTAAAATGCCAACTCCATCGCCCCCAGATGATATTGGTAGCCACCCGGCTAGCCAAACTGCCGCTGACGAATCACTTCGAAAATCAGTAAAGCAGCAGATACGGCTGCATTTAAGGAACTTATCTGACCTTTCATGGGTATGCGCGTCAGAAAATCGCAGTGCTCCTCCACTAATCTACTTAAGCCTGTACCTTCAGATCCAATTACCAATCCTAAGGGCATCGTGAAATCTGCCTGAAAATAGACTTGGGACGCGTTGGCACTGGCACCAGCTATCCATAATCCTCGTTCTTTCAACGCTTCAATTGTGCGAACAAGATTCGTCACCTGTACTATTTTCACATACTCTAGGGCCCCAGCGGCTACCTTGGCCACCGTGGCATTTACTCCCACCGAACGTCGTTTCGGCAAAATAATGCCATCTACACCAGCGGCTTCAGCTGACCGAAGTAATGAGCCTAGGTTCTGGGGATCCTGCCAGTGATCGAGTAGGATAACAAGAGGCACTTTACTCTTCCCTAGACTCTCCATCAGTAGGTCAAACTCAGTGTAGGAGAAGGGTTCCACCAAGGCAACGACGCCTTGATGATTCTGACCCTGAGTTAATTCATCCAGTTCACCTGTATTCACATACTCAACGGGAATCCCTGCCTGCAAAGCCCTTTGTTTAATTGTATGCAAGACGTCAGTTGACTTAGTCCTGTTCTGGGCTTGTCTGGGCAGAACAATTTTGTGAATAACCCGACCAGCTCCGATCGCTTCTAGAACTGGATTGCGTCCGAAAATCAACCTTTCCACAGGGTTAGATACCCCTTTCCTTCCGCCGCTATCAATTGGCATAGATTCACTATAGTTCTCCACTCTGTAGGATCTGCTGCAGTCTTTGCGTTTGGCCGGTAATAAACAGGAAACCAACCAAGGCCTCCAAACCAGTACTCTGTCTATATTTCAGTGGCGAAGTGCTTTTCGGCAGTGTACCTTGCCTACAATTACGACCCCTTCGCACAATCTCCATTTCCTCCGCACTTAACCCCGAAAGGAGTGTCTGTAGAAAGTCGGCCTGGCGACTTGCATTGACCTTGGATACCGTGGCCCGATGCAATTGGTTCATCTTCATTGGGTGCTTTTCCACTAACCAACTGCGCACATACAGTTCATATACCGCATCGCCCACATAGGCCAATACCGACGGTGACAGCTGTTTGGCCTCATGTACACTCATCTGGGGAAAAAGCTCTTTCAGTTCATCTTCCATCGACTACCCTCTTTCGTATCCTCAACGATGATCCCTAGCTTTGCTAGTTCGTCACGAATGAGATCCGAAAGGCGCCAGTTCTTCTCTTGCCGTAGTTGCTCCCGCACGGCCAAGAGTAGCTCCACCAATTCTGCAGAAAGGCCACTATCAATCATAGGTTGCGAGTCCGTTGAGACCACACCTAATATTCCCTCTGCCACTTCAGCTAGGAAGGCATACGCTCCGGCTGCGGCTTCCTCGGTACAATCCGGTCCATTAGCATAGCGCACAACATCAAAACAAACCGCCATAGCCCGGGCCGTATTGAAATCATCATCCATAGCTTCGGTAAAGGCTTCCTGGGCCCAAGGCAGGGGCTCCTTTGCCTCTTCGCCGCCATACCTAGACGCCAACCGCTGGTAGGTCTCAGAGAGTCGCTGCCAACCTTTCTTTGCTTCCTCGATTTTCTCTTCGTTAAACTCCAAAGGACTCCGGTAATGCGTAGATAATATGTAAAACCGGAGAAGCTCCCTATGATACTTGGCTAACAACGTTGATACGGTTAAGAAATTCCCTAGGGATTTGGACATTTTCTCATCGTTAACTGTTACAAGACCGTTATGCAACCAGTACCGAGCAAAGGTGCATCCGGTATGGGACTCGGATTGGGCGATTTCGTTCTCGTGATGGGGAAAAACTAGATCCATACCACCACCGTGGAAATCAAAACCAGCACCTAGGTATTTCAAAGACATGGCGGAACATTCAATGTGCCATCCGGGACGGCCATATCCCCATGGACTGTCCCACCCAGGCTCATCCGGGCTAGATTTTTTCCAGAGGGCAAAGTCCAGGGGATTCCGCTTGTCTGCACTGACGTCGATCCGGGCACCACTTTCTAATTCATCTAACTGCTGCTTCGAAAGCTTGCCATATTCACTAAAAGCTGGCACGTGGAAATATACATCGCCATCAACAACATAAGCAAAGCCCTGCTCGATTAGGTGCTCTACCATTGCAACTATCGCATCAATATGCTGACTCACCTTAGGGTAGTGATCGGCAGGTGCTACCCCTAAAGCTTCCATTGCATCTAGATAATCCTGAATATACTTGCTGGAAAGCTCACCGGTGGATATACCTAATTGTGCGGAACGAGCGATAATCTTATCGTCCACATCAGTGAAGTTTTGGACATAAACCACCTTATATCCTTTTTTCCTCAGGTACTTCCGAATAACATCCCAGACTACGCTTGGACGGGCATGTCCAATATGAGTCTCGTCATAGGGTGTTACCCCACAAACATATATGCTGACCTGTCCCTCATCCCGAGGCATAAAATCTTCTTTTGATCGGGTAAGTGTATTATAGACCCGCAGGCCCATTTAAGTCATTCCCCTCTACGAAGCGTCCGCACTTCGGCCACTTTGCGCTTTTTCAATTTCCGTAATTTTCTCCTCTAGACTATCAATCCGCCGTTGCATACAACGCAACATCTTTTCCACTGGGTCCGGTAGGTTATCGTGGTCTAGGTCCACCCCTTGTACCCGCCGTCCATCCTGAATGACCACTCTTCCGGGAACACCAACAACAGTACTGTTAGGCGGTACCTCTCTTAAGACAACGGCCCCTGCCCCAATTTTAGCATTTTCACCGACACTAAAAGACCCCAATACCTTAGCTCCCGCCGAAATCATCACGTTATTACCAATGGTAGGATGCCTTTTCCCCTTCTCTTTTCCGGTCCCGCCTAGGGTCACACCCTGATACAGGGTCACGTTATCTCCGATCTCCGCTGTTTCCCCAACCACAACACCCATACCGTGGTCAATGAAGAATCCTTTACCGATAACTGCTCCAGGATGAATCTCAATCCCTGTAAAGAACCGGGTTAACTGGGATATAATCCGAGCCACTAGAAAAAGACGCCTGGTATAAAAGAAGTGAGCGATACGGTGCCAAAAGATGGCATGTAAACCGGGGTAACACAAAAGTACCTCAAGCAAGCTCCTTGCCGCCGGGTCTCGTTCAAATACCGCTTTAATATCCGCCTTGAATGTAGCAAACATCCGGGGCCCCCTCACTCCATGTTACAGGTAATCTAAGGCTCAAATAGATAGATCTTTGCTTAATTATACAGATAAGGCTTCTTTGGTGTCAACCGAGGGCTTGCCTATCTATTGCATCCATAACTAAGCAGTCAAGATCTCCGCCAACTTCCGATAAGCACTAGCCCCCTCTACCCGCTTAGCATAAATCATAATCGGTTGGCCTGCTTGGGCTGCTTCAGCAAAACGGATGCTCCTTTTGATCACTACATCAAATACAGGTATCTTGCCATCAAAGGTGGTATTGATCTCCTCAAGAACCGATTTGGAGTGCCTTGTTCGTTCATCATACATCGTTGGTAGTATACCCACGATTTTCAACTTACTGTTCAACTGTAGCCGAACCTTGCCATACATTTTTAACAAGGCCTTGACCCCCCGCAGTGCCAGGAATTCGCAGGCAACGGGAATGAGCATCTCATCGGCAACCGCAAGGGCATTCAATGTTAAGAGGCCCAATGTGGGCTGGCAGTCTATTAAAATAAAGTCGTAGTTATCCCGCACCTCACGTAACACGATTCCTAAGCGCCTTTCCCTAGAGACTGTGCCAATTAAATCCATTTCAGCTAATGACAGATCAATATTGGCCGGAAGAAGATCGGGTCCAAACTCGGTGGTCAACATGATTTCCTTAGCATCGAGCCCGCGCATCATTGCGTTGTAGATCGTCTTAGGTAGTGTATCCGGTTCATATCCACAAGAGACCGTAAGGCCACCTTGGGGATCTAAGTCCACAAATAGTACGCGCTTACCCATTTCCGCAAGTGCCGCACCTAGATTCAGGGTAGACGTAGTCTTACCAACACCCCCCTTTTGATTTGCCACAGCAATAATCCGAGACATGATCCTTCCTCCCTTCTCTAGCCGTCCACATCTTCTTTGAAAGCTGACAAATTTTTGGCCATTTGGGCCAGCTTCTTCTCCACGAGATAGTTAATCGTTCCCTTTTCATAGGTACCATCAGTTCGACGTTTACCTGCAGGTACGCCAGTGACCAGTTCGATACCTTCGTTGACATGCTCCACCGCATAGATGTGAAACAATCCCTCTTCCACGGCACCAACAACTTCTTGGCATAGCATTAAGTTATCCATGTTCCGGTGGGGAATAACCACACCCTGATCACCCGTAAGACCTCTAGCTTTGCACACCGCGAAAAAGCCTTCGATTTTCTCGTTGATCGCCCCCACGGGTTGAACCTCACCCTTTTGGTTGATGGAACCAGTTACTGCCAGGCTTTGATTGACTGGCACTCCCGCTAAACTAGAGAGCAAAGCATAAAGCTCAGCACTGGAAGCACTATCACCATCCACTCCATCATAGCTTTGCTCAAAACAAAGGGTGGCAGATAATGATAGTGGGTATTCCCTAGCGTATTGACCGGCTAGGTAGCCGCTTAGGATTAACACACCCTTGTTGTGGATGCGTCCGTCTAGTCTTGCCTCCCGCTCAATGTTGATGACACCCTCTTCACCTACAAACGTCTCAGCAGTAATTCGACTTGGCTTACCAAACATATAGTCCCCTAGATCAATGACCGCAAGACCGTTGACCTGTCCAACCTCTTTCCCTTCGGTATCAATCAGGATACTACCATCGTTGATTAATTCCTGGATCTTTTCTTCATAGAGGCTGGCCCGGTATCGCCGTTCGGCAATGGCTCGTTGGACATGTTTTCTTTCCACATGTTCACTTCGGTCTGCTGCTGCCCAAGCATCGGCCTCATAAATAGTCTCCAAGACCTGGTTAAACTGGGTACTAAGCTTTCTTTTGTGGGCAGCCAACCTGGAACTGTACTCGATAACTTCGGCCACTGCATCTTTCGTGAAATCCTTTAGGTTATCTTTGTGACATATTGTAGCAATTAGTGAGACGTACTTCTCCACATTGTCGTTGTCCCGATTGGTTTCTGTATCGAAATCCACTTTAACCTTAAATAGCTTTCCAAAATCCTCATCGTAGTTTTCCAGTAGGTAATACAGTGCCGGATTCCCAATTAAGATTACTTTAACATCAATGGGAATGGGCTGAGGTTTTAGCGATGCCATAGGTGTCAGTCCCAACTGTTCGTTAATACCTTCGATCATCACTGAGCCACTTCGCAGCACCCGCTTGATAGCATCCCAAGCAACATAGTTACTCAGTAGATCCTGGGCTTGTAAGACCAGATACCCCCCGTTAGCCCGGTGCATGGCACCGGGCTTTAGCATGCGAAAATCGGTGACAAACATCCCCATCTCACTTCGGTATTCCAGTTTCCCTTGTAGATTATAGTAATTGGGATTGGGCTCAAAAACCACTGGGGCTCCCGATCGGTTACTATTGTCTATGAATAGATTAACCTCATACTTGGCAAGGCCCGCCTCACGACCCATCCTTCGCAGCCATGGAATTGGTAAGCCTCCGTGCTCGTCATCTTTAAGCTCGTCGAGGTTTTCAATCATTTCCTCCTGCATTCGATTAAGATATTCCTGAACCGGAGCGATATCGGCATATTTCTCCTTCAGGTCCAAGAAGGGCTGGAGACTAATATCCTCCACCACAGTCTTTTCTAGTCTATCCACCTGCTTTTTTGCCTCTTTTTCCAGACAGCGCATCTTGCGAATCGTCTCGGACATATGCTCCTGTAGTTCCTTATGTCTAGACTCAAGTCTGCGCTTAAGATCATCATCTAGTTTGAGCATCTCTTCGGAGTCCACTGGTTGACCATCTACAACAGGAATCGCAGATAGCCCTGCGTTGGATCGTTTCAATACAAAGCCCCGCTCTTGGGCAAAGCTCTCCAAATCTACAAAAAGTTGTTGGCTTTCCTTCGTAAAGTCTTCCAAAAGGGCAGCTTTCCTTTTTGCGTATTCCTCTCCTTCAAAGGCCTGCATAATCTGTTCCTGCAGGCTATCTACTAGTTCCCGCACCCAGGTAGCAAATTCCGTTCCGCCTCCCGGTGGAAAATCCAAGGCAATAGGCTCATCGGGCTTGTCAAAATTGTAAACATAACACCAGTCCCGGGGTACGGACTTTTTAGCCGCTACCTCTTTCACCATTTCACGAACATAACTGTTTTTCCCCAACCCCGGTATCCCTGATACGAAAATGTTGTATCCGGCCCGTTCCATGAGCAGCCCGAATTGCATTGCTCGTTCCGCCCTTGGTTGACCAATGATCCCTTGTAGCTGTGGTACGTCCTTTGTTGTTTCAAACCTGAGCTGCTCCATATTGCAGCATGCACGCAAATCATCTTTCGTCAACTTTTTAATTGGCAAATTAGGTCCTCCCACTAGTTCAGTTCGGCAATCTTCTTGCGGGCCTTCTCCTTAGCTCCATCATAGACATCCTTCAAAGGTAAACCAAGGGCCTGTGCTACCTGCTTACATTCCTCATACTCAGGGGCAATATTGACTACCTCCTGTCCAATACGCGCAATCTTAACACCGATGTGATGAACGTCCATATCCACCCTTAGTTTCTCCGCGGATAGTCCATACATTTTCTCTTGGCGAAGCCTAACACCTAGAGTTGTTGTCTCCCGAAACATTACCTGCAAAATGGATTCGACGTTAGAGGGAGATGCAATTACTGTAAGCAGAGTGGCAGGGCGACTTTTCTTGGCCATGATCGGAGTCAAGAAAGCTTCCAGAGCGCCGGCCTCCTGTAACTTAATAAGTACATACTCATAAAACTCAGGATTCATATCATCGATGGTCACTTCCACTGCAACAACAGAGGATCCTTCCCCCGGAAGGTCATGCCACTGGATTGGAGAGGCCTTCTCACCCAAGTAAAGCCGCAGTAAGTTAGGAGACTCTAGTACCCTAGTTCCGGCACCATACCCAATGTGGGTAATGCGCATGTGGGGTGGTGCTTCGAACTTGCATAAAGATGTAAGTAATAGTGCTCCGGTGGGGGTCACTAGTTCCGCTTCAATGTCCGTCTGATAAACCGGATAACCTTTGAGTAATTCCAGGGTAGCTGGTGCCGGTACAGGTATGGTACCGTGTTGGCATTCCACAAAGCCACATCCTAGGGGAATACTTCCGCAGTACATTTCTTCGATCTGTAGGTAATCAATACCGCAGAGGGTGCCAAGAATGTCGACGATGGAATCCACTGCCCCCACCTCGTGGAAATGGACTTTATCTAAAGTAGTATGATGGACCTTCGCCTCCGCCGTAGCTAGCCGTGTAAAAAGCTCGATCCCCTTCGCCTTGATTGTCTCCTTAAGGTCACTTTCTCGAATCAGGTGAACAATGTCCTCTAAATGTCGATGTACGTGCTCTTCTTCGGCTTCGACGATTGCTTTTATGCTCGAAATACCAGATACAACCCTGGTTTCCAGCCCCACTTCATAGCCATGAACATTCACACCAGCTAAGTCCTTGCGCAATTGTTCCGGCGAATATCCCAGCTGAAACAAGGCACCCAAGAACATATCTCCGCTCGCTCCCGAGAAACAGTCTACATATGCTATTTTCAATAGTCTCATCTCCAATGGCCCACAGGGACCTTAGATTCATCTTTGCCAGCCCGCTCCAAGATAGTTCGATACTGCATTTGCCTTTGGCTAAAGGATACCAATCTAGCTGTATACTTCCTCCAAGGAGTGCTCAGTTCAAACTGAAGGGGCCTACGATCTTCCCCGCATACCCAAATGGTCTCTGTCCCTTGATTCCCCTCTAACCGAATAGACGATGCGAGGTAAGTTCCTACCGGTAGATTGAGGATACTGGGTCCATCTTCCGCGTACCACATATCCCCCCGGGCAAGAAGGTTGACTACCCCGGCCGCCTCTGGGCAGTTCTCGTTGGAAATAATCCTGCATAACACGGATAGGAAGTCCAAGTCCCACTGCTTAATCCATACTAATTCCTTAGGACCGCCTTCATCCTCATAGAACAATACCCTCTGCTGGGATCGATCAAATACAAAACAAATACTATAGGCTGTGTCAGCGGTCTTTTCCTGTTGGTGATAAATCAGAGGGACTAAGGTATCTAAATCGATGACTGTCCGCTGCCGGGCGGACCACTGGTTCCAGGTACTCTGCTGTTCTTCCCAGATCACTTGAAGATAATAAACGTTTGTTCTTTCTTCGTAACAAGGCCAGCCAAACTCCAAAATAATGCGCCCGTGATCAGCATCTTCATCCTGTACCTCATAGACAAAGGTCATCCCATAGGGAAGATGTGGTAATTGCTGGGCGAAGGAAGGGCTGACAAACATGATCAGCAGTAGGAGACTAACCCCGATTACGACAGACTTTTTCTTATCTGAGCAGTCCATAGTACCCCTCCATATACAATGGCATATTTCGTATGATTCACAGAAAATCCTGCTTAGGTTCTTGCTTACATAACTATATTCTACCGCAATCGAGGCATACTATCTACCAAGGGAGGAAAAATCCTGTGCACAAAGCCGGTGCGGTACTCTTGGTTGCTCTGCTTATCCTTCTAGTCGGCGGTAATTGGTATCTGCTAAACAAGAGCGCTTCATTAGAACAAGAACTAGTTGAGCTAAGGCAGCAGAACCAGCAACTGATCATAAAACAAGACAGACTAGTCTTTGAAAACGAAACCCTTAAGGAACAAGCAGGACCCTTTGCCACTGTGATCCGAGGACCAAAGGTGGGAAAGCCCTTCCTCTTTGTTTCTCCACCCTGGCAGGGAACCAAACATACCCTTATTGCAGCCGCCACCGATAGTGAGCTTTTTGTATTAGAACTCTCGGACAACCAGCTAGCTATTCGATCGCGGACTCCCTGTATCGGTGTGCCTACGGGTCTTGCTATCGCTTGTCTAGAGCATTCCACAATCATGGAGCTCATTATTGGTGGCATTATTGGTACTAAGACAGGTTTTATCCAAATCTACAATACCGAGGATATGCAGTTAAGGCCGATCTGGACCAAGGAAATCCCTCAACCTATCTCGGGCATGGCCCTTTTGGAGATCGACAATGCCTATCGACTGATTTCCTCACGTCCAGATGGGACCTTTGCCTATGAATATGACCATCCTGGGTTCACAAAAGAGTCAGCTCTAGATCTACCTGCCGGTCTCATCGCTGCTGGGAACATGACTCAGACGGGGCAGCAGATAGTACTGGCAACAGAAGATGGCGACCAGGTAGCAGTCTATGATTATGATGGAAACCAAGCAATTAAAGTGTGGTCTACCACTGCGCCCGTGGGTACCTATGGTTTTCCCGTTGTCGCTTTGCAGATTACCCCCACTGAACACCGCCAAGTTTTCGTGAGAACCTTTGGGCAAAGATATAGTGCCTTTCGCCAGATAGGCCAAAAGTACTTTCCAAGCACAGTCTCGATCCCAGAGGACTGGAACCATTTCGCATCAGGCCTGATCGATGGCGAGCTACGAATCGTCTCGGCTGTAGACAATTGGATCGAGATCAATCTGCCTTAATCCTAGGGGGGTAATATACATATATCCACTGTTTTGGCTTCGTGAGTGACATCAACCCCTTATTATGTGGGGCTTGTTATGACCGATGTCGTTTCTTTATTGTTCGAGGTTTGGCTATGCTTAGGCAAGCGCCTGGACATTTATGTATGCGTATCCAAGGTTCCTGCGTTTACAAGAAGGAATATGTCTTCCAAATCACGAATACACTTATTAGGACTTAGTACATGATGCGATTTATACGTATACCATGTGAACGTTTAAGAACACTTCACTACAAAGGAGGAGGAGTATTGTCGCTCATTAACAAAGCTATGGTCTTAGCTCTAATCATCTGCGGGATAGCCTCAATGGGCTTGCCCGTACCGACGGAGGGAAGGGACATGGAGTATTTGCATCAAGCGGCCGACGAGGCTCTCGATGCTATGATCGACGGGTTTTGGAATGATGAACAACTGCATTTCCACAAGTATAGCGACCGTTCAGGTTGGACGGACTTTTGGTGGCTCGCCCAAGTGTGGGATGCTGTCATGGATGGGGTAGAACGAACTGAGGGAAAAAATGAAAAGTGGCTAGAAATAATGGAACGGGTATACGCCGGACAACGTAGCCGTACTCCCACCTTCAGGAACCAATTCTATGACGATGAAGCGTGGTGGGCACTAGGATGCATCCGCGCCTATAAAATCACTAACAATCAGAAATACCTACGAATGGCCAACTCTCTGTGGAGTGACATCAAGAATGGATGGACAGAGGACTTTGGTGGAGGTATATGGTGGCGAAAGGATCGAAAGACAGAGAAGAACGCCTGTATCAATTGCCCTGCGGCAATAATTGCTGCTCGCATGTATGAGATCAACCAGGATCCTACGGATCTACTAATGGCCATTGACCTATACAAGTGGGTTCGTGCTAATTTACTCTCTCCCAAGGGCCTGATTTGGGACCATGTAACAAAGGCAGGGGTTAATTACTGGACCTTTACGTATAACCAAGGTACCTTCATTGGAGCCGCTGTATGGCTATACAAGCTTACCGGAGAAGAGCATTACTTAGAGGACGCCCGGCTTGTGGCTGATGCTTCAATGCAGTACTTGACAAATACCAACGGCATCTTTAAGGAAGACGGAACCGGGGATGGCGGTGGGTTTAAAGGAATTTGCATCCGCTATCTGGTGGAACTAATTAGGGTGGACCCCCATCCAGAGAAGTATGTGGATTTCGTTTTGAAGAATGCAGAGTCGATCTGGAACAAGAGCCGCAATTCCCAAGGGTTATTCGGTTCAGGATGGGCCGGACCCCCTAAAGAAAGCCGTATTGAAAGCCTGGAAAATGCCTCGGCGGTAATGACTCTCAATCTAGCTGCACAGTTGGTTCCCGCTAAATGACAGCTCGTACTATGGAAGGAGGAGGCTATCTAAATCTAATCATTTGGGGTAGGTAATCAAGACTAAGAATGAGGAGGAGTGTAAGAATCATGAAGAGACTGCAAACTTTCTTTCTAGTCGCGATCGCATCAATCCTAATGGTAACCAGTTACGTGTATGCAGAGCCCATTATCATTGAATACTGGGGAACTTGGGGCGGTATTTCCGGAAAGAATGTGGAGACCCCCTTGATCACACAGTTTAACGAAGAGTACGAAGGTGTTTACAAAGTCATTGGCAATGAGCTGGAGGTCCGGGAGAAGTTGCCGGTTGCAGTTGCAGGTGGTGTGCCTCCCACCGTGGTCAAGATCGACCGCTATCAGCTGGGGGCCTACGCCCTTATGGGTCTGCTCCAGCCTCTGGATGGACTTATTGAGCGTGATGGACTTGCTTTCGATGAGTTCTATCCAGCAGCAACAGCTGAGAGTATGTTCGATGGGAAAGTCTATGCTATTCCCTGGACCATTGACGACCGTGCTTTATACTACAATGTAGATCTTTTCCACGCCTGTGGTCTAGACCCGCGCAAACCACCAAAAACTTGGGAAGACTTAGAGGAATACAGTAAGAAATTAGACTTCTATGATGGCAGTGAGCTAAAACGCGTTGGCTTTAGCCCCACCCGGGGCAACTGGTCATTCCTAGGATGGCTATGGGCCGCTGGCGGTGAGGTCCTTGATGAATCCGGGCAAACAGCACTAATCAACAGTCCCGCGGGACGTAAAGCCGTAAACTGGCTGGCTGATTTCATTAGTCGATACGGAGGAGATGGGGTCATTGGTGCAGCATGGGATGCTGGCGGTGGTTTCATCGGCGGCTCCGCAGGCATGGTAATCGACGGCTGTTTCTTTGCTGGTCCTGTACTCGATGAGAACCCCGGTCTAGAATGGCGTGTAGCTCCTCCACCCCGTCCGGCAGGTCTTGAGGACACACCAATTACCTGGTCCGGTGGTCATGCCTTTGCCATACCCACAGGGATCTCCGATGAGGAACTGGAAGCAGCATGGGAATTCATCAAGTTCTATACCAGTCACGAGGCCCAAGTCACCCTTGGAATCGGCTCCCAAGGATGGCTGCCTGCCCTACGCTCCGCGGCAACATCCTATGAGTTCCTTAGTGCAGTCCCCGAAATGGAAACCTTTGTGTACCTCATGGACTACACGACCTTCCGTCCTGTTACACCCTTCGGCGACGCGTTCTATGGAGCCATTTTTGGTGTGGATGGTGCCATTGCCCAAGGGGATAAATCCCCGGACGAAGTCCTGGCCCAAGCGGCGCAAAATGCCCAAAAAGCCTTGGACGATGGATGGAAGGACCCCTTCGGCATGAAGGCAGCGGAAAAGGCAAGCGAAATAGCCCAATCCAGTTTTTCCGTTAAAGTTGGTGCTGAAAATGCCATCAGACACGGTGACGGCGCCCCAAGCATGGATGATAACGTAATCACCCACGGTTGGAACAATGGATTTTACGAATACGAGTTTACTATTCCCCAAGGACAGGCAGGCAACTATACGCTATATGTATTTGCTTCCACCTGGTCCGATGCTGGAAGGATCTTTACCATCGATAATGAACAGGAGTTTCTATACGTATTTCCAGGATATAACGACTGGAACAGATACGACCTGTTTACAGTCAAGAGTGGTATTCCGCTAACGGCTGGTAAACACACTATCAAGATCGCCGTGGAGAGAGACTACCTCAACCTTGATTACTTCCAACTAGTTAAGGAATAAGCAATACATTCTGGTGTGGGCTGTGGCCCACATCAGAATATTGATGCAATTTATGATGGTTTTTGGTACTATAAAAGAAGAAACAACGATTGGGAGAGAGAGCAAGTAGGATGAGCAAGATCAATCAACGGGAAGTTGCAGAAATACTGGGGTTGTCCCAGGCCACCGTCTCAAGGGCACTCAGCGGCAAACAAGTCTCCCCTGAGACAAGACGAAAGGTCGCAGCAACATGCAGTCGGTTGGGCTATGTTCCAAACCGCAACGCGCAGAACTTGGCATTAGCTCGTAGTAACAACATCGGGTTTGCTGTGGAGACCTTCGGGGTACTGGCAAACGATGTAATTCATCGTCTGCTGATCAATATTTGTGAACGTGCCAAGCAGGATGATTACAGCGTGAGTATCATTTTACTTAACTCCATACCCCGACAAAGCCGGACTGGTTTCATTGATGGTGTCATCGCCTTTGCCTCCTCCAAGCAATATGAGATGTTCCTAAATTACGAAGAAGATCTAGGATGCCCCATCGTATTGGTGGACTGTGATCAGGAGGCACCCTTTCCCCGGGTGATCTTCGATGATTGCGAAGGCGGCTACATGGCTACCGAGTACCTTATTGGGCTTGGCCATACCCGCATATGCTATATCGGCACACGGGAAAGTGGTCCGGGGGAACAGCGATGGCTCGGTTACAAGAAGGCTATGCAAGCAGCCAATCTTCCTTTGATTGGTCCTGTGGAGTTAGCCGGTTGGCCCAATATCGATACGGAGTTGGCCCCCTATGAAGAGCAGATCTTCGCTTTTAGGCCTCTCCCCACCGCGTTCATTGCTGCCAGTGACCAGATTGCCGTAGCATTAATCAAGATGCTTAGGGAACATGGGTTCGTCGTCCCTGATCAGGTGTCGGTAATTGGGTTTAACGATTCCCCATTGATGGGCTGCTATGAACCGCCTTTAACTACGATTCGGATCCCAGCGGAGCATCTGGGCAAAATCGTTTGGGATACGTTGCAGGCCCAGTTCAATGGCAAGCGAGTCCCCAGATGCACGAAGATTCGCCCCCACTTGATCGAACGCAAATCCTGCTTGCGTCTGTAGGCTTGTCTTCGCCTTGCTACTTTGGCGTATGAATGATATAATCTTGCATAACCTCAAGCTATTGGGTGAGCGACTTGATACATAATAGAGATAGTATTCACACGAACTGTTGGCATATTAGTGAAAAACTAACCAAGGCACAAGTGTTTCCAACGGATTCTGGTGCGGCACCAGGTCAGGCACCTTTTCGCATATCGCCAACTCCCTTTTCCCTTGATCCTGCTACTTTTGAGTTTCTCCATAAGCTAGGTCCGGCCCTGTTAGACTTTTACCGGGCAACCAACACTTTGTATAGACGCAGTAGAACCAATGAGCATCTGCGCTGGGTTACAGATTACCTCAATTTGGGGAAAACGGAACGGGTAATCAATTACGGTCGTATGAATCGATTTCGGCATGACCTGCCTTTGGTCATACGTCCTGATATTATCCCCACTGAGACAGGTTTTGTCATCACCGAGCTTGATGCAGTCCCTGGAGGAATGGGTCTTCTGGCGGCTCTGAATCATGCCTATAGCACCCTAGGCTATGATGTAATAGGGGGGCCCTATGGGATGATTGACTCCTTTAGGGAATCTCTAAAGCATGTAGCGGATCAGGAAGAGCCCGTGGTGGCCATTGCTGTCTCCGATGAGTCACAGGATTACCAACCGGAAATGTGTTGGCTTGCAGAGCGTTTAACAGAGAGGGGATTACGTACTCACCAAGTGCATCCTAGGGATCTCATCTTCCAGGAATCAGGACTGTATGCGTACGATGAGCGCGTGGATGTTCTCTATCGTTTCTTTGAACTATTCGATCTACCAAATATCCCCAAGATAGACTTGGTGCTTTATGCTATTCGCAAGGAATTGCTGCGCATCACCCCACCCCTCAAAAGCTATCTCGAGGAGAAATTAATCATGGGGCTATTCCACAATCCTCGACTCTCCTCCTTCTGGCACTCCAACCTAAAAGGGGAACACTTGTCCTTACTAAATCGGGTGTTTCCTAAGACATGGATCCTGGACCCAACACCATTACCTAACTATGCAGTCATTCCAGGACTAACCCTAAACGGGCAAGCCCTAGCCCACTGGTCCGAGTTAAAAGGGGCGTCAAGGCGCCAGCGGAACTTCGTGATCAAACCTTCCGGTTTCTCTGAATTGGCCTGGGGCAGTCGGGGAGTAGTAGTGGGAAATGATGTTAATAACGAAGAGTGGTCTGATGCAATAGATGATGCCCTGAAGGCTTTTGGAGATACGCCGCACATCCTCCAAGAGTTCCATAAAGGCAAAAAGTTCAAGATCGCGTATTATGACTTTGGTCGACAAAAACAGGAGACCATGGTCGCTAGGGCTAGACTGTGTCCTTACTACTTTGTCCTGGGCGATACAGTCCAGCTGGCTGGGGTCTTGGCTACCCTTTGTCCTAGTGATAAGAAGATCATCCATGGTATGACTGATGCCGTCATGACGGCAAGTACGGTGATGTCAACTGATATAAGGAGTTGAGGACAGCCGTGAAACATAGCCAGAGTGTAGAGTGGACCGATTGGCAATGGCAACTACGCCACCGTCTAAGGACCGAAGGGGATTTTTGCCCGGTGATTGAGCTTACCTGTCAGGAAAGGACTGCCCTTAGATGTGAAAACATTGGGCTTCCTACTGCAGTTACGCCTTACTATGCTTCATTGTGTGACCCGAAGGATCCTTCCTGCCCGATTCGTCGTCAAGCCATCCCCTTACCCGAAGAAATGATCTCCTATTCCTTTGAGAACATCGATTCCCTCGCTGAGGAAACTCAGTCTCCCATCCCCTTTCTGGTGCACCGTTATCCAGATCGGGTCCTGATTATGGCTACCCATCTGTGCGCCACTTACTGTCGACACTGCACCCGACGGCGACGAGTAGGCTTGGAAAACGTCACCATCGCCGATGAAGATTTGGCTCGGATTAGGGATTACTTGGAGACACACAAAATACGTGATGTGCTAATCTCCGGGGGAGATCCCCTTTGTCTTTCCGACGCCCGCTTGGCCAATATTCTCAATGTGATTGATTCAGTTCCTCATGTTGAGATCCTGCGTATTGGTACCCGAACTCCAGTCACAAACCCTTTTCGGATTACCCAGGATCTAGTGGACATCCTCCGCCGTCATCGTTCTTTATGGATTAGTACCCATTTCAACCATCCAAAGGAGATCACCGAAGAAGCAAAACAGGCCTGTAGTCTTCTCATCGACCACGGTATACCAGTGCTTAACCAAACGGTGCTACTTGCTGGTATTAATGACTCCACAAAGATCCAACAGGAGCTAGTAAGGCAACTTGTTCGTATGAAGGTCTATCCTTACTATCTTTATCAGTGCGATTTAGTATCCGGGATAGAGCATTTCCGTACCCCACCCCAGGTTGGTATTAACATCATCAAGGAATTACAGGGGCGGACCACAGGTTTTGCTGTTCCTAGATTTGTGATTGATGCTCCCGGTGGTGGAGGCAAAATCCCCTTAGAACCCCAGCGCATCATCAAAGAGACCCCCACAGAGCTTATTTTGCAGAACTATGAGGGTAAATGTTTTAGATACCCAACGAAACGCCTCCCCGCCGTGTGTACCGGATGCATGTAATGGTAACCCGGCCGACAAGACCGGGTTACGATCAGATTACTTTACTTGGATTGAGAATACCCTTGGGATCGAAGGCCCTTTTAATCCCTTGCATCAGCTCAATTTGCACCGTTCCCAATGAATCCTCCAAGTACCTACGTTTTGCATAACCAATACCGTGTTCACCGGAGACTTGGCCACCTAGCTCCTTGGCATGATCGTACATCTTCTTCATTAACTGCTCCATCTGTGGACGCCAAACCTGTTCGGGTAGATCGTCTCTGAGGATATATACGTGCAGATTACCATCACCTGCGTGACCAAAACTAAGTATACGAATCTCGCTTTCCTCAGCAAGCTTATTCGTGTAGGCAACAAATTCCGCAATTTTGTCCCTGGGCACCACTACATCAACTTCGTCCATATCGCTCATGGCCTTTAGGGCCTCTAAAAATGCCCCCCGGGCCTCCCAAATTAGTTCCTGTCGTTCAGTACTATCCGCGATTAGAACATCTTGGGCTCCGGAGACTAGGGCAATGTCGGCCACTAGTTCATATACCGATTCTAGTTCTTCATTGGAATTACCATCAAAGGCCAAAAGTAAATAGGCCGTCGCAGATTTGTCTGGGAAACGCTTACCTAGGTACTCCTCGGCGGCAAGAATCACATCCTGCTGCATAAATTCAATGGCTGTGGGAATAACTTTTGACTGGATGATCTTTGGCACTGTGCTAATGGCTAAATTAAGGTTTTCGAAGGGAATAAGAAGGCTAATCTGTTTCTTGGGTTTGGGCAGCAACTTGAGGATCACTTCCGTGATAATCCCAAGGGTCCCCTCGGAACCGATTAACAGATTGTGGAGACTGTACCCAGAACTGTTCTTTACGATCTTGCCACCAGTTCGTATGATCCTTCCCGTAGGTAATACCACTTCAAGACCTAAGACATAGTCTCTGGTAACACCGTACTTAACTGCGCGCATACCACCTGCGTTGGTCATGATATTACCACCGATTGTAGCGCTTTTTTCCCCCGGGTCCGGTGGGTAGAACAACCCTCTTTCCTCCACCACATCCCGAAACTCCATGAGGAGAATCCCCGGCTGTACCGTAGCTGTTAGATTAGCTTCGTCTATTTCGATGATGCTATTCATCTTTGTTGTGGAAAGCAATATGCCACCGTGAATTGGAACAGCTCCACCGCATAACCCCGTGCCCGCACCCCGGGGAGTAACGGGAATGTTGTTTTCATAGGCGTATGTCATGAGCTCGGCTACTTCCTCAGTGGTTAGAGGTTCCACCAATACCTCCGGAAAAGACCGTACTTCAGCTAACTCATCATGGGCGTAATCCTCGTTGATGTCTTCGTTAACGAAAACACGCTCGGGAGCACATATTTCCCTTAGCCTGGCTAGATCTTCTTCAGTTAACTTCTTCCAAGACACGGATACCCTCTCCTTTAATCAATTGAATTAGCCTTGGTATAACTTGGTAAAGATCACCGATAATAGCATGGGTTGCCACGTTAAAGATGGGGGCATTGGGATCCGAATTGATGGCGTAGATCTGCTCGGCATTGGACATCCCCGCTACGAACTGCACGGCCCCGGAAATGCCGCAAGCAATCAAGAGCTTCGGCCTTACCGTACGCCCACTAAGGCCAATTTGACGGGTATACGGTAGCCATCCACACTCAATCAATGGTCGGGTAGCACCAAGCTGCCCCCCTAAAAGGTGGGCCAACTCCAAGGCCAGATTGAGATCCCCTTCGGTGCGAATACCCCTTCCCACTGCCACAATAACCTCTGCATCAGTAATGCTCGCCTCCTCCGGCTTGGGTGTTGCTTGGAGGACCGTAACCCGTGAAGCAAGTTTACTTTGGTTAATGAAGCAGGAAACCACTTCTCCTTTGGAACATGAGTCTGCCTTGGCCGGTTCCATCACCTTATACCGGACTGTAGCCATCTGTGGTCGGTGGTGGGGAGTGACAATTTGCGCCATAATGTTCCCCCCAAAAGCCGGACGAATCTGTATCAGGTCACCGTTTTCTTTAACATCCAAAACAGTACAATCGGCTGTTAAGCCTGTCCTAAAACGCACAGCCAACCGTGGCGCCAGGGACCTGCCGATGGAGGTAGCGCCAATCAAAAGGATGTTGGGTTGTGTTTTCTCGATGGCTGCGGCGATGGCCGCCGCGAAGGGTTCGATGGAGTAGTATTCAAGTTCTGGGTAATCATATACATAGACCTTTTCTACCCCGTACTTCAACAACTCAGCAGCTTTACCCCTCACCTGGTATCCAATAAGAACACAGTTCAGGGGTTGGCCGAGCTTTTTCGCCAGCTCCCTTCCCTTACCGATCAATTCATAAGTCACCGGGTGAATCACACCACCCGATTGCTCGGCGAAGACCAAAACACCTTGCCACTCGGCATCGTTAACTAGGCCCTTAGTTGATTTAGACAAAGACAAAGCGCCTGTTGGACAGTGTTTAATACACTGTCGGCACAACCGGCATTTTTCATTAATGATCACCTGGTCTGCCATTATTCCAATGCCGCCGAAGGGACAAACCTCCATGCAGCGACCGCACAGGTTACACTTTTCGTAGTTGACCCGAAGCACAATGGATGCCCCCTTAGATGAATCTATGTTCTTTGAGTTGTACGTATAGCTGGTTTGCGATCTCGTCGGGTTCTCCGTGATAAACAATCCTATCCCGGTGGCTCTCGGGAGGGAAGATCCGTTCCACTTGGGTGGGTGAACCGTCTAGACCGTAGTATTCTGTTTTCACAGGAGGTAAATCCTTATAACTTACCACCTCGATAGGACGCCCTGAGGTGGCAAGTCTCAACCTATAGGAAGGAAGTCTCGGTTGGTTTGCTGTTTCCATCAGGGTAAGTAAGCAGGGTAAATGCACTCGGCAGACCTGAATGCCATCGGTAAGGTCCTTTTCCACGGTTATGTAATCAGCATCAAGAGCAAGGATAGAGCTAACATAGGATACATGGGGTAAGTCCAAAAATTCCGCGATGCCCGGACCAACTTGGGCAGTATCCCCATCGGTGGTCTGTTTGCCACACAGGATTAGATCAAAGCTGCCACTTCGTCCAATCCCCTGAGCTAAAGTAAAGGCAGTTGCCAATGTATCCGCACCAGCAAATTTTCGATCCGACATGAGTATACCTGCATCAGCCCCCATCATGTACGCTTCTTTGAGCACTGCAGCGGCTTGGGGAGGACCCATACTAATGACTGTCACCTTTCCACCGTAACGCTCTTTAAGCTGTACCCCTGCCTCTAATGCATAAAGGTCAAAGGGGTTCATCTTGCTATCAACACCCTCACGCTTTAGAACACCGGTGTTCTCATCCACCTCCACATCCCTGGTCTCGGGAACCTGTTTGATACATACTAAGATATTCAAGCAGTACACCTCCGACTGGCCTGATGGTCAGACCACAAATATGATTATTCCCTTTGAGTCCATCCTAGAGTCTGTATCCGCTCTTCAACAAACTGAAAGTGTCGTTCTACCGCTACCGCAGTATTATCTGGATCCCTTTGACTAACCGCCACAAGAATCTGTCGATGCTGTTCCACTAACCGTTCCTTAAGTTGTTCATCAGCAAAAAGGTTCTCTCGATGGGTGCGGATACTAAGATCGATTACATCGGAAATGGCATCAAGGACCGTCACTAAAATCGGATTGTTCGAAGCCACACTCAGACGGTAATGGAACCGTCTATCCGCTTCTATACTGTTAGCTTCATCGGCAAGGGCCATCTGCTCTACTAGCTGTGTTAGGTCCGTCAAGCGTTCTTGGGTTATTCTTGTGGCGGCAAGCCTGGCAGCCTCCACCTCAAGAATCCGTCTAAACTCGAGAAATGCAGGCTCAAAGTTCTCCTGCAGCATGAACGCTAACGAAAGGGGCTCCACCATGCCTTGACTGTTAGCTGCAATGTATGTACCATCCCTGGGCTTACTTTCAATAAGACCGATCATCTCCAAAGCGCTAAAAGCTTCCCGTACCGATGCCCGTGATACCCGAAGCTGTTCGGTCAACGTACGCTCCGCAGGTAACCTGTCACCTCGTTTTAGCTTTCCAGTATAGATCAGCTCTTTAATCTGGGAGATAATGTGCTCATAGACCTTAGTCTTACTTACAGGGGCAAATTGTGGTGCCTGTCTTGATACCTTCATCATATCTAGTAACGCGCTACCCGCCCTTCACATATTAAAGCCGGCCTTGAGCCTGCTGCAATTAACTAATGATTAGCTTACCTTTACCTGCTTTATGACTTCGCCACAACCAGTTAGATTCCTGCAGCACTACTTATATTGACAGCAACCATTGCATCAGATAAACTCTTTGGCAAGGGCTGTGATATGATTCACAGCCGAAGGGTAACGCAAGACAATACGGGGGGGGATACCAATGAAGGTCCTTATTGTTGGTGGAGTAGCAGGGGGTGTTTCGGCGGCCGCTCGCTTACGCAGGCTTGATGAATCTATGGAAATTGTAATCTTTGAGAGGGATGAATACATTTCCTATGCCAACTGCGGCCTTCCTTACTATATCGGTGGGGTGATCGAAGAGCGGGACCGTCTCTTCGTGCAGAGCGTCATAGGGATGAGTCAACGCTTCAACCTTGATATACGAACCAAGAATGAGGTTACCAAGATTGACCGGGGGAATAAGGCGGTTACAGTCTGCGAGCTTGATTCCGGTCGGGAATATGTTGAGGAATATGACTATCTAATTCTCTCGCCCGGCGCAGAACCAGTGGCCCCACCTATACCAGGAATTGAACACCACAGGGTATTTTCTGTGCGGAATATCTCCGATACCGATCGCATCAAGGCTTTTGTTTCCGATAACCAACCCAAGAATGCAGTGATAGTCGGCGGCGGATTTGTCGGGCTTGAGATGGCGGAGAATCTACAGCACTTAGGTTGCCAGGTAACCATCGTTGAAATGGCTCCCCAAGTCCTAGGAGCGATCGATCAAGACATGGCTGGTATTGTCCATGGATACTTGAAAAAGCAGGGCATCAAGTTGTATCTCAATAATACTGTGACGACTATGAACCACGATGCTGATACCAGTATGGTCACCCTTGCAAGTGGAAAGAAACTCCCAGCTGACCTCGTGGTCCTAGGAATCGGGGTTACGCCAAATACCAACTTGGCCCAGACCGCTGGATTAGCCATCAATGAATGGGGAGCCATTGTTACCGATGAATTCCTGCGCACCTCGGATCCTTGGATTTATGCGGTTGGTGATGCCATCGCGGTAACAGACTTCGTTACTGGGCACCCAGCCTATATGCCCCTAGCTGGTCCCGCGAACAAAATGGGTCGGATTGCCGCTAACAACATTTGTGGCAAGACTGAAACCTACAACGGCTCCCAGGGAACAATGATTATTAAGCTCTTTGAGCTTACGGCCGCGGCAACGGGAAGCACTGAGAGGAATCTAAGGGAGTTGGGCATTCCCTATGAGAAGTCCTATACCCACTCAGAATCCCATGCCAGTTATTATCCCGGGGCACGGCCCATGAGTATTAAGCTGTTGTTTGATCCACAAAGTGGGAACATCCTTGGTGGCCAGATCGTAGGCTTCACCGGTGTGGACAAGCGTATTGATGTGTTGGCTACCGCGATTCGCTTTGGGGGAACCGTGTTTGATCTACAGGGATTAGAGCTAGCCTATGCTCCTCCCTTTTCCTCGGCAAAGGATCCTGTAAACATGGCTGGGTATGTGGCAGGGAACATCATCAATAATGACATGCCCGTCATTCACTGGCAGGATTTGACCCTTAATGAGGCCAACATGCTTATTGACGTCCGTACAGCATGGGAATTTCAAGCCGGTCATGTGGAGGGAGCAGTAAACATCCCCGTGGATGAACTGCGGGAGCGCATCTTTGAGATCCCAAAATCTAAGCAGATTATGGTCTACTGCGCAGTTGGCCGCAGATCCTATCTCGCCACCCGGATCCTAAAGCAGAAGGGCTATGACGTTTTGAATATCTCGGGAGGATGGCGGTCCTACCAGGCGATCAATAATCAACTACCAACGGGCTAGAAAGGTCTTTCTAGCTTAAGCTGTCTTGTCATTAGTTCATCAACGGCTGCTTTGGGGGAGACGCTGCCCCCAAGCACCCTCTCTAGGGTAGAGGCGATGGGCAGTTCAACACCTATCGTTTCTGCTAACCGGCAGGCCGCAGTGGTGGTGTAAACGCCTTCTACCACCATTGGCCCGGCAAGGACCTCTTGCAGGTCGCAGCCTTTCCCGATCTTCTCGCCAGCATTTCGGTTACGGCTCCACTTACTACTACACGTGGCAACGAGATCCCCAAGACCTGAAAGCCCTGAGAAAGTCAGAGGCTCCGCGCCAAGACGCACCCCTAGCCGGACAATCTCTGCAAGCCCCCGGGTAATCAGGGCCGCTTTGGTATTATCCCCATAGCCTAGTCCGTCACTGATTCCTGCGGCCAAGGCAATCACGTTTTTTAGCGCTCCCCCTAGTTCGACTCCAACGACATCCCTTTCTACATAGACCCGGAAGCGGTCAGTACTTAGGATCTCCTGAATAACCTTGCCAGTACCCAGATCGTCAAAGGCCACCACAGAAGCGGTGGGCATGTTATTTGCAGCTTCCTCTGCATGATTCGGACCAGATAAGGCAGCTATGGGACGACCTAGTACTTCTTCGGCCACCTGGGAAATCCGAAGCTGAGTGGAAATCTCGATCCCCTTAGCACCATGCACGATGGGAACTTTGGAATCCACCAGACCTGTCATTTGCTGAAGCACACCTCTAATATTCTGAGAAGGTACAGTCAAAATGATCAACCCGGTGCTGTCTATGGCTTCCTCGATGCAGGAAGTCGCCCTGACACAAGAAGGAAGAGCTACTGGTAGATACGTCGCATTTACCCGAGTCCGGTTAATCTCACAAGCTACCTCATTTCGTCGAGACCAAAGGACAACTTGATGTCCTTTGCTGGCTACTAAGTAAGCTAAGGCTGTTCCCCAGCTGCCTGCCCCAATAATCGTTACTTGCACCGGTAAGCCACCCCATTCCCAGAACATATATTTCCATTATACCAGATCATAATCTTGTCCTTCTTCGACCCATACTAACCACAGAAGACTCTTGGGAGGTTGTGTTAGCGTGAACGAAATATTCGACCGTAGCAACTACGTAGGTGTAGCGGCCATCAAATGGGGTGCCATTGTGGCTATTGTCATCGCCGTTTTGTACTTCTTGGCAAAGTATGTAATCCCCTTGATCTCATAACCATCTACAGAAAAACGAGCGGTGAACAAAAAACGTCCACCGCTTCTATTCCGAACTTAATGTATAATCTTCCCCTTTTCGGCCAATAATGGCATTGGGAACGAGAGGAGGTTTAGTATGGACCAGTACGGAATTGCATCCTTTAGCGGTAAGGTAAGCCATTGGCGGATGGTACTTCGCTCAATTCGCGACCTTCAGCGCATGGCTCGCACAACCCGAGCTACGAAGCAGAGCAAATATGCAGCTTCCCGGTCGAAGCAACCTACTCCAACATGGCGATCATATTAGCAAATACCCTAAGACCCACTGCACAACCCTGGACATTATTACAGACTCGCTCAGGATGCGGCATCATGCCAAGGACTAGACCCGACGAATCAATAACTCCGGCAATACCACCACGGGACCCAGTTGGGTTCTGGGGGTACTCCTCTGTAGGTCGTCCTTCCGTATCTACATATAAGAAGGCGGGCTGAACATTTTCGCTACTCAGCCTGCCAGCACTACAGCTTACAGGCATGGAAAACTCCTGCGGAAAGCCTTGCAACCAAGGTTGGTTACTATCAGCCACCTTCAAAACGACCCAACGATTCTCTGCCTTCCCGGATTCATTCTCCAGCAAGGCTAATGAGCGCTTGCCGATCTGTTGATCTGGCAGTATCCCCGTTTCACAGAGGACTTGAAATCCGTTTCCGATTCCAAGCAGGGGCCGTCCTTTCTCTCGTAGTCTCACTAAATCATCGTATAGATGATGAATGAGATGGGCTGCGAAAACTCGACCTGGTGCAATATGATCTCCCCACGAGAACCCCCCAGGAATCACCAACCCCTGGTAATCATCGAGACTACGGTCCTTAGATATGAGATCGCTTAGCAGAACGACCTCGCCCAGACCGCCCGCAAGTTCAACGGCTAAAGCGGTCTCGGTATGGGCTGTAGTACCAGGCGCATATAACACTGCGATAGTCGGCTTACTCACACGATCATCTCCTTAAAGGTACTCTCCCAGGCGCAGACTAACTCATCCATGGGTAAATCAAGTTTTTCGGAGCCAAATCGTAGTTGAATAACTGGCTCGTCCAAGGTCTGACCGATCACCTGCCAAGGAAACCCTGAAAACACCGTTCCAGGATCCACACTGGTCGGCATCTCCACTAACAAAGCACCAACTGCCTCGCTAAATAGCTTCCCGTCCAGCCGTCCTGCAGGTAATGCATCTAGGTCCAATTGGGCACCCCATCCTGCTCCGTAACACATTTCAAAGAGCCTAACGAACAATCCACCTTCTCCAATGGCTGTTGCTGCAAGAATCGGGTTATCCTCCCCTTGATACGTCCGGTAAATGGTCCCCCACAGCTCTCTTAGGCTACTGATCTGTTCATGGGCTACGTCAGCCAGTTCATTACCTCGCTTGCCATAGCAGTCGAGGTAAACTGACCCCCCAAGCTTCTCTGGATCCAGCGTACCCACAAGGACAATTTGGCTTCCTGTTCCTTTGAATTCCTTGGTTACCATTTTGCGGACATCGGGCATCCGTCCCAGTGTCGACACTGCAAAAGTATAGGGAACATCGATGACTTGTCCATCTTTGGAAACGAACGTACCGGAACTTGAGTCTTTGCCTGAGATAAATGGGGTGTTTAGCTTTACTGAAAGATCAGAAATGGTCTCCACCATGGCCTTCAGCATCCAACCAACCTCTTGGTTACAGCGGGGTGTGTAGAAGTTATCGCATAGGGCGATAGCCGCAGGATCAGCACCAACCGCAACTGCTTTACTAATGGCTTCGATCATCATCAGTCGGGCCAACCCCACAGGATCCACATCACCATAAAAGGGGTTATACGCCAACGTACTGACAACACCATAGGGTTTTCCCCAAAGGGGCGCCGATACAAAGGCACCGGTGGGCATTCTACCGGTCTGTCCCCCAAAGGGTCCAAGGACAGTTCTGCCCTGGGCACTTGAGTCAAACTGGAATCCAGCGGGCGATTGGTCGCAGCAATGGTAATGCGATAGCACCTGTTTAATTGACTTCTTCACCTGGGCAAGGCTTGTTGGTGCCTCCACATCCTCTTCGGTCTGCTTCTGCTGTGGTTCTTTAATGCTGATTGGTTCGATGGGACACTTGCCCCATAGAAAGTCCATTTCAATATCAACGACAGTCTGGCCTTGCCACGTAGCTTGAAAACGGTTCGTATCCGTAAACTTTCCGATCACCGACATTTCTACATCATACTTCTTCAAAATCTGCCCTACCTGCCCTATCTTTTCGGCGGGCACTCCAAGTAACATACGCTCCTGGGACTCAGACAGAAGGATCTCCCAAGCGGACAGACTTGGATATTTCAAGGGCACCTGATCCAAATCTAGAGTAACCCCCGTATCTGCACCCATCTCTCCGGCCCCACACGAAATCCCCCCCGCGCCCAAGTCGGTAATGGCACGAATACATTCAGCGTCGCGCAATTGGGGGATCGCCTCCATAAACTTGCCTTCGGTTAAGGGGTCGCCGATCTGCACTGCCGCGGCCTCTTTTTCTGTGACCTCTCTGCTCATGGTGGCGGAACTTGCCGTTGCACCATGCAGTCCATCCCTGCCCGTCCGTCCACCAAGGAGTACTACCAAATCCCCAGGCTGAACCTCATCTTTAAGGGCATATTTTCGGGGCAGTATTCCGATCGAATGCCCTAACGCTAAGCACTTCGGGTAATTTCGATGCTTTCTATAGGCACTGTACATCATAGGAATACCCATAGGATTACAGTAAAATACCGTTGCTCGGATAGCTTCCTTAAGGATTGTCCGTGGGTGCAGGGCTCCTAAAGGAACTTGTCCCTTCAACGTACTCGGATCCATGGTACCCATGATGGTGCTACCACCGATGGGATAGGCACCCTTGCCAAAACCCACTGTATCACGGATTACTCCCCCATGTTTTGTGGCTACGCCACCAAAGGGTGAAATAGAACTTGGAAAATTGTGGGTCTCGCCTTTAATGGTTACAACCCAATCATCATAAAATTCCATACCACCAGCGTTATCTGTAAACACCGACACCATCAAGGGATGATCTATGGCTAGGGTGGCATTCTTTAGCTTCTTGAGTAGTCCCAAAGCTTTCCACGTGGTATGATAGCAATGATCACTCCAGCTTTGGACCACAATCTCAATTTCTGCATCGGTAAAGGGACGACCCAATTCCTGCTGATACTCCTGTAGTACCTTCATTTGCTGCAAAGAGGCATACCATGAGTTTTCCTCGGATATACTTATCAATTCTTCATCGGAGCACCTGCTTAAATCGATCTTCCGTACCGGATCGCTCTCCCCCGACGGTAGCAGGCTATCCCATTCTTCTCGCAGAATCTTTTGGATAACAGGATTATACAATTCATCCTGTGCAATCCTCTCTGCCTCTTCCTCAGACACTCCCACAAACTGATAGCGGTAGTTCAAACGAGCCCACTTCACACCGTCAGTGCCAACGGCCCTAGCACCCTCTAGAATCGAAATCGTCTCCGGATCGATCACCGCCCGATTATAGCTAATCTCAACAATAGGCCCTTCCTCAGGATCAAGTTTACTCTTCGGGGACCACGTCTCATAGACTGGGTTGACCAAAAGATCGATTAACCCGGCCTCATCGAACTGGCCCTCTAACCGATAGACCCGTTCAATCTTACAAGCCACAACGTTGTACCCTCTATAATTAAGAGTCTCCCTCAACCGCGCCTGTAGGGGCTCACTGATCCTCTGCACATAAATCCTATTAATCTTCACACGCATCTCCTCCGTCCCCAGCGCTAATACTTTCCTAGTTTATCACAACAAGACTCGCAACTGCAATGAAAAGTTCCTCACAACGCGCTCCTAACCCTAGTATTGCCCCATTCACAACAAAAAAAGAACCTCCGCGTGGCCCTAGGTTCTTGAAAGAACGGTACTCTAGTACAAATCGAAGGGGGCGTACGCCCCCTTCGTCTGCTTACTGGATTTTCTTAATGAAATTGTCCACAGCTGTATTGATACTCTTACCCACAGCATCTGCAACATAGTACACCGTGTCCCCTGTGGCCCGCAGGAAGTAACGGTAGGATGCAAACCACCCAACACCGTGCATCATTCGATTACCAAGATCCATGCTATCCTCGGAACCATCTTCGTAAACGAAGACCACTCGTACACCCACAGGATCCGGATAGAATTTATACGTTTCAGGATCAGCATCAACCGCAGCCGCCTGAACACCGATCTGGTTCATTGCCTTCACAAGGGCATCTATATCACTGGCACCTACATCTAACCACTTGCCACCAGACTTCTCCACCCTATACTCCTGACCGCCCTTGTAAATCTCCAACCGTACCAGCAACTCATCATTTATTTGTAGTAAGTTCGTCCTCAACCGGCCAAAGGTATCAATAACCTGAGTAATCGAGTCGCTCTCAGCCAAGAATACGTCGGGACGTCCTGATACACGCAAATATCGATATTTCCCTTCTTCGGTAGCGCCTCCGATCTCCATCTTGACGCTATCCCTGTCCGTGGAAGCCTGATACCATATGCCACCCTTTTCCACCGCGAACCCGTAGTCCTCTTCCTTTTCTAGCTTGGGCGCCACCCGGTCCACAAGTATCTCCGTTAAGCTTCCTGAAAAGTCCTCAACACCAAAGAAGACGTCTCGACCGGACTTCCACACCGCATTTTCTTCATCAAATTTGAATTCCACTGGTTCTGGAGTCTTCTTACCCGCAGCAGCAACTACTTCAGGCGTCATTACCAGCAAACCGATACAATCCTCAATGGGAAGGTCAATTATACTGGTGCTTACACTGGCGATTCGCCGGGCAAGGAGCATACTCGCAAACTCATAAATCCGGAAATAATGGGGTCTGGTCGCCACCTGGACAAACCCCTCACCAACACCTTCTTTCGGCAACAAAACCCGCAACCATAGCTTCCGCCCATCGGCCAACTCCACATCAAACCGAGAGCTCTCCAATTCATCATCGGCGACAACCACCTCGGAGCTAACCACTGCCTCTACTCTGACATCTAGCAGAGCACCAAGTAAAGCGTTAATATGGAATACCATTGCCTGAGCATCCGTATCGGGATGTATATACCATACACCGTCGATCTTCCTAAAGGATATGTCACTATCCACATCTCTAATGCGCAGCCCTACCACGTCGGATACATCAAAATCTAAGAGAGATTGATCAATTAGTTGCTCCGCCTGAATATGCAGCGGGGCGAACCGAACACCGGTAACGGTAACAACGGAATCAAAGGCGGCGTTACGGGCATATCGCACTCCTAGTCCGGCAACATCTCCGATACTAACCTCTATCTTCTCGCCGTCGCCGGTAATCGCGATAATTTTTGCCGCGGGCTCCTCAAGTCCGTACTCACTCAACTCACCCGGTTCATCCAGAAAGTCTCGAATCTGTACTGAACCAAGGTACTCGAGCAACTCCTTGACGGCCTCTTCGTCACCGTCATCCTGTATAGGTCGGATGACCTGCCACTTCCCGTCATCCCGCCGGCGTAGGACAATAGTCTCCTCACCACGTACGATCTGCAAGGAAACTAACTCGGAATCCAAATCCACTAGGTTACGGCTACGGTAGCTAGTCTCAGGTTGTGTGAAAAACCCCAAATCGCCTTCACTGACTTCCCAGACCTTATTGTTTTCCTCAAGCTTCACGTAATGTGCAGCCTTTCGAGGAACTCGCCCACCTATAAGAATAACGTGACTTTCCGAGCCTGCAACAACCCCAACCTTCACGATCGGGTTATCCAGACCGTACTTGGCCAGGTTACTGCCCGCACTGCCAGCCTTCCTACCACGCGGTCCACTCACGAAACTGATGATTTGCTCCATTCTCGTGGCGTCCGCCGGCCAGGTAATAGGCTCGGTCAATAACCATCCTCGGTCTTTTCTTTCCAGTTCTAGATTCACTCGCCCAGCCACGGCTACCTTGGTAACCGATTCAGGCGATAGTTTATAGACGTTTTTAGGACGACCGCTGAAAACCAATGCCACAGCGACAATAACCACTACAGCAATTGCAGCAACAGCGACTGTCAGTCGCTTCTTGTCTCCAGGCTGTTTTCCTGTTCTCGCAAGATTATTCATCGGAACTCCTCCCACCCGTATTGCTGTGCTCCCACATGTCAAATTCTCTACTACTAGTCAACTAGTCCTGTTCGCTCCACACCCTCAACGAAGTAGCGCTGTGTGAACATATACAGAATCAGTGGAGGTAAGATAACCAGGAAGCATGCAGCCATGATCAAAGGCTGGTTGTATATATCACCGGCTTGCCCGCCTGTTAATTCATTCAGCGAAGTCCACAGAATACTCAAGCGCAAAGGCATCGTGAACTTCTGTGTCTTCATCAGGTACATCATTGGCTCATAGAAGTCATTCCAGTGCCAAACCAACGAGAACAAGAAAGTGACCAAAATGGCCGGTCTTGCCAAGGGCAGCATAATACTGGTAAAGGTCCGAAACTCTCCGCATCCATCAATTCTTGCTGCATCCTCAAGCTCATAGGGAAGCTTCATGAAGAACTGCCGGAAAATAAGAACAAACAACGAACCCCGCAACCCCTGAGCAAAAAATGCCGGTACAATAAATGGATTATAGGTGTCGATCCATTCCAGTTCCTTAAACAACATAAACAACGGAACAATAATTGTCTGTGGTGGAACAATGAAGGTAAAAAGTAAAAACACAAACAGAATATCCCGTCCAGGAAACTTCATTCGACCAAAGGCGTATCCGGTCACACCTGCCGAGATAACCTGCCCCACAGCTGCCAAGATCGCAATAATCGCACTGTTTTTCAATGCATCTGGATAGTGCAATCCTTGCCAAGCAAGCTCAAAGTTCTCCCAATTAATGCTGCGCGGAACCCAATGCACACCCGGGTCAATGTAATCCTCAATGGTCATCAATCCCGTCGTAGTCATATACACAATAGGCAGCAAGAAGGTAAACGCTACCGCAAACAGGATGATGTAAATCAAAAGCTGAAACAAGCCCTTCCGACCCCGATGACTCCATACTGTTAGAACCGGGACAGCACGCTCCCGCAGTCTGCCAAACGCCTGCGCAATACTTGTCATACCTGTCTCCTCCCAATCTTTCTCCAACTCTTAATCCCGTTCTCCACCGTAAAATACCCACTTCCTTGAGCTGGCAAGTACGATTAAGATAAGCAAGAAAATGACCACAAAATAAACCCATCCAAAGGCTGCCGCCAGACCCAATCGAAACTGCCCGGTAAAGGCGATGTTCTTAATAAAGTCAATCATCTGGTTGAAGACATCTGTAAAGGAATCCACTATAGAATAGATGATGTTAACCAGAATAATCGGTGACACCATGGGAAGGCTAATTTTCCAAAACATTTCCCATTCATTGGCACCGTCAACTCTAGCTGCCTCATAGTAACTAGAACCAATGCTTTGGAACCCCGCAATAAATAAAAGAATCTGGACTCCAGAACGCCACAGTACCAACGTCATTCGGTTTAACAGGTCTAAGAAGTACGTGGCCGCATTGGCTCCAAAGTAGGTAAACACCATATCCGCGACACCCAAGTTTCCGATAAAGGCAGATACTCCTATCGTTGAACCAACGCCCTGGTCAAATAGCTGCTTAACGACTAATCCTGAGGCAACTACGACAGGCAAGAAGAAGATCGCCCGGAAAACACCCACGAAACGAATTGGCTTACATACCAGGTACGATACGAAAATCGAAAACACAAGAATCACGGGCACATCGAGGACTGTATCTCTAATCTCCTCCAATAGCATGGGGACAAACCGTTCGTCCACGAAAAAGGCCTCGGCATAATTCTGCAACCCGACCCACTTCATCTTAAAGCCTAACAGGCTCTCTACGGTTTGGAAACTAATAATGAACGATCGTATTAGGGGATATCCCACATAACGAACAAACCCAAAGAACCATGGGAGTATAAAGATATAGCCCACTAGACAACGTTTTGCACTTAATGACAAGTGGCTAATATTACGTAACCCCGGCACCTTCTTGAATCCCGCCGTACCTATAGCGACTACGTCTTCAAAGTACTCCGTAATCGCCGTTACAATCATACCGAGGAACTCCCCAATCTTCCTAAGCACCTTCTTCATAGCTCGCTGCCCCCCTCGACGATGGCATAGCCCATTCCATCCACGATAATACCCTGCCATTCCACAGCATCGGCATTGTAGTTAATCAACAACGAAGTGCCGCTTTCATAGGTCACCCGCACTACATTTGGTAGTACATACTCATGGCCAACGATATACTGACCTGCTATCTCACCAAGCTCTTTGACAACAATATTGTACTCCTCGACAACTTTGGGAAGCCACTGCTCGTAGTATGAGCTAAATAGCAGATTGTACGGTGTATCTTGTAGCAACCCAGGCTCTTGGTACGTCAACTCGAAGCAAGGTAGTGCACCATACTCAAGCATCCGTAAAAACTCTAGTTCCGGATCGCTCCTCAAATTCCCTGGATAAGCACTGTATGGTACAAAGCCATGGAGCACAATCTGATAAAACGGAATCGATTTATCAACAAAATCGTACGTGCTTTGATATATCGGCACGTCTGTAAAGGCGTCTACGTTATTAATCGCATAGATATTGCCGCCATCGGCAATTGCAGCGCCCATCTTTTCACGGGCATAGTCACTCAACTTGAGCCATTGGCTGACGAACTCTTGCCGTGTTAATGGATGATCGAAATTGCGATCGGTAAGAATCACTTTTCCAAGATATCTAAACTGAATACCATGCACACCCAGCGTACTAAGGGTGGTTAGATCGGGTTTGGCGTACCGATCCCAGGCATAGATTGGATTTAGTAGGTACCGGCCCCCAAGGTTCATCGGCAACTTATTCGGTTCCCGAACAATGTCTCTGCGGTTGCTAAATCCCCCGTTATCGCTATCGGCATCAAGATAGTTGTCCTCGAGAAATAGCCTGCATCCCCGTTCAGAAAGGAAGTTGGCCAGGTCTGTTAAGCCTTCGCTTCCTCCAAGTTCCTTTGCTACGGGCAATCGTTTCGGATACGCACCGTTATATCCGTACAGGTTCCAGCCCAAGAACACTACATCAATATTGTCAACGCCTGCCTCCTGCAAAGCGGTGACAATGGTCTTCGTCTGTTCAAAGGTAGTCATAGCGATAAATTCCCTGAACAGGACCTCAGTTCTGCTTAGACCCCCAAAGATCCTAAGCTGCAGAGACGGCTTGCGCACCTCATCCCTTGGTTGAATATTGTGCTCTTCAATCAAGTGCTCTCGATAAGCGGTGGCCATACCAACATAGTTGGCGTCATCATTAGCTAGTAAATAGTATCTAACTTGCATGGGACGATCAATGATTTGCTCCTCGACCGTTGGCACATAGGTCCCCAGACGAATCGCAGCCTCGTACTGCCGCCTAACCGCGAAACTTGCACCAATCCGATTCAAAGAGACAGTGTATCCTGCTGGCCCTGCTAGTATCGATGCGTTGTATTCGCCCTTGGTTACAACACCAAGATAAGCCGCCTGTTTATCAGTTTTTGCTAACCCAAATACAGGCATAACAACCTGACTCCGGTGGGTTAACAGGGCCTCAAGGGGTGTTTGAAATTTAAACTTATCTTCGCCATAGATTACCTCGTTGAATCCCCTGGAGTAATCCGGAAAGTCCTCCCGGAAGTGAGCTATGGCTCCGCTACCATCAGGAATAAAGAGATAACCCTCCTCATCGGGCCATGCTGCTCCAAAGAAAGGAGTAACTTCCAGCGCTACCAGGTAGAACTCACCTGTTTCTTGAAGAGTCTCCGGAGGAAACGTCACTTCAAGGTAATCATCGCCAAGAGTGAAATCTAAGGCTAGGGCAATCCCTAACTTAGCCTTCATATTGTAACTAACCCGAACACCATTAGGAATCTGCTCAAAATCAATGATGGCTTTCTCGCTGACCGGGTTTGTCTGACGAGGGTTCCGCTTCTTCTCGTCTACATAGTGCAGAACAAAGTTGGAGTTAATATGTCCTTCCCATAGATCAGTTACTGATATATCCGGGTGAGGCTCGGGAGACGTACGCCAGACCTTATCGTTTCGCCTATCGTAGACAATGAACTTAGCGGTATCCATATCGACATATAACTCAAGATACCTACTAGAAGCTGCCCGGACATATTCCGGCGGAATCGCCTCGGGTCTCGCTGCAGCTGCAACACTGCTTATAACGCCAATCATGACCATACAGGTTAACACTATCAAAATCAGGTTGTCTTTCCTCACGCTATTAACCTCCTTCAACCAGAACAATTCGGTAAAGAACCTAGACTTCGCGAACATCTGTTTATCTGATCGAGATCTCAATGATGACCTCCTTAACGAAATCCACCATCTGGTTGATTAGTCCATAAACCAAGGCTGCACCGCCTACAAAAAATGCCATGCAAATTATAGACAGGATCGAGATCCCGATGGTCCGTTTCCAGTTATAGTTATGCATTACCCTTACCATAGATAGGAACATGAAGATCTGTGCAAAGTTCATTATCGAAAGGATGCTAGCGTAAAGCCCTGCTTCATGAGCACAGCAAACGTGGCTGAAAAGAGTCAGAAGTGGCACCACAATAATATAAGGGACAACGCAGATTGATGAACCAACGAATATGTCCCGCAGATTGGCTTCACTACCGGCAATGGCAGTTACGCTCCAATTGGCAAAGACCCATAATCCAAAGGGAAGGAGCATTCTACCCACTTCTACAAGCTCATGTACCTTAGCAGGATCCACTGATTGGAGCGGAAAGTGAGTAAACTTCAGGGTAATAAACCTTGCTGCTAAGAACAGGAATAGGAGAATAAAACTTGATAGTAGGCTGACCTCCTCTTTGGCTCTCAGGAAGCCTTCACCTGGATGGAACAGGCAGAGGTAAATCAGCTTAACGGCTCGACCAAACGGCCCGGTCTCTTCATCAGGCTTCTCAAGGACCCGCCGTATCAGCTTAACAATAACCACGATGAGAACGATGATTCCGATTACACTAAGAATCAGCGTTCCAAAATTCTGCCGTAAGGTGATGAGCCTTTTTTCCGAGAAAGACTTACTATAGCCAGCTTTATCATTTCCAAGTTCATAGTACTTCATAGCCATATCGTAATCTTCTTTTCGATGGTAAACCTTACCCATACCAACATAGCCCATAGTGTAGTTACTATTAAGCTCGATAACTTGACTCCATGGAACAGCGGCCTCATCATAACGACCATCCATATACAACTGAGTGGCAGCATGAACAAGGTTCGCAAACTCAGTAGGCCTGAAGATTTGAATGCGAGCGCGGTCCTTATCAAGAATATATAGAAGTCCATTTGAATCAACATCAATGCTTGCTGCGTGGCTCACATAACCTTTCCCCTCACCCTTACCACCAAAAACGAGGAGCAGGTTACCTTCCTGGTCATATTGATAGACTTTACTCGATGAGGAATCTAGTGCAGATATGACTCCATACTGGTTTACAGTTAAATCAATAAAGCGGGGCATAACCCATTGCCATCCCTGCCGGATCCTTTCCCCGTAGAATCCTTCAGGATGCACGTTTACTCCCACGGGACTCAAACGCTTAATCTGGTTTCTGGTTTCATAAATGGTAGTAGTATAGAAGAATCCATCGTCCCGCAAAAAGATGTTGGAATGAGGTGGTGGCAGATCTCGTGCAAATCTTTCTTTCTGAGCCTCGGTAGCAAACAACCGGATCATAAGACGTCTTAGGCTCCAACCAACCGGGTTATGTGCAAAGAACTCGACGAAATTACCTTGAAGGTCAAGATCGACGATACCACGATAGTCATTACTGTTAATAACGTAGACGTGATCTCGGTTATCCACTGTCAACTTTGTAGGACGATACTGGAAATCGTCTCCAAGAATTTCGTGCTTTGGCTGCTCCAGAACTAAAGTAACTTCGCCTTCAGGATTAAACCTCACGACTCGGGAGTTTTGTGTATCAGCGACCCACACGTTGCTCTCCGAATCGACGTGGACACCCTCCGGTCTGTTTAGGGCGCCTTCACCTCTTCTGTCACCATAGGTGTGGAGGATGTTGCCCGCAGGATCTAGTTTAACAATCCTGTTATTCCATGTATCAACGACGTATATATTGTCGTCCGGGTCAATGAATAAGTCCAGGGGATTGTCAAGGCCGACATCGCGTATCTCCCTTTCGTACACATAACCCAAAGGAGATGGAACACGTCTATTGGTTTCTGGGTCCAAGACGTAGCCAACCTGGAACGCCGCTCCTATCGAAGTCAAACAGGCAATCGTAATGAGCAACGTTGTTAATACATAAGCTACCTTTCTCATCCTTTTACACCTCTTCATTTTCTTATCTGGCAAAGTGATTCATTGCCCGCGCAAATAAGGAGGCCTAAGTAATCACTATTGAAAGTGGCATCAAAATGAAATACCACTCATGAAAACCTTGACCGATCCGGTATGACACGTAATCCTTTATAGGTTTCTTTGTGTTATTCGTCGTGTCACATATTAAATCCTTCCTTCTTCCTCAAAAAATGCAATGCCCACAGGTTTTTCCATTGCCCCTCAGAGGAGCATCGCAGGTTTTAGGATATACAGCGTTCATCCAACAAACCTATTGCGCCCCACATAGATTATGAATCCTTTGTGGAAAGGGATTCTGGATCCATTTCCCCCGTCAGACTCTGTTTGCCCTCTGAAATCTCCTAAAAGCCACGTCAATCATGGTCGAGGTCTACATAAAATTTCCATAATCCTCGTCTCAAAGACAGCAGTTGAATGGCCAGGTCGAATAATACAGGCTGTATCCGCTCCCCTACTCTTGCCTGCAATAGCGATTACGTCTTCACCGTAGGGAATAAGACCAGCATCAAGGGCCATCATACTAATCTCCACACATACCTTCACACCCTGCCCAAACATCCGCAGAGTATTTGCGATAATCTCTGGGGGATAAATGCCACCGAAACCATGCCTTAGGCTTCGATCTATGCCAGCAAGCAGATGGGTTGTTGTCAGGAGCTTAACACCCTTGTCTCCTAGTTGCTGTCGTATCTCCTTTGGCATCTCGTCCAATCCAGGCTCGCGGAAACCCACCTGATGCGTTACTCCCACAATCGTTAGATGCGCGGTATCAAACTCAGATACCAACTGAAGTATGGTATTGCCTTCATTAGAAGCTACAACAAGATGCTCTATTCCACGCTCATTGGCTTCTTCATAGGCGACGGACAAAGTAGCTCTTGTATTCGCTACTCCCGGGGTATCCCCAAACACATCTATCCCTCCTAGACTCAACATCAAGCTCTCATTCTAGCTCTAAACAAACCTGTCCAAGCCCCACTGGCGTAAGCTTATACTCATCGGTCCAGTATTCTTTATCAACAAAGGTACCAGGACCAACCACTTTTAGTTCTACTCCGGTATGATGATGAGGACCGAATAGATTGCGCAGATTGTTTGTAAGAACAACTTCAATTCTGTTGTGACCTTGCCGTAATACCTGATCAAGATCGACCATATAAGGACGCCATAGTATCTTCCCTACATTCTGTCCGTTAACCAAGACCTCAGCCACAGTTGCACAGAGTTGATCGAACACAAGTCGTGCAGCATTAGGACATTCCGAAAGTTCCACAATAGTGCTTAACACCATCTTGCCAGCATAGAAAGGATAACCTTGGCTTGTAAAATCCATGGTGTTCAGCGTTCGCGGTTCCTGAACAATCACAAACCGTCCATCCTTTTCCTCCAGGGCAAAATCACCAATGACAAAGGTTGCATCTATCTCCGTGGAACGGAGTTTGGATGGCTGTGCGGGATTTATGGGCTTATCAATGAAACCGGAATGCCCACCGAAGTACAATTCATTTAGCCCTTCGAGATCCCTGTAGGTCCCATAATACTCGAGCACATTCTCACCTGTGGTCACTAGAGGCGTGATGTCTTTCTTTCGCAAGGTAGGATCTAACCAGTAACCGTCATCATTGGAGAGGATCCTTCGTCCATTAAGATAAACCTTATAGTCAACAGGCATCTCCATGGCTAAAGCCACATGAGAGGGAAGGTGCTTCACATGGAAAACTTGACGAATGGCAAATCTAAACTCCTGTTGCCTTTTCCCCAGTTTGTACAATTCCTCAAGGGCAAACAAAACAAACATGGGCTCACTCCAAGCACCTTCAGCGACTTTGTATTGACACATATCAAGGCATAGTGCATTGGGGTCAAGACGCTCAAACTTCCAATCTACAGGCAGTCTTTTTACTTTACCCGGAGAGAAGTCTGGCATGGCCGTCTGAGAGACAAAGCCATAGCGCTCAGGTTTGTCCGTCAATAGTATGAGTAACGAGCCTGCTTGGGCAAAATGCCAACTAACCCTAATCTGGTCCGACTGAACCTGATGGTCCAGCTGGTATAGCTCCCCGGACTCACTATTCAACCGAAACAAGTGCCTTCCTGCAGCGTTGCACAAGGGTATTTTCACCGTAGCATGGCCGGAGGACTCCTTACTTGTGTTTGCCAAAAAGTACACTTCATCACCGTTTTCCAAGCGGCGTTGATGGTACCAAACAGCCCGGCGTAGTTCTTCCGGAGCTTCAATCTGAACCCGTAGATCCAAGTGCCTGCATAACACAGGAATCAATTCATCCATAGCAGTATACTCTTGGTCCACCAGCAATTCCGATTTCCGTCCATCAATCATTGTCGGCACTTCTCCCACAAAGAGAACATCACCACCTGCTTGGACAAACCTGGTCAACAGTTTCAATGTGGATGAACGTAGCGTAATCATTGGCGGTACCACCACCACACCATAGGACTGCTCACCTACGTGAAACTCCCCATTGGACACTTCGCCGTACTTTTCGATTAGCGACTCATCCCCCAGATCATAATCAATCTGGTTTCGCAGTAGTTCCTCGATGATAGCTGTGAATTTCCTATTGTATTCCTTCGTAACCCGCTGCTTGTCAGGGGTAAAGGTCACCCAACCCGTCTCAATCGGATGTAGCACTAACACATCGGTAACCCGGCTTCCACATGATAGAACATAAGCCGTGCGGGACAAATAGTCCGATAACCCCTTAATGTCGGACCAGTAAGGCTGCTGGATGAAGATGTTCGGTGGGTAATCCCGTTTACGACAGCCCCTGGTACTGTAAAGAGACAAATGGGGGTTTACCAGGTTAATTCCATGGACAAAATGCCAATCGGCAATCCATTTCATATCCTCAAAGGACATGTTCTGCCCGCTAACCCCAAACATTTCAGATAGCACCCGTTGCCGGCCCAGCTGATTAGCCACGCTGCTGCACTGCTTCGCAGTAATATCATCGTTAATATTTCTGGCCAAATGGTCAATCCCAGGAATGTGCATGTACTCATAATGGGGCATCGCACTACAGATCCATTGCATCTGGCTGACGAAGTTGTCTTCACACATGTAATGGCCTGTCAATTTTAGCTGATGATCCTCACACCACTGGTAGACCCTTTTTGAGAAGTTCTCCACAAAACATTCGGCAAGCAGTTTCCAAAAATCGTAGCGGACTTTTTCATATTCGCCTAGGTCAAAAAACAGTGAGAGAAAATGTTCCTTGATCTCATAGCCGTACTTCTCCTTGAACCATTGTGGAAATGACGGCGTCCACTGATAACTAAGCAGTGGTGCGTGGGAACGATAGTGACAAGCTGGTTCGTCGGTAAACACGCCGGGAATCGTTTTGCCAAAGTCTGCCTCTAGGTAATCCTTGTATAATTCATATGTAGACTCCAAAAAGGCATCGGTAACCACTGGATCCAGTAAGTCCGGATAGCAATACCCGTTGAACCATCGATGGCCAATGGGGCAGGTCCGCTGATAAATATAAAGGACTGTACGCCCCTCTTCCTTGGCTTCTGCGGTCTCTTCCAGGTGGATCTTTTGAATGGCACGAGGTTTACCGTTTTTCATGGTACAGCTGTATACCTGATAAATCTCTACTAGATCCTCTGGATCAGTGATCTCATCTATAGCCAAAACCAGATTCTTCATTCGATAACGCTTACCTAGTGCCGGTACTGCACCCCCGGCAAAACCACTAGGCCAGCGATCCTCATCATATAACCAAGCGCCCATACCTCGGTTCTTTGCTTCTTCAACACATACCTTGACTAAATGCATCCATTCGTCTGTGAGATAGGGGGTACGAATCCCAATGCGGGAATGCATGAAGAAACCACCCCACCCTTGCTCATCCATCAAAGCAATCTGCCTAATCAGCTCTTCTTCGGTTAATTCATCATTCCACGACCAAAAGGGTACTGGTCGGAAGTCCTTAGGTGGAACAGCGAAATCCTTAACTTCAAACCCCATATGTTGCGGCAGAATCGTACCACTTACCCGGATTGCGGCACTTTTCTAGCCTCGCTCCCTTCTCATATCCTCATAGGTCTAATACCGATTGCCCCCTAGAGACTGTGTTTGGGGCCTTAGGTATATCTACCAATTTATCTGCAGATTGCTTTCTGCCAACGTGTGTATTCGAAAACTCCCAGTTACCCTTTGCATCTGCAGCGCTTCTTGACCACCTGTTCCTCTCCCGATGAAAACAATCAGAGCTACTCTCCTCATCAGTGCAAATCCAAACACAATATTGCTGTTTAATGCTAATTAACTGAATCACAGGAGTAGAAAAAGTCAAGGACTAGCCACAGCAGTCTTCTCGGTCCCTCACACAGATTATCTACGACAATAGCTCCTTCGATTCCGTCTTCATCCCATCATGTTCTTATAGTTCGTGCTAGAGGGGTATTTCCCTGCCTGTTCTTTGAGACCTAAGTGTTTTCTTCTTAAGGTTATGGCTCGTTTCAATGATACGCAGGGTCCCTGTCTTGGCTCGCATCATCATCGAATGCGTTACTGCCTTCGCCCCGAAATACCGAACTCCATGCAGAATATCCCCATCGGTAATTCCTGTGGTACAGAAGACCATATCCTCTCCACAGGCTAATTCCTCTGTAGTATAAATACGATGGAGCCCGATTCCCAACATCTGCTGCTCTTCATCGGAGGCGGGCCAGGGTTGCACTTGGATCTCCCCATCCAAACATCTTAAAGCCGCAGCAGTCACCACTGCCTCCATCGCCCCACCGATACCATAAAGAACGTCAACACCTGTATTCTCAAGGGCCGCAGCTAACCCTGCGGCCACATCTCCGTCTGAAATCAATTTGATCCTAACTCCAGTCTGTTGAACCTCTTTGATGAGACTCTCATTCCGAGGACGATCAAGCATAGCAACAGTTAAGTGTTTTAACTTGCGTCGCAGAACCCGCGCAATAACCCGCAGATTATCTCTAATTGGTAAGGAAAGATCAATGTGTCCTGCTGCATTTGGTCCTACTGCCAATTTCAAAACGTACCGGGTGGGAATGATGCAAAAGCTGCCCTGTCGGGCAGCTACAAAAATCGATAGGGCGTTTGGTAGTCCTAACGCTACTAATTTACTACCTTCGATGGGGGTAAGCACCACATCAAACTTGGGTCCATCGCCTTTCCCCACTCGGTTACCGTAGTCTAGAAGCACTCCAAATTCTGGTTTGCCAGAGGGATTCCGAATAACACCATCAATATTGACTAGTTCCAGCATGCCGATCATACCATCGGCCGCCGCCTTACCCGCTGCCTGAGCTGTTCCCTTTCCCATAAAGTAAGCAGCTCTTAGGGCAGCAGCCTCGGTAACTCTTACAAAGTCCAGCATTAGTTCCCGTTCTGCATCGACACCGGATTCCAACAAGCTTACCCCTTTCCTTCAAGAGACTATAGGCACATTAGACAGGAGGAAAATCCGTTCAATCCTTCGTAAAGATGCACAACTAGACGTTGACAACTCGGACATCTTCTAAGACCGAATCTGTCAGAACAATGCTCACAAACGGCAACAGTATCAAGACCATCACTAACCAGAGTAAGAGAGTTGTTGGAGAATATGCGGCCGCAAACCATACATGGCCGTTCTTGAGTAACCTTCTTTGGATCTAAGCTGAGTGCAAACCGATGTGCGCGTGAAGCAGGCATAGTATCCCTCCAAGTTATGTATTGGTGAAGTCCGCCCACGCTAACCCCTAGTTGCGTGCCGTCAAAGCACTCGATAAAAGTGCCGGAGGGACTAAGCAATGACTCACAGACTCATTGTATATAAAGCAGAGTTGTCCTGTCAATTTCAACCACAGCTATATTTCTTACGCAGAAGCGAAGGGATCATCCCTCCAAAAGCTAATTACTTAATAGGACTACAATTTGCTCAAATCACATTATAGCGAGGTAGAATATGAATGAGTGAAGTCAAGTGGTTTAATGTTGAGGGTTGGGGTGTCGAAGGTAAGGGTTGGCATGATACAAAGCATTTCTTCGATCGTTTACCTGCCCGAGCCGAAGGAATCGTTCGAGGACCGGTCTGGCAACTAAGCCAGCATTGTGCTGGCATGATCGTCCAATTCCATACCGATGCAGATACCATCAAGGTTCGCTGGCGGTTACGTTTTAGTGAGATGTCCTTGGCACATATGCCCAGTACCGGAGTCAGCGGTGTTGATCTGTACTGTAAGGACAGAGTCGGCAAGTGGCGGTGGCTTGGTTTGGGGTTTCCTGGAACGACTCAAGATGCTGAAGCAACGGTGGCTACAGGTTTGGAGCCATTACCGCGGGAGTTCATGCTTTACCTTCCATTATATAATGGGGTCGAGAGGGTTGAGATTGGCGTAAACAACGAAGCTAGCTTTACACCTGTGGCACCCCGCAAGGATAAACCTATAGTGTTCTACGGAACCTCTATTACCCACGGTGCCTGTGCCTCAAGACCCGGCATGCATCATGTAGGTATCTTAGGGCGCCGTTTGAATGTACCCGTAATTAATCTGGGTTTCTCTGGTCAAGGACAGATGGAGATCGAAGTGGCAAGTCTTCTGGCCGAACTAGATCCAAGCATTTTCGTTATTGATTGTCTGCCGAATATGAGTGACCAAATGGTCCAGGAACGCACCGAACCCTTAGTTAAAACCATTCGGGAAGAACATCCAAAAACTCCAATAGTCCTCGTCGAAGATCGGGATTATGGAAACAGCTACTTCTTCAAGGCAGCTCAACAAGGGCACCTAGGCAGACGCGTAGCCTTACGGGCCGCCTACAATCGGCTCAGAGACGGAGGAACTGATCATCTGTACTACGTGACGGGAGCTCAGCTCCTAGGTGATGATGGAGAAGCCACCGTGGACAGTTCCCATCCTACAGATCTTGGCTTCATGCGCATATCCGATGTTCTAGAACCCATTTTGAGGACACTGCTGTAAATCTATCTGAAGGATTACGGGCGGGGTTGACCGGTTCCCGCCCCTTCTCCTTCGTTTCGTATGATATACCTAGGTGGTTGCTTGGAACACGTACATAGTCGAAGGACATCGTCACTGACGCCAACCATCCCTGCTCCTACATCAAATAAGAATAACACAACAACTTTATGCATTCCCGATTCGTCAGATAACACCCAACAACCGGGGAAATTGGATGAGCATCCTCTTACACCTCAGCAATCTTATTACCTGCGACAAGTTCTCCCTTCCCGTGCAATATCCCCCACGGTGGCAATTGACATGCACAACGAGGATGCAGCCCCTTTTTTAGGGGTATCCTTCAGAGCATGGGCGGGACCTCACCTATATTCTCTCCAAGGCCTTTCTAAGAGAACCCTCGGCCTCTTCAAGTAGTGCACGGGCCTTGCTCAGATCGCCGGTACGTAGGAGAAGAACAGCCACCCGAACATCACCATCGGCTGCCCGCAGAGCTTCCTTGGAAATCTCTTCGTTTTCCCCGGAGATGGTGCACACAATACGGCAACCTCTTTCCAGACACTTGGCATTTTGTGAACCAAGTGCCACCATGAGGTTATCGTATACTAGACCAAGACGCACTGCCATGGCCGTGCTTAACATCGTCAAGACCATTCGTTGGGCCATCCCTGCCTTCATCCGGGTAGATCCAGTCACAACTTCCGGCCCTGTGGGCACAATGATCTTCACGTCGGCCTCAATCAGACTGGGATTGCAAGCGATCAGCAAAGTGGGACAACCGACTGTTCTTGCATAGTCAAGTCCCGCAAAGACAAACGGCGTAGTTCCACTTGCAGTCAGACCGATAACTACATCAGAATGACACAGACTGATTTGAGTCAGTTGCCTAACAGCTTCCGAACCGCGATCCTCCGCATGCTCAACTGCTTGGAAAACTGCCTCTCGTCCACCCGCAATAACATTTACCAGTCTTTCCGGAGATATTCCATACGTTGGTGGCAACTCTGCGGCGTCGACTAACGCAAGACGCGCACTAGTTCCTGCCCCTACATGGACAATCCGGCCACCGGTTTTGAAACTAGACGCCAGCAACTCCACCCCTTGTGCGATTTCTGGTATCGCTTGTCGCACAAGTAAAGGCACTGTCTGGTCTTCTTCATTGATCAAACTCAAAACCTGTTCTGTTGACATCAGATCTAGTTCGAAGGATTTTGGATTGCGCATTTCAGACGGTCTCATTTGTTTCAGACACTTCCCTTTCAGACGGTTGTAAACGGTTCTTTCAAGCTACGCTGCGCTAGCAGCAAAGCCCCCTGGACGGGTTCCGCCCACGGAGGAACAAAAACACAGCCTGATTCGGTGGATACAACATGTTCCCGCACCGAGGCAACTAATCTCGGCGTCCCCTTCAGGACGCCGCCTTGCCAACTTACTTTAACACGTTCTCCAGCAAATGATAGCTGGCGTAAGACCCCCAACACAGTATCGGACAGATCTTTACCCGCCCGGTTCAGGATACTATCGGCGACTTGGTCCCCTTCCGATGCAAGAATGGAAACGATCCTAGCCAACTCCGCGACACTGGTTCGATTCAGATTACTATCGTAAACAGTCCGTACCAAGGATTTGATGTCAGAGACATCAAAATGGGAAAGGAGGGCTTGGGTTAGCCTTGTTGATGCACCACGTCCATCCGCCGCCGCGCAAACAGCCCGTAATGCATCCCTGCCAATAGCATAACCACTTCCGGCATCCCCCAACAGCCAGCCCCATCCATCTGAGCGCGCTGTATCCCCTGCTTCATTGCATCCATACGCGATAGCACCGGTGCCCACCACAAGAACAATCCCTGACTCACCCCGTAGTGCGGCCACGTGCGCAATCTCCACATCAGATACAATCTGTAAACGTTGAGTAGATAAACGGTAACCTTCCTTCGCAAGGCAGGATACAACACAGTGGCGCACAGGTTCCGTACTACTTATTGACATAACACCGCTCAATCCTAAACACGCTGCAGTGATATGCATCGGTTCACCGCACTTGCTGCGCCACTTCGCCTTAGCACTCTCCATTGCCCGATGGATTGTAGTGTGCAACCCCGCAAGGGAGCGCTTTTGATCATACACTAGAGCACAAAACGGACCAGTTTCATCCGCTAGTAATCCGAATTGATCGTTTACCAAAACACAACGTGTACTAGTTCCCCCACCGTCTACAGCAAGAACAGTATCCATATTAGACCCCTTCTTCTCAACTACCACCATCGGACAACACCGTAATGTGAGGATTGCATGGTCCGCTAGACCTCACTCTATGTGTAATGATAATGGTGGCGCACGCTCTTATAATAGACCTTGCCACCATCGTGCATTACCCACTCCTGATCGCGTGCGCCCACTAATCATTCTCCAGAGCCGGATAAAGAAGATAATTCTCGCGCACGGCAAGAAACCGGTCGATCCCGGGCTGAAAGGAACTGAGTATTGAGTCTACACTCTCACCATCATCCAGTCTATGTCTGACTATATCAGTTCCCCAGAGCAAGTCAAAGTGCAGGGGCTCTGTCTTTCCGCGCCACTGAAAGTCCTGTGGAAATAACCGTTTTATGGTCGAGATCAGGTGAAGCGCAAACCCTATAGGCCGAAAGACATCCCGGTCAGTCACGTATATCTGCACCCCATGGCACCCTTCGCCCTTATATTTCGAAAAGGTAGGCGTAAAATGAGCCTGGCGGAGGGCTAATCCCGGTAGACTAAGCTCGCGAAGTGCCGCACACAATCTACCTGCGTCAATCCAAGGAGCACCGATTAACTCAAAAGGACAGGTAGTCCCCCGGCCCTCAGAAACGTTGGTCCCTTCGACTAGACAGGTTCCCGGATACACTGTGGCGGCCATTAGTGTTGGGATGTTCGGCCCCAGCATCACCCAGAAAGCACCGGTCTCGTCATACCAGTGCTCACGCCGCCAGCCCTCCATTCGAATAACTTCCAGTCGGCATCCAATACCAAAGTGCTCATTCATTAGCCAGGCTAGCTCCCCCATTGTCATTCCATGGCGCATTGCAATGGGATGGCAACCCACGAAGGAGCGGAAGGTCGGGTCGAGCACATTACCTTCCACACGGTCCCCTCGAATAGGATTGGGACGGTCACATACAATGACTTTGATACCATGCTCTGCCGCAGCTTCCATCACATACGAAAGGGTAGATGAGTACGTGAGAAAACGCACACCGCCATCGGGAATATCAAATACCAACGCGTCAATACCCTCTAGGGCCTTGGCCGATGGCTTTCTCGTATCACCGTACAGACTGTATACGGGCAACCCAGTTACGGGGTCCACTCCATTAGCTAACCTGATACCCGCCTGTGCATCGCCTCGCACCCCGTGTTCGGGGCCAAATAAGGCAACAAGGTTTACTTCTTTATGGTGGTACAGTGCCTCCACGGTGGGTATCAAAGATGAAGTCTGCCCACACTGATTGGTAATCAATCCCAACCGGGCACCCTTGTATTTCCGATGCGCCGCATTAAGGAAGACGTCAACCCCCAATCGAACCCTTTGAGTGATACAAGCATTGTTCATCGTATCGTATCTTTCCAACCTATATGCTCCTTTCCGGGTAGTGCTGTACCACAGAGTGACCCAATGACCCGAATGCAGCCTAACCCAGCCATGAGAGACACTGATAAAGCCTCCGTAGCCCGGCAAGCCCTAGTTCTGACCACATCTAGGGGATCAGGCTTCGGACCTGCTCATCTATTCATTCCTCAGTATCGTTAGAGGTTTTTCTTTCAACACATCCATGATCGAGAGAAGCCCAATTGCGACTGCCAATAGGATTACCCCTACTCCCACACCAAAGGAAAACAGTGCATCAAAGCGGTAGTGTGAAGAAAGCACTCTATTGGTCAACAACAGCGTTACTAGATTGGCGGTACCGATTCCCAGAATAACCGCAAGGAAGCCAGTTATCCCATTCTCTACGGCGTACTGAATTAGTAAAGTGATGGTATCTCCTCCAAGGCATCGGATTACCGCCATTTCCCTTCGCCGTTCCATTTTGTAAAGCAACACCGTGCCAGCCAGGATCACAAATCCAGTGACAATACTAAACAGACCGAGAAACTGCACGAAGGATGTAACCGTACCAAATATCCGATGGAGCATATCGAGTAGCTGCCCAATATCAAGGGCTAGGGAAATATTGGGGAAGGACAATCTGATCTCATTGACCGCATCTTGAGCTGACCCAATGCTACGAGCCATAACCATGTGCTCAAGTCCAACATTGAACTGTCCCATTGTGTCTTTGTTGATATAAGCAGACTGACCGAAGTCCATCCCTACTCTTATTCCTGAACCTTCTTGTTCCAACCCGACAACCTGGCAGCGCAGGGTGCTAGAGCCCAATTCGAGGACCAGCTCATCTCCTAGTGTAAGTCCTAAAGTCTGTGCCAGATCCTGATTGACCACAACGGCATTGGTATCGTTATCTGTGAGATCCCTACCTTCAACAATATTAAGAGGCATCAATTCATCCCCCGGTTTTACCCCCACAAGACTAAGATGATCTACTAGAGAACGCGGCACCTGATGCTCTTGGGCATATAGATCCATCGGGATATTACCGATAGTCCTAATGCGCCCCTTTGCCGCGCTCATTGCTACGTGGCTGTCGATATCAGGACTACCATCAAGAAACTCAACTAAAGAACCTACATCCTCACCGGGTACACCGGCAAGAACGATATTGTATGCTTTCGTATCCCGCAGGCTTTCCTCGATTAGACCAATCACGTTCTGTTGGAAAAATAGTACTACTGAGACAGCACCTAGACCAAGTGCTAAAACAAGAATCGACGAGATTAGACGTCTGCCTTTACTGTGCAGGCTACTTTTTATTAGCAGGCCCGTCCGCCCCCAAAAGATCGGAAGGCCGGATACGAGAGACAATATTTCTTTGATCAACAACCAAAGAACCCCTGTCACTAGAAGCATGACGAATACAAACACCATGCCCATCCGTAAAGAGGAGACTAAGTAAGAGACAACTAGGCTAAAGAATATAGCCAGCAGCACAATACCTGCAAAGTACTTAAGACGCTTCGTCTTTGGCTCGGGACTACCATCATCGTCCTTTAGGATGGTCATTGGACGCAAATATGCTCCTCGAATCACAGGAAGTAGGGAGAACACCAATGTCACAGACAAGCCCAAGACAGCCGATACGAAGACCACGGGTAAACTGACGGATAGCTCCGGCTTAATGGGGAGCAAACTGACAATACCAGGAAGCAACTGTGCCGCAACGGTCCCTAGGGCAATACCTAGTCCAGTACCAACAAGACCGAGCAGGAGTACTTGAACCAGAAAATAAAGGATAATCTGTTTCGTGTTTCCACCGACGGACTTCATGATCGCCAGCTCTTGCATTCGCTGGCGCATCATTACGTCGGCAGCACTAGCCACACCAAGACCGCCCAATAGCAGGGAGATCATCGCCGCGATCAGGACAAAATCGTTAACCTTTGACACTGACTCCTGGAAGCTTTCAAATGTATCGACATAAGTTCTAACAGAAGCAGTGGGAAAGACCTCTTTTAGGGAGTTGGCGACTTCGTCTAGCTGTTCTGGCGTTGACACCCTAACCAAGATCCTTGTGGAAATATCCCGGTTAACTACTTCATCAATCCTTAAGGGAACCATAGCACTACCGAACATGCCCGACTCCCGAGGGGTGGACTGCTCTAATATGATATCACCGACAATGTATGCATCTTTCCCAAGCCAAATCTCATCACCAATATCGATCTGAAGAGCATCCTTTGCTGATACACAAACTACCGCCTGTCCCTCCTTAAGGGCATCATCTAGCCGGTCGTGGTGCTTAAGAACTACCTGACCATACAGGGGGTAGGTTTTGGGGTCAACTCCTTGTATCTCCAACAACGCGGTCTTCCTTTGTTGGGGGTTAAGACCAACCTGATTCGCTACCGTGGTTATGGTATATGTAAAGGAGTCCGATTCCTCCAAGTACTCCAACTGATACCCCGAAATATGCCTGGTAACAACGACAACATCGCCACCGGTGATGGCTTGAATGTTACTACTGTAATAATTGATAATCGATCTGCCAAAAATCTGAACAGCTGCCACCGATGAGACTCCAACGGCAACACAGAGGATAACCACCAAGGCTCTTTGTTTGTGATAAAGTACCTCCTTGGGGAACTTCCTCAAAGCGTAGAGAAGTAGTGCCATCAAGCTACCTCCTCCACCAAAATCCCATCATCGATCCGCAGTATATAGTCAGCCCTTTGGGCTAACTCCAAATCGTGGGTAACCAGTACCAAAGTCCGCCCTTCATCACGGCATGTATCAAACAGCAAGTCCGCGATCTGCTTGCTGGACTTCCGGTCAAGATTCCCAGTGGGTTCATCGGCCAACACGATGGGCGGATCACACGCCAAAGCACGGGCTATAGCAGCCCGTTGTTGCTCTCCCCCTGACATCTGTCCGGGAAGATGCTGCTTGCGTTCCTCCAAGCCCACCGCTTGTAATAGTTCCTTAATGCGGACATCCCTGTTTCTTAGCTTATTATTCAGAATCAAGGCAAGTTCGATATTCTCATAGGCACTCAGTCTGGGAATTAGATTATAATTCTGGAATACAAAACCTAGAAGCTCACCCCTAATTTTGGCCATCTTACTCTCGCTAAGCTTCGTTATGTTTGTATCCCCGAGCCAGACCTCTCCTGAGGTTGGCTGATCAAGGCCGGCCATGATCCCTAGGAGAGTACTCTTACCACTTCCCGATGGACCAACGATGGCAACCACTTCTCCGCTCTTAATCTCTATATTGACTTCCTTCAATATGGTTAATACCTCTGAACCCGTTCGGAATTCCTTACGAACATCAAGCATCTTGATCTCACCCTTACCCATAGCCGGGTACCTCCTTCTTAAAACAGCAAGCCACGGTCTGCCCTTTTCGATATTTGTTTGCTGGTCCTATTTCTCGATGCGATCTAGAATATCCTCCTCGTCTGATCTTATGAATAGAGCTTGTACACTATCTTAAGCCATAAAACCGTGTATTAACGTTCGCCAGAACCTTTCGGGCATCAGCCTCACCCATCTGGAGTAGCTTGAAGTACAGCAGGCTTGTCATTAAATCCAAGGGTGCCCGGTGGATGCAAGACTGTTTCGGGGGCAATAACCATGAAGTCAATGGGGCGATGTGCAAGATTAGGTCCACACAGCTGTCTTATTGCTCCTTTGTTCTTGCGTCCTTCGTTTCATTAATGATCTTAAGCATCTGGTTAATCCGCTGAGCTTCCTCCAAATCCTCATACATCACCCGATCCAGAGTTAGGGTAATAACCCGTTCAGCCACACTAACAAGATCATCGTAGGAAGCCTGATCCAGCATCCCCATACTGTACACCAATGGAGAAAGGGACGTAATAATACTATAATAACCCTAGTTGTCCCCCGCTGTATCGCAGCCATGATGGGGGTATTACTGAGCAACCCCCCGTTTACAAAGTGATGGCATCCAATCTTTACAGCAGATAAGATCACCGGCAGAGAAAGGGAAGCGGTAACTGCGTCCAGAACTGAAGCTGCACAACTGCGATCAAACACACGCAGGATGGCATCGTTCAGATCTGTCCTGGTGAAAGCAACTTCAATCTTTTCATAACCACTGGTTGTTCTTGTCCTAGGAATCACCTGAGAAAGAAGGGTTTTGATCCGTTTTGTGGAAAACAACGAAGGCATGCGGATGGGCATTTTACACAGGCAAATTGTCTCCCAAAGTCCCCGCCAATTGAAGGGGAATAGATGCTTTCCCCCGAGCCACAGACAGGTCAAGCAATCTAAGAATTCATCAACTCGGTCTTGTTCCACAGCCTCAGCAAATATGGCGCCATTTAAAGCCCCAATGGATGAACCACTCCGAGCACGTCCTCAAAAATAGTTGCCCCCTCTACATCATCTACTAGTGTTTTCGATAGAAGGAAATCACTTAGTCCTTTGACTTGAGTCTCATCGAGGCCAAATACGCTGAACAATCCCGGATCACCGTCGGTTTCCAAATCAGCCATCTCTGGATCAAATGGGATGGCCCCTGAAAGCACGCAATTCCCAGGATTAAAAACCTAAAGTCCCCAAGCATGAGCCTCAGCGGAAAAGAAAAACAGCAAGAGCATCTGCCTGGATATCTCCGTGACTATGTTCACCGTGCTCGGCTCCATCACCCATTCATCGGAGACTATAAAGAGGCCTACAATGCGGAATAATACTGGTTTACAGGGAAAGTTGGTTCTTTGGGAAAGGGGCATCTCCTCGCTATAAACGCAAGGAATGCCCCGTGAATAATTAGCTATCCATGGAGTCAAGACCCTTTTGCAGCATTGCCTGAGCCATGAGACCCACCTTGGCACTGCACATGCCATCGATAGGCTTACCTTGTTCTAGACAAGTGAGGAAGTAATCAACCGCATTAGTCATACCTGTTGGCAGGGGATCGGGTTCAATAATCTCCGGTGTACTGGTTCTTGGTTTATACCAATGAATCTTGCCATCAACAACCTTCAGGGTCCCTTCGGTTCCGTAAAAGACGGGGTTTCCCTTCGGTTCGGGGCCAATCTGGGTCCATGTTCCCTCACAGAGTCCTAGGGCCGTAGGATACTTCAAGATCAGAATTCCATTATCATCTGTGTGTAGGTAATCCTTGGCCAAACGCGCGGCCACACCGAGACATTCCGTGGCTTCTCCCAAAACCCATGCACATACCGCGGCACCGTAGCAGCAGAAATCCATGTAAGCTCCCGCACCATTTTTCTTCGGGTCATAGAGCCAATTGTAGAAATACGGGGAGCAACCAATCTCCTTCGGTCCGGCATGACCTAATCGAAAGGCGATCTGTGTGATCTGTCCAATCTTCTGTGCTTTAGCCATCTCCATAGACCAATAGATCGCTGGCACCCAATTCGTCCACCAGTTGACCATCAACTGAACCGATGCTTTAGCACACGCGTCATGCATACTCTTGGCTTGGTCATATGTTGCCGCCATTGGTTTCTCTAGAATGCAATGAATCCCTAAAGCCGCAGCGGCTTCTACCACTTCAGCCCCCGCACTGTTTTCGTTGCCCAGTTGGAGAATATCCAGCTTCTCCTTTTCTAGCATCTCTCGCCATGAAGAGTAATACTTTGGGATTCCGTATGAGCTAGCCTGTTCCAGTAACTTGGGTTCAGGCTCCGCCACAGCTACTAGTTCTGCCCGGGGATCCTCATTCCACTGTTTAATCAATCCCCAAATATGTCCATGCACCAGTCCTACTACACCAACTCTATAACGTGACACAGAAATCCCCCTTTAGCTTAGGTCTTGCATTAGTTAGTTTCGCCAAGATGAAACGTACTCCTTCATCTTCCGTCGAATAGGCCAAGATCACCTTTACCTTGGCAGCTCCCCTAAGCGTGTGCTATCCTTAGGATAACATAGGAATCTGAAGGAGGTATGGGGATGTTTGGCGATCTAGTCCGACGTAATCGTAGTTACCGTCGTTTTGATGAAACTCAAGATATCTGCTATGGGGAATTGGAGCAGATGATCGAAGCGGCCCGCTTGTCCCCCTCGGCGGCGAACAAACAACCACTTAAGTATGTCCTCTGCAATCAAAGGGACCTGAACCCACAGGTGTTTTCAACGTTAGCATGGGCGGGATATTTGAAGGATTGGCCGGGACCTGCTGAAGGTGAACGCCCCACAGCATATATTGTTATCTTAGGTGACAGGGAAATATCCACTTCCTTTGGCTGTGATCACGGTATCGCAGCTCAGAGCATTTTGCTCCAGGCGGTGGAACTTGGTTATGGGGGCTGTATCATTGGTTCAGTGGATAGAAAAACCCTAAAGGATATCCTGCAGATCCCGGATCAGTACGAAGTGTTGTTAGTCATTGCACTGGGCAAACCCATAGAGCAAGTTACCCTAACCACCACCCAAGGAGATATTAAGTATTGGCGGGATAGTCATCAAATCCACTACGTACCAAAGCGTCCTTTGCAGGAAATCATTATTAAAAGACTCGTCGAAGCCGATCTTTGACAAAAGCTCGGCTTTGGCCTTAGACTTCGAGCAACGTTCCAAAGAGCAATGAACGGTGACCATCGTGATCTCCACAGGTTTCAAGGGGCTTTTCTAAGACTAGGGGTTGGTTGGTAGATACGCCACCTTGCCACCGGGGCCATATTCCTCATTATCCCAAGTGCGGATTGCATGAATGGGCTTGGAACGATACCCGCGGTTACGGTTCGTTTGGGGGCCTAGACCGAGGTGGGCGGTTACCGGGCGCAGGAATCTCCCAGGATTTGTCGAATATATGTAGATTAAGATCTAGCATTTAGTTCTTGGAATAACAATAGTTTTGTTGAACGGAGGCAGATAACAACGCATGGCGATTATTAAAAAAACTGCAAGACTCCTTAAAGATTCGATGGGTGATATCAAACAACCAGATAGAAGCAAAGAAGCAGCTTTGCTAAAACCAGTAGAGTGGCCTGTTACCTGCACCATCGATCGTGGCCTTGAAGGAGCCATTGCCTGTGAAACAAAAATCGGTTACGTCAACGGTGCTGAAGGCCGTTTAGTGTACCGAGGCTATGACGTATTTGATCTTGCGGCTTACTCAACCTTTGAAGAAACTGCATATTTGGTCATTCACGGTCATTTGCCAAACGAGCAAGAACTCGCAGAGTTCAGTAAGAAGCTGGTAGCCTATCGAGAACTGCCTAAAACCACACGTACGATATCTAGCTTGCCCTTGGAGCAATACACACCAATGGTAGCTTTGCGTATGGGACTGGACGCAATGCGCACCATTATTACCAAGGGGGCCCCTCCCGATAGACCACCAACTCCTGTGGATACAGACGCAGATACGGTAGCAGAAATCAGTGCAAACGGAGAGCAACTAGAATACAAGACGAGAAGTAATCGAGAGGATATCCTCAATATCTCCTACCAGATCGTGGCCGGTCTTGGAACCATTACCGCAGCGATCGCCCGGATCCGTCAAGGTAGACTGCCGATCGAACCAGATCCTGATCTGGGCTACGCAGCCAACTTCCTTTATATGACAACAGGTCAGCGACCAAGTAAGCAGGCAGAACGATTAATGGATATTAGTCTCATCCTACACATGGACCACGGTATGAACGCTTCGACCTTTGCAGCGATGTTGGTAGCTTCTACGCAGTCGGATATGTTCCACTGTGTAGGTGCAGGCATGGGTGCCTTAAGCGGACCGTTACACGGAGGGGCCAACGAAGAAGTCATTTATATGCTCGAGGAAATCGGAGGGCCTGAAAACGTAGAGGAGTGGTTCGCCAAGGCCCGGGCGGAAAAAAGGAAGATCATGGGATTCGGCCATCGGGTCTACAAAACCTATGATCCCCGGGCTCGAGTGCTTAAACCATTGGCAGAGTTGGTGACCAAGGACAATCCCGACATCACAGTTCTATATGAAACCGCGCTGAAGCTGGAGGAGACTGTAGTTAAGGAACTCGGCAATGAAAAGAGGATCTTCCCTAACGTTGACTTCTATTCCGGTCTAATCTATAAGGGGCTTGGTTTTGATCCTGCCATGTTCACTCCTATTTTCGCTGTCAGCCGTGTTGTTGGCTGGGTGGCTCGCTGCCTTGAGTACTTGGAGAATAATCGGATTTTCCGACCCCGGGCCGTTTACTCAGGCCCCATCGGCAATAGGTACGTGAATATCTCAGAGAGAGAATAGCCTTCACAGGTAGGCGGAAATACCCGCGATGGATGCGGCTATTTCCGTCTTGTTCCATCCCGCATCCTTCAAAGGTAATAGGATATCCCGAATCAAATCCGGCACGTAAAACCGCAATAGGTCCCCATCCCCTTGTAAGACATACTCCTCTACAGCGGCCGGAACCAAGACGGTATCACCAACCTTCAACTGGGTCTCCCCTTCCTTCCAGGTTAGATTAGCCATTCCCCTTAGGACAAAATAGATCGAGAAACGGGGGGTTGACTCCACTAAATTCATCTGCCCATGGCAGGCTATTTGTTCCACTGCGAAATATTGATTTGCCGCCCGGATATTCACCCTTCCCCCTGGTTTTTCCATAGACAGGCCGGAGGAGGCTTGCTGGGGTTTTAAAGCAAAGTCGATCACGTCCAGGGCCTTTTCGATGTGCAGCTCTCTAGGCTTGCCATCGGCACCTACCCGATCCCAATCATATACTCGGTAGGTAATATCGGAGCTTTGCTGAATTTCTGCAAGGGTTACCCCTGGGCCAAGGGCATGTACAAGCCCCGGTGGGATATCGAAGACGTCTCCCGCTTGAACTGTTACTTTTTGCAGTGTCTTAGTTACTTCACCCTGTTCAATCGCTTGTTGAAAGTCACCCTTCGACACCCCTGATTTCAACCCATAGATGATCCAAGCATCATCCTCGGCCTCAAGGATGTACCATAATTCATGCTTCCCCAAGCTGCCGTTTTCATGGCTTTGCGCATAATGATCTCCAGGGTGCACCTGCACAGATAAGGTGTCTCGGGCAGAAATAAGTTTAAGCAATAAGGGAAAGGAGCCCCCCATTTGACCTAGGAGTTCCTTTGGGTATGTTGCTGCTAACTTATCTAAAGGCTCACCCTTCAGGGGACCACTGGCAACTACACTTGCGCCATGGGCATGGGCAGAGATCTCCCAACTTTCCCCGATGTTTCCCCCAGGGAGCGTAGCCCGGTACTTAGAAAGCCCCGTTCCGCCCCAAATCCGTTCCTTGTATACCGGTATGAATGTAAAAGGATAAAGCCGCCTCATAGGATAACCTCCCTGACATCACGTAACATGTAGGCTGCAGTATCATTATAGCCCATCAAAATGGATATTAGAAGGATTTTCTACTTGTAGTCGAATATATATAGTAGATGGGGCTCTCAGCTTTCACGGAGAGTTGGGGGCCTTACTTTGAGAAGAGTCTGCGAAAGGCGGTGTGGCGACAGGTTCCGTCGCCCAGATCCTATGAAAATTGGTTTTTTGATTAACCCTTCATCCGGCGGCGGACAAGGCCAAAAAGTATGGGAAGCCATTCGGCCCCTCGTCAAACACGATCAACTCAACTATTGCGCCTATAAAACAAGTAGTCCCGGCCAAGTACCCCGGGTGGTATCCAGACTGCTAGACCAAAATATTGATCGATTAGCCATCATCGGTGGAGACGGCACCATAAATGAAACACTCCAGGTGATCATGGAACGTCACTGTAAGATACCGATGGCCATTGTCCCAGCCGGTACCGGTAATGACCTAGCCCGTACCATTGACCCCTCTTTGAATGCTAAGCAAGCATATCGCAATTTGCTCTCCGGCAAAACCAAGGCACTGGATGTCATGCAAATCGTTCATCAGAATAACGTCCATTATGCCCTGAATTATTTTGGTGTGGGACTAGATGCCTACGTGGCCAAACAAGTCTACCAATCCCCAAGACTAAGAAAACTACGAAAGTTAGGCTACTTACATTCTATCGTGGATTGCTGGTCGAGTTTTACTCCATTTGATCTTTGTGTGGAGATCGATGGGAGCAGAGAAGATTTGGATAGCATTTGGCTGTTTGCTGTGGGTAATCTACCCTTTTATGCTACAATGCCTGTGAATCCTACGGCGGATCTAACCGATGGACTCCTGGAGATCAATGTGATTCCTTGCATGTCAAAACTGGATGTGGCCACGCTACTACTAGAGGCCCGAGCTGGTTCAATCCCAAAGGGATTAGTGCAAAAAAAAGCGGCGCAGGTGACCCTCTTGGTACAAAGACCCATGACGGCCCAGATAGATGGCAATCCCGTAGAATTATCAGGTCCTGTTCAAGTAAGGGCAATGCAACAAGTTCTGCCTATTCTCATGTCTTAACTTTTAGAAGGGAAGATGCATATGGAGTACGAAATCAGTGGAAAAGTGATGCAGGCGGTCACCCTGAAACTGACCTCCGGTGAAACCGTGGTTACCCAAGCCGGGGGCATGACTTGGATGACGGACAATTTCCGCATGGAGACGAATATGTCTGGTGGCCTATTCGGCGGACTAAAACGAGCCTTCTCCGGTGAGTCCATGTTCCTTACCCGCTATACCTGTGCAGGATATGAAGGGCAAATTGCTTTCTCCGCTGGTTTTCCAGGAAACATCGTTCCTTTACATTTGCAGCCCGGACAACAGGTAGTCTGTCAAAAGGGCGCCTTTTTGTGCAGCGAAGACACGGTTAAACTTGATATGCACTTTCGGAAAAAATTGGCCGGTGGGCTCTTTGGGGGAGAAGGTTTCATCCTGCAAACCCTAACCGGACCAGGACTAGCATTCCTTGAGATTGATGGAGAGGTCATAGAGAGGAACCTAGAACCAGGAGAAGTAATCAAGGTGGATACTGGCCATGTGGCCATTTTTGAACCTTCGGTTAGTTTTGATGTGGAGATGGTCAAGGGGCTTTCCAACTGGTTTTTTGGCGGTGAGTACTTCTTTGCAGTCCTGCGGGGCCCCGGACGAGTCTGGCTGCAGACGATGCCCGTAATTAACCTAGCACAGAAAATTATGCCTTTCATACCAGATCATAGTAACTAGCAAGGAGATATACCCATGATTAGAATCGGTCTTGCGGGTTGTTCGGGTCACTATAGTTCGGCCTTAGATGTAATTGCCAAGGATCCAGAGCTTCGCTTAGTTGGCTTTGCCAAAACTCACCCTCTCGAAGAGACCGCCAGAGCGCATAAACACCCAGCTTTCCAAAACCATACAAGGACTTGTGTTTCCATCGAGGAGCTTTTGGAGCAGGAGCTGGATCTGCTCATTGTTGATGCCATTTACGGTCTCCATGGGAGCATTTGTCTTCAGGCAGCCAAGAGGGGTATCGGGATCTATTGCGAAAAACCCGTTGCAACCAGTCTCGAGGAACTAGAGCTTTTGGAGCGTCTTGTTACCGAGTATGAGCTCCCCTTCGGATGTATGCTAGATACCAGGACCCATCCTTTGGTACAGCAGGCAAAGGTACTCATACACCAGGGGGCAATCGGTGAAGTAGCCCTCGCCTATGGCCAAAAAACCTATAGGTTCGGTCGTCGCCCTTCCTGGTACAACGACCCACTCCTGTACGGTGGTACTATCCTGTGGGTGGCCATCCATGCCATTGATTGGACTAGGTATGTTACCGGGAAGGAGTTCTCCCAGGTCCAAGCCCACTCCCAGAACCTCCTACCGGACTATCCTAATCTGGATAGCTCAGGCACATTGCAGTTTGAGTTTGTACAAGGCGGCAGCGCAGTTATCTCCTATGACTTTTTCCGTCCCCTTTCCGCCAGGACCCATGGGGATGATCGACTTCGCATCGTCGGAACCAAAGGTAGCGTTGAAGCAAGACTTGATGAGGGTTTCTTTGAACTGGTCACCGACAGTCCGCCAACAGCCCACTTTGATGATGATACCTCGATGTTTACCAGGTTCGCAGCCTACCTTAAAGGCCAGGCTCCTGCTCCCATCCAGGCTTGGGATATCTTTGAGACAACCCGGTGGGCCCTGTGTGCTCAGTTATCTACAAAACTTAACCAGCCCATAAAACGTTAAAAAGGTGGGAGCATTGCTCCCACTTCATCTACAATCTGCACATACACCATAGACCTCAAAGGAATGACCTGTGACCTCAAAGCCCTGCTCCTTGGCCACTTTGGCGATCAAATCTTCCATCGGGCAAATATCTACACAGCAAAAACGTCCGCACCGCACACAGACCAAGTGATGGTGATGCTCCTTACTGGACTGAAGAACAAAGCGTGCTACCTTATCCCCCAGGTACATTTGATCAACTATCCCCAGTTCCCCTAAAAGGGTAAGATTGCGGTACACGGTATCCAAGCTGACCTGGGGTAAATAGGCACTAACCCTCTCATGCACCTCTTGGGCAGTCAGTTTACCCTTGGTCTTTGCCAACACTTCTAGGATATACTTTCGCTGGTTTGTAATCCGATACCCCATGCTCTTCAACTTGGAGAAAACACTATCTAGCACATCCACCATCAGCTATTCCCTACCTTCCGGTTTGCGGAGAACACAAGGGCGACGATCAGCACCAGCCCCGCTACAATACCAATGGCCCCCCCGGCTGCCAAGTTAAATACATAGGAGAATACCAAGCCACCAAACACAGAAACAAGACCAAAGAGGGCACTTAGGATGAGTGCTTGGCGAAAGCTCGTAGCTACTTTGATTGCAGCCGCAGCAGGTAAGATCAAGAGGGCAGAAACTAGGAATACTCCCACTATGCGCAATGCCGCAGCAGTAACCAAGGCCACAATAACATTCAAGGAGAGATTAAGCAAATCCACCCGAATCCCTAAGACCCTAGCGGACTCCTCATGGAAAGCTATGGCGAACAAGGGCAGGTAGAATAGGAGGACAAAGGCGAGACTAATCAAGGCCAACCCTGCGATGAACCACAGTTCAACCGAAGAGACGGTGAGAATGCTCCCGAATAGGTAACCCATAACATTAACACCGAATCCTTTACCCAATCCGATAAAAACAATGCCTAGGGAGAGGGCAAGGGCCAAGACCAATGCAGTGCTAAGTTCCGCAAAGGTCGCATACATTTTACCCAGTCGCTCAATACCGATACCGGTAAGGCAAGCTGCCACCAGCGCCATTCCCAATGGGTTAGCACCAATGAGTAGTCCAAAGGCAACACCGGTAAAGGCTACATGACCGATGGTATTGCCCAAAAAGGGCATCCGGCGCAAGATGAGAAACACACCAATCACCGGACAACTAATACCGACAAAGAGTCCAGCGATCAGTGCCCTTTGCATAAATGAATAACTAAACATCTCCATGAACAAACTCACTGTTTTCCGTCCTTTTCCTAGGGTTTACATGAACCTGTGAACAGGGTAGCTATGAGCTCCTCCGGGGAGAGTCCCTGGGTACTACCGTCATAGATCAACCGTACATTAACACAGATCAGACGCTTCGTGTATTTAAGAAGCTGGTTTAGGTCATGGCCACTCATTAGAATGGTCATGCCTCTTTCCTCGTTCAATCGGCAAAGCATCTCCATTAGTTCCTCTTGCACACGGAAATCCACCGCGGCAGTGGGCTCGTCTAGGAGTAAAAACTGGGGTTTACGAACCAGTGTCCGGGCAATGAGCACCCGTTGTTTTTGTCCGCCTGAGAGGTGTCCAATGGGTCTTTTCCTTAGATCCATCAAGTGAAGCCCCTCCATCACCGACAGAACATCTTCTCCTACGGATTGATCCATTCCCACCAACCCGCTACGGATCACCTCTTCCACCGTTGCCGGAAACAGGGGATTGAAGTTGACAGCATCCTGGGGTAGGTATCCTACATATTTCCTTCGCGTCTTTTCAGGAGCATCGGACCAAACCTCCACCTTGCCGGCAACTGGCTTAATCAGTCCTAAGGCGATCTTGATCAAGGTTGTTTTCCCTGACCCGTTAGGCCCCACTAGCCCCACATATTCACCCTTGTCGATCTTTAGGCTAATATCTTCTAGGGAGCAAATACCGTTATAATAATGGGTAATGCCCCTCATGGACAAAGCCTCACCCATTCTACTTACCCCCAGAAAAGCCCTTAACCAGACTTTGTAGATTATCTCGCATAATTGATAGGTACGTTCTCTGGCCCAATTCCTGGGGCATAATCGTACCCAGAGGATGTAGTTCCAAAGGAGTAACACCCAACTCTCCAGCCAACAGCCCCATGGTCTTCTGCTCACCCCATGGTTCATAAAAAATAGCCTTGCAGTGCATCTTACGAGCCTGTTTAACTAGATCAGCTAGTTTCCGAGCTGAGGGCTGATCCTCCGCGGATACACCAGTTACAGCTAATTGGGTCAAACCATAGCGTTCTGCTAGATAACCAAAGGCTGCATGGGATACGATCATCGTCTGACCTAGCCAAGGACCTAAAGCCTTCTGATACTCTTGATGCAGCTTCTCTAACTCCGCCACATAACGCGCCGTAGTCTTTATATACTCTTCTTTGTTCCCCGGGTCGACTGTAATTAGAACATCCCTAATCTTCTCCACCATTTGACCAGCAATCACTGGATCTAGCCAAATATGATAATCAACCGCAGTACTGAGAGCGCCTTTTTCGCTCGTTACTAACCCCTCACTCAGGCAAATGACTCGCTCCGCGTCCAAGAGCTTCAAGGGGTTTTCAAGCCAGTATTCCACACCAAGACCAACATAGAAAACCAAATCCAGTTCCTTGAGTTTAATAATGTCCTTCGGTCCTAGTTCGTAGTGATGGGGATCTGTGCCCGGCGGTAGGATTAACTGTATCGAGGCCTCATCAGCTACATTGCTGAGATAGTCGTAAACGGGGAAAATACTGGCCCCAATTTTCAATTGGCTCGCCGTACAGCTAAATGCCAACAAGAAGATGACGGATGCAGAGATCAACACAATACTCATATACTTCAAAATATCTCCCCCTCTTAACAGTCATCATTTATTCGTATGACGAAAGCCAAGAAGATAGTACTTTTCCTAAATAGGAATTTTCCTATCTACAGTGTACTATCTTGCCCAGATATGTCAAGACCTATATCGTTTTGCGAAATTACCCACGCTTAGAATCCCCTATCCCCTACGATGTATGCAGCAATTATCTAATCCCTAAGGGCAGTCTGGGATAGATTCAAGAGTACACCATAGAACAGCAAACCCTAGCTGCCTTAGGAATAGGCGACTAGGGTTTGCAACAAATTCCAGAGATAATCAACCAGGTCTATCTTTCCTGCATGGTAGAGTTGTTCAACAAAGACATAGACTTCATCACCGACAAAGACACAATACTATACACCGGTATGAGAATCACCTGTGCGGCTAGCCGGATAGGTACATTGGCGATGAGCGGTACACCCAAAAAGCGCCATAGCACTAATGGTGTAAGGACAAGCCCTGTGATCACTTGGGTTAATGCGATGGCCAGGACAGTTCCTAATGCATCACGTTTACCCCGTCGGGAGCAGACTTTGACAAGCAACCCTGGGATGACTCCGCGGAGAATAGCAATGAGGGTAATAGGCGGCAGAAAACCTCCTCCCATGGGGTTAACGAAAAACCCTAAGGTGTCGGCAATAAACCCAACAGCCCCTCCCCACAGGGGACCTAGTAGTAAGCCGGCAAAAATAATTGGCAAGGGACCGAATCCGAGACGAACGGCACCTATTCCGCCGATGAAAACCTGAAAGGACAAAAACCGGGTCGCAACAATGCTGAGAGCGGAAAGTAAGGAGCCAATTACTAAATGGGTAGTTCGGTACTTCGAGTAATTTGACATGAAAAAACCACCTCACGGATATACTTTCCATAGGAACAAGAGGCGGTCCGAAGGACGTGTCAGTGGACGCAATGCTACACCGCGGGGATAACCCTTCGTTTAGAGGCAACGTCCCATCCTCTAACACTTAACGCGCAACATCTACTCTGATCACTATGGACAGTATTTATTTGTACATAAGTATTATATCACAAAACTGGGCTAAATGTTACCGGGTACCAGCAATCGTATGGGTGGCTCCCTATTCGTAGCATTCATCTCGCTGCGACTCATATGTGGATAACAAGCTACAACATGGGCAGTTCCAGCTTAAAGGAGATACGTCTTAGATAATGATTCGTGCCTGACGAACATGCTCGTGGTATCGTTCATCCCCTAGCGGTTCCCTGTTTGACGTATATCCAACCGGATATGGCACCCTTGGAGAGCTCATGAGGCCTCCCAGTCTGTAGTTACCGATATTTACCTTCCTTAGCAGCCTTCCCTCCAGGACTGCCCACCAAAGACTCTTGCATATCCGCTGAAATCCCGCCTAATAAAAACCGTCTTTCGATGGGGACAAGGATATCTGTTTCTTCTTTGCTTTCCTTGAGTTCCTCTCCGGTCTATCGTACAATGGAGCAAGTAATCCCGAAAGGAGCACTTGCTCCCTTATACGAAAGGCGGTGTCGCGACTCTCGGCCTGGGGAAAGAATCAAGGGCTCCCGACGTCTAGACTCATGACTCAAGACTTGATCACTGCAATAGTGGCTTTTGTTGCTACCAATATAGATGAAATGCTCGTTCTAACGGCCCTGTTCTCACAGACCAATGGGTCGACGTTTAAAACTGTTAACGTAGTATTGGGGCAGTATCTCGGGTTTGCTGTCTTAACCTGCTTAAGTATACTTGCTTCCTTCGGGATCCTTGTTGTCCCGACGCCGTGGATCGGATTGCTAGGCCTGGTCCCACTCTATGAAGGTATTAAGATGCTTGGGCGGCTGTTTCGACCTTCATCGCAGGATGAACCCTCGAGCGGTTTAGACAACGTTATCAACTCCAAGAAAGGTAGATTAGCGTCGGCACTTTCCCATAGTGCCACCTATCAGGTGGCCGCCATTGCAATAGGAAATGGTAGTGATAACGTTGCTGTGTATATCCCTCTTTTCACCGGAAGCAATGGAGCAACTATAGTTCTCATAACCATCACATTTTCTGTGTTAGTCGCCCTCTGGTGTTTGATTAGCTATAGACTAGTGCAAAACAGGGTCGGTGCCGCTCTGTTTGCCAAATACGGCGATTGGATAACCCCCCTTGTCCTCATCGGTCTGGGCACCTTCATCCTCATCAGTCATGGCACCGTGGCGATACTTTTACACAATGTGAGGCCCTAGGACAGTTCTATGCCCATTTCCCAGGAGAAGTCCTCTCCTGAGGGAAGCATGATAAGACCCTGTTTCGTGTTGAATGAATTAGGTCTGCCAAACCAAGGCTCAGGGCAAATGAACCCGTTTTCTCTGCTGGCATAAAAGACAAACAGCATGTGGTCATCGTTGATCAAATTAGGGCAAGTAGACCATGCCCGTTGGGTCACCCGAAGGCTCAACTGCCCGCCAAGGTCTAAATAGACATAGCAGTTGTCTTGGTTATATCCTCCGATGACCCCGTCATCCAGATTCATCTGTGCAAAGGGAAGACCCTTAGAATAGTCAACCGATTTCCTTTCTCCTGTGAGAAAGCCTGGAGGCGCAAGTAATAACTGACAACTTCCAGGAGTGGCCATAACCACCTCGTCATAGGGGCATGGCAATGCCAGGGTCAGGTGATTACCAATGGAAAAGGGCAAAATATCGCCTTGGGAACTCACATCAATCCTTAGTTTTAGGGCCTTTGAAGTAATACCGTATGTGCAGGCAATAGTAAACTTGAAGGGGTAATAGGCACGGGTATTGACATCATCTTCAGCAACCAGGCAGAGACTAGATGGAGTGACCTTCTGGACCCGCCACGTCAGCTGGCCTACAAAACCATGCCTTGGCATGAAGTACTCATTGCCGTCGTGGGTATATGAGCCGAGCTTTGGATCATCACCCGTAGCCCGAATCTCTTCAAGCTGTCTTGGGGTAAAATTGCGTCCTACCGCTGGCCACAGGAGTGGTGCTCTGCCCTGCCATCCGGTGATAGGCCGGTAATCACAAGCCCGATATAATAGCTCAACCTGCTTGCCTGCGGTAGTAACTCTCAGACTGGCGAGTTCCGCACCGCACTCCTGATTAATTACAGCGATAAGGTTCTCATTGGTAATCTCAAGCACTCTAGGCACCATCCTTTAAGACTCTGCAATAAAAAGGCTGGGGCGAGGCCCCAGCCCATAATTATTCGACAGGCACCTCTTTGCCTTGCTCAGCAGAGCGATAGACCGCATCAAGGATCTTCATTACAACTAGACCATCATCAATGGTACTGATACACTGTTCCTTACCTTGAATGCAGTTGACAAAATGGTTGATCTCGCCACGGAACATCCCGCCAAAATCCTCCGGCTTTACTTTCGGCTGCAAGTCGGCCAGATAGGGACCAAATCCAGTGAAGAACTCCGCATGGGGATATAGGGCGAAGCCTCCTCGATTCCCATAGATATTGACGTCAATAACGTCTTCCTTGATATGTTGATCGAAACTAACATCAAGGTTTAGGGCAAAACCACCCTCGAAACGAATCAAGGCCACCGCCTGATCTTCCACCGTAGATACATCCACGTCTTGATCCATCGACTTGTACCAATCATACCCTTTAATATTGTCTCGAAAACCAATACGTCCAAAGGTAACGGCACTCACAGCCAATGGATTTGGTTTTCCGGCGAGATACCACGCCAAGTCAACCATGTGCACCCCTAGGTCAATCAGGGGGCCTCCACCAGAACGGGATTTATCCATAAACCATCCCCCCGGATTACCACACCGACGCATACACCTGGCAGTACCGTAGTAAAGATCGCCCATTAACCCTTGTTGTTGGAAGTACTTGAACATTTCCACATGAGTGCTGTAGCGGCGAACGAACCCAATCTGCAAGAGCTTGCCGGTTTTCCGCGAGGCCTCTTGCATCTGCAGGGCTTGCTTCGCGTTTAAGGCAGCAGGCTTCTCACAAAGGACATTACAACCGGCTTCTAAGGCTTTGATGGATAGCTCCGCATGGGAATCATTCCAGGTACAAACGCTGACCCCATCAAGCTCCAGATTCAGAAGATCATCTACCTCAGTAAAGCAATTATCAACACCGATCCGTTTGCCTACCGCTTTCACCCTGTCTTCATTGATGTCACATAGACCCACAATTTCTACATCAGGGTTTCTTAAGTAACTATCGATGTGCACCTGACTGATCGAACCCGTACCGATGACCCCGATTTTGACTTTGCTAGACATACCTGAACATCCCCCTAACAATTTGCTGGGCTACCATTACTTACCGATAATATAACCGGCATGCTTGAACCCATCTTTTGCTGATACAGTATTCTATCCTAGTAACCAAACTCCTTCTGGATCACCATATCTTTCTGATCATGTCAGCCATTGTCCTTGACCGAGTGAACACCCCATGTTAGACTTCCTGCGGGTCTTAACCCGGAGTCTTCCTAAGGGAAAGAATAAGGGGGAAATACCTTGTCCGAAAAAAAGGCTTTAACTGTCTTTGTATTGGCAGCTATATGTGTGCAAATAATGGTTGGACCAATAGTCCATGCACAACAGAATACGCTTACAGGATATGTAACATGCAGCGAGTCAAATCTGCCGTTAAAGACGGGTTCAGTATCCATTGGAAACGAAAAGGCTAATATCCGGAATGGGAGATTCAGCCTTCAGGATCTCCCAACAGGTGCTTTCGAAATGGAGGTTGAAGGCCCCTATCGAAAAGTCTATAGCAAGACAATCACAATTAAGCGGGGGAAAAACCATATGGACTTGACCATACCGAGCCAGTTTAGTGACAACGAAATTCAGCTGTTAGCCCGCATTGCACATGCCGAAGCTGAAGGCGAGGGATTTCAAGGCCAAGCAGCTGTAGCAGCCACAGTGTTGAATCGGGTAAAGAGCCCGAAATATCCGGCTAGCGTTCCGGAGGTTGTCTACCAAAGAATAAATGGGATTTACCAGTATAGTCCTGTGGGTGATGGCAGGATTAATCTACCCGCAGGGCAAGAAGCACTCAAAGCCGCGCATCTTGCCCTCGCCGGCGAAGATCCAACCTTTGGAGCTACCGGCTTTTTCAACCCACAGAAAACCGCCGATGGGTGGGTACGTCAACACAAGGTGACTACCACCATCGGCGGACATGTCTTCTTTAGCTATTAATCCTGGCAGCCCTGCTTCGTTACTTTGGTTTTGTAATGCTGATACCACCCATAACCGCATTACATGCAAAAAGTATACGGGGCGGGCCGCTTTCCCCCTTTTGCATCGTCCTGGTTGCATACAGGCCACCGGTATCTTCCCCTAGGAAATCCACACCACCTAACACCGCACTACCACTGCAAGCCATATCCAAACCGTCCGGGACGATAACATCAATACCGCCCATCACCGCAGTTAACCTAAGGGTTGTGGTTCCCTCGGGAATCTTTGCTTTTGTTAGATCAATAGTTATACCACCCATAAAAGCTAGGAAATGATCACTGCTTAGCTCCCAACCTTCCTTGGCGAATTCTGACGTATTCCAGACGGCAAGCCTTCCTCTACCCATCACCCCAGCACCTTGCCGAAGAAAGGACCATCCAATGAGAATAATCACCACAGGCCAGAACAAATCCCAGAAACGGTTAAAGCCTACATTCCACCACTGCAACTTGTTGCCTAAAATTAGCCCCCCTACGGCAAACACAAGCAGCGGAAAGAAAATCCCCTGCCTTCGGTGCATGAGTACTTCGATAATCGCCACAAAGCCCCACACCATAAGAAGCACAGGCCAATATGTATTAAAAACATAGCCCGGTCCGACAGAAAGTAAATCAAAGTTGCTAAGTAGTAGCACTATGCCTAACCCGATAACCGCAAGACCTAGGGCCATTTCACTAGCACGCCGCATATACATGTTCCTCCCCCAAACCCGTTTGGCTTCATTATACCATCTGGTGTCAGAAATTGGAACATGCGGCTAACTTCCTTAAAAGTGAAACCCAGTCTCTGTTTCGGCAAGAATCTCTGGATTAACCGGGGTAGTAGCAAGGCTTACTACCACTAACAAGATGGCTGAAGCCAGAAGACCGAATATGCTAAAATGCACCGGTAAGGGAGCCACAAACTGATGCCAATAGCCTGCCACTAAAGCAACTGCAAGGCCACCGAGCATCCCAGCTAGTCCGCCCTGCCTGGTAGCTCGCTTCCAATATAGACCGGCCAACAATGGAACACAATAGACCGAGAGCATCAAACCAATACCCATCCAGACAAGCCAGGCCAGAAGCTCCGGTGGGTTAACTGCAAGCAGAAAGGCAAGGACTGCGGTAATTACGATCGCACCTCGAATAACCTTCTTGAGAGTACCATCTGACGCTTTAGGATGAAGGTACTGCTTGTATACATCCCAAGTGAAAAGAGTGGCTATTGTTAGAAGTAACCGGTCAGTTGTGGACATGACCGCAGCCAGAACAATGACCCCAAACAAGGACCACGCCACCGACGGTAGCGCATACTCAATAGATGCAATCAATGCATAATCCGGATGAACTGCATCGATCATACCATCAACAACCATGGACCGGGCAGCAAAACCACCGAACTTGATCAAGCCGAACACTACAAAGTAGACGACAAAGCCAATTACCGGACCCCATTCGTAATAAGATCCTTCCCGGGCGGTAAGGACATTGTTCAGGGCATGAGGAGCAGTGGCCAACCCAAAGGAGAGCAGAAAGAAAAAGGAGAGCAAAAATAACGGCGTCAAGAAAGAATGGCTAGCCGTTGGATGAATCTGGGGATAGGCAACGGCAACCATACTAGGATCAATCAAAGCCAGATTCTGGTTGATATGCGCAAGGCCCCCCGCCTTGTTTACCACAATGGGAATAAGGGTTAACACGCCCACAAACAAAGCGACCCCCTGAAACATAGCAATTTTAGCAACTGCGAAAAGGCCCCCTAAAAACACGTAAACGGTGACAATCACCGTGGCAATAAGCAGGGACCAGAAATGATTCAAGCCCAAAAGCCAACCAAGGACAATACTGATCGCACGAAACTGGCCTACTAGGTAAATGAAACTCATTAGTATACCAGCTATTGCAGAAATGGTTCTAACCGCGACGGGTGAATCATAGCGATGGGCAAGATAATCCTGCATCGTGTTATATTTATACTTACTGCTAACTCGATGAATCTTGGCGCCAAACATGATCATTAGGACCGGAATGCTTAAGCAGACAAATACTGCCTCCCACATACTTGGCCAACCGGATAGGTATCCAAGGCCACTGGCAGCAAGTAGAGTCATTCCGCTCATCATCGAGGCGATGATTAACACCATGAAATTGACAAACCCGATATCTCTGCCCCCGACCATGTATTCCTCAGCATTGGAAACTTTTTTCGATGCCCGGTAGCCAACATAGAAAATCAAAGCAAAATAGGCGATAATGATCATCGCCGACAACCCCTGTGACATTATCTTACACTCTCCTGTTCCACTAGTACGGTTCTCTTCGCCTTTGCAATTTCTTCCTTACGGTAGGATTGACCCCAAAGGATCAATAGCATGGTAATACCCACTGGAACAAGAAAAAAAACTAACGATGTGTAAAACGGCAATCCAAACATGTTCTCCGCACCTCTTCTGAAATTTCGTCCTGATTGTACTACATAACTGATTATATTCGGCACACGATTCCGTAATCCTGCCGAAGTACGGATTATTGAAGGAAAATATGTTTGCAGGATTCGGTTCTACCGATGTCTAAACAGTAACTAACGATTCTTAGACGATGGGGGAAAACACGTGAATGACAAGGATGCTCTAGCATTAGATGAATTGGATCTGAAGATCATCGAATACCTGATTGAGGATGGCCGAACACCTTATACACAGATCGCAGAAGAACTAGGTATTACAGAGAGCACCGTGAGAAAACGGGTTAGCCGCATGCGGGAAGATGACATTATCAAAATCCGGGCCATTACGGATCCTGCAAAGCTGGGCTATACCACTGAAGCCATTGTGGGCGTCCAACTGGATACGAAGGATCTGCCCCGTTCATTGGTCGTCCTAAAGGCCTTTGAGGAAATAACCCACATTAATGTTTGTGCCGGAATTTATGATTTAGTGATCGAGATCCGAGTTAAGAGTAATGAAGACTTGTTTGCATTTTTGACAGAGAAACTACGAAAAACCCCAGGTATCGCAAAAACCGACACTCTCCTGGTTCTGAAGACCGCAAAGGACCGTTTCATGCATTACTAATTGCTTCCCACTAGGATTTTCTGCAACTGAATAGCTATGTCCTATAAGAAAATTAAGGAGGATGGATATTGTGTCCAAGTATATCAGACGAGTCTTGATCTGTTTATTGATCGGTGTGGTATTTTGCTTTGCTCCCTGTGGCAGCAAGAACAATGGAGGTGTACTATGGGCTTCGGATCAGTGGGTAATTGATTTTAGCAACACCGGATTAACTAGCACGAAAGCATCTTTCTCAAAAGGCAGTGATTCCAGGGATCAGCTACCAGAGCACATGTTTTCGGATCTGTTAGAGTTGAAGTTCGAATCCGCCTGTGATCAGCCGATCACAATTAAGTATCCCGTGCCGAAGGATGACCTTCCAGAGGGAATTAACAACTATCTATTAGGCATAGGTGTTGATGTCATCTACGCCGGTGATAAGCAGAGAGATACCATTTATACCTACATTCAGATGGAGGAAGTAGACGGAATGCTCACCGCCAGTTTTACCCCGTCAGATTTCGATGAGATACGGCTTATGGGCAGTAGTTCCCACGCTTCTAGCACACCTTCTGGATACACGTACAAAATGGGTATCACAGGCGGAGAGATATACTATGAGCAAAATGGCCATTTCCGCATCACATTTCCGGGGATCACAGGCATGTTCTCTCAACTATATGTGGGGGAAACCACCGGTGAGAAGTTACTGCAGGCTTTGGAGGCTGCCTATGCGAAATTCTTAACGCTAGGATACACTTACAGCTTTCGTGAAAACTGGCCTATGGAGGTTACAGTGGATGCCATCGGTGGACCAGGGGAAGATGAGCTAGCTGTATATTCATACGGTTGGAACATAGCCGAGGGCAAGATCATGTTAAATAAGAGTCTATTTGAAAAAGGCCAATGTGACATGACGACCCTTACCCCTCTGCTAGTGCATGAATTCTTCCATTTTGTACAGGGAAATTACATATCCAATGAGTATAATGTTCTATGGTTTGATGAGGCTACGGCAAGTTACTACGAGTATGAGGCGCTAGGCCACGCCCCATCCTCTTTATATAACGAGGCCATGCTTTTGCTTGAAGGTGTCTTCCCAGCAAGCGACACCGCATCAGATGGATATGCACGGGTATCGTTGATCAAGTATCTACGGCAGCGCTACGGTGACAACTTTATCTTGGATATGTATAAACTGCTGGGTAACGGCGGATTCGAAGACGCCTATAACCTAGTTTCCGGCGGCGAGGATCCTCGCCTGTGGGCAACAGACTTTTATGTTCAACATTTATCCGGAAGCCTGATTGGTAGCGCATCTCCAATTTCCTTTGGCGAGATATATAACCACGTTAGAAAAGGAAGGATAGGCTTTGATAGGGTGGGCCAGCCCGTACAGCTGACTATCCCCGATAGGGATGAAATTGAAAAGCTTAAAAAGGATGGAGACGAAGTGGTGTTGGGCGAGGTATCTTTGCGCGCTCCATCATATGGAGTGCGATTTGCACCCATTATTATGGACGATGGGGAGATTGACAAACTCAACGATAATGATGCAGTGGCGATCAAGTGCAGTGATCCTAACGCACAGGTGACAGTCATCACACTTCAGGGAAGCTCAGGTATCAAGACTATACAGACCGGAGATGTTATCCTAGATAGCTTCAAGAAGAGCGTGGCCGACAACAGGTCTTTGTATCTTATAATGGTCACCGGACTACAAGACGCCGGCAGCGCCGACTATAAGGTTAGTGTCACCCTCGCCGAAAAACCATTATACGGGTTTGTCTACTCCGGTGGGCCGTATAGCAAATTATCTGAGATCGGAATGGTAACAGCGCTTAAGGGTGCTGATGTGATTAAGCTTGATAAGGATGGCGATTTTGCAGTTGATGTACCCTCCGCTAGCGTCACCATTCCAACTTCTAGTGGAACGAAGAGCAACATATATACATTCAATGTCAGCAATTTTACAATGAACGGTCACTGGAATCAGTCATTGAAAACCGGCGATGCATCTTTCAGTTTTGACATGAATTTACTACGAACGGAAACAAGCAAGATGAACACCTTCGCGGGAGAAGACTCTCGCGCCTATGTGACCACCTACGATTATTACGATACAGTAACTGGGACAGCTGTCCTGTCGGAAAACGGTGACAAAATCGCCTTCGATGTCAAACTAAGCGGCATAAGGAATGGCCAGTCCGTAATGAAGCTACATGTAGTGTACAGCAACGGAAAGGAATACTGGGGAGATAATCCGACCATTACCCCAGTTAACAGCAAGTACTCCGGAAAGGCCACCCACTTATTTACTCCATTGGTAGAAGCGGACGAAAAATGATTACAGGGCAAAATCGAAGTCAGGGGGACGAATAACCCCGACTACTATAAGACCCTAACCAAGTTTTCAGGATAAACCGTGGTAGGAACATGGGGTAGGTTTCCCTACCCCATGTTTGTTATCGAGGCCATCTACCGTCCAGATCCGGTAAACGGGGAAACTCTGCGTGGGGTTCAGTCTGATACCAATAGGCCACTGAGGCTATATCATCCGCTAAGGGCTGGAATTGACCCCCGGGCCACCAACCGATAGCCTGGACCGTCACCTTAAGATCCTGTTTGAAGCGCACCGGATCCATAACATGCCACCGGTATAGACCGTGTTTCGGTACCTGCCCAGGTTCCTTGGCCCAGAGGGGATAACCTAGGAAAGGAGCACTATAGGTCTCACCAAAGCACCAAGCCCCACCAACATAATCCTCGGTACCGGTACCACAAATCGTGGGATACTCGCTGTCTCCGTCAATATAGAACTTGACCTCCCCTTCACCCCACCAACCATCGGACATCTGGGTCCAGCTTAGGAAAGTTCCGACGTAGTGTCCTCTACCTTGAACATTGTCTAATATGGTATGTTCAGGGTGTTCACGGGTGGTTGTGGAACGACGCCACTGTGCATGGAAATAGGCAGCTTCCTCAGGCACTTCTGTGAGAGCATAATCTATCTGGTAAAAGAAATGGGGGATCTCTTCAAAATACTGGTTTTCAACAGTAATCCGGCAGTGCTTCCTAAAGGGCATCGGCCAATAGCAGTTGAATCCCCCCGATGGATTCACATTAACCGGAAGGGAACAGACATTATAGCGCATCCCATGCCCATTCGCAAAGAAGTCTCCCAAAGGTACTTCGATCGATGGCTCTTCTTCTCCGTCCCAGTAGAATCGCAAAATACAGCTCCGATACGAGTTGGTATGGGCGGTTATCCAGATATGTTGGATGATGCCGGGACCATCAATATCGGCAATGGTAGCCGTAGTACCCTTTGGCAAGGGAATACACGGTCGTACTTTCCAGCCCTTACCTAGTTTGGAGCAGGGCCATCCTTCCTTCGGTGGAACAGCCTGTGCTCCTGCACCTTTCTCTCCTTTTGGGTTCTCTGCGGTTATGGATCTCGTTTCTGCATCGTCTAAAAGTGGTAAAGTACCCAATCCGAAATTCAACCCGGGAAAAACCCTCATTCTGACTCCTCCATTTCAGTTAATGAATTCGGCTGCTTCAAGCCAAATACCGGAGTATGCATCTTTAGTCTCTGGCAATATTCCTCTTGCTTCTGAGCGCGAAGATTATCCAGGGAACTTACTCCAAATAGTGGGCCTAGGCAACACAATATCCCGTTGACACCTATGCCCATTATACCATGCGAATACTCCGACTTAGGTTTCTATCCCCCCAAGTGAGTAATCAACACCAATTCCTCGCAGGTATAGCGTTTCTGCATCTATCGAATGTATACCCTTCACCTTAATCTTTCTTATTTGCCCAGGAAGCAAATGAAACCCATTGGTCGAAGCGAACAAGAAAGGATCTGTCTGGCTTTCCACATGCACTAAGGGAATTAACATCCCGGATCTGCTTTCAACAGCTATATACGTATCATTTTGCTGTTGCGTAATATCTACTATTATGTCGCCCGCAGGATATTCCCGAAGAGGGCGTAGCGGGTACTCCAAATCTGTAGTAAATAAATAACAATTCTCCGCAGTAAGTCGTCCGTCAACTTTCAATTCGAGGATGAGGGCAAACAGGTTGTGTATCTGCGGCGTAACCTGCCAGACTAAGTCTAGAGCATGAACCTTCGCTGATAGGTTCACCGATTTGGTTTCCTGCTGAAGAATTTGTCCTTGGCAATCTACCAATGTGGCCGTGACTTCTCCTACCAGTGAACGACTACTGTGATCATGTGCGTAGACCTTAACAGTAAAGTTGTCCCCAGCCTTGTAGCTAATCCCTTCATACCTACAAGTAACAGCCTGGTGGGCAAAACAACGTTGTAAGAACCCATGGCTGAACTTAGCCATTCCATTGGCTTCGATCACCGAAGTGTTTGCTGTATTTGCATAGGGCTCATTGCCCATCCAAATCAGGATGCCACTTGTGGCAGGTTCCCGACGACGCATCGACTCCACTACATAGCGCAGGGATTCGGCCTGTAGGTACTGACTACAGACTGTGTAGTTCTCAAGCTCATCTTGTTCGGGAAGCCATGGTCCGAATAACTGATTCATTTCCTGCCATTGAATCCACCATGAACCCCGATGAAGCCACAGTGGGTTCTTCTGGTTTGGCGGCCAGACAGGATGAATGCCGGCAAACTCCCGTATTGTCTTTGCACTAGCTGTTGCCGGTGTACCCACCTCCGTACGAATAAGGGCATCGTCCTGATTGTAATACCGGTAGTGGTGCTTAGAACCCAAATAAACCCAGTTGCCGTGCACATCATGGTGGATACCCTTGCCAAAGTTCTCTTCCGCAGCAGAAAAGCTAGGCCCAGATGGGCTACAAGGTAGAAATACCCTGTCCGGATCAAGATGGCAAACCAGTTCCTTAAGCATCTTAAGGTTTGGATGATCAGCGTCGGCAGGCTTTGATGCACCCTCCATTAGAAGCTCATTACCGCCACACCAAACCATGAGGCTGACATGGTGTCTACGCCGAGTAATGGAACACCGGGCTGCTTCCGCCAAGGCTCTCATAAAGGCCGGATCATCGGAAGGTCGGTTTTCGATGCCTGATGATGACTGGAAAAACTCCTGCCATACCAGGATTCCCAGTTGATCACACTCCTCGTAGAAGGCAGCCTTCTCTAGCATAGCCCCGCCCCATACCCGCAGGATATTACAGTTCATCTGAGCAAAACGCCCGATATACTTAATGTAATCATCCCTAGTCACGGTGCCATAGTAGGGACTGATAGGTACCCAATTAACTCCCTGGAGGAAAAGTCTTTTCCCATTCCAGATCACCGTGTATGGCTCGGTTCCTTCGGGAGAGTTGGGATTAGGGACAATTTCCATATGTCTAAACCCTACGTTCTTACTCGTCCTCTGTACTAAACCTGCCGGGCCATAAACCTCAAGTATAACCTCATACAATGCCTGTTTACCGTACCCTCGAGGCCACCAGAAGTCTACATCCGGGATCCTTAATGTTAAGGTTTTCGCACATTGCCCCACCATTAACGAGTAGCTCTTCGTATCCTCAAGGATGACCTCTCCTGTCTGCATTGAGGTGATCGTGGTTCGTATCTCATAGTGGCCCTTCTTGAGTACCTCCAACTGCAACTGCGTATCTAGAATGCCGGTGGATGTATCAAGCTCCAAATTGGCCCGGGGGTAGAAGTCGGTAACCTGCAAATCACCTATTACATCTATGTATACATCGTCCCAAATCCCTACAGGCACCATTCTCGGACACCAATCCCAGTTGTAATTGAACCGGGGTTTTATTTTATCCACCCGGCTAGTATATCCGTATTGTCCATCGATCTCTGGGTTCTGGTAAAAAACGACATCCAAACGATTCTCTCCCGCAAGATCGAGAATATCGGTGACATCTACTTGAACAGGAATCATCGTGCCTTCAAAGGTACAAACCTTGACCTTATTCAGTCGGACCTCGCCCCAGTAATCTAAGCCTTTGAAACGTAGGTAATACCGTTGACCGCGCAGCCCCTGGGGTACAAAGAAGGTCTTACTGTAAATCCATTCCCTGTTTTCCACCCATTCGGCTGCCCGGCTATTGAACGCAAGGTTAGGATCTTGTATAAACCCCGCCTGCATGAGATCCACTTGGACCGCTCCCGGGACCGATGCGCGAATCATTGGTAACGGAAAGCGGCTGACATCTCCCAGTTCCATCGTCCGATCCTGCACCCACTGATGCTTGTAACATCCGCGCAGTTGCCAGTCATCCCCATTTAGGTAAAACCGCTTGTTCACTGAACTCAACCCCGTTTTCTAAATAGCCGGCACTCGGCCTAGTTCTCCTAAAGCTTCGGAGAATAAGACTTCCTTATTCTCCAACATAACCACCACTCACTTTGACACCTTGGTCTGATAGATCTATTCTTAGTTCCTCACCTTGGTATTCCAGGTTCCTCATCCCTCCGATTTCCCCAGCCAACTTGGCTACGCAGGGAATCCCTAGATCGTAGCGATAGCCATTCTTGACCCAGAGCATATCTATGAGTAATGCCGCTCCGAACATGGACGGGCGTACGCCGTCAGGATAGGGAAACTCCTCGATCAGATACTGCTCCGCAAACATATTCGCCCTAGTCACGTCCCGCACACAGATATTGGCCAGGATTCCCGCCGCCTCGTCGAATCCACGTTCATAAAGTCCATAGACAACAAAGCTAAGCTCTGGATATTTGGGCACCTCAAATCCGCAGAAAATCCTATTGGGGTCAAACACACTAAAGAACCTATTCGTGAGACTGGTCAAATGCTCACCTTCTTCTAGGAGATCCAAATGCAGGGCTGTGGATATCCATAGAGGGTTTCCAATGTTATTTTCGCCGGTCTTGATGTTATGGTATTCAACTGGTTCACTGGTAGGCGTTTCCCAGAACCAGTCTAAGCAATCTGCAAAAAAGGACTCTCTAGACCATTTCCACATCGATATATCGTCTTGAGCATCAAGGATCTCGGCTATTTGCTGGGCATACTTCATATCGATTAGGGCGGATACCACAAAATCTAGATCCATCACATCGGGATAGTCATGTTCCTTGAATATCCAACGAGGATTCTTTCTTCTCCATAGAAGATAACGTTTGATCGCAGGATAGGCCCTCAGAAGCTCTTCTTTATTTCCCGTCAGCTGATACAAAACCATCGCCGTCTGGGCCTTGCGCGAAGGAAGACTCTCACCGCCAAGTACTCCCTCTTCATCAACCAAAGACATAAGCCCTTGAAACGCTTGCCAGGCTGTGTTCGGATCCACATAAGCCAGGAACTGTATTCCGAAGAAGCTCTCCCAGGAAGCAGAAGGACGGGCTTCGTAAGCCCCTTCTGCCCACAATGACGGCTTTCCACAGGACATCTGGGGATAGCCAAAACCTGTCTCTTCCATAATTGGTAATACACTGCTAACAACAAACACCCATGCGCTGTAATAGGCCCGGCGGATTTGGCAAGGCGTAACTCCTAAGGGCTCAATACCAACTAGAGCAAAATTCTTAGGCTGCGGTACTTTAGCTAGGATCCGGTTCCAGAAGAAAGTCTGGCTTTGTTTGCGCTCTAGCCAGTTGCCCTTTATTAGGGGAACTAGTGCTCGATCAAAGGCTACAGTATTGCCTTTCTGAGCGACGGAGAAGGCAAGAGAGATCTGAATCTCCCTGCTCTCTATGGAGGAATCAATATATAGGGCCCAATAGCCTTGATCTGAAACCTCCCCAGGCTTATTACATCGCAGGGCAAGTGGGTCGGAAAACCGAGCATACTGAATGAAAAGATCATGGGGAAGGGCAATACTGTAGCTAAAGCCTTCACAATCCACGGTAAGCACATTGTTTGCCTGGTCCCAGGTTACCCTAGTTCCCCCTCTTCCGGCTAGGACAAGTCGTCCCATCATCCTTTTAGCATGGAGGGTGCGTACCAGAGTGTTTTCATCATAGAAGAAATCGCTTCCTTCAATCAGCACTTTACCACCCTGGTAATCTGCCCTAAACCCTAGTTCTTCTGGCGACCAACTGGTTTCAAAACAATCAGCTCCCCGCAATCCGCCGTCAGTCCCACAGACAAAGGACTGATTAAGTACCGTCTCTTTGCCCACGCCTATTGTGAAGAACCTGATCTTAAACCGTTTCTTTCCCTGCCAGCCCGTTGCCTTAACTACATCGTAAAGGAACGAGCCCGTCGCATCAGTATCCTTTTGCAGTACAAGATCTTGGGTCTCACCTTCACCCTTAACTTTGAGTGCCCAACTACCTTGGGATACGGGAACACTAACATAAAAATAGGGGAGATTGTCTAGATCGACCTCTAGCCAATGCTCCATGGTTCCCCATGGTCCCTTTGTTCCCGTTGCTCTAAGCCTAATTTGGCCATTCTCGTTTGTTATCTGCACATCAGAATCATACGACCAATTGGTGAGCTCGTGCTTAGTTACCTGGCCAGGCTCGCCAGAGTCGCACCACAAACTATGAACCTCCGGTAGTTCCACAGCAGTACCGTTTGCATAGTAACCGACGTTAAGAGGCAGCTGACACCCATTACTGTATTCGACTGGTGTATACCTGGTCCAAAAGCCATAGGGGTTAACCACTAGACGACTGCCGGGTAAACTTAGCCAACGCCGTTGATCAGGACCAGTTTGCCTTAACTGCTCACATGTAGGCGAACTTTCCAAGATCTCCACCTCCATTGTTCAATCTAGTAGCAGCTGTGTCCTGGATTGAACACAGCTACTACTAACATCTACCTTATCGCCCTTGACTTACCAGGCTCAAGTTCAAATTTCAGCTGTGCTGCGTCTAAGGTCTTCTCAATGTATCCGCCCGAGACCAGAACCTTACCCTGGTCAATAGAAACATCCAAGGTATCCTCACAAATCGTTAGACCCTTAAGACCTCCTGTCTCACCTGTATTGATAACATGGGGTGTACCAAGATCCATGCGATATCCATTCTTCAGCCAAAGCATATCGATTAGCATACATGCTCCAAACAAAGATGGTCGCACACCGGTGGGCTCTGGCCAGTTATATTCATGATACTGCTCGGAAAACATGTTCGCGCGGGTGATATCCCGTATGGCTGTGTTAATTATGATCTGCGCTTCTTCAGTATAGCCACGGTCCAATAGTCCGTATACCGTAAAGCTAATATCAGGATATTTGGGATAGGCAAATCCATTGAAAACCCCAACGGGGTCAAAAGCGCCCCTTAGACGCCTAAGCAAACTATCAAGATAAGGACCTTCGAGCATCTCCAATCGTAATCCCGTGGAAGTCCAAAGGGGGTTACCTAGTGAGCGCTGATCGTTTAGGGTGTTGTAGTATTGGACTGGTTCAGCAAAGGGAGTCACCCAAAACCAATCAAGATAGTCCTCAAACAGCTTTGCCCGTTGTTGGTGCCAAAAGCTAACTTCATCATCTCCCAGACCTAGGAGCGAAGCAATTTCAGCCATATACCCCATATCTACAATCGCGGACACGACAAATTCTGAGTCCTTCATCTCGGGGAAGTTGTGTTCCTTATGGATCCAGCGGGGATTGTCCCTGCGCCACAGCAGATATCGCTTCAAAGCCGGATAGGTATCGATAAGTATCTGTTCGTCATCGCTTAACTGATGAATAACCATGGCGGTTTGCGCCTTTCTTGAGGGAAGGCTCTCTCCGGCTAGCATTCCGGTCTCATCAACCAATGACATCAAGCCCCGAAAGGCCTCGCGCGCTGTCTTGGGATCCACATATGCATAGAACTGCATACCAAACAGGCTCTCCCAGGAGGCGGAAAATCTCGCTTCCTGGGCTCCTTCGGCCCACATGGACGGCTTACCTGCGCAAACCTGTGGATAGGCAAAACCTGTTTCTTCCATGGCGGGTAGGATGTTGCTGGCAAGAAATACCCAAGCACGATAGTAGTCCTTTTCTATTTCAAGGGAACTTACATCATAGTGCGGTACACCAACTAGGGTGAAGTTGTCTGGTCTAGGCACCTTAGACAGATAATCATCCCAGAAGTCCATTGCTTCCTGCCGTTTTTCCTCCCAATCCATAAATCCAATGGCAAGTCTGGTTTTAGCTATGGCCAGCATCGGGTTCTCGTGTTTCGCAGTAAAGGAGACAATAATCGCAACCTCCGTACCCTCAACACTTTTGCCGATGCTTAGGTCCAGTTGCCAAAACCCCTGTTTACCGGGTGTGTCTTGCCTGCCCCGATCACTAAGAATCGCATTTAATGAAGGGTAATAGCTGATATCCGGATCAACCAATGCAGAGAATCCTATAGCATATCGGTAGTGATCAGTCTCCACCGCAAGAGTCTTCGTCTGACTGTCCCAATCGATTTTCCCATCGTATTGCCCAATACAGGACAATTGCGTATTGCTGGTTGGCGCCTGTTTCAATATCATGCGGCGTACAATGGTGCTTTCATCGTATAAGTAGTCACTTCCTTCCAGCACACTGGTCTCACCATAGAAAGCCTTAAACGGTAACTCATAGGGCAACCAGCTAGTTTCATAGTGGGTTGCTTGACCTAGCCCATCGGCCCTTCCCACAAAACTGAGACGGTTAACAATTGTCGGCTGATCAATACCGATTGAAAACACTCTAACCAAAAACTTCTTTTTGCCCTTCCAGCCAGTGGCATCAGGAATGTTATAGACAAAAGCACCTTTTTTAGTTGTATCCTGCTGTATGTATGTATCCACTTCTTTCGTACCGTCGTTGACTTTTAGGGCCCACTGACCCTTTGTCTCCCCGATACTGATCTCAAGGTAAGGAAACTCATCGAGGTCAATCTCCACCCACTTCTCCAATGCTCCCCAACGCTCTCCTTCGCCCGTGATCGTCAGCCTAAGCTCTGATCCCGATGTGTCCGCTCTTAAGCCCTTTTCTGGAGTCCAATCGGCCCAATCAGAGCCTTTTTCATGGACGAAGGTCTCCGGCACTTGCTCTTCGGAACCCCTAGCAATGACCCCTATTAGGTTTGGTAGTTCATATACATTCCCGGAGGCATAGTAACCTACATTCAATGGTAAGTGTAAACCATTACTGTATTCCGCTGGAGTCATTGTCGTCCAGAAGTTATATGGATTGAGTACGATCCTGCTCTCCGGCATACTTAACCAACGCCGCTGATTAGGACTGTCATCCTCAAGTTCCCGTGCAGTCATGGCCAAAACACTAGTTGATGCTCCCATTATGAGAAACAGTGCTAAACCCCAAACCCAAAGTTCACTCTTCGTAAACACTGCGCTACCTCCTTCGGAAAATAAAAGACTAGGTCTGATGACGATTGAGTTCATCAATTAGCTCAGTAACCTTGATTGAAGCCAAGGCAATTACTTTGTCCGCGGCGCCATAGTAAACATATAGCACATCATCGATCACGGTCAATCCTTGGGGAAACACAACATTAGGAACATCACCCACACGCTCATATTCCTCTATCGGCTCAAGGATTGGGTAGGGAAGCCTTGCGATAACTCGGTACGGATCATCTTGGTCAAGCAATGCCGCCCCGACTCGGTAAACCGAATGTCGGTCAACACCATGGTAGATAAGCAACCAGCCAGCTTCCGTTTGGAGCGGTGGTGGCCCAGCACCGATCTTCAGGACCTCCCAGGCATAGGTAGGACGCAGCACGGTCTCTTGGCCGATGGCCTTCAGATGTGCCTCCCACGGGTGGCTCCTTACATCTAGCAACTCCTCTATCGTATCCACCATTAGCAGTTGGATGCTTGGCTCTATCCGGTGCATGTAAGCGATTTTGCCATTAATTCTCCCCGGAAAAATGAAGGCGTCCTTGTCCCAATGGTCAAAGAGAAGTACCCCTAGTTTAGTAATATTTGTGAAGTCCAACGTGCTGGCAACAGCAACCCGTGCCGTTTGCCCATCATATGCTGTGTAAAACAGATAGTACTGATGATCCAAGGATACAATGCGGCAATCCTCACAGCCGGCACTCTCCTCAGGTAGCGTCGGAGCTATGAGTGGAGTCTCCCTAAGCTCTACTACCCGTGTGGGTTCACTTAGTCTCGCATATCCAATCGTCGAGACATACCCTCTAGAACCAAAATCTCCATCGGCAATGCGAAACAACATGTGGATACCAGCATTGTCTTGCACGATACCCGGATTAAACAAAGCATCACCTAGTCCCGTTTTCCCCGGGGACATGATCACTCCATGACGTCGTAATCCTATCATTGCTGTTCTCCTTTTGTTCCTGTTATCAGTGTCGTCCAATGGTGTTAAGGTGGATTGTGGGGCCTTCTAGGCCCCACACCGCCAGTTACCGAATCACACGTACCTGACCAATCCGAACTTTTGCATCGGCACCTTCATAGAAAACTTTAAGCTCAAAGGGTCCCGGCTGGCCCGTGATATCGTACGTATATACTCCTGCGTTGCTTACCCCGCTCCATTTGAGCTCACCCAAGGGGGTCTGAATAGCTAGGACGCAGCGCCCATTTTTAATGCTATCTATTGTCACCTCTAATTTGGTGAATCTGGAAGCGTTTACGTCTATCAATCGACGGCATTCTCCCCAATCACGTTCTCCATTAGAGACTAACTCCAAGGCATTTCCAACCCAGCTAATCTTCGCCGCCCCACCACCGGGCACATACCATTCGTCTATGTTGGATAACTCATCAATAAATCCTACCTGCACGCCCGGATCGTCCTCATCTTCTATTCCTTCGATCCTTGCCCACTCCCGATCAAGAATTGCCTGGGCTGCGCCCTGTAAGCCTTCTAAAGCAGTTGCTGCAGATGCCTGACCACTACGTACGGCACTGCTTGCCTGACCGAAGAGCTCAAGGATCTGTCCCCAGCTTGTCAAATAAGGAAAGCCACGCAAATATGCAAGTTCTTCAATCCAGGCGAGAAGCTTTGGGTTTTCCTGTAAATAATGCTGATAAGTGTCGGTTCCTAGTGCTGTTTGACTAACAGGTAGATACCCTGTCTCAACGGCCCAGTGGGCCAAGTTTTCCGGCTCCATTAACCATTTGACAAAGGTCCAAGCCGCTTGTTCTTTTTCGGGAGTGGAGCGGAAAATTACTAGTTCCTTATAGTAGTTGAGACTTGCTCTAGTACCCGTTTCGGAAATGGGAGGATACGAAGCATCTGCTTCAAAGGAAAAGTCCTTAAACTGCCCATACCAACCAGCGTGGGTTACCATCATTGCTGCGGAACCATCAGCAAAGCTACCACCAGCTATGCGGTGATTGACAACGAGATCACCATACCATTGCAGGGCATCAACTGTTCGTGGGTCTGTGAATGTCACCCTGCGCAGGTCCTCCGATACCAAACTACCATTGTTCCGCCAAATCCACTGGACAGACATATAGGGAAAACCCCATAGATGAAAGCCGTACTGGCCACTGTCAGCATCTGTGAGTTTCTTCCCGACGTTCACAAACTCACTCCAAGTCTCCGGGGCTTCGGCAATACCAGAGTAAGCGAACTTGTCTTTGTTGTACATTAGCGCTTCAGAACCAACTTCAAAGGGAACACCCCATTGGTGTCCTTTATACTTGTCTTCATCCCACAAACCGGGCCAGAACTGCTCTGTATCGAAATCATCATTGACAGCCAGTTCATCTACGGGCACGAGAATATCTGTATCATAGAAATTGATGAACCAGTCCGGACCTACCCAACCAAGATCTGGCGGAATACCAGCAACAATGGCCATTTGGTACTGCTCACCTAGGTCACCTGGTACCCCCCTGTGTCTAACCTGTATGCTCGGATGGGTACTATTGAATTGCTGTACCAACTGATTGAGTGTCTCTAAGGACGGACCAGCACCGAAATTGGTCCAAAACTCTAGTTTCACGGTAGCAAAAGATGATGAGACCGCAAGTAGGACTATTAGTAACGGCGACACAGCAATTAGCAACCTCTTATAATAGGTGCTGTTTTTCATCTTAGTAGCCTCCTTCGAACTATCTCATGTGGTCTGTGATACGTACCCGACAACTATTCAGTTAATAGAACGCTCTCCCTTTGTTGCATCCCCCCAACCAATTATTTGCTCGTAGTTGATGCAACTCCTTATTGATATGTATTCGCCGCCTTTTGCAATTATCCTGCAAATATGAAGGATATTGTACATGCGGTTTTACAATTAGTAAAGTGTACCTCCTACATGGCAGACACCTACAACAGACACGAACCTAGTAACAGACGGCATTTGGAGGACGCCGTTAGTCCTTTCCGGCAAATATCTCTTCATGCAATACCGATGCAACACTCTGGGAGGGTTTTGCATCGGCTTGCCGGCTGTCGGCTCTGTTTTCTCGAAACATCCACAGGGTACTACTCTCAGTTTTAACCCTCCGGAGCAATTTGTGTTAGATACCACCAGAAGTAGACTGTTGGCGTGTACATTATTTGTGAATTGTGCTGGAAAGATAAGGTGAAATGGGAGGCAGTGCGGCTTGGTTTTGAAGCAAGTATTGTCCTTGCTTGGTTCCTCGTCTCGGTAATGTAGAACGGGGATGAGCTTTTCTTAACCCACATAAGACCCTACAAGAATAGTAGTACCTTTCCTCCAGTCGCAATGACAAGACTTCATGCGTAATGTATGAATTACTCCGAAATATGCATAGTACTAGATTCTCTGGACATTGGGTACACCAAGCCCATTCAATTCATTTTACACTGGTACGTAGTCCAGTCCAGATGTCTGACTCTACCTAATGCGACACCCGAAGACTCACTAGGCTAGACTGGCACAGTGTGATTGATTCAATGCGCCGAAATGACTACTCGGGGCCCACAGGATGACTTAAGCAAAAAGATGTAACATTATAGACTGGACTCGGCACTATCAGCTCTACTACCCGTTAAAATCCCGAACCGCTTTGACCATAGCAAGGTAGTTGCTAACAGGAACATAATTGGCAATCGTATTGCCAGATCCAGCGGCGTATCCCCCGTCTGGAGCACATTGTTCTAGAATTCGACAGGTGTAGTCATAGACTTCTTGCTCCGATTTCAAACAAAGGAAATTGACATCGACTCCACCTAAAATCGCAATCCGATCTCCCCAAAGACGTTTCGCCTCAGTTACCGGCATAATTGCGTCTTCAAAGGAATGCTTGGCATCAACACCTGCAGCAATAATGTCCTCCATGATCTCCTTTAGCTGGCCACAACTGTGCAGAATCAATGGCTTTCCCGCCCTATGAACGACCTCTGCTATTTGCTGGTACCACGGCAGAATGTATCGGCGAATATGCTCCGGGGAAAACATGGTTCCTGTCTTGTACCCCAAATCATCACCAAACCTATATGCCCCAATGCAATCCAGGGGGGCTAGGCGCTCGGCTATCCCAACGAGGGTCGCGCCGATCCTCTGGAATAATTCCTCCACTAGGTCTGGATCAGTATAGACCGCCAGGGATAAGTTCTCCAAGCCCATTAAAAAGCTTGCATGCTCAAAGGGACCTCCGGATCCGCCCCCGATGATCTTCATCCCAGGGGGTAGAAGACTACCTACAAGCTCAAAGACTGAATAATCTACAGCGTCATCGATCTGTGGCCATGGACAGGCAAGTAGAGCATCCATAGTTTGAATCGGCCCGCTACCTTCATCCACCCAATGGCGCTCTCCGCGACTATACAGAGCCGTATCCTGTCCACGCCGAATGTTTCTTTGGGCAAAGTTCGGTGCCAACTCCAAAGGCACATAGTCATAGCCTAGCTCTTCATAAAACTGGACTAGTCGCATGAAGTAATCGGTGGTATCGTCAAACTCGAGTCTAAACCCCATTATTTCCTCTATGATCTCCAGATCTACAAAATGCTCATATAAGGGTACCCGGGATGGGTTACCCCCGTTCAGCACTTGTGCCATCACATCAAAGCTTGGATTCATCTGCCGCACCCTCCGATTATTCTAGATTGGATGAATTCTACCCATACCTTACCTTGGGGATCATAGGTCCATACTTCGTCCAAGGGCACAGGCCGAGTTTACCGTCTGCTCGAGGCTTCATCCTCGAAGAAGTCCCATCAACAAACCAGCGATAAAGCAATCCCCAGCCCCAAGTTGCAGAGGTAAACGTCTCTGGTTTGTAACTTGCACACCACAGCCTACGATTCGTCCAATTAGGTAAATTCTTAGGCGTTCCTTTGCCCAATCTCTCCCGTGTAAGATCTGGACTAGTTTGTACATGGTACCCCAAGATGCCACACTTAATCCCAACAACCGAAGCACCAAGCTCTAGGAAACCTTTGGCCATGCGGAAAGCTAAGTCCGGGGTGGCTTGGTCTTTTTCCTTCGGTCCCATAGCTTGATAGGACTGGAAGCTTTCAGGCTCCAGAATGAGCAAAGACTCCTCCAGACTGGGCAAGAAAATATCCACGAGGGGAAGGGGCTTTTAGAAATAAGGCGCCAATCTTCCCTTCAACACCTGGAACGGGCATGGCCAAATCCAAAGATACTGTTACTTTGTGTTTCTTTGCGGTTTTTAGAGGCGAACTAGTTGCTCCCCTCGGTTAGTATAAAGAGCCTTCATTAGCAGTGGATAGCCAAAGTGCATAATCTTCGTATGGGATAGGGCGGACTCATCCAGATCATCCACGGTGAAGGTAGCGTTACACCCAGGGTAATGAAGGAATACACGATCAATACTAGCCGGTGAGAGAACAATAGTGTAAGAGGTGTTTTCCCCTTCATGGACCATGTCCTCCGAATCTGGAGCGCAACGACACAAATGCCAATGGCAGCCGCCCCGAAAGGATCATTGCCCACCTTGCCCATTAACCTTGTTCTCGCACCTAGCTTAATTAGCGCAACCCCGTATTCGCCACTGCTCCTCCGGTACTAATCTGCAGCGGCCCCACATGATTGAGTTTCCCTGGTTGCACCATATCCGATAAGGGAACCCGTAAATCCTGTGGGAAAGTTGGAATCAAGTCAACACATAGATGACCGGCTACAATTGCTTCATAGTCCTTCACAGTTGTTCTCCTGTCGGGGTTAGACTTTACCCTCAGAACTAAAGGTCTTCATCTTTTCCAAGACACATTCAAGCACCAATACCTTAATCACTTCTAACAAGGCTGGGATTTGCCTGATGTTATCTGTAGTTAAAGCCTTCCTAACCGCATCTACCGCACCCGTAGAGAAATCGGTGAAGACATTAATCTCACAGATCCCCACCAGAACAAGCCGCAGATTTTCTGGCTGGAACGGGCATAGATGCCCTAGCGCCAAAACCCCGTGATGTTAAAGGATCCAAGTATGTATGGTCCTGGAGCAGAACTTAGGACCATCTTAAGAACAACCAAGGCTCCTCCTTGGGAAGCAGCCGTAGTATTATTTACAGTCAGCCACCCGTTCCTTAATCCGGTCAATCTCCGATGAACAGGTCAGAACGCCAATTTCTAAATCGTAGTGCCGCTCTTGTTGGGGCTGGAGATAGTGCAAAGTACCCCGCTCCCGCTCCAGGGCCCTTCCTTCCACAAAGCAATTGGCTGGCTCAAGACCGAGCACGTATGTGCCTTGCCCAAACATCTTCCATTGCACAAATTGAGGCAGCTGGCTCTTTTTATATTTCAGATAGATCCCCAGCCCATCGTCTAAACGCCGGTTGATCACTGCAACATATGTAAAGCCTTGCGCGTCTTGGCCCATCTGATGGTAATATACCTTCTCCTGATATGCTGGTTGAGGCTCTGTGATCTTTGCAAAATCCTGTAGATCCCGTTCTGCTTCCTGGTCCCTTGGGGTCACTTCAATGGATGGTAGTAGAAGATCTGTTTCGGGATCAACCAAGGGAAAACCTAAGTTAATATGATATAGCAACATATGCGGAGTGGTTGTAAATCCAAGGTTTTTCACTCGATCGTGGACGAAAAAACGGTTTTCTCCAAGCTTTGCCTCCACACGACGGTGTAGGATCAGATTCTCTCCGAATACCACCGCTTGTTTCATTTGGCCCTCGGCCCACATCAAGTAATCATCATCTTGCCAGCAACCACCGACATGGGTATTAGAGGCAGGGATGTTTGAAATACGGCCATGTAGCCCTAATTCTTCACCGGAATCTTCCGACGGAGAGCCAACCGAGGTCAAGCCACAGGTTACTAACATTCCTCCGTGGAAACTGCGGAGCCAACCGGTGTTCCTCGGGTCATAATAGGTGGGAGCAACCCTTCCTGTGGGAGAACGCCACACCAGGGGAACACCCTGGTATTCTGTGGTACTAATGTCCATACCGCGGCTTAGGAGGACGTCAAAGCTAAGACCTGTACCTGTCCTAAACCGCACCCCTTCTACACCCTGTTCTAGTCCTTCGTGCAACTGAAAACGCTCTACTCCTCCGAGTTGAGAGATATCACCCACCCGCTGGAGTAGGTCATGCTTTGTATAGGTTTTTCCGTAAAGTTTGGGCATGAGTTTACCCTCTTTCTAGCTTTGCCTTAGTAAATACTCATTGGCTAAGAAGTGTCTTGCTCGTTCATCTTCGACAATGGCGGGAAAACGTCCTGCCTCTTTCAGGAATCGGTTATCCCTTCAATCATCATTAACTTGGGATACCTCCCCAAGCAGGTCTTTGCCTGTTTTCTCTTCACCCCAAAACCGATGATACACGGAGGTTTTTAGGGTAATACCTTCACCCGGCATCAGCCGAATCATGGTCCCTGCTGGCACTTCGTATCTTCGGCCATCTTCATACATTACCACGGGAGTATCGGCTGATTCTTTAGCTTCAATCGATGGAGATGAAAGGACATCACCTGTTTCTCTTCCACAATGAGCTCCTTCTCGGCATAGGTTCTGGTGTATTTGGGGCAGTTGCTGGTTACCATTACGGAGCGTGAACAAGAGAAGTCCTAGTCTAAGGAAATCCCCACTACCGAAGTCCGTTGCGTCGCACCCGAGCATGTTATCCCTAGTCTTATCATATTCACTGCCTTTCCTTTCCCCTTCCCCCAAGGCCCCAAAAGGCAAAGGGTGGTAAGTGGAAGCTCTGCTGTTTTGAAAAGGAAGTCGCATCTTTGATGAGTCTGAACGCCTCATGTCGTTGGCACTGTCTTGGAGTGCTCTGCCCCCTTGTCTCATCGTTAATTTTAAGGTGTCGCCGTGATCTCCCACCGGCCTTCAGCCACCTTTGCTTCAATCTGCTTAAAGGCCTCCGGGATCTGTCAGCCAGTAAGTCACCGCCTGGCTCTACAAGAAGATGGGTTCAGGGAATTTGTCAACACTCATCCACCGTCTCAGGCCAATCCCACTGCCAATTCGTATCACTGTGGGCATGTCCAATATAGTGCACGTTGTAGGCTTCACAAGCAAGCTGTGAGCCAAGGACTCACCCGCTTGCAGCCTGGAATAAACATGTTGCTCTGTAGTCTCTACTACCTGCCGGTACTATGGCTTTTCAAGACCTTGCACAAACCTAGCCTAATACTCAAAGCGCCGTACAACCCTTGTTCGTTATTGAAACGTTCCCGTAAAAACCGACCGACCTTCATGGGGTATCATCCTCCGCCTACATTAATGTCCTTTGCTTCAAGTGCAACGGGATACATGATCCACGCTCTGAATCAGTCACATTCTAGCTGGACTCCCTCACCACTAGCTCCGTTGGCACCAACACCCTCCATCCGATCTTTCCCCAGTCTAGCTGCCAGTGGACTAGCATAGAGGCCGCGATCTGGCCCATTTTTTCTTTATGGATTCGCACCGTGGTCAACGGAGGGCTAGTATACAACCCCATCTCTACATCGTCAAAACCAACAACTGAGACATCCCGGGGAATTTGAAGTCCTTTCTCGGTAAAGGCACGTATCACGCCAACCGCCATCGCATCATTACCCGCTAGGACCGCATCAAAGTCCCCCTTACGAAGGAGCCTTAGTCCCTGCTGATACCCTTCCTCAACGGTGCAGTATCCTGAGGTCTGCAGAATTAGGTCCTCATTGTACTGACCCCCTGCCTCCTCGATGGCCAATCGATACCCGCGGTATCTTTGTAGCATACTGGGGTGATCCTTTTCACCACTAATAAAGGCGATTTTCTCCCTGCCACGACTCTGTAAATGGCGAACCGCAGCATAAGCCCCGTTGAGGTTATCTGGTTCCACCGTCGGAAGCTGCCCATGCTCAAAGTCCACTAAGACAATCTTGAGTCCCGCAGTAATCAGTCGCTTTATGGTTTTTGAAGATATAGCTGCCGCCACGATCACCTCATCAATTTTGAACTCTTTTAGATCCATGAGCAGCCAATCAACCGTATCTTGCTCGTTAATTGTAAACAAATTTACGCGCATGTTTTCCTTGTTAGCTAGTTCCTCAGCGCCGAGTAACACTTTTGTGTAAAAGGGTTCATTGGTCCCAAAGTAGTGTTTGCTAATGATAAAACCTATCTTCTTAACGGTCTGCTGCCGTTTGGCTTCGAACTTCTCCAGATAACCAGTCTTTTTAGCTGCCTCAAGGACCCTTCGTTTTGTTTCCTCGCTGATCTTTGGTGAATCGTTCAATGCCCTTGATACCGTGGCACAGGAAATACCCAAAAGCTCAGCTATATCTGACATGCTAACCAAATCCGACACATCCTTCTTGTCTCTCGGCCTCACTAACCGAGGCGTGCTTTCATCAGTATATGTCTTCTCAGTTTATGCAAAAAGTCCTGCAAAAGAAGACGCCATTTTCATTAAAATAGTGTCATGCACACAAGATAGCTTAACATCACGTCTCCTTATTCAAGTCTAAACAAGGTTTTTGGAATTACCGTCAGTTGTTGCTGTGCGAGGTTTATTGCCTTGTCTTTGCATGTTTATCCCAAGATCCGTGATTTATCATTTTATCCTGTCGCTCGCGCCGAAAGTATTACCCTAGGAAAGTAGACAAGGTAGCATGAAAACCTGTAATTATGGTATCATGGTAAAGAATGAGCGAGCGTATTACCCATACGCGAACAGGGATTTACTAGGATCGAGGAGTAACACATCAAACCTTGTTAAACACTAAGACCAACATATACCAACCTGTCATAATTAAGAACCTAACCGCGACATACATCGCAAGGTTCGTGGAGGTGCGATTCATTGACTGATAACCACATAATCCAAAAGATCGCCGATACCGTGCGGGGTCTGAGCGCCGATGGCGTGCAACAGGCCAACTCCGGACACCCGGGAATGCCCTTAGGCTGTGCGGAAATCGGTGCAGTTCTCTTTGCGGAAATCCTCAAACATGATCCCACAAACCCAACGTGGGCTGATCGAGATCGATTCATACTATCCGCAGGCCATGGATCCATGTTCCTGTATTCCTTACTTCATTTAACCGGGTATCCCTTGTCTTTAGATGATCTGGCTCACTTCCGGCAATTGGGCTCCAAAACCCCAGGGCATCCCGAATATGAGGTTGAGCTTGGTATTGAGACCACAACGGGACCTTTAGGACAAGGCATTGGCAATGGCGTTGGTATGGCCTTGGCAGAGGCCATGCTGGCAGCACGGTTCAACACAACCGAACAATCCATTGTTGATCATTATACCTATGTGTTGTGCGGTGATGGATGCCAAATGGAGGGAATTTCCTATGAAGCAGCATCACTAGCAGGGCATCTGGGACTAGGAAAGTTAATCTTGATCTATGACTCAAACGAGATCAGTATTGAAGGTAGCACGGACCTCGCCTTTACCGAATCCGTGGCACAAAGATATGCTGCTTTCGGCTGGGACGTCACTGAAATAGATGGTCACAATATTGATGAGATCCGTAACGCCCTACTGCAAGCTAAAAAGGTCTTGGACAAACCCTCCCTGATCATTGCCAAAACAAGTATCGCCAAGGGTGCACCTAATCTTCAAGGTTCCGCAGCCGCCCATGGGGCACCCCTAGGTGACGAAGAGATTGTCTTACTGAAAAAAGGAATGGGCTTCCCCGTAGATCAGAAGTTTTACGTACCGGAAGAGGTTAGTAGCTTCTTTAAGGGAAAAATACAGCAATGGTCTGCCATCCGCCAGGAATGGGAGATGCGCTTTGACCAATGGAGGAAAGAAGAGCCCGGGCTCTATGAATTGTATCAAGCGCACTTTGCTGAAGACCTGCCTGATGGGATAGGTGCCTCCATCGACTTCCAGTCCGCCGTGTCCACCCGGGATGCAGGGGGATTAGTGCTAAACGCCCTCGCTAAGGAGCTGCCGTTCCTGGTTGGTGGTTCTGCAGACCTATCACCATCAACTAAAACAGAGCTTAAGGCCGCTGGTGCAGTAGCCAAAAACAGTCTTGACGGGAGGAATATCCATTTCGGCATCCGGGAACACGCCATGGGAAGTATTCTCAATGGTATGAGCCTGCATAGGGGTTTTAGAGTTTTCGGTTCCACCTTCTTGGTCTTCTCCGACTACATGAGACCAACGGTTCGCTTAGCCGCTTTAATGAAGCAACCGGTTGTGTTCGTGTTTACCCATGACTCAATCTTCGTAGGCGAAGATGGTCCAACCCATCAGCCTATCGAACATATAGAAGCACTGAGGGTCATACCCAACTTGCATGTGATTAGGCCCGCCGATGGCCGTGAGACTAAAGCCGCTTGGTTGTTCGCCTTAGCTGAAAAGGCAACACCAACCGCCTTGGTACTTAGTAGACAGAAGTTACCTATTCTGCCGGGGACAACAAACTGTCCGATAGACAAGGGCGGTTATGTGTTAGAAAAGGGCTCGGATAGCCCAGACGTGGTCCTAGTTGGTACAGGTAGTGAAGTAGCCGTATGTGCCGATGCTGCTTTGAAGCTCAAGGAAGAAGGCATCACCGCACGCGTTGTTTCTATACCATGTCGTGAACTGTTCTTGGCCCAGGATGAAAAGTATATACATCAAGTCCTAGGCACTGATACCCCCAGAGTGATCATTGAAGCAGGTCGCACAAATGGCTGGTACTCGTTGGTCGGGGCCAAGGGATGCGTCATTGGCATTGATCAGTTTGGCGAAAGCGGTCCCGGGAAACAGGTAGCAGAAAAGCTGGGAATCTCTGTAGAACATGTGGTACAAAGAGCAAAGAGTCTATTGTGAATCTAGGTAACCGAGAGCATAATACATTACAGCAAGTAAACTCCATGATGACTGTGTAAGAATGAACTCACCCCGTGTGAATACAGCCGCTAAGGACACTCCTTTAGCGGCTGTATTGTTTTCCCCCTACTGACGCTTGGTTGGTGTTTACCAATTTGTTAAGAAGGAGATCAGGAGCGTTCTAGAGAATTCAGCATTAATATTCCGATAGGTCAGGTGGTATTATTGATGGATTCACGTACCCGTTTGTTAACAGTTCTCCATAATGAAAAGCCGGATCGTCTGCCGTGCCAAGTGCACAGTTGGATGCCCTATTATCTAGAACAATACCTGAACGGATTGGACCAATATGAGGCCTATGCCAGGTTCGGTATGGACGCGGTGGTCTATACCGCCCCAATCTACAGCTTCAATGAACGTTCTAAACGAAATTGGCAGGTTTACCGCAGTGAACACACCGATCCTGAGGGGCAAATCCAGTGGCGGGAGAAGATTGTCACGCCCGAGGAAACCCTCACAACCGCCGGTGGAACAAACCAGTTCACCACATGGACCACGGAGTATATCATTAAATCCGAGGCGGACTTCGAGATATGGAACAAATATGTACCAATTCCCGAGTCGGTAGACTGGTCCCCGGTTCTTACAGCGAAAGAGCAGATAGGAAACAAAGGGATCGTCCGTGGGATTCTTTTCGATTTCGGTCAGGGTAGCCCCTGGCAGAGTTTTTGCTGCCTTTTTGGTACCGAGGAAGCAATCCTGGCCACCTTTGATCAACCTGATTGGGTACATTATGTCCTCCAGTCCCTCCTAGATAAGAAGTTACGCGTCATTGAACGAGCTGGTAAGTTTGCCTTTGATCTGGTCGAGACCGGTGGGGGACATGGATCAAACACGGTGATTAGTCCCTCAATGCATCGGGAATTCTGCTTACCCTATGATCAAAAACAACATGAGGCTATTCACAACGCTGGATCAAAAGTGGTCTACCATTTATGTGGTGGCTTGATGCAGCTTCTAGACCTAGTGGTGGAAAATGGCGCCGATGGTTTGGAGACAATGACCCCTCCGAGCATGGGAGGCGATTGTGATTTAGCCTTGGCCAATCAACTAGTTGGTGATCGACTCTTTTTCATTGGCGGCTTCGATCAAAACCGCGGTTTTGAAAAGGGAAATCCCACGGATGTAAAAAAACAGGTATATGAGCTACACGCCGCATGCCCTGATGGTGGATATATCTGTAGCCCGTCCGACCATTTCTTCTTCGGTAGCCCGGAGAACCTTCAAGCCTTTGCCGATGCTTGCAAGGAATGCATTTATTGATGGGAAGATACAGAGGATGACGCAATATGCCTAATTGGCGGGGAACAATAAGATTACCGTCATCCTCCCCACTCCTTTGTCTAGCGACGCCATAGAACACTCACGGCACTCTTGTGCCATTGAGATTGACCGTGTCTTCATGGCATAGAGTCTTGTCTCCCTAAGGGTCCCGTGAGAACATAAGGACGGCCTGCCCAACAACCGACCCTCTCCCTGCGTCACCATACCAGTACAATCGGTGCCGGCTTGACTTGTGTCTTCAAGATGGTAATAGCCTCCGCCACGATGACCTGAAACAGTAACTTGGTCACCATGGCAATAGGCTAATCAGAGTGAGTCTATCAATGAAGAATGCAAGGACAATCGAAAGTACGAATACAATCGTTTTTTGCTTCAGTGTCGTTGGCAACATCATGCATAGGGTCAGTCCGAAACCTAGACCTATAGCCAAGGCGGTTTTATGTGTATACAGAGCCGGATAATTCTCAGCAAAAATCAAGGCGATGGGCAATGCTGCAGATATCAATCCGAGGATACCGTTGCCCTTCGAAAACCACACGATGAAACCTGCCATCGGTGAAAGGAAAGAGACAACAAGCCATCCCATGAAGTACGCTTTAGGGAAGAATCCTTCCACAATCTGTCCGTAGGTGTAGTACGAGGTTAGCATTGCCAAAAAGAATAACATGACATTTATGGCAGCGGTAATAGGGTGCCGGCTAAATGCCGCAATTAATGTCGCCGAGAACACCCACATGCTGAGCCTAGTTCCGATTTCACCAATGATATGGTAATTGTCCATGGCTTTGGCCAAAAAGCCCAGTAGCAATCCCAACAGGATGATGCCAACTGAAAAAATCAGTTCTTTGGAGATGCTTATTCCCTCGGGAAGAGGTCTTACATTCCTCATCATGGTTCTCCTTCCAATAAGCACCGGATTATAGGCTAACTGCCCCCCAGCTACGACTGCTTATGTAATCACAGATATATTAAGTATTGCACGTGTCCCTTTCTGTTTCCTCCTCTTTTCTGATTATTGGATGACGCTGTCTTAGCAGAGAGACTGATGGGTGGATCAAAAAGAGGCAGCCAAATTGGCTGCCTCTAAAATAAGTTCCCGGCAATGACCTACTCTCCCACTGCGTCACCACAGCAGTACCATCGGTGCTGGAGGGCTTAACTTCTGTGTTCGGGATGGGAACAGGT
>Ga0172382_10000213_pt1 | contig 105694 bp, 93 predicted proteins | sample Leawel138RmetaG_FD_122245 | JGI IMG/M metagenome (GOLD analysis project Ga0172382, IMG submission 122245) | Leachate microbial communities from a municipal landfill in Southern Ontario, Canada - Leachate well 138R metaG | ecosystem: Engineered > Solid waste > Landfill > Unclassified | place... | reverse complement strand
GCCGCACCCGGCTCGGCCTGCGGGATCTCGAACGGCTCGGGGTGGGCGATGTCATCACGCTCGCCACGCCGACCGACCGACCCTTGGACGTCAGCATGGGCGGGATTTCCCGCAGCGCGGCTGCCGCGTCCCTCGCCCTGCAGGGCGAACGCTTCGGCCTCCGGATCGAAAGGCATGTGAACCAATGGTAGAGGACGATATTCTTCCGGCCTCCGCGCCGCAGGAAAGACCGGCCCGGCTGATCGATCATGTCGAGGTCGAGATCGAAGTCCTGCTCGGAGAAGCGCGGCTGACGGTGGCGGGTCTGAACGCGCTTGCCGCCGGGGACGTGCTTCCAATCGACCGCAAGCTCAGCGAGGCGGCCGATATACGAGTGAACGGGCAAGTGATCGCCCGGGGCGAGATCGTCACGCTGGATGACAAATTCGCCATTCGCGTCACGGAAATCGGCGAATAGACGCCGTCATGCAGGCGTTGCGATATATTCCGGGCCTGCCCGTCCTGCTCATCGCAGCGCCCGCGCTGGCCGCCGGGCTGGGCAAGGGCGCCGCGCCCGCGATACCCTGGGCGCGGATTACGCTCGCCTTCGTGTTCTGCATTGCGCTGGCGGCGGGCGCGATCCTGCTGATGCGCACATATCGCCTGCATGAGGGGGGCCACTTCTCCTTTCCACGGCGCCAGGCTGGCCAGCACGCCATCGAGATCGTGGAAACCCGGCGAGTGAGCCAGCACGGCGATGCCTGCCTGCTGCGCTGCCATGGGCAGGACTATCTGTTCGTCGTCACGGCCCACCAGATCGTCCTGCTCGACAAGCTGGGGGCGCAGGGCGAATGAGGCCAACGCTGCGCAAGCTGGCATGCCTTGCCGCCTTTGCCGCGACCATGGCCGCCGCGCCCACCCCCCATGCAGCCAACGCCGTCAACGCCGCCGCGGCGGGCGGCACCGGGCAGGCAGTGCAGATCGCCGTCGTCCTGGCCGTGCTGGCGGTGATCCCCGCGATCCTGATCAGCACCACCAGCTTCGTGCGGATCGTGATCGTCCTCGCCATGGTTCGCCACGCCTTCGGCATGCCCCAAACCCCGCCCAACGCGGTGCTGACCAGCCTTGCCCTGTTCATGACGGCATTCGTGATGGGGCCGACCCTGTCGCAGCTCAACCAGGATGCCTTGCAGCCGCTGCTCAGCGGGAAGGCCGAGCTGGGCGAGGTGATGGATAAGGGAGCCGCCCCGCTCAAGAGCTTCATGCTCAAGCATACGCGCGACCGCGATATCGAGATGATCTACGAAATAGCGCGGACACCCCTGCCGGAGCGGACCGAGGACATCGATCTGTTCAAGCTGACTCCGGCCTTCATGCTCAACGAGCTGCGGGTCTCCTTCACCATCGGCTTCGTCATCCTCCTGCCGTTCCTGCTGCTCGATCTGGTCGTGGCTAGCATACTTCTCGCGCTGGGCATGATGATGGTGCCGCCAGCCACCATTTCCCTGCCGATCAAGGTGCTGATGTTCGTGCTGATCGACGGCTGGAGCCTGGTTCTGGAGGGCTTGCTCGGCAGCTTCGGATGAGCGGGCGGCGGGCTCGCGGCCTCGACCTGCTGACGCGGCCGGACCGGGTCGAGGCCTCGCTCTGGCGCTCCCGCCTGAGCGAAGCGGGAGAAGCGTCACGGCAGCGCCTGTTCGATCATTACCGGCCCTTCGCCCGCAAGCTGGCCGCCTATCACTGGGCGCGCAGGAAACCCGATAATTTCGAGCGCGGAGATATCGAGCAGCTTGCCTATGAAGCTCTGCTGCAGGCGATCGACCGCTACGATCCGCACCGCAACGTCCCGTTCGAAGCCTATGCGCGGCTGCGGATCGCCGGACATATCGCCAATTGCCTGGCAAGGATGAGCGAGGCTTCGGCGCAGTATCGCTATCGGCGACGGACCGAGCGTGAGCGCCTGCGTTCCTTGAGCGAGGCTGGTGAAGAGGCTGGAGAAGACGCCCTGGCGGCGCTTTCCCGCCTGGCGGCCACGCTCGCCCTCGGGCTGATGCTGGAGGAGGACGGCCCCATCGACCCGGATTCGCTGCCGGATGCGCAACCATCCGCCTTCGAAAGCCTGGCGTGGCATGAAATGAAGCGGAAGATCGCCGACCAGATCGCAGCCTTGCCCGCGCGCGAGGCCGATGTGGTGCGGCAGCATTACCAGAACGGAGTCAGCTTCCAGCAGATCGCCGAGCTGATGGGGCTGAGCAAGGGGCGAATATCGCAGATTCACCGCACTGCCCTGTCGAGATTGCGAGACCAGCTCGCCCGCTTTCGATAACAAGGGAATTAAGGGGAAACGACATGAAGCTGTCCGATGAACGCGAGATCGAAGCGCTGCTCGAAGCTATCCGGGGCGATGATGCGGATGATCTGGCGCAAGCCGAGCGGCTGCTGGCCCGCTTCCCGGATGATCCGAGGCTGCATTTCCTGCGCGGCTCGATCCTGGCCGGACGGCAAAGGGCCATCGAAGCCCATGCCTCGCTTGCGCGGGCGGTCGAGCTGGCGCCGGAGTTCCATATCGCGCGGTATCAGCTCGGGTTCTTCGAGCTGACCTCGGGGGAAGCCGACAAGGCGCTCTCGACCTGGGGACCGCTGCTGCGCCTGCCGCAGGCCCATCACCTGCGGCTGTTCGTGGAAGGGCTTACCCATCTGGTGCGGGACGAGTTCGCGGAAGCGATCGACAGCATGAAAGCCGGGATGGCGGCGAATGCGGAGAATCCGCCGCTGAACAACGACATCGCACTGCTGGTCGCCGAATGCGATAAGCTGGCCGGCCAAAGTGACGAGGGCGGCGGCGATGCGGAGCGGGAGGATTCCGATCTGTCCGCCACTTCCCTGATGCTCGGCCAGTTCTCGCCTGGCCCGACCAGGCACTGAGACGGGCGCCGGAAGCCGATGACCCGCATCAACCAGGTCGACCAGGTGCTGATGCTGCTGCGGCAGCAATTGCAGCGCATGGGCAAGGCGCAGCGCAGGCCGCAGGCCGCGAAGGCGGGCACGCCGTCCGCGATCAAGCGCGCGGCGGCACTGGCGCAGATCGAGGGCCTTTCGGCCGAAGATCTCGAACAATCCCTGATCCGGGCCTTGCTGACCGAGGAATTCGGCGAAGCGCTGGCGAGCGATGCCCGGTTTCAGAACGTGGTGGTCGATGTCCACAGGATCATCGCCACGGATCGCGAGACCCGCCAATTGCTCCGGCAGGCGGTAGAGCAGTTGAAGCAGCCGGGCACGGGCTAAACGCTATCTAGCCATCCGCCGCAGCGCATCGCCAATCGTCCTGCCCTGCTCGCCCAGCACCTGCCCGAGCGCCATGTCCATGATGCGCTGCGCGGCTTGCTGGTCGCCATCGCCGGCGGCGATCAGCAGTTTGGCGAAGGCGGCGGAAAAGCACTGGCGATCGAGCCCGAACGCGACTTCCAGCCCCCGTTCTGCGTTCGCTCGGTGCCCCTCAAGGACGTTCAGTACCGCCAGAGAGCCATGGGATTCCGCGAAATTCGGATCGAGCCGAAGCGCATGCTCGAACCGCTCGCGCGCCTTTTCGCGGTTGCCGCCAAGGAGATAGGCCCAGCCCGCCGCGATCCAGCTGCCGAGATGGTCGCCGAAAAGCTCCGCCCCCCGGTCGATCGCCGCCCCGGCCGCGCCATGATCGCCGCTGGCGAGATCGGACAGCCCCAGGCCGATCCAGGCGCGGGGCGCATCCGGGTTCGCCGCCAGGGCACGCTCGAACAGGGGCCGGGCCGTCTCATGCGCCTGCTCCGCCAAGGCCAGCGTGCCGAGCACCGCCAGAGCGTCAGGATGGCTACCCGCCTTTTCCGCGCATTGCCGGGCCAGTTCCTCGTCCTCCATATCCACCGCGAGAACGGAGATCGCGGCCAGCAAGGGCGGATAATCGGCATGAACGGAAAGATGCTGCCTGGCCCGCGCAAGCGCTTCATCGAACGCCCCTGCCTCATGCAGCAATTGCACTTCCAGCATCGCGGCCTGCGGCAAGGCTCGAGTGGTTGCCTCATCGAGCAAGCCGGCCGCCCCCGCGTGATCCTTCGCCAGGGCACGCGCCCAGGCGAGATTGAAGCGCAGCCCGACATCCCCCGGCGCCGCGGCGAAAAGCTGCTCGAAGATCCGCGCGGCCTGCGCCGGATCGCCGCCCTGCATCAAGGCGATTGCCAGCAGGTTGCGGTCGGCGGCGGCAAGGGCATCGGCCTGTTCGAGGCGCGACAGCAAATCCACCGTCAGGCCGGGTTCGTTGGCCGCAAGCGCCGCCTGTGCCGCGTCGCGCAGCAGCGAAGGGTTGAGCGGATCGCAGTCAAGGAATCCGAGCAGGCGATCCAGCGCTTCACGATCAGGGACATCAGCCATCCGGGACCTCACTTCCGATGCGTAGGGCTCTAAACCCCATATTACCGGCTACTTCAAACAGGCGTTCATCCATCGGCCTTCACCACATCGAAGGATTGCAGGCTGATGCGCAATGGAATCTCATCCACCGAAAGCACGGACAGATGCGGAATGGAACGCTGGGTCAGCTTCAGGAGAATGCGGCGGATCGGCCCGGCGCACAGCAGGACGGGCGATTTCCCCTGCCGCATCATGGCTTCCGCCAACGGCGCGAGCTTGCGGAGCAATTGCTCGGCCAGGCGCGGCTCCATGCCGAATGCGCTCGCGTCCCGCGTGCCGGCGCTGGTCAGAAGCTGGTTTTCCAGCCTGGGATCGAGGCTGAGCACCGACAAATGGGGATTGCGCCCGCGCAGGCCGTTGCAGATGACCGTGCTCAGCGCCTGACGAACCTTTTCGGTAAGCTCGGCAGGGTCGCGTTCCGATCGCCCGATATCCACCAGGGTTTCCACGATCAGGTCGATATTGGCGATGGACACCCTTTCCTGGACGAGGTTCTGCAGAATCCTCTGCACATCCGAGATGGTCATGACGTTCGGCACGAGTTCCTCGACCAGGCCCGGCTGGCGTTCCCGCACCTGATCCAGCAATTCGCCGACCGCCGACCGGGTCAGCAAGGTGGCGGCTTCCATCCGCACGATCTCGTTGAAATGCGTGATCATCGCCGTTTCAGGCTCGACCACGCTGTATCCGCTGCCCGATGCCTGCTCCGCCTCGGCGGCTTCCACCCAGATCCCACCGATCCCGAAGGCGGGATCATGGCCGGCGATGCCCTCCAGCTTCGGCACATCCTCATTCTGGGGAATGGCCAGCACCCGCCCGGGATGGACCTGCCCGCTGCCGTAGGCGGTCCCATGAATCTCGATGCGATATTCCAGGCTGCCCAGTTCCGGCGCATCCGCGAAACGGACCGCGGGAAAGGCGATGCCGAAGGTCTGCTCATGCGCGGCGCGCGCGGTGGCGATACGATCCAGCAGCAACGCTTTCCTGCCTGCCCATGCCTCGCTCAACTGGCTGCCGAGACCGATCTGGAGCGCGGCCCGCACCCCGGCGCGCGCGGGCGGACCATCCTGCTCCGCCGCGCCATCGATGGCGTCCGCAGCCTGGCCACGGCGCCGCGCGCGGACACGCAGCCAGGCCAGGAAGGAAATCCCCAGCAGCAGGGCGATGGGCCATTTGGGCATGCCTGGCAGCAGCATGAGCGCGAACAGCACCGCGATCACGATCAGGGGAATGCGCGGCTCCGACGCCAATTGCCGGAAGATCTCCGCGCTCAGCTGGCGATCCGCCGACGACCGCGTGACGATGATGCCGGTGGCGATGGAAATAATCAACGCCGGAAGCTGGGTTGCGATGCCATCGCCGATGGTGAGCAGGGCGAACCGTTGCAGCGCCTCGCCCCAGCCCATCCCCATCTGGGTGACGCCGACGATCAGGCCCGCCACTATGTTGATGAGGAGGATCAGGATTCCGGCAATCGCATCGCCCTTCACGAACTTGCTGGCCCCGTCCATCGCTCCATAGAACGACGCTTCCTTTTCCAGTTCCGCGCGCCGTTCGATCGCCTGCTTCTGGTCGATCAGCCCCAGATTGAGATCGGCGTCGATGCTCATCTGCTGGCCCGGCATGGAATCCAGCGTGAAGCGCGCCGCCACTTCGGAAACACGCTGCGCGCCCGAGGTAACCACGACATATTGCACCACGATCAGGATGGTGAAGACGACCAGCCCGATGACGAAATTGCCCTGCACCGCATAGGTGCCGATGGATTCGATCACGTCACCTGCATCCGCGCCGGTCAGGATCAGGCGGGTGGCGGCGACATTGAGCGAGAGACGGTACAGCGTGGCGACCAGCAGCAGCGAAGGAAAGGTGGAAAATTCGACCGGCTTGGTGACGTAGAACGTCAGCAGCATGATGGTCAGCCCGAGCGCGAAATTGACGATGATCGCCAGGTCCAGCAAGGCCGGGGGAATCGGGGAAAACAGGATCAGCAGAATCAGGATGGTGCCCAACACCAGGACGAGATCCTTGTTGCGGTCGAACAGCTCACCCATGCAAGGCATCGCCCCCTTCCGCTTGCTCCGCCGCCCGGCGCAGCCGGCCGTAATGCCGCGCCACGGCGTGAAAATGCGCAGGCGCAATCGGCTTGCCCACTTCGGTTTCCCGGAACAGCCGGCGGGCAAGCGCCGGATCGGCAATCAAGGGAATGCCGAGCAGGCGGGCCTTGCGCTTGAGCAATTGCGCGAAATGATTCCGGCCCTTGGCCCGCACCATCGGCGCATCCATCCGGTTCGGCCGATAGGCCAGCGCGACCGCGAAATGATCGGGATTGGTGACCACGAAATCCGAGCCGGGAAGCTGGCCCAGCCCTTCGGCCTGCTTGCGCATCTCCCCATGAAGCTCGCGGCGTTTCTGTTTCAGGCGCGGCTCGCCTTCCCTGTCCTTCGTCTCGCGCGTCAATTCGCGGCGGCTCATCCGCATCTGCTTGCCAAATTCCCGCCGCGCCATCACCTGATCCAGCAGCATGAACAGGAAGGCCGCGCCCAGGAATGCGAACAACAGGCGCTTGGCCGCCCCTTCCAAGGCCCGCGAGAGCGACAGGGCATCCTGCAATGTATCGCCGAAGATCCGGATGGCGCTGGCAATCATGAGCCAGGCGATCACCGAATAGACCGCCATCTTGGCGATGTTCTTGAGCGTTTCCTTCACCATCCGCAGCGAGAAGATGCGCTTCAGCCCCTTGGCGGGATTGAGCCGGCTGAAATCCGGCTTGAGCGGGGCGGCGGTGAAGATGAAGCCTCGCAGCTGGATCAGTTCCAGGCAGATCAGGATCACGGCGATCACCCCGCCCAGCAGCAGCAAGGGCTGGAAGGCCATCCAGTACACCGTCTTGACCGTCGCCAGCACCGAAGGCGCATGTCCGGCCTGATCGATCCCGACAGTGAGGGACAGCCGCATCAATTCAGCCAGCCGGGCGACGAAGGCCGGCCCGGCCAGCAGGATGAAAGCGGCGAAGGCCAGCAGGCTGCCGACGAAGCCGAGGTCCATGCCCCGCGCCACCTGCCCCTTTTCCCGGGCGCGTTTCAGCTTGAACGGCGTCGCTTCTTCCGTGCGATCCTGGTCCTGCCCTTCCATCGCTCAGGCTCCGCCCTGGCCCAGCAGGCGGGGTACCGCTTCCAGCGAGAGCCGGATCATGCGCAACAGCAGCCCCGCCGAAAGCGAGAGGGCAAGCGGGAGAACGACCAGAACCGCCAGCGACTTGACCTGAAAGCCGAGCAGCAGGACATTCATCTGCGGCAGGGTGCGCGACATGAAGGCGATCGACAGGTCGAGCAGAAACAGGACGAGCAGGATGAGGCCGACCAGCCCGATGCCCATGGCGAACAGGCTGGCGACCAGCCCGAGCAGGGCGTGCGCATCGCCCGTATAGAAGCCATGGCCCAGCGGCATGAAATCCAGCGTCGCGGCCCATAGCGCCAGCAGATCATGCGCACCGTCGGTGGCGAAGAAGACGATGGCGGCGGCATAGGCGAACACGGTGCCGACCAGCGGCATCTGGGCCTGGGTGGTGGGGTCGGCGATCATGGCCAGTCCGAACCCCGCCTGCACGTCGATGATGCGCCCGGCCCAGAGAATGGCGGCATAGGCCAGCTGCAGGCTGAGCGCGATGGCGAGGCCCACGAACAGTTCCCCGGCGGCCAGGCCCGGCAGGGGGTATCCGGCCATGACGCGGGCGGTCGTCGCATCCGGCCGTCCCGCCACCAGCCATAGCGCCAGGGCCAACGAGAGCAGCACCCGCACCGTCACGGGAATCCGCAGCATAGCGAATGGCCCGCCAAAGGCAAGCACGGGTGCGATCCGCAAGCTGACCAGCAGGACCGCCGTCAATTGCGCCGCCACTACCTCCATCGGGCCGGTTCAACCCGCTAGCGAGGGGATGAGCAGATAGAGCGAGCGGGCGAAGCCGGTCAGCCGCGCGATCATCCAAGGGCCCAGCGCGATCAGCAGCACCATGGCCGCGAGCATCTTCGGCACATAGCTCAACGTGATTTCCTGGATCTGGGTGGCGACCTGAAACACCGACACGATCAGGCCGACGGCAAGCGTGGCAAGAAGCACCGGCCCGGCGACAATCGCCGTGTTCCAGAGCATCTCGTTCATGAGGTTGAGCGCGCGATCCGGCCCCATCCGTTCCCCCAAGGCAAAGGCCACCTTCTCCGCCCGTGGCGGGAGATCGGTGTCCGCTTCACCTCGCCGTCCGGCCCCGCGAGGTCCATCGGAGTTAGGACGGAAACGGTCCAATCACCCCGGCGGAAAGCGGCAGGCCCTCGCGGCGCTGATGGCCCAGGGTCAGGGCCTAAACGGCCAGCGCGGCGCCCCTGAGAAAGAATCGCACGCGCATGGCGACATCGACGGAATCGTCGAGCGTCACTCCGCTGATCGTCTGCAGCAGATGCTCGTGGCAGATCAGCGCGAAGAACAGGCCGGCAAGCTCCTCAGGACTGTTGGCGCCCGCGGCGGCGACTTCCTTGCGCGCCGCGAAGAAGGCGGCAAGCTCGACTCGCGCCCGCTCCATCCCCTCCTCGCAGAACTCCCGCACGAAATCGTCATTGTCGATGCTTCGCGCGATGAGGATGCGGAACAGGGCCATCGAGGAGGTTTCCCCGAAAGCCTGCTGGAAACGTTCCGCCATCAGGGTCAGGCTGTCGAGCAGGGGCAGCCCCTTCGCCCCGACATCGCGAACGATCTCTTCACCCGAAACGGTTGTTTCTTCGACCACCGCGGTCAGCAGCCCTTCCTTGCTGCGGAACAGCTTGTAGAGCGTCGCCAGCGAGCCGCCCGCCCGCTCCACCACCTGGGCCAGCGTGGTGCGTTCGAAGCCTTCGCTGAGAAAAGCCTCGCGAGCGGCTTCGATGAATGCCGTCCGCCGCCGTATGAGGCGAGCGTCCGCACAATCCTGCTCAGACCACATTTTACTTCGATCCTCCCTTGCGATGGACTTGTGTAATATATATTACGCCTTCGCGCTGCACAATGGAAGGATGGCACAATTGACCAGATCTAGTATCGCGGCCGCTCTCAGCCTGCTTCTTGCTGCCTGCAGCGGCGGCGAAGCGGAAGCGCCGCCGGCCATTCCTGTCGAAACCCTCACGGTCAGCGCCCGGGAAGTACCCAATGTCATCGAATTGCCGGGCCGAGTCGCGCCGGTCCGGGTGGCGGAAGTGCGCGCCCGCGTGACGGGCATCGTCGAACGCCGCCTCTACAAGGAAGGCTCCGACGTGCGCGCCGGCCAGCCGCTGTTCCAGATCAACCCGTCCGAGCTGCGGGCCAGCTATGCCCAGACCAAGGCCAGCCTCGATCGCGCCCGGGCGACCGCCGCGAACGCCGCGGCCGTGGTGGAGCGCTATCGCCCGCTGGTCGCCGAAAACGCGATCAGCCGGCAGGAATACGACGCCGCCGTCACCGCGTCCCGCGAGGCTTCGGCCAATGTCGCGCAGATCCGCGCCCAGCTCGACGCGGCATCGCTGCAACTCGGCTACACCACCGTGCGCGCGCCGATTTCCGGGCGGGCAGGCCCGGCCCAGGTGACAGAAGGCGCGCTGGTGAGCCAGACGGACGCGACCCTGATGGCGCGGGTCGAGCAGATCAGCCCGGTCTATGTGGTGTTTTCCCAATCCGCCAGCGAGCTGCTGAACCTCCGCAAGAGCATGAGCGACGGAAGCCTCGAGCTGAAGGACGGGCAGATGGTCGAAGTCCGCCTGACCCTGGCGAACGGCAGCGAATACGAGACGCCGGGATTCATCGACCTGGTCGACTTCTCGGTGGATGAAACCACCGGCACGGTCGCGCTGCGCGCCGAATTTCCCAACCCGAGCCGGCAATTGCTGACCGGCGAATTCGTCCGCGCCAGGATCTACGCGGGCAAGGTGCCTTCCGGCATCGCGATCCCGCAGCGCGCGGTCATGGTCAACGAAGGCGGCAGCAGCGTGTATGTGGTGGACAGCGCGGGCAACGCGGCGCTGCGCCCCATCGAAACGGGTGCGCTGGTGGATGGCATGTGGGTCGTCCAGAGCGGCTTGCAGCCGGGCGACGTCGTGATCCTGAGCAATTTCCAGAAACTGCGGCCCGGCGTTCCGGTCGCGGCGAAGGCAAAGGCGAAAGCGGCCGGGACGAAGCCCGCCGGAAATGCCGCGCAGAAGCAGGCTCCTGCAAAGTCGCAGGAGCGCTGACGGGATGCCTCGTTTCTTCATCGACCGGCCGATCTTCGCCTGGGTCATCGCGCTGGGCGTGTTCCTTTCGGGATTCATCGCCCTGCGCAATCTGCCGATCGAGCAATATCCGGAAGTCGCCCCGCCTTCGCTGACCATATCCGTGGTCTATCCGGGCGCGGACGCGCAAACGCTGGAACAGAACGTCACCCAGGTCATCGAGCAGCAGCTCAATGGCGTGGACGGCTTTCTCTACATGAATTCCAACAGCCTATCGAATGGAACGGCCTCGATCGACCTGACCTTCGAGGCCGGAACGGACATCGATATCGCCCAGACCGAGGTCCAGAACCGGCTCAGCACGGTCGAGGCCCGCCTGCCCGAGGAAGTCCGCCGTCAGGGCATCACCGTGCGCCAGGCGAACAACAACTTCCTGATGATCGTCGCCCTCACTTCCAAGAGCGGGGCGCTCTCGAATATCGACCTCGGCAACATCGCCGCGATCCGGGTGGTGGACGAACTGCGCCGGGTGCCGGGCGTGGGCGACATCCGCCTGTTCGGCTCCGAATATGCGATGCGCATCTGGCTCGATCCCGCCAAGCTGGCATCCTACAATCTTTCCCCCAGCGCCGTGCTCACCGCGATCAGGGAACAGAACAGCCAGACCGCGGGCGGCTCCCTCGGCGCCCTGCCATCGGTGAACGGGCAGCAGATCAACGCCACCATCGTCACGCAGAATCGCTTTTCCACCGTCAGGGAATTCGAGAACATCCTGCTGCGCACCGATACCGGCGGCGCCACGGTCAGGCTCGCCGACGTGGGCCGGATCGAGGTCGGCGCCCAGAATTACGGGGTGAGGACCACCCGCAACGGCGACCCTATGGCGGGCATGGGGGTCCAACTCGCGACCGGGGCGAACGCCCTGGCGACGGCCGAGGCCGTGCGCGAGCGGATGGCGCAGATCGCGCCCGGCCTGCCCAGCGACGTGGAGTGGTCGATCCCCTACGACACGACCCCCTTCGTCGAGATTTCGGTGGAGGAAGTGGTCAAGACCCTGGTGGAAGCGATGGTGCTCGTCTTCCTGGTCATGTTCCTGTTCCTGCAGAACTGGCGGGCCACGCTGATCCCCACGCTGGTCGTGCCCATTGCCTTGGCCGGGGCCTGTCTCGGCCTGTGGATCTTCGGCTTCTCGATCAACGTGCTGACCCTGTTCGGCATGGTGCTGGCGATCGGCATCCTGGTGGACGACGCGATCGTGGTGATCGAGAATGTCGAGCGCATCATGCGCGAGGAGGGGCTGAGTCCGGTCGCCGCCACGCGCAAGGCGATGGATCAGATCACGGGCGCCATCATCGGGATCACGCTGGTGCTGATCGCGGTGTTCCTGCCGATGGCGTTCTTCCCCGGATCGACCGGCGGAATCTATCGCCAGTTCTCGGTGACGCTGGCCATTTCGATCTTCTTCTCCGCGCTGATGGCGGTCACGCTCACCCCGGCGCTTTGCGCCCATTTCCTCAAGCCGATCGATCATGACCACGATCCCGACCCGGCCGACGAGGCCGTGCCGGAAACAGCGCCGCAGCCCGGCATCCGGGGCTGGATCGCGAAGGGACAGAGCTTTTCGCGCCGCTTCTTCAACCGCTTCAATATCTGGTTCGCGGACATGACCGGCCGATACAGCCGTTCCAACGACCGGCTGTTGAGCAAGCCGATGCGCGGGCTGGCGGTTTTCGCGGCGCTGACTGCCGTGACCATCGTCCTGTTCATGCGCCTGCCCACCGCGTTCCTGCCGACCGAGGACCAGGGCTATCTGATCACCGTTGTCCAGGGCCCGCCCGGCGCGACGGCGGAACGGATGGAAGAAGCGATCGACCCGATCCAGAAGTTCTGGATGAGCCAGCCCGAAGTGAAGCACACCGTCGTCGTGCGCGGATTCAGCTTCTTCGGCCAGGGCCAGAACAACGCGATCATGTTCACCCCGCTCCACCCCTGGGACGAGAGGACCGCCACCGGCAGCAGCGCGGGCGAGCTGCTGGGCCGGGCCATGCAGGAGTTCGGCGGCATGGACAATGCGCTGGCCTTCGTGATCCAGCCGCCCGCGATCAGCGCGCTCGGCAATGCCAGCGGGTTCACCATGAAGCTGGAAGACCGCGCCGGGCTGGGCCGGGAAACCCTGATCTCGGCGCGTGACCAGATGATGGAGCTGGCCTCGCAAAGCAAGATCATCACCAATCTGCGCCCGGAAGACCAGCAGCCCGCGCCGCAATTGCGGGTCGACATCGACCGCATCCAGGCGCGCGCGCTCGGGCTTTCGATCGCCGATGTGAATGCCGCGCTTTCGATCAATTTCGGCTCCGCCTACGCCAATGACTTCACCCGCCAGGGCCGGGTGCTGCAGGTGCTGGTCCAGGCGGATGCGCCGTTCCGCATGAATCCGGAAGACGTCATGGCGCTGCGGGTGCCGAACAGCCGGGGCGAGCTGGTGCCTTTCAGCACCTTCGCCACCGCGAAGTGGACGGCCGCGCCGCCCAGCCTCGCCCGCTATAACGGCTATCCGGCGATGACCCTTTCGGGCGAAGCGGCCCCCGGCTATTCCTCGGGCGACGCCCTGGCGGAGATGGAGCAGCTCGCCGGGCAGCTGCCATCCGGCATCGGGTATGAATGGACCGGCATCAGCTTCGAGGAAAAGCAGTCGGCCGGGCAGGTCGGCGCGCTGCTGGGCCTTTCGGTCATCGTCGTGTTCCTGCTGCTCGCGGCGCTGTATGAAAGCTGGGCGGTTCCGCTCGCGGTGCTGCTCATCGTGCCGATGGGCGTCCTCGGCGCGGTGCTGTTCTCGATGGTCCGGGGGCTTTCCGCCGACGTCTATTTCAATGTCGGGCTGATAACCATCATCGGCCTTGCCGCCAAGAACGCGATCCTGATCGTGGAATTCGCGATCGAGGAGGAGGAAAGCGGCATGTCGATCATCGACGCCGTGAAAGCGGCGGCGCGCCTGCGCCTGCGGCCGATCATCATGACCTCGCTGGCCTTCATCCTGGGCATGGTCCCGCTGGTGATCGCCAGCGGCGCCGGCGCGGCCAGCCGCATCGCGGTGGGCACGGGCGTGATGGGCGGCATGATCGCCGCGACCGCGATCGGCATCTTCATCATTCCGATACTCTATCTGACGGTGCGCAAATATCTCAGCCGCCAGAATCCGACCGCCGCGGGGCATATGGACACGCACGATCCGGAAGAGCCCAGCCAGGGCGGACAGCACGCATGAACAGGAAGCTGATCCTCGCCCTGGGCTCCGCCCTTGCCTTGTCCGGCTGCATCAACATGGCGCCGAAGCATGAACGGCCGGCCCTGTCGACCGCGCCCGCCTACGATCCCGAATACCGGCCGGACGGCGGCGTGATCGCCAGCCGGATCGGGTGGCAGGACTATTTCACCGACCCCCGGCTGGATGCGCTGATCGAAAGCGCCCTGGCCAACAACCGCGATCTCGCGGCGGCGACCGCCCGGATCGAGCAGGCGCGCGCGCAATACCGGATTCAGGACAGCCGCCGCCTGCCCGCCGTGGTCGCCGATGCCGGGGGCAGCCGCACGCGGCAGCCGCTCGAGAGCGGCACTTCGGGGGGCGGCACCGGCTCTTCCGGGGAATCGGCCGGGGCGACGACCTACAATCGCTTCAATGTTGGCGTCGGCATAACCGCATTCGAACTCGATTTCTGGGGCAGGCTCGCCAATCTGAGCGAGGCCGCGCGGGCGGAATATCTCGCCACCGTGGCGGCGCAGCGCGCCTTCTATCTCTCGCTCGTCGGCGATGTCGCCTCGACCTATTATCAATTGATCGAAAGCGAGCAGCAGATCGCCCTGGCCGAGGCCACCGCGGAAAGCAGGCGGGAAGGATTGCGCATCGCCCAGCTCCGGCTGGATGCCGGCGTCACGTCCGCCTTGCCCTATCGCCAGGCGGAAACCCTGCTGACCCAGGCCGAGCAGCAGCTGGCCGAGCAGAGGCTCGCCGCCGCGCGCACCCGCAACCAGCTGGCGGTCCTCGTCGGCGGGCAGCTTCCGCAGGATCTCCCGCCGGGCCGCACGCTGGCCGATCAGGGGCCGCTGGAACGGATCGACGCGGGCCTTCCCTCCGATCTCCTGCTGCAGCGGCCGGACATCATCGCCGCCGAGGAACGGCTGCGCGGCGCCCGCGCCAACATCGGCGCGGCCCGGGCCGCATTCTTCCCCACCATATCGCTGACCGGCAGCGCGGGATTCGTTTCCAGCGCACTGGATAGCCTGTTCGACAGCAATTCCCGGACCTGGACCTTCGGCCCCGCGATCAGCCTGCCCTTGTTCGACTGGGGCGCGCGCGAAGCCGATCTCGGGCTGGCCAAGGCGCGGGAAGTCGAGGCGGTCGCCAATTACGACAGCACGGTGCAGAACGCCTTCCGCGAAGTGTCGGACGGGCTCGCCGGGCGGCGCTGGCTGGCCGATCAGGCGGTTGCGCTGGCGCGAGGCGTCGCGGCGCAGGAGAAGATCGCCCATATCGCGCGCCTGCGCTATCGCGAAGGGGTGGCCGATTATCTCGAGGTGCTGGATGCGGAGCGCAATTTGTTCAGCGCGCAGCAGCAATTGCTGGCCACCCATCGCGCGCAATATCAGAACCTGGTGACGCTGTTCATCGCGCTGGGCGGCGGACAGGCATCGGCAGGAGGCGACCCGGCTCAGGCCCCCGCCGCACAGTGACGGCGGGGACGCATCCGCCCTTGCCTTCCGGCGGGCGAACCAGTCCCTCGACATCGCGGCCAATGCTTGCCAAGCTGGCGCGACAACCGGAAGGGAGAGACAGATGCAGGCCGGGTTCGACCTTGGATTGGAAGAGGCGCGGTTTTCCGCAACGATAGCCCATGATGTCGAGGCCATGCGGGCCTGCCTGCGCGACGATTTCACCTTCATCCATTCGAGCGGGCGGATCGACGGCAAGCAGAGCTATCTCGACCTGCTCGGCAGCGGGACCCTGCGCTATCTCGAGATGCAGTGGAGCGACATGCGCCTGCTCGCCCGGATCGGCCACATGGCCCAGGTGTTCTCCCGGCTCGATTTCACTGCGGATTTTGGAGGCAGCGATGTGGCCGTCAGCGCCTATATCGTCTCCACCTGGATCGAAGAGGACGGCGCCTGGCGCGTGCTCACCGTTCAGTCGTCCGGCCTTCCCCAGGGCCACTGACCGCACAGGAGCCAGCGGCCGGAAGCGCCGCGCCAAGGAGAGAACGATGCTTGCCGGAATCAGACCCTGCCAGATCGCCTATTACGTGCCCGACATCCGGGAAGCGGCGTTGCAGCATCACCGGCTGTTCGGCTCCGGCCCCTATTTCGTCGCGGAAAGCATAGATTTCGCCGTGCATGAGCATCGCGGCGTGCAGTGCGAATGGGACCAGTCGTCCTCCTTCGGCTATTGGGGCGACATCATGATGGAGTTCATGGTGCAGAACAAGCCGGGCCGCTCCGTGCTGGAGGATGTGATGGCGCTGAACAAGGCCCCGTCGGGGATGCATCATGTCGGCTATTACGTGGACGATCCCGAAGCGGTGGTGGCCGGGTTCGAAAAGATCGGCTGCCCCAAGGCGATGCGCGCGGTGCTGGCCAACGGCATCGAGGTGTTCATGGTCGATACGATCCCGCTCTACGGCCATATGATCGAACTCTACGAGCCGACCCCCACGCTGATGGAAGTGCATGGCTTCATCCGCCAGGCGAGCCAGGATTTCGACGGGACCGACCCGGTCCGCGACTTCGCGCTCTGAAAGGCGGCAAGACCCTATACTCCATCATCGGGACGATGTAGGGCGCGGCCATGCGCGCGCTGGTGCATCTCCTGCTGATCTTCAGCGTCCTGTGGTGCGGATCGCATCTGGGCGAACCCGCCCAGGCGCATGAGCACGGCGCGGAGCAGGCCCTGACGCTCGACGCGCATCTTCTGCCCGGCGATGGCGACGGGGCCGGCGAAACCCCCGGCGAGCACGCCAAGGGCGGCCATCATCACTGCCCGATCGCGCCGGACGGCCTGGCCGCACCCGCGCTGTGCGACCCCGTCCCCGCCACAGCACCGCTTTTCGCCCGGCGCATCGCCACCCTGAACTCGCTGTCGCAGGCGCCGCCCGTCCAGCCGCCCGCCGCCTGATTCCCGAACCGCAGCGCGAGCCGATGCCCGCGCCGTCATGCAACGGAATCAGGAGCAGACTTCATGTCACCGTCAATCAGGCTCGCGCTGGGCGCGAGCGCAATGCTATTTTCCCAAGGCCCCGCCCATGCGCAGGAGCAAGCCACCGCCAGCCACGCCGAAGCAGCGGAAGAGATCATCGTCCAGGCGACCCGCTCGGGCCGCCTGCAGGACGAGCCGGTCCGGGTCGAAGTGGTCAACCGCGAGGAGATCGAGGAGAAGATCCTCATGCGCCCCGGCAACATCGCCACGATCCTGAGCGAGACCGGCGGCCTCCGGGTGCAGGTCACGTCGCCCGCGCTCGGCGCCGCCAATGTGCGGGTGCAGGGCATGGATGGCCGCTTCACCCAGCTTCTGGCGGATGGGTTGCCGCTCTACGGCGGGCAGGCGTCATCGCTCGGCCTGCTGCAGATACCGCCCACTGACCTGGGCCAGGTGGAAGTGATCAAGGGCGCGGCATCGGCCCTCTACGGCCCGTCCGCGCTGGGCGGAGTCATCAATCTCGTGTCGCGCCGCCCATCCGACATCGCGGAAGGCGAAATGCTGCTCAACGCCACCACCCGCAATGGGCAGGATGCCACCGCCTATCTCGCGGCGCCCCTGGGCGAAGGCCTGGGCGCGTCCATCACCGGCGGATACCATCGCCAGAGCCGGCAGGACCTGGACGACGACGGCTGGGCCGATATGCCGGGCTACGAACGCTGGACCGTGCGCCCGCGCCTGTTCTGGGAAGGCGCGGAAGGGGCATCGCTGTTCCTCACCGCCGGCGCGATGAAGGAGGAGCGGCGCGGCGGCACCCTGCCCGGCGGCACCGCTCCCGACGGCAGCCCGTTCCCGCAGGGGCAGGACACCGAACGCTACGACGCCGGGCTGGTGGCGAAGCTCCCGGTGGGCGATACGGTGGCCGCGCATCTGCGGGCCTCGGGCATGGCGCAGGACCATACGCACCGCTTCGGCGAGGTGGTGGAGGACGATCGCCACCGGACCCTGTTCACCGAAGCCTCGCTGTCCGGCAAGGCGGGCGGCACCGCATGGGTCGGCGGCTTCGCCTATCAGCTCGACAGCTTCCGCTCGCGGACCTTTCCGGCCTTCGACTACACCTACCGGGTTCCCGGCATCTTCGGCCAGCTGGAGCAGGAGCTGGGCGGCAGCGTGACGCTGGCGGCAAGCGCCCGGACCGACTTCCACAATCGCTATGGCACGCAGTTCAGCCCGCGCCTGTCGCTGCTCTACCGGACCGGGCCCTGGACGGTAAGGGCATCGGGCGGGCGCGGCTTCTACGCGCCCACGCCCTTCGTCGAGGAGATCGAGGCGGCCGGCCTGTCGCGGCTCGAGCCGCTGGGCCGCCTGCGCGCCGAAAGCGCAAGGACCGCTTCGCTGGATATCGGCTATGCGCGCGGGCCGCTGGAGACGAACCTCACCCTGTTCGGCGCCGATGTCCGCGATACGACCCGGATCGAGCCGCTGGAAAACGACCCGGATCGCGTTCGCCTCGTCAATGTCGCCGGGCTGACGCGGATCAGGGGCTCCGAGTTGCTGCTGCGCTATCGCTGGGACAGCTTCGTGGTGACCGGCAGCTATGTCTATGTGGACGCGTCCGAACCGGACCCGGACGGTTTCGGGCGCAGGACCAAGCCGCTGACGCCGAAGCACACCGCCGGTCTCGTCGCCATGTGGGAGGAGCGCGGCAAGGGCCGGATCGGGCTGGAGGTCTATTACACCGGCAAGCAGGCGCTCGACGACAATCCCTATCGCCGCCAGAGCAAGCCCTATTTCGAGATCGGACTGCTGGGAGAAGTGGCGGTCGGCAAGGCCCGGCTGTTCGCCAACGCGGAGAACATCCTCGGCATCCGGCAAACCCGTTACGATCCGCTGCTCAGGCCCAGCCGGGCGGCCGACGGGCGCTGGACCGTGGACGCCTGGGCGCCGACCGAAGGCTTCGTGCTCAACGCGGGAATCCGGCTGCGGTTCGGCGGGGAGGACTGACCGCCCTTGCCCCACTGTGCTTCCCCGCCCGACAGGCCGGGGAAGCCGGATTGGGAACCCACCAAAAGGTTGTTCAGCGTGCAGCCTTCTCCGCCGCCTTGCGCAGGGCTTCATTCATCCGGCTTTGCCAGCCCGGGCCGCCCGCCTTGAACTTGGCGATGATATCCTTGTCCAGGCGCAGCGAAATCAGCTGCTTGGCATCCGGCTTGGTAGAGCCGGCCGGGCGGCCCGGCTTGCGGACCAGGGCAGCAGCAGCCTTTTTGCCCAGCACTTCCGACGCCGGGCGGGCGCGGGCGAAATCTTCCCTGGTCCAGATCGGGTTTTCGTCAAACCCTTCCGGCGGAGGGGGGCGCTTATTCATAGCTCTGTATCTCCTCTTCATGGGCGGGGCGGAAGCTGATCAGGCGATAACGGCCCGCCCGCATAGTGAACACGAGGCAATGACCACGGCCATTGATCCGGCCGAAAGCCTGATAGCGGACTTCGCCATAATCGAAGCGGGTATCCTCGATCACCACCGGCTCCGCATCGAACCCGTCGAAATCAGCGAAGGACACGCCATGCTTGGCGATGTTGCTTTCGTTCTTCGCTGGGTCGAATTCGATCTTCACGAATTATCTGTATCTACGATCCGCTTCTGATGCAAGGATAAAATGTAGCTACGAATAAAAGGGCGGCACCGTCTGAAGGAGGAGTAGGCTCTTCTTTCCTACTCGGCGAAAATCTGGCTTACCCTGCCGGATGGCACGTGCCCTTCCTGTTCTCCCACTCGCTTGTTCCGCTACCGTCAAGCGGGAACCCGGGATGCGTGGACGGCTGAATCCCCCTTTGCACGAGGATGATGGAAATGGGCCAGCAAGGAAGCGCCCTCCCGCGAAAGGTCACACCGAAAAGCGCGCCTCGCGCGCCATGGAAGGCAGCTTTTTCACGGGGTTGCGGCGCACCGGAAAGGAAAATCGAAATGCACATTTCCGGCGTTCCGCGTCAACCGGCCCGACCCATTCCAAAGGCCGCTGGCATTCGCCCGATCCTGCCCCTATGCTTTGACCAATTGATCCACCGGCGCGGTTTGCCTGCAGGCAGCGGGCGGGCCGGCGGCGGGGATGAGAGGTGCCTTTTCCATGACAGATCTCGGACTCGCCATCGGCGACCGCACCCAGTTCAGCAAGACCGTGAGCGAGAGCGACGTCTATCTCTTCGCCGGGATCGTGGGGGATTTTTCCGCCAATCATGTGAACGAGCACACCATGCGCCAGACCCCGTTCGGCGGCCGCATCGCCCATGGCGCGCTGCTGGTGGGCTATATGTCCACCTGTTCCACCGCCATGGCGCAGAAGGCGGCGGACAATGGCTGCAGGGGCGTGCCGGTCGCGCTGGGCTTCGACCGCATCCGCTTTGTCAAGCCCGTGCGGATCGGCGATACGATCCGCATCGACTATGTGGTGGCCGGGATCGAATCCGAATCCCGCAGGAGCCACGCCGAGGTTACAGTGAACAATCAGGATGATGAGGTCGTTGCCGTGGCCCATCACATCATCAAATGGGTGGATGAATGAGCGAGCGTCGCGTTGCAGTGATAACAGGGGCCGCCTCCGGCGTGGGGGCGGCCTGCGCGGAATGGTTCGCCCGGCAGTCCTTCGACGTGCTCGTCAATTACCGCGCGAGCGAGGCATCCGCCCGCACCGTCGTCGAGCAGTGCCGGACCTTGGGCGCAGATGCCCTGGCCGTGCAGGGGGACGTGGCGGAAGACACCGACTGCAGGCGGATCGCCGCGGAAGCGGTGAAGCGCTGGGGCCGCATCGATGTTCTGGTGAACAGCGCGGGCACGACGCTGTTCCGCTCCTTGACGGATCTCGACGCGCTCGATCTCGACGACTTCCTCGGCATCTACGCGGTCAACGCCGTCGGCCCCTACCAGATGACGCGGGCCGTGGCGCCGCACATGGATGCAGGCAGCGCGATCGTGAACGTGTCGTCCATCGGCGGCCTCAACGGCACCGGCAGTTCCTACGCCTATGCCGCGTCGAAAGGCGCGCTCAACACGCTGACGCTGGCGCTGGCCCGCAATCTCGCGCCCGATATCCGGGTCAATGCGGTGCTGCCCGGAATGATCGAAGGCAAATGGCTGCTGGAGGGAGTGGGCGAGGATGCCTACAACGAGCTGCGCAACAAGTTCGCCGGCGACGCCGCGCTCGAACGGGTCGCGACGCCCGCCCAGATCGCCGAAACCGTGGGCTGGCTCGCCATATCCGCCGAGCTGCTGACCGGGCAGCTGATTACCGCCGATGCCGGGCTGCTGCTGGGGCGCCCGCCCAAGGTATTGAAATAACGCTCGAACAGGGCAGATGCCGGGAGAGGAACGACAATGTCACAACCGAAGCTGATCGCGTCATATTTCACGCTGGCCGGCAACATCATTCCCTTCGCCTCGTCCGATCCCGCCCCGTTCGGGCTGAAGGAACGCGCGGAAGCGGCGGCCGCGGCAGGCTTCGTCGGCATCGGGCTGGAGACCAACGATCTTGCCCATTACGTGAGGACCATCGGCTACGGCGGTATCCGCAAGATCATGGCCGATGCCGGGCTGGACTATATCGAATTCGAAGTGCTGACGGACTGGTTCACCGAGGGCGAGCGAAGGGCTGCTTCCGACGCGAACCGCGCCTTCCTGCTGGAAGCGGCGGCGGAGCTTGGCGCCGCCCAGATCAAGACGGTGGGTGAATTGTTCCTGGCCCCCGGCCCGGCTTCCGTATCGTCCTGGCCGCTGGAGAAGGTGGGCGACGATTTCGGCCAGCTCTGCCGCGAGGCGGCCAAGGCGGGCACCCGCGTCAGCATCGAACTGGTGCCGGGCGCGGCGATTCAGGATCTGGAAACCGGACGGCGCGTGGTGGATCATGCGGGCGAGCCGAACGGCGGCCTGCTGATCGACATCTGGCACATGGCGCGGGGTGGGATTTCCTATGACGATGTCGCCAATCTTCCGCCCTATCTGGTGACGGCGGTGGAAGTGGACGACGCGATGAAGCAGCAGGTCGGCACCATTTTCGAGGATACGATCAACAACCGCAAGCTGCCGGGCGAAGGCGAGCTGGACGTGCCCGCGTTTCTGCACAGCATCATGCTGACCGGCTATCAGGGTGTATACGGGATCGAGATCGTATCGGAGGAGCATCGCCACCGGACGCTGGAGGACGCGGCGCGAAGCTCCTTCGATTCAACCATGGCGCAATTCGAAAAGGCGCGAAGCCTAGAGTCGGGACCTGTTGATGGCGTGAGCCGTGGTGGCGCATCGGCGGGCTGAGAACGGACCGGCACCGGAATGGCTTCGCCCGCGCGGCGCGGAAAAGCGCTTCCGCCATGGACTTTTGCCGGCCCCGCACCTATCTCACCCTCGTGAAGGGTGAATCAGCCAGTTCCGCGCCGCACTGCCGTCCACACATCGCGCAGTGCGGTAACGCAATCGGCGAACGACCTCTCCCCCTCGGCAATCCGCTTCTGGCTTGCGCCGCGATCCACTGGCCCTCCGCCCGGCTCCGCGCCGCCATGAGGAGCCGGTTGCCCGATCCGGCGGCGATATTGCCCGGGACGAGCGATCGGAAACGTCACCCTGGCTTCAAACCGATCTGCCGGAGCCTGCCATGACTGAAACTATCGAAATCGGCGCCTTCACGATGGAGGTGCGGGCCGATGGCGTCGCCGTCGTCACCTTTTCACGCCCTCCGGTCAACGCGATCTCGCTTTCGGTCTATCAGGACATCGGGCACTTCGCCGATCACGTCGCCAGCGACGAACGGATCAAGGTCATCATCATCACCGCCCCGGACGATGCGCGGGCCTGGTGCGGCGGCGCGGATCTGCATGATTTCAAGGGCATGACCGCCGCCAGGCGCAAGGAACGCTACGACTTCATCAACGAGCAATTGCCGCGCTTCCACAAGATCGACCGCCCGATGATCGCGGCGATCAGGGGCGCGACGATCGGCGTCGGGGTGATGCTGGCCGGAATGTGCGACCTGCGCATTGTCAGCGAGACGGCCCGCTTTGCGTGCCCGGAAGTGGATTACGGCCTGATCGGGGGCAGCGCCGGCCTGCTCGCGACCCTGCGCATGCCCGAAGCGAAGATCCGCGAGATGGTCTATACCGGGCGAGCCTTCACCGCGGGCCAGCTGGAAGCCACCGGCTTCTTCAACTATGTGGTTCCCGCAGCCGCGGTTCTCCCGCTCGCGCTCGATCTCGGGCAGGAAATCGCGCGCAAGCCCTTGCAAACGCTGCGCGCGCGCAAACTGGCCTCGCTGATGTTCGAAGGACCGGAATGGATGGACGCCTATATGGAAGCGCAGGAAATGTCTTCCTCGCTGGTCGAGGCGCCATCGAGCGAAGCCGCCGTCTATTCCGCGCTCAAGGGTGGGCGCAGGCGCTAGAGTCAGGACCTGAACAGGGCATCTTCGCAGCAAGACGCCCTCGCAGCGACCACCCGTAGGGGGCCGCTTCCTGAGCGTCTCGGGAAATGGCCCCGCCCCTTCGCGAGCGTCCGATGCCTGCAAAGGCTATATCACGCCGAACGCCCTCATGGCTTCCGCGACCCGCACGAAACCCGCGATATTCGCGCCCAGCACATAATCGCCAGGCTTTCCGTATTCTTCCGCCGTCGCGGCGCAAATATCGTGGATGCCACGCATGATCTCGGCCAGCCGCCGCTCCGTCTGCTCGAAAGTCCAGCTGTCGCGCGAAGCGTTCTGCTGCATTTCCAGCGCGGAGGTCGCCACGCCGCCGGCATTGGCGGCCTTGCCGGGGCCGAACAGGATGCCCGCTTCCTGAAACAGCCGGACCGCTTCCGGAGTCGACGGCATGTTGGCCCCCTCACCCACGGCGATAACGCCATTGGCGATCAGCTTGCGGGCATCCCCGCCGGTCAGTTCGTTCTGCGTCGCCGACGGCATCGCGATATCGCAAGGCACGTCCCAGATGGAGCCGCTGTCGATGAAGTGCGCGCGCGATTGCCGGGCCGCATATTCCGAGATCCGTTCGCGCCGGACTTCCTTGATGTCCTTGAGCAGTTCGAGATCGATGCCGTCCTCGTCCACGACATAGCCGCCCGAATCCGAACAGGCGACGACCTTGCCGCCAAGCTCCTGAATCTTCTCGATGGTATAGATGGCGACGTTGCCCGAACCGGACACCACCGCGCGCTTGCCCGCGAACTCGGTCCCGCGCGTGCCGAGCATCCGCTCCACGAAATAGACGGCGCCATAGCCGGTTGCCTCGGTCCGCGCGCGCGACCCGCCATAGACCAGGCCCTTGCCGGTAAGGACGCCCGCCTCGTAACGGTTGGTGAGGCGCTTGTACTGGCCGAAAAGATAGCCGATCTCACGCCCGCCGACCCCGATGTCGCCGGCCGGAACGTCCGTGTATTCGCCCAGATGGCGGTGCAGTTCGGTCATGTAGGACTGGCAGAACCGCATGATCTCGCCATCCGAGCGGCCCTTGGGATCGAAGTCCGATCCGCCCTTGCCGCCGCCGATCGGCAGCCCGGTGAGGGCGTTCTTGAAAATCTGCTCGAAGCCCAGGAACTTGATGATCCCGATATTCACCGAAGGATGGAAGCGCAGGCCGCCCTTGTAGGGGCCGAGCGCCGAATTGAACTGCACGCGAAAACCCCGGTTGATCCGCACGTCACCGCCATCGTCGACCCAGGGCACCCGGAAGATGATCTGGCGCTCCGGCTCGCATATCCGTTCGATCAGGGCGTGATCGAGATAATCCGGCCGCTTGGCGACGACCCGGCCCAGGCTTTCCAGAACTTCGGTGACGGCCTGGTGAAATTCGGCTTCGCCCGCATTGCGGCGCTGAACCTGAGCCAGGATGGGTTCCAGTTTCTCATCAATTTTCGGCATTCATCTTCCCACGCAGATTGATCGACCATGACCCGCTAGCAGCCGCTCGCCAGTAGACAATCCCTTTGGGGCCGGTCGCGGTGTTTCACAACGGCTGCCGCTGGTGGCGCGAGGAGGAACATCCGCAATCGCAGCGCCCGTCGAACCGTCACTCAGCTCGCGTCCAGGCCGCATCTATTGACATCGAGAACAAGCATGTCTTCCGGACGCATCCGCTCCGATCATCCTGCCGGGAACCATGGCCGTTTCAAGCCGGCGTGAAGCGATCCGGCCGCGCCCGATCCCAGTTATCCCGATAAAAGCGCGATGCCGCGCGCTTCTCGACCAGATCGTTATGCTCGGCGAAATAGTGCATTCTGTCGAACTGCCGGGTTTCGACAGTGCTGACCCGATGCACCAGATGATGGGGCCTGAGTTCGTCGGGATGGTGAAGCCCGGCAGCCGCGAGAAGCTCGGCAAGCGCCTGCACGGTGCGCGCATGATAGCGCCAAACCCGCTCGGCCTTTTCCGGCACCACCAGCGCCCGGCTCCGCCGGTGATCCTGCGTCGCGATGCCGGTCGGGCAGTGATTGGTGTGGCAACTCATCGACTGGATGCAGCCCAGCGCGAACATGAAGCCACGCGCCGAGTTTGCCCAATCGGCTCCGATTGCGAGCACCGCCGCCAGATCGAAGGCGCTTATCAGCTTTCCCGCCACCCCTACCCGAATCTGATCGCGCAGGCCCGCGCCTACCAGGGTGTTGTGAACGAACAGCAATCCCTCGCGCATCGGAACGCCGATATGGTCGCTGAATTCGACCGGCGCCGCGCCGGTCCCCCCTTCGGCGCCGTCAACGACGATGAAGTCGGGTATGACGCCCGTCGCCAGCATCGCCTTCACGATCGCCATGAACTCCCACGGCAGGCCGACGCACAGTTTGAAGCCGACCGGCTTGCCCCCGGACAGCGTGCGCAACTGCTGAAGGAACGCCATCATTTCCAGCGGCGTGCCGAACGCCGAATGGCAAGCCGGCGAGATACAGTCGATGCCAGCGGCGATGCCGCGCGTGGCGGCAATCTCCGGCGTCACCTTGCGCCCGGGCAGGACCCCGCCATGGCCCGGCTTGGCGCCCTGGCTCAGCTTCAGTTCGATCATCCGCACCTGATCGGTAGCGGCCTGGGCGGCGAAGCGGTCCGGATCGAAACGCCCGAGTTCGTCGCGGCAGCCGAAATAGCCCGACGCGATCTGCCATGTGATGTCGCCGCCGTGTTCGCGATGGTAAGGGCTGATGCTTCCTTCGCCGGTGTCATGGAAGAACCCGCCTCGGGCAGCGCCAGCGTTGAGCGCCCGGATCGCATTGGCCGACAAGGCACCGAAGCTCATGGCGGAGATGTTCAATACGCTCGCGCTATAGGGCCGCGAGCACTGGGCATTTCCGACAGTCACCCGGAAGGAAGCCGGGTCGGGAACCGGAACCGGCGCCAGCGAATGCTGGATGAACTCATAATCATCGGCATAGACGTCCATCAGCGTCCCGAAAGGATGATCCGAGGGCGCTTCCTTGGCGCGCCTGTAGACCAGCGATCGCTGCGCCCTGGAAAAGGGCGTCGCATCGGTATCGCTCTCCAGCAGATACTGGCGGATTTCCGGACGGATCATCTCGACCAGCCAGCGCACATGGCCGATGACAGGATAATTGCGCAGCAGGGAATGGTGCGGCTGCCAAAGATCCCGGATGCCAACCGCAACCAGCACGGCGAAAGCCACGGTGGCGGCGCCGCCCCAGAAACCGGCCGGGCGCAGGAACAGCGTCACGGCCAGTCCGAGAATGGAAAGCAGAAGCGCCGTATGCCTTAAAGTCATGATCGTGGAGCTTTTCCCGTGGTTGCAGTCCGGGCCCTAGAGGCTGGCGTATGCTCTGGCCAATTTTGCCCCCAGTGCAACCACGAAGGCGCGGCGATATAAGAGCCTGCCTGCCCCTTATTCTGCTGGACGTGACTGGCCATGATTCCCACGACCGCCATCGACACAAGGCGTTTGGCACCTTGAGGCATCCGTAAGCAACGGAATTTAGGGGTCTTCCGCAGATTTGCCATCTGCAAGAGACTTGGTGCCAGAAGAGGACTCGCATCTTATTATATTTCATGTGGTATTACAGCAACATAGGCGATGTGGTTTTTACGAAGGCCCGCAGAAAGGCCCGCATTTCAATGTGGTCTAGAGGTTCGAGTCCGATGCAGGGACTCGAATCTTTAGAAAATGGCTGATTTCCGCCATTTCTGCACCGTGAACAAAAACAGAAAATCTGACCTTGCAGGGACCGAAAGGCCCGCGAAAAATCGTTCATGGATCGTTCCAGCTTGCCCCGCCTGTTCTCTAGCGATCCTTTCCAACCTAGGGTTGGAATGCATAAACCGGCGGCGGTGATCGGCAGGCCTGGCCCAATTACCTACGCCGGGGTGAGAACCCCAGAAAACGATGCGGGGTCCAGGCCTGCCCCTCCGTCAGGAGGAATTTGTCATGTGCGAGCCGGGTCAAAGGAAGATCCAGACTTCCACATGTGAAGCATGACGACCGCCAGCTTCCGGGCCACAGCAACCCTGGCCTTCGACAAGCCGACTTTCTTCCTCAGTGTCAGCCCCCATGTCTGCAATGCGCTTTCTGTCTTTGTCGAGCACAGCAAGACGGTGGCAGCCGAGACCAGGTGGGTCCGCGTGAGCTTGCTACCGAATCTGCTGATCCGGCCAACCCGGGCGAGAACACCCGACTGATGGATTGAGGGGGTCAATCCGAAATAGGGGCCGACATCGCGGTTCCGCTGAAAGCGCGATGGATCACCGATGGCGCTGTAAAAGGACAGGGCCGTGATGGGGCCGACGCCGGGTACGGTCATGAGATTCGAACAGACTGGATGCGCAAGAGCCGTCGCGCGGAGGCGCTTGTCCATTCCTCCGATATGCGAACGCAGGTTTTCCGCGATCGATATAAGCGGCCGGACATCGGCATCGACATCGAGGCCGTCCGCCCGCAGAACTTCCAGCTGATCTTCGATGCCCTTGGCGAGCCCGCCAACACCGCTGCTCGTCTTCAGCTTTCCTCCGTGCAATCGGACGATGGACTGGGTCAAAGCGTCAATCTTCATGCGCTGCTGAATGAGATTCTTGCGGACATTGAGAAGGCTGCGCAGGTTCTGACAGTCGAGCGGCTTCACGAAGACCTCTGCCCCGATTGTACGGCCGACGCGGCCAAGCTCAGCAAGCCCTCTCGCATCATTGGAGTCAGTCTTCTGGCGCCGGATTGCGAGGAACTTGGCCGCACGGCGAACCTCCGCGACATAGACAGGGAAGCCCTGCGCTTGCAGTTCTCGCACCATATGCGTGCCGACGCCGGCTTCGATGGTGATGCGCTGAGCCGCTTCGACACCGAAAGGGCGCAGGATATCCTTTATCTGATCAGCATGCGTTTCCCGTTTTCCTTCGAACAGGATCTCGCCGAACTCGTCGATCAGGCACACCGCGGTTTCCGTAACTCCTGTATCCAGACCAACCCAATACTTCCGACCAGCCAACCTTACCCCCACAGAATATGCCATCTTGGCGCAGCGTCACCTAATCTCGCGGCAGGAGCCCTGCAAACTTCCGACGTCCGCAAACCATTAAGACGGTAGCAATCGGCAAGAGATTCGCCGAATAAGATTGATCCTTTGAATCACGAAACAAGTTCTAGGAAATCGTAGGATGACCAAGCTCGAACCCCGCCGCGCCCTCGACGAGCTCATCAAGGAGCGCGGTGAGTCCTATTCGTCGGTCTCTCGACTGCTGAGCCGCAATCCAGCCTACATCCAGCAGTTCATCAAGAGAGGGAGCCCCGCACGGCTCGACGACAGCGACATCGCGCAGTTGTCGGTCCATTTCGGCGTTGCCGGTGCGATCTTTGGAGGAGACGAGGTTCCGGAAAGCGCGGGCTTGTCGACAATCGCGATCCCTGTCCTTGGCGCCACAGATTCTGAAGAGACCTTGGCTCGTGTTCGCCTAGTTGACGAGGCGTGGCTGCGTAGTCTCAGCCACAAGCCGACCGGTGTTTCGATCGTCATGGTCGAAGGCGATGCGATGTATCCGACTTTGCGGAACGGCGATGAAGTGCTGATCCAGCGCTATCTCGCCAACGAAAATCCTCGCGATGGGCTCTACGTTATCAGAGCGGATACCGGACTTCTGGTCCGAAGGATTGCGCTCGAGCCGGCACGAAACCGCATTGCCGTACTGACGGACAATCCAAACTATCCCAACTGGGATGGTCTAATGAGAAACGCGATACAGATCGTTGGGCGCGTGATTTGGTTAGGCATGCAGCTAGCCTGAGTCCTCGGCTTTGGGGCAGCGTTCAGTCCGAGCGGAAGGGAGCGCGACCAGCTTAGTCCTCGGCGCCGGTCGACCATTTGAGGCGGGTCTTCAAACCATTCAGATGAGTCCAAGGTAAGATCCCGCTATGCTGAAGCATGCCGACGATGATGCCTGGCGCGATACCTTGGCTCTCCGCGAAATCGAGCACCGCTCGTTCACTGCGCGGTCCCGTCGCGACAAACTGTCTCCACGCGCTCGTCGAAACGAGCGTGTTGCACGCCCAGGCATCAGCCTCTTTTTCCTCATCGGTGCCGTCGCGCGACTTATCATCGACGAAAACGCTCTTCTTGCTGTGCAGGAGGATATGGGCGGCTTCGTGAAAGAAGCTGAACCACAAGTGATCGTCTGATTTGTGGCGTGCGCTGAGCTGGATCACGGGCTTGCGAGGTGAAATCCACCATGCGGCACCACTAAGCGCGGTTTTCGCTAGCGGCGGCACCAGCGCAAGCGCAACACCAGCCTCATTGCAGAGCGCGCGCGCGCGCGGGATGGCTTGTTCGACAGGTTCGCGTGTGAGGGTCCGAATTTGCTTTACCGCGAGCTTGAACTGCGTCTCGCTAAATTCCGCACAGTCCTGCTGCTCCGCATCGAGTTCGCCTAGTCGCAGCCAGGTCGCGAGCGCGATCTCGTTGCTCTTGAACGCCGGCGAATGACGATAGGCGACCTTCGCCAGCCCGTACTGGCTATTCCAGGCGTCGAGCGATCCTACTCCGAAGAACGCGAGCAGCTTCGAGACGGCGTCGACGGGATTTGCGGGCTTCGTAAAGCAGCGGCGCTTTACCAGGTCATTGATCGGAAAAGTCTTTGACCAAGCGATAGCGTCCTTTGCCCGTGCCGCATCAGCTTCACGAGCTCGGTGAAGTTGGTACCCGGACTCGATCGAGAGCCAGAGATCGGCGTCAACTCCAAGAACCTTCTCGAACTGGATTGCGGTTTCGGGTTCGAGTGAGGCCTTGCCGGCAATGATTTCGCTGATGAGCTTAGCCGAGCGCCCGCATCGCCTAGCAAACTCGGCTTGCGACATGCCATGAACTTCCAGGCGTTCTTCGAGGATCCAGCCGGGTGGTACGGCATAGTCCGGTCGGAATTGGTTGGCTGCGGTCGCCATCGTTGCATTCTCCATCAGTGATAATCGACCACTTCGACGATCGTTATCGCTGTCACCTTGGTTAAATCGATTCCCCCGTCTTCGTTGCGAGGGATTGGATCATGGTTGACTTCAAAGATCAGGCGCTTGGGATGAACCAAATCGACTGCATACTGCTCATCCCGGTCCTCGGTCAGCTGGTGCCTTCGTTCGGGAGGCGTAACGGGCACCAGGCTCAGGTCGCGCGCAGCCCGAAGCACCGTCATGCGCTTCATGATCGCCTTGGCCATGGGTGCACCATAGGCTCTGAGCAATTCTGCCTGCGCATTGAAGGTCTTTTCGAGCTTGCGCTTTCGAAAATCGATATCCAAGAGGTTGGCTCATTTTCGTTACCTAATAGGTAACGCCTTAACGGAGGCTTGCTGATTGCGCAAGGGAGGGTGCGGTCGAGCTATTGCTGACTTGGCGTTAACCCGAGACGGGCGACCTTGCCGCCATGATCACGTCTGTTCGCTTTTCCACCTTAAGGCGTGAATAGGCCTGCCGGCTCCGCATAGCTTTTGATCGTGCGCTCGGGCCGCTCATGCCAGCCGATGTTGAACGCCCAGTAGGTCGGAAAGAAATACATCGTCGAATACGGCAGATTCTCGTGAACCCAACGAGCCAGGATCCGCCAATCACCTGGCTGCTGATGCTTCTCCCAGAAACTGGGAACGACAATGCAGGCCATCGCCCCCATGCAGCCTTCGGCGTCATGGCGATCCCAAATGTGCCCGGCGTAGTTGCTCTCGTTGGACGCGCAGGTGTAGCCGGCCTTCTTCTTGCGCTGCATTTCGTTGCAGAAGCCGTTCACCTCGCACGAGCGGTAGGCCGAACGGATTGCGATACGCCCCCAGTGTTCCTGCAGCGGTTCGAGCAATTCCTCGCACAGCCGCTTGCCAGCCTCGATAGCCAGTTCGGGGTCATCCGGCGCGTTGTTAAGCCCGTGGATCATGGCAACCTCCGAATAGAGCATGTCGCGCATGAAGAAGGATTTCGACAGCTGTACCCGGCCCAATTCCGTGAGCGAAGGAACGGTGCGTGCCGTCCCGAGCCGCTTGACCGGGCCATCGGTTGGCTCCGCCACCCAACCGATCCGCAGCTCTATGCCGTCGCAGACTTTTGCGGGGCCGATTGCGCCGACTGACGCATCTGGAAAGCCCATGGCCTCGGCAAAGGCCCGGTAATCGTCAAACCAAGAGCGCTTCGGGCAAAAGCTCTGAACGATCATCGCTGCATCGCGCGCGCAATAGCGTTGGGCTTCGATGACTGCAGAAGCCGTGCGGTGGATGAGTTGGTATCGGATTGTCCCGACCGTCGCCGGATCGAGATCGAGAATTCGGCATAACCGCTCCAGGCGGGCTGGGCGTGCGGTCGCATCCCCTTTTGCCTCTGAAAGCCACTCCTGGACCGTTGGGCCGAACGTCTCGTCCACCTTCGCCTCAACGGCCAGAACGCCAAGACGCGCATCAAGGCGAAGGATTGCCATGAGATCGGTCTGGCTCGGTCGCTGCCCATCACCGAGGTCGACCGGGCGTTCAAAAAACGCGTCGACCAATGTGGCTCCCTTGAACGCGGGGTCATGATCGAGAGCCGATTTCACTGAAGACGGCAGACCGTTTGCAGAAAACCAGAGATCGGCCACCGATTTGGCAGAACGACCTGGCTGCCAATGCGTTGGCGATCCGAGGTGATGGATCACGTCTTCGGGTCGCAATACCGGGACATGCAGGCGGCGGATGGTTGATTCACTTTGCATGGCGCCGAGCTTCTTTTCTTCCAGCATCATGTCAACAGCAGACAATAGGCCCCACGGTCATACGACGAGCTCGCCCTAAAATGTTAAGAGAAACAAAAGGCCAGCGTGCCACATAGAATGTCGCACGATATCTGAATTGAAGATATCCTCGGCGCCGCAGGACCACGAACGTAAAATAGGGCCATGACACGATCTCTGCACGCCGACCTGGCGGAACGCTATTTTCTTGAGGACCTCCCCGGAGCCACTCAACTGGGCGCCCGGTTGAACGGGATTCTCTTGAAGATTGATGCAGGCGAGCAAGTGACCGCGTTACAGCGGCAGTTTCTCGCAACGAAAGGGCTGCATGCGCTCAACGCCTTGGCCGCTGGAACGATCAGCCTGGGCGAATTTCAGGAGGCAGCCGAGAAGGAGCGGGCAGCGCGCATCGAAGAGGCTTCGGCCAAGACCCTGAGGGATGCGGCAGAATTGGCGGAACGCACTGAGGCCAGGGCGGCTGCCGTCAAGGCGACCTTTGCCGCCATGGCGAACGACCCGGCACTCCGACGAAAGCGAGAAGCCAAGGAGCTGCGACAGCGCTTCGGCGTGGGATATATCGAAAGCGAAGATTATCGGCGTGTGATGGCGCTTCTTAGGCAAGTCGCCAACGGGCAACGCCTCAATCTCGAGGACCTCGCGTGGCTAAAGACTGAGGCTGATTACTGCTGGACCGACGAGCTGCAGAGAGCCTGGCATGCATTGGAAGCCGCGGCCCTGACCAAATCATGGGAAAGCAGCGGTGATCCCTGGAATGCCGTAAATGCGAGCGGGCATTGGCGAAAGGCTGGTGAACCGGAGCGAGCCTTGCGCCTGACCGATGCGGCATTGGAAAGGGTCGGGTCAAATTCCAAACTCAGATCGGCCTTGGCGACAACGCGCGGCGGAGCAATGCGTGACCTGCGCCGCCTCGACGAGGCGAAAGCGCTGGCAAGCGAAGCGCATGATCTGACCTCGAGTGACTACAGGCCATGCACGCTGTTGGGCGCAGTCCACATCGAGCTTGGGGACCTCCCTACAGGGCACGAATGGTATGCAAAGGCCGAGACCCTGGGGGCGCCGCGTCACGCGATCGACCATGAATTGCGAGGGTTGCTGATGCGCTCTTCTTATCAGGAACAGCAGCGCATTCGTGAATTCTTGCTTCGCCAGGATCCCGAACGCTTTGCTTGGCTCCGGCGTTGGTCCGGTAAAGGTCCGTCTGCCACCCATTCGAAGTCCGCGCCAACGATGAACAGAAAGGATCGCACCGCATTCGTCGAGGCAGGTAGGCATGATCATCGTTCCCGATGATCCAGGCCATGCAGGGCCCGACGAGGTATTGAAGGCGGCTGTCCGAAAAGTCTTCGACGGCGACGGCTTCTTGGCAAACGTCTGGCATCCCTATCGTGAGGCTTGGGTCGAACGCGTCCCCTTCCGCTTTGCGTTCATCGACGCGCCCGAAATCGAGCAACCGTTCGGACCGGAATCCAGGGAATTCTTGGTAGGCCTCATCGCGGGTAAGGAACTTCGCCTCGATCCGGTCGGCAAAGAGTCGACTGGCTATATGCCCATCGACCCGTACAAACGGGTTCTGTGCATGGCGTTCCTGACCGAGCAAATGGACGTTGGCACCGTCGAATATTATCACGAAGGCAAACTTGGCGGCGGCGAGGTGAAGCGGGCGCGACCTGTCACGCGCAACATCGAACTCGAGATGATCGTGAACGGGTGGGCTTGGGTGACCGAGCAATATGCGTTTGATCGCGAAGCAGAATACTTCGAGGCGCAAGACGATGCCCGGCGGGATCGGCGGGGCCTATGGGCGATGGACAATCCGGAGCCGCCCTGGACCTTCAAGCGCCGTCAGAAACGTCGGAGCAAGGCATCGGAAGGACAGGGCCGACTGATCTGAATCGAGATCGCCGAATTTTTCCGCGCTCATCCTAATCTGGCGGAGATCCAGAGCTGAATGTCATCTTCTGCCCACGCGACGGCATATCCACCCAGCTGAACCGGTTTCGGGAACTTCCCTTCGGCCATCCACCGGTAGATTGTAGATCGACCGAGGCCGACGCGGTGCTGGACCTCTTTCAGCCGGATCAGGCGGGTGATCCTGCGTTGCTCGGGTGACGGCAACGGTTCTGTTTCAGCCATGTCGTCCTCCAAAGCTCGCGCTACCTTCACCCAGCAGGGCATCCTTGCGTTCGAGCTCGTCGATGTGATCAGCCAGAAGCCGCGCGACGCGGTGAGCCGTTCCCTTGGCCCAACGTGGCTTCACGTCATGCACCTGGGTCCCGAGTACCCGCTCAAGGGCGGAGGGTAGCTCACCAACGAGCTCCTCGAAGAATTGGGCGATGTCCGTCTGAAGCCAGCGGGTCGCCTGGTCGCCGCCGGCTCCCAAGAACAGCAGCAGGTGAGCATGCGGCGCCATGCCGGATGAGGCCAGGATGCGCAGCGCTTCGCCAAGGCTCGGGCTTCTCTCACCGCACAGCGTCCGGCGCAGCGCATCCTTATGAAGGTCTGCCTCACGCGCGATTTCGCAGCGGTTGCGCCCGCTCCGTTCAACGGCGGTGTGCAGAAGGTGCGCGAGGTCGCGCCGGGTCTGGCTTTCACCAAGTACGCCCATGTCGATCACAGTTGTTTCTCCTCTGACTGGAATGATCGACTCACCGGCTATCGGAAGAGGAAGGGTGTAGGAAAACGAAAAGAACATAAAAGGAACATAGAGGAAGGTGCGAATCAGACGCGTCCTGCGATTCGCGCAGAAATCGGCCGCTTTGGCTCAGACTTCGGCCCGGTTCGCGCGAAGTTCGGCCGGATCGGCGCTTGAAGAGATCACGGCAGCGCGATTGCCGGCTCGCGCGCCTCTCGATGTCGCTTTTTGCTTGGTCGGCAGGCCCCAAACGACGGTCGCGATTTCCTACAGGGGCATCGAGGGATCACGAAGAACAGACAGCGAACGGATCGGCCGCTTGCTGCTCCTTCAATCCTCGAAAGGCCTTGCCTCATGAATACCCCTCTCCAGCTTGCCCGGCGCACCCAGCTCAAGGACTACATCCTGCCCGCCCTGGTGGCGCTCGCCGGGGCCGGCGCGGCCTATGCCGGCGCCGACACCACCTTCGATCCCGCGCTCGTCAAGTTCACCGATTTTCTCGAGGGCTCGGGCGGCAAGATCATCACCGTGCTCAGCCTCGCGGGCGGCCTCATTGGCCTCGCTTCGGGCCGCTTCACGCTCGGTCAGATCGCCGTCCCGGTGGGTGTCGGTATCGGCGTCGGCACCGGCGTGCCGATCGTCACCTCGGTCGTGACCGCGGTCATCTGAACAGCGGATCCGGTCACGGCGGGAGGGCGGCAACATGGCCGACAAGTACCTTGTTCCCCAACGGCTCGACGATCCGGAGCTTATCGGCTTCTGGACCATCGACGAGTTCGCGGGGCTGTTGATCCCCTTTGCCTGGGGGATCCTGGCGCAGCACATCTTCATCGGAATCGCACTGTCCTTTGCGACCTGGTTCGTCTTGCGGAAGGCGAAATCCGGAAACGCGGGCTCGGCGCTGGTGCATGCTGCCTACTGGTACATGCCCGGGGGTTTCCTCGGGCTGAAGGCCACGCCGCCCTCCCATTGCCGCCTCCTGGCCGGCTGAGGGAGACAAGCGATGCGCGCAGAATTCGCATACGAAGAGGCCCAGAAATACCTGCGCCAGCGCAACTGGCTGGCTCTGGTCGCCGGCGGCCTGGCCGTCACCACGCTGTTCGGCGTGGGCGCAGCGGCAACCCGCGACCGGGAAGTCGTTCTGGTCCCGGTGACCAGCGAACGGCTCTCGCTCTCCAGCGCCGGACCGGATGCGCATTACCTCGAGCTCGTCACCCGCGACACTGCGCTGGTTCTGCTCAACCGGAGCCCACAAGGCCTCGACTACTGGATGGCCGAGATCCTGAAGCTCGCCGATCCGGCTGCCCACGGCCGCCTCAAGGCCGAGCTCGTCAAGATCGTCGACGAGCAGCGCGGCTCGGACATCTCCCAGGCCTTCGTCATCCGCAAGATGGAGGTCGACCCGGCCGCCCTCACTTCGACCGTCACCGGCACGCTCAAGACCTTCGTCGGCGCGCAGGTGATCGCCAGCAACGATCGCAGCTTCCGGTTCCGCTGGAGCCGGCATGGCCTCGCCCTCGGGCTCGTCGGCTTCGAGCAGCTGCAAGACCAAAGCCAGAAGGACTGAAGACGGCCATGAGCTATCTTACCCCAACGACCGCACTTGGTGCCGGTCTCGCCTGTTTCGGACTAGGCGTCACACGCCGTGTCGACACCGGTTTCAAGGCGCTTGGCGTCGCCCTGTGCGCCCTCGCGTTCAGCGCGTCCCCGGCCTTCGCCGACCAGTTCGTCGAAGCGGCTGACAACGCCAAGATCGACTGCGTGCTCTCGCGCGGCGAGCTGACCCGCATTGCGCTCATCGACGATGGCTTTGCCAACGTCTCGAAGATCGCCAGCGCCTATCCCTACAACGATTTCACCGTGACCCACGAGCCGGTCCGCGGCGACATCTACATTTCGGTGCCGCCGCAGTTTGCCGCCGACCGGGTCAGCTTCTTCGCCACGAGCAAGGCGGGCTACGTCTACAAGTTCGCGTGCCGAACGGCCGCCCAGGAGGCGAGCCAGATCTTCGTCACCAACCCGGCACTGAAGGCCCACGAAGCCGAAGACTGGGAACAGGCGGCGGGTCCCGATGAGGCTGCGATCCGCCTGATCGAAGCCATGGCAGGGGACGCGGTTCTTCCTGGTTTTTCTGCCCGCGCCGAACTGGGGCTCCCCCGCAAGACTGGCGGGATCGAGGTCCAGCTGGTCGCGGAATATTCCGGCGCCGAGCTTGTCGGGCAGCGCCTTGTCTTGCGCAACCTCGGCAAGGAGCCGCTCGACCTCGCGGCCGACCGTGAGGGTCCGGCCGGAACCATCGCCTTTGCCTATGGCCGCGACGCGCTGCGTCCCGGCGAGACGACCAGCGCCTTCCTTGTCTTCCGCAAGGGAGGGCTCGAGTAATGGCACACGAAACCGAACGGTCGGGCGGTGAACCTGCCGCCGACAACGGCCAGGTGGCCGCCGCTCCGGAAAGCCGGCGCGAAGTCGGACGCCGAAACCTCAATCGCCAGATCGCCCAGCGCCAGAAGGCTCTGCTCATTGGTGTCGGCGCTCTTGCCCTCGTCGGCGGCGCGACGTTCCTGTTCAGCGGCGACAACGGCAAAGGCTCGGGTGCTTCCGGCGAGGCGGTAACGATCGACACCGGCGGGCTCGTCAACCGCAACCTGTCCGAACGCGAGTTCGTCGCGACCTACGGCAACCGGGCCGATGCTCAGGACCGGGAGATCAAAGCGCTCAAGGAAGGCCAGGTGTCGCGCGCCGAGCTCGAGCTGCAACTCGCCGCGCTCAAGACCGAAAATGCGCAGATGCGCACCGACGGTCAGCACGCGATCGATGCGATCTCGGCAGAGAACGCGGCCTTGAAATCGCAGCTCGACCAGGCCTCGCGCGCGCCGGCTGCACCGGTCATGCCGCCGCCTGCCTATGGCCCCGGCGTCACTCCGGGTGGTGGCACCCCGGCGCCAGGGGCAAACCGGCAAGGTGCCGACGGCCCGGCAGCCGACGCCAAGGTCAGCCTGATGAGCTTCGAGACCGGCGCCCCCGGACCCAAGAAGCCTGCCGGCGAAACCGCGGCCCCGCAGCTCCTGCTGCAGGACAGCCCCGATTACCTGCCGCCCAACAGCTATGCGCCGGCGCGGGTCATTGTCGGTGTCGATGCCTCGACCGGCGTTGCCAGCCAGACCGATCCGCTCCCGGTGGTGCTGCGGATCACCGGGCCGGCGCGCTCGGTCATGCGGCGCGGCAAGGTGCTGACGACCGATATCACCGGCTGCCTCGTCAACGGCGCGGCCCGCGGCGATCTCAGCAGCGAGAAGGTCTACGTGAAGCTTGCGCGCATGACCTGCGCGCAGCCGGGCGGCCGCTATGCGGTGAGCGAGGTCAAAGGCTTCATCAGCTTTGCCGGCAAGTCGGGCGTGCGTGGCCGTGTCGTCAGCCGCGAAGGCAGCCTTGTTGGCCAGGCCCTCCTTGCCGGGATCGTCGGCGGCTTTGGTCGGGGTTTTTCCGCCAATGCCAATGGCATCTTTACCGGCCAGATCGGGGCCGATGGCAAGCGTCAGGCGCTCTCGCCGACCGACATTGTCACGGGCGGCATCGGCCAGGGCGCCGGCGAGGCCGCCGACACGGTGAGCAAGTACCTCATCGAACGTGCCGAACAATACCAACCCGTCGTCGAGATGCCGACCGGCATCGAGGTCGAGATCGTCTTCCTCGACGGCGTTCACGTCAGGAGCAACACGAAATGAATTACACGGAATTCCGGCCGGGCTTCAAAGCCCGTGCCGCAACGGCAGCGCTTGCCGTCACCACTGCCTTCGCCGTCGTCAGCCTCGGTCTCGCCGCGGTGACGTCCGCGCCGGCCCAGGCGAGCGATACGTCGAGCGCGGTGCGCGCCGCGCTCAAGGCGCGCCTTCCCAAGACGCCGATCGACACCCTCACCTGCGAGGGCTTCGGCGGGCTGTGCGAAGTCGTGTCGGGGAACACGCTGTTCTACGTCGATGAGACTGCCCGCTACCTCCTGGTCGGCCGGCTCTACGACATGGAGACGCGCCGCGATGTGACGGCAGCTCGCCTGCTCGAGCTCAACCCGGACCTCATCGCTGCCGGCGCTGCGCGCGCGGGCGACGACAGCAAAGCGCAGGAAGACGAGCCGGCGAACGCGCCTCCGGCCAAGGTCGATCTCACCAAGCTGCCCACCGATGGCGCCGTGCGCTGGGGCAATCCGGCAGGCCCCAAAGTCGTGGTCTTTTCGGACTTCCACTGCGGCTACTGCCAGCGCCTGACTGGCGAGCTCGCCAAGGCGGGCGTCCAGGTCGAGGAACGGCCGATCTCGATCTTCGGAGCCAAGAGCCGCGTGCTCTCCGAGGCCGTCCTGTGCGCGCCCGATCCGGCGTCCGCGCTCCATGCCGCCTATGCCGGCGAGGCGCCGAAGGCGCGCCCGGGCTGTAAGCCCAAGGGCCTCGATGCCAACGAGGCTTTCGCCAAGGCGAATGGCTTCAACGGCACCCCGGTGCTGGTGCGGGCGAGCGATGGTGCGGTTCTGCAGGGCTATCGCCCGGCAAGCGAGATCCGCCGCTTCCTCGGCCTCACCCCGAACAAGGGAGGCCAGTGATGGGCAAGCCCAACAAACTTTCCCTCGCGCCCCTGCGTGTTGCGGCGCTCGCTGCCCTCGCTGTCGCATCCAGCGGCTGCGCGGTGCTCGGCGGCAACGTCAAGGGGAGTTTCTCGTGCCGCGCGCCGGAAGGCAATTGCGCGCCGACCTCGGTGATCGATGAAGCAGCCACCCAGACTTCCGGCAAAGCGCCCGAAGCGATGAGGCCGCCCTCGGCACGCATCCTGCCGCAGATATCCGAGGGACGGCTGCGCGTCGTTCTGGCGGCCTATCGCGACGACAATGGGCGCAACCATGAGGCGCGGGTCGTCGAGGTGCCGCTGCCGACGAGCGCAGCCAGCCAGTTTCAGGATCCGGCGAGCCGCCGCGAAGTCGCTCGGGCACTCGCCCGCGCGGTGAGTGCGGCGCGCCAACCCGAGAGTGCGGCGGAGCCGCTACGCCCGATCGGCCCCCCGGCCGATCTTCCTGCCGATCCTACCACCACCGCCTTGCCGGACGTGCTCACTGCCCCCTTGCAGCACGCGCCGGCCGGGGGACCCGGGACTGCCTCCCTCCCGGCCCGGGTCCCCCACCCTGACGCCCCAAAGAAGGAGCCCGCTCCTCAGGAAGGTCAAAAGCCATGACTTTCTCGCTTGCCAGCGCGCGCGACGCGCTGATGGGCTCGCTTTTCGCCGACACGGCCTCGGCCGAAAAACCGCGCACGCGCTTCGCCCTCGACATGCTTTCGGACTGGCTCCCTTACCGGGTCTTCGACGAGAGCGCCGGGCTCTACCGCAATGCCCGCTCCAAGGGCTTCATCCTTGAGGTGACGCCGCTCATCGGCGCCGATGAGCGCACCGGCGAAATCCTGGGTCAGTTCTTCTCCGAAGGGCTGCCCCAGGGGGCCTGCCTGCAAGTGCTCAATTTCGCGAGCCCGCGCATCTTCAGGCAAGTCTCGCCGTGGTTCGCGCCCCGCTACGAGCAAGGCGGGATTTACGAGGCGATCGCGCGCGAGCGGATCGCCCGGTTCTACGATCTGGTCTGGGAGAGCGGTTCGGCGCACGCGCCCTTCCATGTCCGCAGCAGCCGTCTGATCGTCTCTTTGGGCGTGCCCGAAAGCGCGCATGTCACCGATGCCGAACTCGCCGAATGCCGCGAGGGGCTCCTGGGGCTCATCCATTCGCTGGGTTTGGAAGCCCATGCGCTGCGGCCTTCGGCGCTGATCGGGCTGATCGACGAGCTGACGTCGCCAACCACGGCCCGCGAACCCGAGCGCGAAAGCTGGAATCCGCTTGAGCAGATCGACGTCCAGGCGATCCGCAGCGACATCGAGCTAGAGGTCGAGGATGACCGCATGGTGCTGCGAACCGAACGGTTCCGCGAGATTGGCCGCGACCGCGCGGGCCATCCCGAAGTCGGCGAATGCCTGCCCGACAGCTTCGATCTGCGCCACTTTGCCGTGCGCGCGTTCCCCGAACGCTGGGCGCCGTGGGAATGCGCGCGCCTCATCGGCGACATGTTCACTGACAAGCTGCGGTTTCCCTGTCCGACCGCGACCATGCTGTGTCTGGTCTATCCCGACCAGGAGGCGGCCTCGGCGCGCGCGGGCTACAAGTTCATGCGCACCACAAGCCTCAGCCAAACCAAAAGCGCGCGTTTCCTGCCCAAGCTTGCCGACCAGTCGGCCGAGTGGCGGCATGTCCAAAACGAGCTGCAGGCCGGCAAGAAGCTGGTGAAGCTGTTCTACGGGCTCACGAGCTATTCGCCGCTCGGCCAAGGTGATGCGCATGAGCGGGTGATCAAGGCGATCTTCAAGGCGGCGGGCTGGGATCTCGCCGACGAGCGCTTTCTCCAGCTCCAGGGCCTGGTCGCAGCCTTCCCCTTGAGCCTCGCCGACGGGCTGGCGGACGACATGCTGCGGCTGAAGCGCATGCGCACGATGCTTTCGACCACGGCGGCCAATATCGCGCCGATGCAGGGCGAATATCTCGGCCGTGCCGTGCCGCATCTCCTGCTTGTCGGCCGCCGAGGCCAGCCTTTCTGGTGGTCGCCCTTCGAGAACGGGGCCGGCAACCACAACATCGCCATCTGCGGCAAGTCGGGGTCGGGCAAGTCGGTCCTGCTCCAGGAGCTTTGCGCGGCCTTGCGCGGCGCGGGTGCCAAGGTCGTCGTGATCGACGATGGCCGCTCGTTCGAGCACTCGGTCAAGCTCCAGGGCGGCCGCTTCGTCGAGTTCACCCTGGCAGCCGGCTTCTCGCTCAACCCCTTCTCGATGGTCGACGATGCCCGGGCGGCGAGCGATGAAGACTACCGGCTCGACTGCTTTGCCATGATCAAGGCGATCATCGGCCAGATGGCGCGGCACGATGACAAGCCAAGCGATACCGAGCGCGGCCTCATCGACCGGGCGGTGACGACGGTCTGGGACACGCTCGGCAGCGGCGGCAGCATCGACGATATCGCGGCGGCGCTCGAAACCGGTGGCGGAGAGCTTGGGGCAAACCTGGCAACCGCCATCGCGCCCTATTGCCGCGGCGGCAGCTACGGCGGGTTCTTTTCGGGGCAGGCAAGCTTCGCGCTCGACGATGATTTCACCGTTTTCGAGATGAGCGACCTTGCGAGCCGCGAGGAGCTCAGAAGCGTCGTCCTCTCGGCGATCATGTTCATGACCGGCCAGGCCATGACGCGAACTTCGCGCGCAACGCGCAAGCTGCTGTTGATTGATGAGGCCTGGTCGATGCTGCGGGGCGGCTCGATGGGCGAGTTCGTCGAGACCTATGCTCGCACCGCGCGCAAATATGGCGGCGCGCTCGCGACTGCCACCCAGTCCCTCAACGACTACTACAAGTCGGACGGCGCCCGCGCCGCGCTCGAGAACAGCGACTGGATGCTGATCCTGCAGCAGAAGGCCGAGACGATTGCCGATTTCCGGCAAAGCGCCCGGCTCGACATGGACGATCGCACCGAGACCCTGATCCGGTCCCTGAAGCGTTCGGGCGCGGAATATTCCGAGATCTTCATCAAGGGCCCGGAGACCGAGGCGATTGGCCGTCTCGTCCTCGATCCGCTCTCGGCGACGATCTTCTCGTCCGACCCCGACACCTACGCCGCGATCCAGGCGCTCGAGGCCCGCGGCATGCCGCTCGCCGACGCGATCCGCAAGGTTGCGGGTCTTCCGCTGGGAGAGCGCTGATGGCCTTTCACCAGACGCCCTTCGACCACATCGGCGTGTGGTCGCCGCCGCAGCGCTTGCTGCCGTTTCTGCAGGGGACATGCTTCGTCCTCATCGAGGCCTCGCGTTTTGCCGTCTCGAGCCTGCTCATCGTGCTTGGAGTGCCGCTCTTTGCCTTCCTGTTCCTCGCGGGCTGGGACTTGGGGCTGCTGTTCACGCAGCTCGCCAACCTTGCCGACCATTACCGCGAAGCGAGCGCGATCCGGCGGATCGCCTTCTCGCAGGACCTCCAGGGCGTGTTCCTCGCGACCTCGCTCGGCGTGCTGCTGGCACGCGCACCGCGGTTCCTGAAGCGCCTCGAAACGGCGCTCGCTCCGGCCGCTCCCCGGGAGACCGACAATGGCTGACATGACCCTATTACAATCTTTTAATCGCACGCTGGTGCTGCGTCTGGGCGCAGTTCTCGTCGCGGTCTGCCTCCTTCTTTGGGGCGCCTGGGTCAGTCGCGAAGTGGCGCGGCCCCGCGAGCAGATCGTCACCGTGCGCCTGTCTGAAACGATCGCGCGCTTCGTCGATGCCGAAGCGCGCAGCGGCAAGGCGCCCGAGGATGGGCAGGCACGAACACTGGCTTACCTCCAGGCCGCCGAGGCCGCGGTGGGCGAGATGGGCAGCAATGGCCGTGTGGTGCTGGTCGCCGAAGCGGTGCTGGCGGGCGATGTTCCCGATGCCACGGCTGAACTCGAGCAGCGCGTTGCCGCCAAGCTTGGCCGGGAGAAGCGGCCATGACGGATCTTGTCGCCCGCACGCTGCGCCGGGTCCGGCGTCCGTTGCTCCTCACCGGGATTGTCGCCTTGCCGTTCGCCTGGGCGCCGATTGCCGCTTTCGGCGTAGATCATGCGTTCCTCATCAATGCGAGCCCGAGCCTGCCCAACTGGGCCTTCTGGCTCGACAAGTCGGCGCCGATCGCACGCGGCAGCTTGATCTTCTTCGAGCCGCCAGCCTCGCCGCTGCTGGAGAGGCATTTCGGGAAAGGTCCGCATCTTTTCGGCAAGCGCGTCCTCGGCCTGCCGGGCGACGTGGTGAGCCACGAGGGCGCCGAGGTCCTGGTCAACGGACGCAAGGTCGGCGCGCGCCTGGCGAAAACGCGGCTTGGCGTGACGCTCAGCCCCGGACCCGAAGGCGTCATCCCGCGCAAATGCTACTACGTCGGGAGCGACCACCCGCGCGGCTTCGACAGCCGCTATGCCGAAGTGGGCTTTGCCTGCCGTGGCCACATCCTTGGCAGCGGGAGGGCGATCTTGTGAGGCGCGCGCTTCTCCTTCCGCTCTGCCTTGCCTGCGTCCCTGCGGCCGAGGCCCGCGACTATGGCCAGCAAGGCGCGGTCTTCCCGGTGATCGAGCGCGATCTCCTCGAGCAGATCCATACGCGGCTGACCGCCATGGAAAAGTCGGGCGAGACCAGGCGGCTCAACGAGGAACTGCAGCGGCGCACGGCGGCCCGAGTCAATCGGCCTGAACCGGTCGACGGGCTCGTCCGCGCGAGCGCCGCCCGCCGCTGGAGCATTGATCCGACGATCACGCTCGAGACCGATATTCGAGGGCCCAAGGGCGAGCTCATTCATGCCCGCGGCACGCGAGTGAACCCGCTCGACAGCGTACCGCTACGCGCCGAGCTCCTGTTCTTCGACGGCGATGATCCCGATCAACTCGCCTGGGCACTGAGCCAGTATAGGGCTGCGAAGCTGATTCTGACCAAAGGCGCGCCGCTCGAGCTGATGAAGGCGCGGCAGCGGCGCTTCTACTTCGATCAGGGCGGCAAACTAATCCGCCACTTCGGGATCGGCGCAGTACCCGCGCGGGTACGCCAGCAAGGCCGCGCGCTCGAAGTCAGCGAGATCGTTCTTCCACCCCGTCAAGGAGCCCGCCCATGACACATCTTCGTCGTCTGGTTGCGGTCATGCTCGCAAGCCTCGGACTAGCGCTGGCCTCTCCGGCGAGCGCTGATGCGGGCCCCGGCCGCTGCACCGGGAGCTTCGTCAACCCGATCACCGACATCTGCTGGTCGTGCCTGTTTCCGATCTCGGTCGGGGGCCTCAAGATCTGGCCGTCGAGCCGTCCCGATCCTTCCAACCCGACCCTGCCGCTGTGCCTGTGCGGTTTGCGGCCCGGTATCGCCATGGGGTTCTGGGAGCCGGTCCGGCTTGCCGACGTCAGCATGAAGCCCTGGTGCTTCGTCAATCTGGGCGGGATGAAGCTCGATCCCGGCTTCGATATCGGCTTTCGCTCGATCAAGGGGCCATCGGCGATCGGCGGGGCAAGCCAGAACTACTCGAGCTGGCACGTCCACTGGTATGCCTATCCGCTGATCTACTGGATGGAGATCGTCACCGATTTCCTGTGCCTGGAATCGGGCTCGATCGACATTCTCTACATCTCCGAGATCGATCCGCTCTGGCAGGACAGCGAACTCACCGCGATCATCAATCCTGAGGCGGTCCTCTTCGCCAATCCACTCGCGCTCGCCGCCTGCGCCGCCGATTGCGTGTCCTCGACGGTCCACCTGCCGGTCGATGAAATGTTCTGGTGCGCCGGCTGCCAGGGCTCGATGTACCCGATGAACGGCAATGTCTCGGCCTCGATCGGGCACGTCCAGGCCTCGCGGCTCGTGCTTTCGCGCTTTGCCTACAAGCTCCACCGCGAGCTCGTCGCCTGGGGCACGATGGGCAGCAAGGGGCTCTGCGGCAAATACCTGATGCCGGTGATGCGCAAGCAGCAATATCGCTTCCAGGCCACCAATCCGAACCCGGCGACCAAGGGGCGCTATGCCTGCCCCCCGATCGGCGCCGCCACCACCTTTCAATCGGCCGGACAGGTCATCCCCGCGATCGGCGAGGACATGGGCTACCTCGTCTGGCGCAAGCGGAACTGCTGCGCGCTATGAACCGGAAACTCCTTGTCATCCCGCTGGGACTGGCTGTCCCCCTCGCGGGCCTCGCGCTCGCCCAGAGTGCCCCCGACGGCATCGATCTCGATGCCATTCGTGCCCGTTCGGCCGAGCATGCCGAGGACGCGGCCGCCCTGGCGGCGACGGTCCGCGAACGGGCCGAAGCAGTGCACGACGACGCACTCCAAACCCAGGACCAGGCCCAGGCCGCTGGCGCGCACTATGCCGACAGCTTGCCACCTACGTCGAAGAGTACGGAAGTCCTCGATTTCGATGCGATGGTTCGCGAGCGGGCCGAGGCGGAAAAGGCGCCGCTTGGCGAGAGCCCGCGCTTCATCGCCTTTGCCAGCCTGTCGATGCCGCCCGAGGCCTTGAAGGCATTGGTGCGCGACATGGGCCGCGCCGGCGGCGTCACTGTGTTGCGGGGCTTTCCCTCCGGCGATTCCGCGCGGTTCAAGGCGCTCCTGACCGAGATCTGGCAAGGCGAAGATGCCCCGCAGGCGCTCGGGATCGACCCGCGCCTGTTCCGCGCCTTCCACATCGAGGCAGCGCCGAGCTTTGTCATGGTGGGAAGCGATTTTTCTCCTTGCGATGGCTTTGATTGCCAGGACGCCCCGCCGCCTCACGACCGGATGACCGGCAATGTGACGGTCGGGCAGGTTCTCGAAACCTTCAAAGACGGTGCCGGCCCCGGCGCCGCGCTGGCGCGCCTTCACCTTGCCCGCCTCGAAAAGGGAGAGGATCGATGAGAAAGGTCCTGATGCTGCTCTGCGCCGGGCTCCTTTGGGCAGGCGGCGCCCCGTCCGCCACGGCCCAATCTGTTACGGGGCAGACGACCGCTGATGCGAAGGCCGACGGCAAGGCGTTCGGCAATTCTGTGATCGACCAGGTGAAGAGTGCAGCGACGACTTCGCCCGATGCCTCGCGCGTGCCCGGCTTCACCCCCGCCGCAACGCAGAGCCTTGAGGATCTGGCTGACAATCCGGACCGGATCGAGGGCGCGGCGCGCAGTGCCGCCACCAGCAACACTGCCGTCCGCACGATCGAAGATTCGATGAACAATCGGGCGCGCTTCTCGCCCCAGGAAATCAAGAGCATCCTCGCGCGCTCAGGTGAGATCAGCGAGACTCCGCTCGACTACACCAGCGGCATGTCGGTGTCCGGCTCGAAGGGCAATTGCGTCCCGCTGCCGCCGGGCACTGGCTCGGTCGGGACTTACATGGCGACCTGCAACACCGGCTACACGGCCGAGCAGAAGTCCGCATCCTGTCCGATCACGCTCGAGGCCAGCGCGGCCCCGCGACAAATCTATGGCTACTATTGCGTCGGCGGCAGCGGGGTCGATCCCGCCAGCATCTACGCCTGCAACCATTATCCGGCGCCGCAGTGCACGGTCACCCAGTCCTGGCCGATCAATCTGTGCGATCCCTATCTCGGGATCTACTGGGGCTGCTCCTATGGCGACCTGCACGTCGACCTGGTGAGCTGCACCGCGCCGGTTGATGGCGCGACGCCCTACACCACGACCACCGAAACCGTGGTGATGACCCAGCGCAACGAGAGCCAGTGCTCGGGCCTTGCGGGCGATGCCAATTGCTCGCTCGACAACGAGGTCTGCACCGACAGCGATCCCGTCACCCGGATTGTCGACGGAGTGTCGGTGACCCAGCCCTGCTGGGCCTGGCAGCGCAACTACACCTGCTCGGCCAGGATCGCCGGCAATGATTGCAGCGAGCTCGAGGCGAACGGCAGCTGCCGCTTCATGCGCGAGGATTGCCTGACTGATGACAGTCCCTGCTCGACCACCGAGCGCGTCTACGAATGCCCGGTGCCGCCGAGCGAGACTTCGGGCCAGCAATATGTCTGCGACGGCGACGTCTACTGCATCGACGGCTCATGCGAGACCATCACCCGCGAGGCCAACGACGAATTCAAGGACGCCGTGGTCGCCTTGAACGCGATGGATCAGGCGCGGCGCGAATTCGATCCCGAGACCATGACCCTGTTCAAGGGCGAGCGCGAGACCTGCTCGTCCAAGGTCTTCGGCGTGCTCAACTGCTGCAAGGGCAAGGGCTTCCCGCTCATCCCCGGCGTCCAGCTGCTGGTTGCGCTTGGCTGCAGCCGCGAGGAAATCCTCCTCCACGAGCGCGATGCGCAGGGCCTGTGCGCCTATGTCGGCACCTATTGCTCCTCGAGTTTCCTCGGCGTCTGCCTGACCAAGAAGAAGGTCTACTGCTGCTTTGAATCCAAGCTGACCCGCATCCTGCAGGAGCAGGGCCGCGCGCAGCTTCCCAAGCCCTGGGCCAAGCCCAAGTCCGAGCAGTGCCTGGGCTTCACGCTCGATGAGTTCGCCCGGCTTGACCTCTCCCGCATGGATTTCTCCGAGGTCTACGCCGAATTCACCGACGCTGCGCGCCTCCCCGACGAGCTGCAGACCTCCGAACTCATCCAGCAGAAAATCCGCGACTATTACGAAAGGAGCAACCCGTGAGCGCGCTTCGTACCTCTGTAACCGCCGCCCTCATGGCTGCGCTGCTCGTGCCGACAATGCCGGTTTTGGCCCAGGACCATGGCCCGCAACAGGCCGTAACCGCCGACGAGGCCGATGCCTTCTACTGCGGAGAGCGGCGCCTCGGTTACTGGTTCTACTGCGTGCGGCCCAAACGGGTTGAACCGCGCGAGCAAGGACCGGTGCCCCAGGCGCAGTCAGCAACGGCCCAGCTGGAGGCGGTCACGGCCGAGCTGCGCGAGCTGAAAGCCCGGGCGATCATCGAGCCGACGCCTCAGAACGTGACCGCCTATATTCGTTTCCAGCGCGAGCAGCTCGATCGAGCCTCGCTGTTTTCCGATGTCTGGCAACGCGCGATCTGGCAGGAGCCCGAGCTCGACTACACGCTCGAGCGCCCGGTCGGGACGCTGGCCAAGCGGCAATGGCAGGATGCGCGGGCCGCCGAGCGCGACACGGTCATGGCGCATCTCGGTGACCGCTATGGGCTGTTTTATTTCTTCGCCCAGACCTGCGGCGCCTGCGAAGTCATGAGCCCGATCGTGAAGGCAGTTGCCGACCGCTGGCACCTGACGGTCCGGGCCATTTCCACCGACGGCGGCCCTTCGCGTCATTTCCCGCAATACACCGTCGAGAACGGGCAGCGGCCCCGTATGGGGCTGGAGCCCAAGATCACCCCGGCGCTGGTCCTGTGGGACAGCGAAGCGGGGCGTGCGATCCCGATCGGCTACGGCGTCCTTTCGGCCGACGAACTGCAGGACCGCATCTTTCTCCTGACCTCAAAGGAAGCCGGCCATGATTTCTAAGCTGCGCACAGCGGCGCTCGCGCTTGCCGCCACGAGCCTCGTCGCGACCCCGCTCCACGCCAATGTTGGCGACAGCATGGACCGCTTCATGAACGACATGGGCGGTGCGGCGAATGTCACCGGGCCAAGCGCCTTCCAGGGGCAGTCGGCAGGCTATTACAGTCTGGGCAATGTCTGGACGCGCTTCCCGCAAAAGACGACCAACATCGCCAATCTCCAGCTGCCCCGCGCGCGGGCCGGCTGCGGTGGGATCGATATCTTCGCCGGCAGCTTCAGCTTCATCAACGCGAGCGAGATGGTCGCGCTGCTAAAGGCGGTCGCAAACAATGCCGTAGGCTTTGCCTTCAGCCTGGCGATCGACACGGTTTGCCCCGAGTGTTCGAAGATCATGCAGGAGTTCGCGCAGAAGGCGCAGCTCATGAACAACCTGTCGATCAACTCCTGCGAGATGGCGCAAGGGCTGGTCGGAGGGATCTGGCCCAAGGGCGACCTGGCTGACAAGGCGATCTGCGAGGCGATTGGCAACAGTGAGGGCATCTTCACCGACTATGCCGCGGCCAAGCACGGCTGCGGCACGCGCGGGCAGCGAAGCTCGACCACTTCGGGAGCCGGGGCAGACTATGCCGACGTCAACCCGGCCATGGCGCGCAATTACACCTGGCACGTCCTCAAGAAGTCGGCATTCTTCAATCCGGGTGGGACTTTCGACCGGGAGCTGGCCGAATACGCGATGACGCTGATCGGCACGGTCATCTACGTGCCGCCCAAGGACGATGAGCCGGGCAAGTTCGTGCCGTTTGCGGGCGACGCCTCCTCGACGCTGGTGACCGCGCTGCTCGACGGGACGCAAGGCCAGACCGTCCGGGTCTTTTCCTGCGACGAGGCCGACCAGTGCCTCAACCCGACCTTTCAGGACATGAGCCTCAGTTCCGCCAAGGCGATCCGGCCGCGGGTGGCTACGCTCATAGGCAGCATGGTGACCGCGATCCGCTCGGACACCGCGATTGGCGATGCCGAAAAGGAGCTGCTCCAGGTGGCTTCGGTGCCGCTCTACAAGATCCTGACGGTCCAGGCCGCCTATGGCCGGGGCATGGCGACCGATGATCGCGACACGCTCGCCGAGATCACCAGCATCGACTTGCTCTACGCGGTGCTCGATCGGATCGTATCCGAGGCAGGCCGCTCGATGGCGAGCTTCATCGCCGCCGACGAGGCCAAGCTCGCCATCTGGCGTTCGCAGGTCGCGGACGTCCGCTCGAGCCTCGCGCAGCGCCAGGCGACAGGGCAAGCCAAGGTCTCGGCCATCATGCAGATCATCGAGAAGACAGCGATGATCGAGAACATGCTGGCTGCCTCGATGTCGCCCTCGATGGCGGCATCGCTCGACTGGTCGCGCGCGCTCCAGTCCCGTTCCATCGTCCCCTAAGGCGAGACAAGTCATGATCGAGATCTTCACGGTCGGCGGCGGCGAGTACATCGTCAATGTCCTCAATGCCGTCGCCAGCTGGACGGGTGCGGGTGGCTACAAAAGCCTGATCCAGGTCACCATGGTGATGGGGCTGGCGCTCGCGGTCATCGTGCTGGCGTTCAACCAGGATTGGCGGGCCTGGCTCAATTGGTTCCTTGGCGCAACGCTCATTTATATGTGCCTGATGGTGCCGCGCATGGACGTCCATGTGACCGACCGGGTCAATCCAAGCCTTGCGCCTGCGAACGTCGCCAACGTGCCGCTCGGCCTCGCGCTCATGGCGAGTTTCACCAGCCAGGTCGGCGACTATCTCACCCGCTCGGCCGAGCTCGTCTTTGGCCTGCCCGACGATCTCAACTACTCGAAGAACGGCATGATCTATGGCGCGCGGCTCATGGAGGCGACGCGCTCCCTGCGCATTGCGGACCCGGAGTTTGCCGCCAATCTCGACGAGCATGTCCGGCAATGCGTGTTCTACGATCTGCTGCTTGGCCGCTACTCAATGAAGCAGCTCGCCGCGAGCGACGACATCTGGACCACGATCGCCCCCGGCAGTGCGGCGCGGGCGCAAAAGTTCCTGACACGGCAAGCCGATGACAGCGTCACCGCTTCGATCGTCACCTGCCGCGATGCCTACACCGCTCTTTCGAACCAGTGGGCGGGACTGATCGATTCCATGGCGCTCAGCGCCGGGCGGCAGCTCTATCCGCGCCAGACCGCGGCTCTCGCCAAGACCAAGCTGCTCGCCGACCTGCCGGTCGCCTACCAGTATCTCTCGGGCGTGTCGAAGAACGCGAGCGACATCTTCCGCCAGGTCCTGACGATCAACGCGATGAACCAGGCCATGCACGGGTTTGCGGGCGCGAGCGGCACCTCGAGCATCGACGTCTTCGCCCAGACCCGCGCCGACATCCAGACCGAGCGGACCTATGCCTCGATCGCGGAGAACGCGATGAAGTGGGTGCCGATCCTCAATGTCGTGCTGACGGTCGTCTTCTACGCCATGTTCCCGGTGATCTTCCCTCTGTTCCTGATGCCCAAGACCGGGCCGGTAGCACTGCGGGGCTACATCACCGGGTTCTTCTACCTCGCGGCATGGGGCCCGCTCTTCGTGATCCTGCACATGATCCTGATGTTCAAAGGGGCCAGCGATGTCGCGGCCGCCGGAGCCGGCACCGGGCTGTCGCTCGCGACCTTCGCAGGCATGACCGACGTCAACCGCGATATCGGGCTTCTGGCCGGCTATCTCGTGGCCTCGGTTCCGTTTCTGGCAGGCGGCGTCGCCAAGGGGGCGCTCGCAATCTCCGGGCAGGCAACCTCCTACCTCAACCCCTCGCAGAATGCGGCCGAGGAAGCGGCACGCGAGGCCAGCACCGGCAATGTTTCGCTCGGCAACAGCAATCTCGACAATTTGACGGTCTTCTCACGCCAGTTTGCCCAAGGGGCGCTCAACCCGAGCATTTCCTATGGCGCGCCGCAGACGCGCGGGTTCAGCGATGTGGGCACTCAGACAACGAGCTTTGGCGAGGCCGAGTTCGCGACCGTGCCGAATTCGCAGTACCCGTTCACGCCAACGCTGGGGCAGGATTTTACGAGCAGGCTCTCGACCATGGCGAGCCAGAGCCGGGGGCAGAGCGAGACCTATTCGAACCTTGCCCAGCAATCGACCAGCTCGGCCGTCACCCGGTTCAACGAGATCCGCAACGCCTACAGCCAAGGCCGCTCCTCGGAGACGGTGAGCGGCACCGGCAGCAACGACAGCATCGGCACGGCCTTCAGCGAGGTCGACAACGCCTCCACCACCCTGCAGCGGCAGTTCGGCCTGTCACGCCGGGCCGCCGACGACATCACCGTGTCGTGGTTCCTCAATGGCCAAGCTAGCGCTGGCGTCGGAGGAAGCCTGGGGCCTGTTGAGCTTGGTGCGAAAGCCAGTGGGGGGCGAAACAAGTCTTGGACCGATAGCGACGTCGGCATTGCGTCTGAGGATCGCAGCCGGATCACTGGGGCGCTGCAGCAGCTTTCGGATACCCGGAACTGGTCGAGCACGCGCGAAGGTTTCCTGCGTCAGACGAGCTCGAGTTCGAGTTCGCAGGTCTCGACCAGTGCAGCAGGTCTCAGCCACTCGCTGACCGAAGCGCAGACTTACTCGATCGAAGCGCGCCGCGCAGAGGAGCTGGCCAGCCGGCTCGAGAACCAGGCCTCTTGGTACGAGGGCGCGAACGCTGCCGGTTCGCTCAACCTCAGCCAGGCCTATCGTGAATGGGGCATGGCAGAGCTCGAGGCGAACCGCGACTACTATGGCCCGGTCCGCTTCGACGACATCAATTTCCAGATGAGCGCACAGGGCCAACAGCTCCAGGCGCGGTTCGTGGAGACCTACGCCGACCGCCTGCACGATGACATTGAAGGGCAATTGACGTTGCCCGAGTTCGCGCCGGTCAGCCGCCCTGCCGTTTCGAGCCAGGGCAGCGTCCGCGCGCGAGCGCCCAGTGGCGGCGGCGGATCAGGCAGTCTTGGCGTTGCTTCCGATCCATCGGGGATCCGAGACGAGGTTCGCGCGGCGCAGATGCGTGGCCGTGGCCGGATCGATCAGTCGAGAGGGAACCTCGATGCTGTCACTCGTGGAGCTAAGGGCGCAAGCGAAGAGGCCGCCGACGAGGTGAAGGAGTGGTAGATTTCAGAGGATTAGCTCATCAACGACGAGGTAGACTAGGAACGCACCCAGCAGCGCAAAGACCGCGATCATTTTAGCCCGAGCCCACGGATCTGCCCAGGTCTTCTTCCAGGTGTAGGAAGTCAGGCGGTTCTCAGCGATTGCCTGATCAAGCTCCCTAAGACCCTTCCAGTCGGAGTTGTCCTGCGCCATTTCCTTCGCCTCAAGTTGATGAATTTTGGCCGTAGTGCTTAATGCGTCGAATTTCGGTCCTTATAGCATTGTTCCGCAATAATGTCGCGACTTTAGGACATTAAATTGGCGCTGGATCAGTAACCCAGCGCTCGGAGCGCGGCCACGACCTGCGGACGCATCTGCCATTCAAAATGCTGGTTGCCCATGTTCCGTTCGAGAGCTTCAAGCATAGAAGTTTCCGGGAACTCGAGGTCGAGATTGGGATCACGGGCGATGGCGCAAGTCCAGATTTTTGAGCCATCTGACCTGGAAGGCGGTGTAAAGCCGATCTCCTCGGCAACCTTGGCCCCGAGTAGCCCGTAGTGCAGGTTCGCGGCAGACCAGTTCGCGTAGCCAGCAGCTTCAGCCAGCTTGGTTGCTGAGATGAGATGGTCAGGCGCATGCAAATGCGCCGTGAGCATCGCCCGATATCCCTCATTCAGCTCGCCAATGGAGAGAAAGGCCGCCTCATACACTTTGGCTGAAGGCGCCCCTTCTTGGTCACGTTCCGAGAGCTCCACAGCATCCAAACCATCAAGTTTGGTTTTGACGTTGATGACGGCTTCGTCTCGTGAACTCCCGGCGGCCTGGGCGGCCAGCGTCTTGCCGCGAAATGCGTTGGCCGCCCAAGTTCCTTTCAGTGGCCCGGACTTTATCTCGTACCGGCCGTACTTCTCTGTCACAAACGTCATGGTTGTATCCCGCCAATTTCAAGAAAAGAGCTCATCCACTAGCTGGTGTGCCTGCGGACTGCTGAACGGCGTCAACTTCGTCTCTTCTGTGACGATCAGCCGCCCCTCGGGGTTGGCTTTGCTCCAGATCGAAATGCCCTGCGCCTCGTACCAAGCCAGCTTCTTCTCCCAGCGGCTGACATAGTCAGGCTTGTCCATCAAACCGCAATGCTCCCAGTACCAGACCTCGTTCGCCTTCTCGATCGTGAAATCGGGTAAACGGTACTGACCGTTGGCGATCAGCGGCTTCTCGAAGCTGTAACGGATCGTACCCGCCTGTGCTTTTTCGAACAGGGCATCCGCAATGAAGACCTCGGACTTTGAACTGACCAGCTCGCCGCCCCGGGTCGCGTGAATGAGCTTTTCAGCCAGCCATCCCTTTCGCGATCCTCCGACATCATGAATTGTCAGCTCGCGCATGGCTGGCATACCAAACAGATTGGTCGAACGCCGCGCCGTCTCGGAAAAGAAGTTCGAGCGTAGCTTCAGGAAGTGGCTGAACGGTCCTTGGTGGAGGATCCAGACTCGGTTCCTTTGCCGCGTCAGCGCGGTGTACAGCATTTCCCGGCTTAGGAGCTGACTGCCCCGCGGAAGGACAAGGATCACCGTTCCGAATTCGGAACCTTGGGCTTTGTGCACGGTCACGGCGTAGGCCAGTTCGAGGAACGGGCTTCCTTCCTCCGAGAAATCCCGTGACGAAAAGCTGTAGCTCTCGGTCGGCTGCGATGCGAACTCCACCTTGGTCCAGCGCGGCATCTTGCCGGCATCACCGTTGACGATACCGACTTCGCCATTTGCCAGATAGCCATCTCGCTTTTGATCGGTCGGGTTCCAACGCTTTCGGGGGTGATTGCGAAGGCAAATAACCTTGTCGCCATAGGTTATCTGGTCGGCGCCTCGAGGCTCGATCATTCTCCAGCCCCAACCACGTCGCCTTGCAGCTTCCAAGCGGCGAGCCCGCACGGTTTGCTTGATCAAGCGATTGATCTCACTCGAGCCGCTGGCCATGTTCCGGTGTGCGGAGAGAATTTGCCATTCTTCCGCGCTCTGGCCGCAACCGGGATTGAAGTAGATATAGTCGCCGCTAGCCGTGCCTCCCAGCGATAGCTCCACCGCACGTTCCAATTCATCGTCCGACGCATCCAGTTCGCTGCCGATGACTTCGATAATCCGCTCCCGCAGATCGCTCGCACTCTCCCAAGATGCGAACCGCAGTCGTTCTGAATCGGCTGGCGTCTCGCCAGAGGCCAAGACTTCATCTTCGCCTGGAGGCATCGGCTGTCCCGAGAAGATGCTGCCCAGCTGAACGTCGGGCAATGATGTGGCCCGGACCAGGTTGCCGCCGGATTGACGGCGGCTGACACTGAGCTTGGCCAGCCCCACCGCCGACAGGCTTTCGAGATGCGCGATAATATCGACAAACGGCCTGCCGGCGCCGATTGGCGGCAGCTGCTGAGGATCGCCGACAAGGATCAGTCTGCAAGTGGTCGGCAAGGCGCTGCAAATTGCCGCCAACTGGTCTTCGGTGAGCATCGACGACTCATCGACCACACAGGTGGTCGCACTCGCGGTCGGGCCGCCCATGTCGATGATGTACTGCCCTGTTCCGGTGTCATATCGACCAAACTCGAGAAGGAACTGAGCGACTGTCCGTGCCTGATCGGGGCGCTTGGTCTGCTGGCCAAGGCGGACGCGCGCCTTGCCGGTTGGAGCCAACAAGAGAATGTCTCGGCCAACGACCCCGCTTTGCTGCAGGAAAATCTTGAGAAGCGTTGTTTTGCCAGTTCCAGCCGGGCCAGTCAGAACCGAGATCCGAGAGCGCTCCATCGCGCCAAGCGCCTCAATTTTCTCAGCCTGAGCGGCTTCTTCGTCCAGGTCGCCCGTGGTCGGCTTGCCGAATTCGTCACTGACCAGGGCGGCCCAATCGACTTTGTTTTCTTGAGCCGCGCCTAGGCGCGATGCGACATGCGAACTTATGGCGTCACGCGAAAGCTGATAGCGTTTGAGCTGAGCGTGGAGGGTTTCCTCATAATCAACGATTTCAATCTCGGACGAGAATTCCTCACGGCAAATTTCCAGCGTGCTCTGGTCAACCACAACCGCCCGCGAAAGCGGCAGGTCTGCAATACGAAGTGCCAACCGATCACCATCCAGGATCGTGTGGCCCTCGGACGCGGCAAGCTCCAATGCCTGAACTGAAATGGCGCGCAGCCTGAGGGGATGATCAGCCTCGTCAAGGTCAATATCCGGCTCGCGAGGAAGGCTCGGCTTGGTTTGCGCGCCTTCCGATGGAAAGAGACCGCGATCGATCGTCGTCAGAGTGACAGGATCATCGGTCAGACGAGTCCGTTCAAATAGCAGATACGGGTTGGCGAGCATTGCCAATGGCTCATCAGTCCTGAACGCTGCAAGCGCCTGCGATTTGCTCAGCTCAAAGCACGCGAGCAGACGCATCAGGTCATAGCGATCACCGTCTTTCGCCTTGAGCAGCTCAAAGCGCTTCTTTTGCATGGTAGTTGGCTTGGGCGCGCCCTTAGGCAACGGTCTGTTGCCCGAGAAAATGGCTTCAACGACAGGCCAAGGATCGTCGCCGTCCTCAAGCTCGGCGGCGAGAGCCTGGGCGAAAAGCGTGCCGTTGAAAGTTTCATCGAAGCAGGACAGCGCGCTGCCCAAGCCAGGCGCCGGCCCCTGCATGATCCAGAGACGGCTTAGTTCTTCGTCAATCCATGAGAGATAGTTTTCCCATGGACCAGGCAGTACGGATGAAGCGGCCTCGATGGCGGTGCGAACCGCTTGCAAACTGGTGATCGCGCTGCCGTGAGTTACATGCTCGCTGCCGTACAAGAACTGCTCGTATGCCTCGTCGGGAACGCTGGCCACGTAGTCTGCGAGATCGAGCTCTCCTGCCTCGGCGGCTTCGATGAGTTGGTGGTAGGGGAGCACTACGCCGCCGTGCCAAAAGCCCGGATTCTCCTTGTTCGGTCGCAGCGAGTGCTGGAACGGACGCTCCCAGATCATTGAACGGATGCGGCCGGCGGCCTTGCCACCCTCATAGGGATATTCGGTCACCGAGTTGGTCTTGCTCAGCTTCGCGACCGCAACAATCTGGCGGGCTGAACTGTCCGACATCGGGGTCTGCCGGGCGTAAAAGAAAACGAGAGATTCCTCGCATTCCAGCTGCGAATGGAAACCCTCGAGCAAGGAGCGCTGATTGTCGCATTCCTGCACCCATGCGGTATCGACGATGAGATCGGGAGCCTGTCCCTTCTTCGGTTCTCGGTCCAGATCCGCATCAAGCCCAAGAGACTTGCTGATGTCCCAGGCATGTTCGCGCAGCATCCACCGATAAGGGGTAAGAACACCGCCCCAAGCCGGCACATGGACCGTCTGGGGAAGGACATGCGCGTGTTCTTTGCTGTACTTCGAGTAATCCAGACGGCTCTCGAAATGCAAAGGAAGGGCAGACAGAAAGGTTCCGCGCTCGGCCATGCAGGGGGGCAGCCGATCGAGTTCATTGATGGACCTGCCCGCCACAGCACCTTCAAAATCATCGTCACGGTTTTGCGATGTGCGGCGCAGTGCCAAGCAGGAGGAGTTGGCTTTGGGATCCCTGCAAATCGTGCCGTTCCAGCCGCCGTCATGCCAAGGCACACGAACAGACACATGACGAAGAGCAGACCTACCCATAGTTTCTCAATTCCCTCAAAGACTGGAGCGCAGCTACCTGGATCGACGATGCTGCCCATTGGAACGTGATCGTTGATCTTATTGCAATGAAGCCGGCATTTTTTCTCCAATGAGATGCCAAAGCACCTCGATCATGGCGTATGTGTCTTTTGCACAGTAAGTCCTAAGCGATCGCGCTATTTCGGCTGCCCGGGCTTCAGAGGTCCTCGGCGCAATTGCTTCGAGATAGGCGAGCTGCGCTGCAGAGCCATCTGCGACGTCCAGCATGGCGTAGTCGCCACTATCGCTGATGGTCGGCAGGACGGCCTTGATGGACCAGCTGCCGCCTTGGTCACGGTGATACCAATGCTCGCGGGCAACCGGCAGCAAATCGACGATGCGCGCTGCAATCGCCTTGAGAACCTCGGCGAGATCCGAAAACCGCTCCGCCAGCCGGAGGATGCATGTCCGCTCGAAGGCTGCATTGTACGCAATGACGGTCCCGTCTTGGGGGATCTGGGCTACCAGTGCCTCGGCGCAGGCGCGGCGGGGATCTTTGCCGTCCAGGCTCAAGAACTCACGATGGGCGATCTGCCCTTCGCGATCCTCGATATGGGCTGAAAACTGAAAGGGGACTTGCTCCCAGGGCTTGGTTCCGAGCCAGCGAGGCAAGGCAAAGGCGATTGTCTCGAAATCGAGATAGGTTCGGGGAAATGCCCAATCGCCGATGATCCGCCGCGCGCCATCCACGTCGTGGTAGGGGACGCCCGACAAGGTTGCTTCATGGATGCGCGCGTGGATGGCGTTCGTGAAACTGCCAGGCGGGACATCCTCGAGTTCGACAATGCCGTGCTCGGCCCACTTGGCGGCGAGTTGCCGGCCCGTTCGGGGTAGCGAGGAGACCGGATACCGCGCCATTTCCAGATCGCGCGAGCAATAGGCCACAAATTCGCAAGGAAACGGATCATGGCAATGATCGCCGGGATCGCGAGCCGGCTCGTTCCCGCCAAGGACCGACCGAATTTCCGCAACCAGCTTGGGGCGCTTTATGGTCAGTGGCTTGGCATCCTCCAGCGACGGCGTATCCACGAATGCGCCTTGGTAGTTGCCTTCCTCGGTCAGGAAAAACTGGTTGTTGAGGTGCCGGATGGCGGCTGAACTGACCTGGACCCCAGCCTCACGCAGAACCCAGAGCTGGGTTGCCAGATCGGCGACGTGATAGTCCTTGCGGCTCGTCGAGCTTTTCACTTCGGCAACGTGCCAGCCCCCAAGGCCGTCGGGCTCCATAATATCCACGCGCACGAGCACACCATCGTGGGCAAAGGTAGCCTCGAACAGCGGGTCTTGGGCCGATGCGGACGTGAGCTCGTGCGTGCGCTGAATCGCAGCGGCAAGATCCGGTTCTGCCTCGATCATAATGCCGCCGGAACATAGTGCGCAGGCCGCGTCCCCAACTTCATGACCGGCAGCGAAGCGCGTCTCAGCACCGGCATCGAGCTCTGCAAGTTCAGGCCGATGCGTCTGCAGCCACAATCGCTTCGGGCACTGTTCGAAGGAGGTGATTTTCGATTTGGAGAGGCCGAACTTCCGGCTGCCAGAACTCATTGAACTACGCCATGCCCCCTCATTCCCCAATGCACAGCCTATCTCTAGCACCGTGGGATGACAAAATCTGTCACCTTGGATTACACGTCATCCTTAGAGATGAATGAGATCGGGGCGCTCTGCTGGTCATTGATCAGCGGTATCTCCGACGGACGACGCAGTTCGAGCTGCTCGGGAATATCCGAGGTAAGGCCATAGGCTAGGAGCAGTCGGGAGGCATCGCACTTGATGCTTGTCATCTGAGCCGGAGGGCTCGGGTGCATGAGCTTTAGATCGCCGAGTGTGGGGTGCACCCGAGCAATAAATTCCTTGTGCACCGCAGTCTTGCAACCGCCACCGATAGCCATGAGCTGCACAGGATTACGGCGCAGGGTGGCATCGAAATTGCGCGGAGCAACGCGGGGATGCCGTGCATAATTGAAGACCTGATCGTATTGCTCGATGCAAGCCCGCCGAAACAGATCATCCGGGAAGCCGTCGCCTCGCGCGGCTTCAAGAGCTGCGGCGCCGAGCAGGTTCACCTCAGCAGCGAAGGCCGCGACGCGCTCTCGATTGACGAGGTTGAATGCCACAACGTCGAGCGTCGATGCCCCGACGTCGATGAGGATATGGGCGCCGTCCCTAGCAAACGGCTCATTGGCGTAGCCTGAGATGGCTGCGGTGAGCTCTGGCACGAGGTCAAAGCCTGCCGGCAGATCGTGCGTCGAGGCCTGATAGCACTCTCGAACCTTGCTGTGGGTGAGGCAGGTCGCGTGCGGCATCAAGGCCCGCGCGGCACTCACAATGTGCCTGAAATCCCGGTAGGTTTTGGTGTCGTCCTGGGCTGCGACAGGAATGCCGATGTTGATAGCCAGGAAATTCCTGGCGGCGTCGCCCCCCAGCGGCAGGGTCTTCCCGTACCAGCCAAGGCAATGAGCAAGCTGGAGCGCAAGGAAAGCTGCGGCGGCTTCATTTCGGGTAACCGACAAGTCCGGCAGAATGCGCTTGCCGCCGCCACCGGCGAGAATGCCGGCCTTAAAGCCTTCCAGCACCACCTTGCCCTTGCCGGGCAGCAGGGAGAATTCCTCGGTGTCGGGCGAAAACCATGTCACGCTCTGCCACAAATAGGGGTGCCGGTTCGATTGCAGCAAATTGGGTGCAGGTCGTGCGGCGGTCGGATTTCCCGCCCTGTAAGGCTGGCGAACGGCGAGTTTGATTGAACTCGTCCCGAAGTCGCAGCCTACGATGTACCCAGAGTGGTCAGGCTCCGGCTTTGCCCGAATGATCTCGGAGCCGAGCGCGATGCACTCTTCGACGCCGGTCCGAACCCAGGGAAGAGCGCGCTGCGGCCGTGCTTCGATTGGAGGCGGTGCCTCACCGAACAACACTCGAATTCGCTCAAGGAGCTGTTTGGTCGTTGGCGGCGGCGGTGGTGGAGGGGCAGCCGGAACAGCGGGCGTGATTGCGACTGGCTGCGCGATCGGTTTTGGCTTGGCGACGACGAGATTGGGAAGGAGAGGCAGTCGGACCTTCCCGCTACCTGCCTTCTTGCCCTTGGCGGCTTCAACCTTTGGCGGGGGGGAAGCGGCGGGCGGGTTTTGCTTTACGATCGGCGGGGAAGGTTCTGGTTTCTTACGTTCTTCGAGAGGCCGCTTGGGCAGCAAACCAGCCTTGATTTGATGCGGGAGAGGCGCAGGCGTCTCAACCGGAACGACCTTGGATCGTCCGCGGCCGGTCGGCTGAACTTCAAACTCCTGGCGCTTGGCCTTTGATGGCGCACTCGCGGCCTGCTCTTCGGCTTTCTTCATCATAGCCGCTTCGACATCCGCAAACCCGTTTGAATGCGAGAGATCGGGCTTTGCAGGGGGAGCCCGATGCCGCTGTTGGGCAGCGCCAGGGGTGCCTTTGAGTTTCTTCAAAGCCTCGGCCGCGTCGGCAAATGAGCCGAATGACTGACCTTTCTTTCCCATGCTCACCGCCCCCCAACGATAATGAGCGCAATGCCTGCGAGGATGGGCTCTTCGAACGTCAATCGCCTTTCTCGCTCGGCGATCTCGTCCAGCTTGACATCCATGCGGGCGAGAAACTTGTTGAGCTTGCCTTGCTCGAGAAGAGCAATGCGCATGCGTCCATCGCCGCCGGTCAGCCGCAGATCCCTGATCCTGCTTTCGGCTTCGCGGCGCCTGCGCTCCTTGTGTTCGACAATCAGTGCGCGCTGCGTCTCGACACGGTCATAGTGATCGGCGGCGGTCGCCTGCTGAAAGTCGTCCCACATGGCCTCCAGCGACGGCAGAAGCCTGTCCGAGATCACGGCGGTGGCTGAATCGCGCTCTGCCGGGTCGAGGCTATGCAAGCGGGGCGCTGCCGCGAGCGCTTCCATGAGCAGGCGTTCTGCATCGTCTTCCGGGACAATGGTCTGCGTCGAAAGGCTCACGCCCAGGAAGCTCAAGCGATCAATCGGCAAGAGCCCGTCAATCGACCAGCGCTGGACAGCCACAGCATAGGTGCCCGCTTTGAGCTTCAGTCCGGAAGGCTTGGAAATCTGAAACGCAGTGGCTGGGCGCGGAGCCATCCCTGCCTGGCGATCATCAAGGATCCGGGCACAAAACCTCGCCAACGGGTGGGTCATTGGCACCGCTTCGAGCGCACGATAGCGCAAGGGGTCGGGATTGCTCCCGAATATGACTTTCACCCCACTCGCTGCGTCACGGCTGAAGCGTGTAGGATAGCGGCGGATGTGCTGCGAACGGTAGCGTTCAAAGTCGGCTTGGCCTCTCGGTGACAAGCGGATGTCGTAGGCGTCGATGTCGAGGTTCGCGATCGGTTCGATCCGTGTGCCGGGATAGCTGTGCGTCAAGACAGCGGACACGTAGTCCCGTAGATCATCGCCGGTCAGGCGCTTGTAGGGAGCTTGAGCATCCTTGATCTTCTGAAGGATGCTGTCGCCATGGGCGACGAGGCCAGGCGCTTCGCGTTCAAGCTCGTCGCTCTCCCGCTTGCGCTGTTCGGCAGCCTGGGTGGCGCGATCGAGCTCTGCAGCCCGCCGGTCGGGGCTGAGCTCCGGATCGGTGAGAACCAGTTCGATATCGCGGATGATGTCGCCCAGGATCGGCTCGAAGTCACCAAGGGCTTCACGAATGATGCCCAAACGCTCGTAAAGCCGATTGTACACCTGCTCCTCGATCGTATCGGCGGCGATCAGATTGATGATCTCGATCGATGGCGAACGCTGACCGATACGATCGATACGGCCGATGCGCTGTTCGACCTTCATCGGGTTCCACGGGAGATCCCAGTTGAAAAGGATGCGGCAGAACTGAAGGTCGAGGCCTTCACCGCCGACCTCGGAAGTCAGCAGGATGGTCCCGCCGGGTGAATCGGCAAAGCGCGCAATCGTCGCCTGGCGATCGTCCTTGATCCCACCGTGCAGTTCCATGACGCCAAAGCCTGCGGCTTGCAGGCGACGAGCGAGGTAAGAAATCGTGCGACGGAAGCTGGAGAAGACGATGATGCGTTGATCACCGTCCGCCTCACGGACACGGCCGAGCCATTCGACCAAGCGCGCGAATTTGGTGTCGGAGGCTTCAAGCCCCTTGAGGATAGCGGGATCGTCGCAAATCTCGCCGAGCGCCTGGATCAGCGGGCCAGGAACTTTCGCCGGCGGGCGGTCATCCTCTTCCTCGTCGAGTTCGAGTGACCCGCTACGCTCGCCCCAATGACGATAGGCTGAAGGCAAGCTCGAAGCGAGAAAACGCTGGGTTTGGGCGAGCAGGAACCGCTCGTTGATGTCGTGGGTGTAAGCGTATTCTTCGATCCGTTGCGTCGCGGCATCGTAGAAGTCTCGCTCGGTATCCGACATTTCCCAGCGCGGAGCCTGGGGACGGCGCTCCACGCGAAACTCGGCGACATCACGCCGGCGCGTGCGGTTGATGAGCGATCCCAGGAGCGACATTTCCTCGATGCGGGCTGCCACTGCCACCCGATTGGCCGGCGTATCCTCCATTCCCTGCGCGAGTTCATGGCGCAGGCGCTTGAGGCGACCCCCGGTCTTGAGCACCTGGCCTTCCGGCAGCTCATCCACCAGCTTGATGAGGTCACTCATCGAGGTCCGCGGATCGCGCGCCGCTTCCCAGGCCGCGATCATCGGAGCGTTCTCGGCCTGCAAGACGTCGAAAAGCCACTCGCGCTCGAATGTTTCCGGATCGATCAGCTTGAGGATCGCGCGAAGGTCATTTGCCCGCAGATTGATCGGTGTAGCCGACAGGAAAACCGAGTAGTCGGACGCCTCGCTCACCATCTGCCCGAGCTTGTGATTGAGCGTTTCGGTGTTGCGGAGGTGATGTGCCTCATCGAACACGGCGAGGTCGAACAGCTCTTCCTCAGCATCGGCGATGTAGCGTGCGAGCTCTGCACGCGGACCCTTGGCGGGTTCATCGGGATTGTTCCAGTTCTTCGGTGGCCGGATTGCCGAGATTGAGGCGATCGCAGCGAAACCTTCGCGCCGGACCTGGTCGTCCATGATCCGGTCCAACAGGTCAGCCGCGTCGCAGATGCGGGCGTCGACATTGAATTTCGAGCGGAGCTCCTCGCGCCACTTTTCCGTAAGCGGCTTGGGGCAGACGATAAGCAGCCTGCGGCTATCGAACCGTGCCACGAGCTCGGTCCAGATAAGGCCTGCCTCGATGGTCTTACCAAGGCCCACCTCGTCGGCGATCAGCACGCCCCGCGACGGCGAATTGAGAAGTTTCAGGACGGGCTTGAATTGGTAGGCATGGAACTCGGTGTTGGTCGCGCCGATGCTATAGATGATATCAGCGAGCTTGCCGGTCATGCGCATGTGCGTCAGCGCCCGCCGCAGGTCATCAGGTCCGGAGAGCTTTCCGGTCGTGAAATCGGTCAATGCGTCGGCAGTTTCGGGCACTTCCTCGAGTTCGATCAGCGGCACCGTTCGCCGGCCTGCAGGCAGTTCGATCTCGATGAAGGTACGCCCGGCGCGCTCCAATGGAGGCTTCGCCGTGATCACGCCGATGGACGACGGGTCACCTTTGAGCCGAACGCGAGTACCAGGTTGCAAAGTCTTCCCCCCAATTCCGAGCAACAAACTGTTCGAAGCATAGCTTGACGGTCAAGTCTGACCGGCGAGTAAACCGTCAGAATTTAAGTCGATGATGGCGATGTCCGGTAGTAATGATGGCACCCTCGTCACTTACCACGACATAAGCATCGAGCGCCTTTTCCAGTTTCAGGAACGCCGATTTGCCCATGTCCTTGAGCATCCGGGACCGGCTCTGCCGCGTGAGATAGCAAACCTCCGCGCCGCGGTGACGGCGGTATTCGCCATAAGCCATCAAGGCATCGACGGCTTGCTGAGAAATCCCGCGCTGCTGCATGCGGGCTTCGGCATGGTGCGTAAACATTGGAACGTCCTTTCCCTCGTTGACAATTTCTGTCTAAACCACGGGGGCGACAGAAACTGTCACGGGGGGTCTCTATGTCGTTTGCCAAGGCGGTGGATCTCTTGCGTCTCGCAATGATGGCCACGTCACGACAGGGGGTTTGTCTCAATGATGTTGAGGGAGAATTCGGCGGTGTCCGAAGGACGGCACAGCGAATGATCGCGGCTCTGGAAGAGGCGTTTCCGGCCACAGAGCATTATGTGGGTGACGACGGGCGCCACTATTGGCGCCTGCCGTCTCGCGCGGTCGCGCCACTCCTTACCCCCTCGGCGGAAGAGCTCGTCAGCCTCAAGTCAGCAATCACCGAACTCGAGCGGGTCGATATGAATGGCGAGGCCATTCAGCTGCGAAGCCTTGAGCGCAAGGTCCGCGCACTCATTCCCAGCGACCGAACACTTCGCCTGGCGACCGACGAGGAAGCCCTGCTTGAAGCCATGGGCTTTGCTGCAAGACCTGGCCCGCGCCCGTCAATGAATGAAGCCGTGGACCTCGCTATCTCGGAGGCGCTGAAGGGGCCGTTCGAATTGAGAATTCGCTACAAAGGCAGAGAGGACGCGAAGCCAAGTTGGCGAACAATCGAGCCGCTTGGGCTTCTCCTGGGTTCTCGTCGCTATCTCGTCGGTATCGATACAGCCAAGCGGGATGGACGCTACCGCCACTACCGGGTCGAAGACATCATGGAGGCCCAGGTGCAGACCAGGGTCTTCACCTATCCAGTCGAGTTCGATCTTGGGGACTACGCAACCCGTGCCTTCGGATCATATCACCATGAGGCCGAGTACGGGGAGGTAATCTGGAAATTTTCGCCTGAAGCGGCCGATCGGGCCGCAAGGTTCCAGTTCCACCCCAGCCAGGAGATCGAGCACCTGGATGATGGATCAATGCTGGTGCGCTTCAAGGCGTCCGGTCACCTCGAAATGAGCTGGCACCTCTATGCCTGGGGCGACAGCGTTGAGGTACTCGCCCCGCCGAGTTTGATAGAAATGGTGCATCCATATCGAAGATCGGATTTCGCAGCCCTTCCGTGAAATCAATGAACATGCGATCCGAGAGAATTGATGCCGTTGAGATTTCTGAGATTTTTGAGATAAATTAAGCAAGCGGGGCAACATGAACATCGTAGATTTGGGTGATAAGGCCACCAGTGCCAACCAGATGTCTTTCTGGTCGTTTGCTTGCTTCCAAGTGCGGGATATTCCTGACCATGTCTCGCAAACGTACGAAGGTGAAGTATCCTGGCCGGATTCACTGCTAGAAATCAGCACCCGCTGTTCGTCTGATCTCAGGTTGACCGTTCCGGTGAGGCATTGCCCCCGAGATCAGCAGATCATGCTCACAAGCCGCGAAAAGCTATTTGGCAAACAAATCAGCGTGGTGAGGAATCCCAATGAAAGCCTTTGAGTTCGACCACCAACTGATCGATTCCTACGCAAGATTCTCAAGATCCTTCAGCACAATACGCGCAGGGGATCTTCGGGATGAGATCGAACGGCAATACGATGCCGGGCGATTTTGGCCAGATGCCCTTCTGTCGTTGAACCCGCGATTCCTTTCGGGTCCGACTGTAGATGACTTGGTGGCATCTGGGGACCTCGACGATGCGACCGGAAAGATTTTCAGATTTGGCGAAACTCCTCTGAAGTTTCACCGACATCAAGCCCAGGCGATTGCCAAGGCACGCGCCGGTCAAAGCTATGTGGTGACGACAGGTACCGGCTCGGGGAAGTCGCTCTGCTTCTTTGTGCCCGTGGTCGACGCCATTGTGCGTGCCAGGAAGGCAGGCGGGCCTCGCAAGACACGGGCCATCATCGTTTATCCGATGAATGCCCTCGCAAACAGCCAGATCAAGGAAATCGAGAAGTTCATTTCCCAATCTGGGCTACCCGAAGATGTGAAGCCGATCGTGCGGCGCTACACCGGACAGGAAAGTCCGACAGACCGCCAGGCGATTGCCGACAATCCACCGGACATTCTGCTCACCAACTTCATGATGGCTGAGTTGCTGCTTACGCGTCAGGATAAGCTTGATTCCCAAGTCATTGATAATGCCAAGGGGCTCGAGTTCATCGTGCTCGATGAACTGCATACCTATCGCGGCCGTCAGGGCGCAGATGTGGCGATCCTCGTCCGGCGTCTGCGAAACCGCTGCGCACCGGACAAGGCTCCTATCTGTATCGGCACCTCCGCCACGATGGCGAGCGAAGGGTCTGAGGCCGGTCGTGCAAAGTCTGTCGCAGATGTCGCATCCCGGCTTTTCGGCGCATCGATTGGACCAGATGCTGTGATCGACGAGTCCCTTCAGAGAGCAACCGATGATCTCTTGAAGCTCGAAGATGTGCGGCCCAAGCTGGCTCAAGTCCTGAAAAACCCCCTTCCAGAGACGCTGACCGATGAGGATCTGAAGCAGCATCCGCTGGCGGTGTGGGCCGAACTGGCGATCGGCCTTGAGGATGGGCAGGAGCTGAAGCGCAAGAAGCCGATCCCCTTCAACGAGGCGGTGGAATTGCTTTCGACCGATAGCGGCCTGGACGTTGAAACCTGCAGGCGCAGTTTTGAGCAATTCCTGACCCGGGTAAGTCTTCCGGAAAAGGAGCGCGGCGGCACCGCGATAGGCGCATTTTTGGCGTTCAAGCTGCACCGTTTCATTTCAGGTGCTGGAGAGATTTTCACCACGCTGGCCGAACGTCCGAGGCGGGTCTTGTTCGAAGGACAGCTTGAGGACCCTGAGGCTCCGGGCCACCGCCTGTATCCAACGCGATTCTGCCGGCAATGCGGTCAGGAGGTCCATGTCGTCACGAAGACTGAGGATGCCCACGGGGTCCGCTATCTGCCGCGCAATATTGACGATACGCCGATGGAGGATCCGGACGGCGATGTCGCGGGCTACCTGACGCCGACTGGCGATGATGATCCGGATTACGCGTTCACGGGCGAGGTCGAGACGTACCCGGAAGACTGGCGGGAGGAACGCGGCGGGATTGAGCGAATCCGCTCGAACCGAAAAGCCAGGCTTCCGCAAATGCTCACGGTGAGCGAGGACGGGAGATACGACCCGGCCGGCGGACATTTCTGGTTCATTCCCGGCAAGTTCGGTTTCTGCCCATGTTGTCTTGACCAGCCGCACCCGAGCATGCGTGAGCGCAGCAAGCTGGCAGGGCTTTCCGGTGAAGGCCGAAGCTCGGCGACCACCCAGCTTGTCGCCACCGCCCTTGAATGGATGAACGGGGACAATAGTGGCGTCCCCGTAGAGAAGCGGAAGCTGCTCGGATTTACGGACAATCGGCAGGATGCAGCGCTTCAGGCAGGTCACTTCAATGACTTCCTGTTCGTAAGCCTGCTGCGCGGCGCAATCCTGCGAGCAGTTCTCGATGCCGGCGATGACGGCATGACCGAAGATGAGTTCGGTCTGCGCGTTGTGAAAGCTCTCGGGTTCACCGCGGCCAACAAAGATGCCCGGATCCACTGGATGCTCGACCCCGAAGCGGGCGCAGTGGTGCGGGAAGACGCACAACGATCACTTGCCAAGGTGCTTGCCCATCGCGTTTGGACAGACCTGAGGCGCGGATGGCGCTACACCAATCCGAGCCTCTCGGTGCTCAAGCTGATCGACGTCGAGTTCATCGGGCTGAATGATATCGCGGAAGACACGGAGAGCCTTATGGCCGTGCTTCCCGAGCTGGGCGACCTTGATGTGGAGGCCCGCAAGAAGCTTCTCAAGGAACTCCTTGGCGCCATGCTCGAGGGCCTGGCGGTCAGCACCGAGGCACTCGAACTGACCGTGCTGGACGCCGTCGCTCAAAAATCCCGAAATCTGCTCAGGGCTCCCTGGGCAATGGACCAGAAGGAAACGCCGCGAAGCCGTACGACGCTATTTCTTCAGGCTCCGGGGAAGGACCGCGTCGGGCTGCGTGAAGAGCAGACCATCATTCGCGCAGGCCACAACTCGCGCGTTGGCCGCCTGATCAATCGCAAGAGCATGCTCGGCACGAAGCTCAACAAGACCGATTATCTCGCCGTGATGACAGGCCTGATGGAACTCCTCGCTCGCGAAGGCCTGGTGTCCCTCGTCGAGATTGAAACTGACCTCCTCGGCTGGCGTCTGTCACCGTCCGCCGTCCGCTTGGTGCCAGGCTCCGCGATCCGCAACGGCACGGCGGAGGGGAACCGCTATTTCCACGACCTCTACAGCTCAATCGCTGCAGACCTCAAGCGCGGCAAGAGCACGTATTGGGGCCTCGAAGGTCGTGAGCATACCGCGCAGGTCTCTCAGAAGCAGCGGGAGTGGCGAGAATGGCGCTTCCGTTTCGAGGATGATGACCGCGCCAAGTTGAAGGACAACCTTGCCGAGATCAAAGCGGCCGGGGAATCCGACCAGTTCCTGCCAGCTCTCTTCTGCTCGCCGACGATGGAACTTGGTGTCGACATTTCAGCACTGAACGCAGTCTATCTGCGCAATGTGCCGCCCACACCGGCCAACTATGCGCAGCGTGCCGGCCGCGCTGGTCGATCCGGCCAAGCTGCGGTGATCGTGACCTACTGCGCAGCCCAGTCACCTCACGACCAGTATTTCTTCGAGCGACGTAACGACATGGTTGCGGGGGTCGTGCGGCCGCCTGCGCTCGATATCACCAACGAGGAACTGGTGCGCTCGCATCTCCATGCGGTCTGGGTAGCCGAGGCAAAGCTTGCCCTTTCGCCGGACATCCCGGAGATCCTCGATCTCAGTCAGGCGAAATACCCGCTGAAACAGGAAATCCTCGACGCCATCAACCAGCCCAAGCTGGCAACCACCGCTCGCGATCCCATGAAAATGGTGCTCGACCAGATCCTCTCGTCCGTGGATGAACGCAAGCCAGTCTGGATGGGCGACGCGGATGACTTCGTGCTCGAAGTCGCCATGAGCGCACCGCAGGAATTTGATCGCGCCTTTGATCGCTGGCGTGAGCTTTACAACTCTGCCCGGACCCAGCTGATGGAGGCGAACGCCCGATCCGAGATCACGGGTCTTTCCGGGGCCGATCGCCGCAAGATCAAGGCCGCGCAGATGCAGGCGAGCGATCAGATTGCGATCCTCGAACAGGGCAAGGCTTCGAACGGCTCTGATTTCTATTCGTATCGCTACCTCGCCACCGAGGGCTTTTTGCCCGGATACAACTTTCCAAGGCTCCCACTTTATGCCTTCGTGCCCGGTGAAGGAAAAACTGGCTCATTCCTGCAACGTGCCAGGTTCCTGGCCATCTCAGAGTTCGGTCCACGTAGCCTGATCTATCACGAGGGCCGCGCCTACCGTGTGATGAAGGCCAAGCTGCCGCCTGAAGTCCGGACCGGAGATGGGTCCGAGCTTGCCACCAAGGACATCTTCATCTGCTCCAATTGTGGTGCATGCCACGAAGGTGAAGTGGAGCGTTGCCATGCCTGCGACGCACCTATGGCAGGCGAAGTTCCGGTCCAGCGAACCCTGCGGATTGACAATGTGGAAGCGGCTCCGGCCGATCGGATCACCGCGAATGATGAGGAACGTGTTCGTCAGGGCTTCGACATCCAGACAGTATTCTCCTGGCCCAAACGGGATGGACGACTGCAGATCACCGAAGCGGATTTCCGTTGCGGTGAGACTTCGATCCTGGCGCTGCAGTACGCGAACAGCGCGGAGATCAGCCGCATCAACAAGGGGCTTAAGCGCCGCAAGAACCAGTCAGTCTTTGGGTTCAATATCGACCCCCGCAGCGGATATTGGGCCAAATCCGAAGACGAAGATCCGGATGTTGATGTCCCACCGGACGTCGCCAAGCCGGTTCGCATCGTGCCGATCGTGCGAGATCGAAAGAACGCACTGCTGATCCGTTTTCGTGAGCCAGAAGCCTATGCGCCCGAGACGACCGCGACCGTCCAGCACGCGCTTCTGCGCGGCATCGAGGTTGGCTTCCAGTTAGAAGAAGGCGAAATCCTTGGCGAGCCTCTGCCCGCTCGCGACAATCGCCGCTCCATTCTCGCCTATGAGGCCACCGAAGGCGGTGCCGGTGTTTTGAGCCGGCTGGTTGATGATCCCAAGGCCTTGGGCAAGGTGGCGAGGGAAGCACTTGCTCTGATGCATTTTGACAAGGTGGATGAGGCTATCACGGCGGGGGACGCGAAGCTGCTGACCGATCACGATGGCGAAGCCTGTGTCCGTGGCTGCTATCGCTGCCTGCTCTCCTATTTCAACCAGCCTGATCACGAACTGATCGACCGAACGAGTGATGAAGCAAAGCAGATGCTTGTCGATCTCGCACGAGGTGAGGTCGTGCTTTCCGGCCCGCAGCCTCGTTCGGAGAATGCATCTGGATGGGAGCCGGCATTCAAGGATGCTGGCTTGCCTGCACCAGACGGTTCATCCGTTGAGTTTGCGGACCAGGTAATGGATTTCGCTTGGCGGAGCCATTTCATTGCGGCCTGCACGGCGCCCCTGGCGTCGCCGGCCCGTGAAACCGCCGAAGCCAAGGGCTGGACAGTATTCGAGTTGCCTGAAGCCAATTCCGTGCCCGAAGCAATGATCATGATGTTCAAGGGGTAAGCCGATGACCGTCAATTTTGCCCCTGGAGATCTGGTGCGTGCCCGAGGGCGCGAGTGGGTCGCATTGCCCGCACCGCGCGAAGGCATTTTGGCCCTGCGCCCGCTTTCGGGAAGCGAGAATGACATGGTCATGCTCGACCCCGAACTCGAGATGCTCCCGGTCGCGGCCGCCCGCTTCGATTTGCCGGCCGACGCATCACCAACAGTCCAGTCGAAGGCAGCCCTCCTAGCTGACGCGCTGCGCCTAACGCTTCGGCGGGGGGCTGGCCCATTCCGATCGGCAGCACAGTTGGCTTTTGAGCCCAGAACATATCAGCTTGTGCCGCTACTTATGGCGCTGCGCCTCCCGGTAGTCCGCCTGTTGATTGCTGACGATGTCGGCATCGGCAAGACGATCGAGGCTGGGCTGATCTTGCGTGAACTCATGGACCGCGGGGAGGTCGATGCCTTTTCAGTGTTGTGCCCGCCCCATCTGGTCGAACAATGGGTGCTGGAACTCAAGAACCGGTTCGGCATCGAAGCCGTGGCGGTTACCTCTGGGACCGCTGTTCGGCTGGAACGGGGGCTTCCTCTCGCACAGACGCTCTTCGACGCATATCCCTATACGGTTGTCAGTCTTGACTACATCAAGGCTGACAAGCGCCGGGAGGGTTTTGCACGCGCCTGTCCCGACTTTGTCATCGTCGATGAAGCCCATGCGTGCGTGGGCACCCACAAGGGCAAACAGCAGCGTTTCGAATTGCTCTCCGGCCTGGCCTGCGATCCCGAACGACGCATGGTCATGCTGACGGCGACGCCACATTCGGGTGATGAGGAGGCTTTCGCACGCCTGCTCTCCCTCATTGACCCCTCGTTTGCATCAATGGACTTCGAGGACGCTAGGTTTCGCGAACGCCTCGCCCGGCATCTCGTGCAGCGTCGCAGGATCGATATCACATCTGGTGAATGGGGCGAAGATCGCGCCTTTCCAAGAAAGGACGAACTGGAAGGCGGCCTGCCTTATCGCCTTTCGAAGGATCACCTCGCCTTTCAGGAGGCCGTCCTCGACTACTGCTTCGGCGTCGTCTCCAAGGCTGGGACTGGTCAACGCGAACGTCGCCTCGCCTTCTGGGGTACACTGGCCTTGATGCGGTGCGTTGGTTCGTCGCCAGCCGCCGCGCTAAGCGCCCTCAGGAACCGGGCATCAAACGAGAGCGAGCGCCTTGAGCCTCAGATCTACGACGAGGATGGCGAGGATGAAGATGCCGTGGACATCGAGCCGAGCTCGAACTTCGATGCTGACCCTGCGCTTCTCGCACTGGTCCGGCATGCCGAGGAGCTCGTCGCAAAGCCCGACCCGAAACTGTCGGCATTGATCGATGTTCTCACACCGCTCATCAACAAAGGGGCAAACCCGGTCGTATTCTGTCGCTATCTTGCCACTGCGGAACATGTGCGCGCCGGATTGCGCAAGGCCTTTCCCAAGTTGAAGGTCGAAGCGGTCACGGGCGTGCTTACCCCTGATGAACGTCGCGATCGCGTGGCAGACATGGCACCGGCCGAAGACGAGAAGGATATCCAACGCATCCTGGTCGCTACGGACTGCCTGTCAGAGGGCATCAACCTCCAGCAACTCTTTGATACGGTCATCCACTACGATCTCTCATGGAACCCGACGCGGCATCAGCAACGCGAAGGCCGCGTGGATCGGTTTGGCCAGCCTGCGGAACTGGTGCGTTCCATTATGATGTTTTCGCCCGATAGCGCGATCGATGGGGCTGTTCTCGACGTCATTCTGCGCAAAGCCGAAGAAATCCGGAAAGCGACTGGCGTGACCGTGCCTCTCCCCGAAGAGCGCGGCCCGGTAACCGATGCTCTCATGGCATCCATGATGCTGCGACGAGGCGAAACGCGCCAGCTGGCACTCGACCTCAGGCTGGACGATGGGACCAGGGCTATGGAGGCTCGCTGGCGCGATGCATCCGAAAACGAGAAGAAGTCCCGCGCCCGTTTCGCCCAGAACGCCATGAAGCCGCAGGAAGTTGCTCCCGAGTGGGAAAAGGCACAGACGCTCCTTGGCTCCCCTGCGGATGTCAGGACGTTCGTCGACCGGACGATGTCCCGCTTCGGTGCGCCACTTGAGCCTCGCAAATCCGTGCTTCTGGCTCATGTCCATGCGCTCGACGGTTCATTGAAAGAAAGGCTGTCCGAGCGGAACCTGACTGGATCCGTTCGCCTTGCGATTGCCGAGCCCGCGCCGACCGGGACTGCGCTGTTGACCCGGACCCATCCCCTGACCTCGACACTCGCCGAAGCTCTCGTCGAGGCATCGCTCGATCCGGAAACACTCTCAGGCCTAGGAATCGGCAGGGTTGGCGCATGGCCGACGACAGCCGTCGGGCAGATGACCCGGATTACGCTTTTGCGGATCCGCTACAAGTTGACGATTCATGCCCGAAAGGAGCGTTTGCTGTTGGCGGAGGAAGCCGCTCTCGTTGCGATTGAAGGCCACAGGATTGTTGCCACGGGCGATGCTGCCCGGGAATTGCTGAACACCCCCGCAACCGCAGATCTGGCAACGCCGGCTCGCGATCGCTTTGTTACCAGGGCCAGAGAGGACCTGCCGTCCTTGCTGGAAGGCCCCTTGGCCGGTTTCGTGCAATCACGGGTCGAAGAGTTGAGCGAAGATCACGCCCGCCTCCGCGCAGCGGCTGGCTCAGCGTCGCGCGTCACTGTGGAGGCCGTCACCCCGCCAGACGTAATTAGCCTCTTCGTCCTGATGCCGAGCGAGATGTAAGCCATGGCCCGCAAAACCATCACCGACATGTCGGCCTGGCCGTCGCTTTCCCTGGAAGGCAATCTGATCGCGCCAGCTATGGTTGCGCAAATTGCCGAGCCGAAAGAAGATGCAGATACCCGGGCGGGTTACGGCATACGCAAGGGTCTGACGATCCGTGAGGAGATGTCGACCGCATTTCGCGTGGGCCAGTCTCACTTCGATGCATTCGCCAAGCTCGAAAACCCTTCGGTTGAGGCAACCCGACGCTTTATCCGTGAGTTTCTGAAGGAAACGTTCGGGTTCGATGACCTCGTACCAGCGGAAGGCGCGGTATCGTTCCTTGCCGGCGGACGCGTACCGATCGTCGTCGTTCCATCAGCCGACGAAAAGCTCGATCGCCGCAGCGCGACCCTTTCAACGGATCGCTCGCGATCACCGGCGTTCGCGCTCCAAGACTATCTTAACGACAACGACGACGCCCTGTGGGGTCTGGTCACCAACGGCGTTCTGATCCGCCTTTTGCGCGACAACGCGTCCCTGACCCGTCCTGCCTATATCGAGGCTGATCTCGCCCAGATTTTTGCGAACGAGGATGCCGCCTCGTTCTCTATCCTGTGGCTGATGATCCACCGAAGCCGGTTCGGACAGACCGGGGCTCCCGCCACGGATTGCGCTCTGGAGCACTGGCGTGATGCCGGATCACGCGAGGGCGAAGCTGCCCGCGAACGCCTGGCCGATCAGGTTGAACTTGCCCTGAAATGTCTCGGCTCGGGCTTTCTGGAAGCCAATCCGGAACTCGCCGGCAAGCTCAAGTCGGGTGAGATCAACCTCACCGAATGGTTCAATGAACTGCTGCGGCTCGTCTATCGCCTGATCTTCCTCATGGTCGCTGAAGACCGGAACCTGCTCCACCCGGAGAAGGCCAAGGCCGAGGCGCGCAAGCTCTACGCGGAAGGCTACAGTCTGGCGGTCCTGCGGACCCAGTGCTTCCGCGCCGCGACATGGGACAAGCACTTCGATCGCTTCGAAGGGGTCAAAATCCTGTTCAAGGCACTGGCTCATGGCGAGGAGCGGCTCGCGCTACCAGCGCTTGGCGGGCTGTTTGCCGAGGACAGACTGCCCCACCTTGAATCCGCGCGTCTGCGCAACAAGGCATTCATGGAGGCGCTCTATCGCCTGTCCTGGCTGTCGGACAAAGCCGGTATGGTGCCAGTCAACTGGCGCGCCATGGAAACCGAAGAGCTAGGCTCTGTTTACGAATCCCTGCTCGAGCTCCAGCCGCAACTCGGTGGTGATGGGAAGACGCTGAACTTTGCCTCGGAAGCAGCCGAGCAGAAGGGCAACCAGCGCAAGACCAGCGGCTCCTATTACACCCCCGACAGTCTCGTTCAGGCGCTGCTTGACACTGCACTCGATCCGGTTCTCGACAAAACCGAAGCTGAGGCGGATGATCCGGAGAAGGCGCTTCTCAAGCTGTCTGTCATCGATCCAGCCTGCGGTTCGGGCCATTTCCTGCTGGCTGCCGCGCGCCGCATCGCCACGCGTGTGGCGCGCATCCGGGCCGATGGTACGCCGTCACTGGCCGATTTCCGCCATGCCTTGCGTGACGTTGCGCGGTCGTGCCTGCACGGGGTTGATCGCAACCCCATGGCAGTGGAACTGACAAAGGTGGCGCTCTGGATCGAGACGGTCGATCCAGGCCTCCCGCTAGGGTTCTTCGATGCGCAGATCCGTTGCGGTGATGCGCTGCTGGGGGTGTTTGACCTCAAGGTCCTGCTGGATGGCATTCCCGATGCCGCGTACAAGCCGCTGGCCGGCGACGACAAGGATACGGCCAAATACTATCTCCAGGCCAACAGGGACGCGAAGAAGGGCCAGGGTGGGTTCGATTTTGGCACCGGCCAGGTCGCCATGCCCGAAATGAAGCCGCTTGCGGTAGACTTCTCAGGCTTTCGAGATCTGCCGGAAGACACTGTCGAACAGATCGACGCGAAGGCGAAGCGGTTCGAGCAGCTGCGCGGGGGGCAGACGTTTGCCCGCGCCAGAACCGCAGCGGATCTCTACATTGCGGCCTTTCTCCTTCCGAAACTCGGTGGCGCGCCTGCTGGCCCGTCTGCCCGCACCGTGCCGACCACTGAAGAGCTCTGGCTAGCTCTCAACCAGGGCAAGATTCGGGAGGCAATGGCGGATGCGCCGCAGGTCGCCCGCAGGGCTCGTGCATTCCATTGGCCGTTGGAATTCCCCGATGTGATGCAGCACGGCGGGTTCGATGTGGTATTCGGAAACCCTCCATACCTGAGTGCAATAGAACAGGGGAACTCAGAGGACCCCCGAAGCCGCACCTTCATTCAAGAGCAATTTGCCAGCGCGAAAGGCGCTTTCGACATCTATGTGCCATTCATTGAAAGAGGTGCAAAGCTCGCGCCGAACGGCATCTCTTGCCTTCTAACTCCAAACAAGTTTTTGTCCGCACCCTATGGCGAGGCGCTTAGAAAATTTATTGCGGCAGAAGACATGCTGAGCTCGTTAGATGATTTCTCAAGAGGCTCGCACTTCACTGACGCCAGCGTTTATCCTATAATAACATCGTTGAAAAAGTCTTTTAAAAAAGATCGAAAAATAAAAATTCGCCGTCACGTCGACGGGGAAGTTTCCAACTTCAATATTCATTCAAACCTAATAAATTCTCTTCCGAGCAATAATCTTGGCCCATTGCTATCGGATGATGTCGATCGACTTTTTTCAGTAATTGAAAATTGCGTCCCGTTTTCAAAAATTGCTGAAATAAATGCGTCAACAACCGCAGCTGAAGCTGATGAATACACCGAGGCGCTACTCGAGACGGACGAGGCATCCGGAGAGGTCTGGAAGGTCGTTAACACAGGAACAATTGACCCCTTCAAATCCCTTTGGGGCAGTCGCTCAATGCGGCATGCCAAGAGGGAATTTTTACGTCCTGCATTTTCTAAAAAAAGTTCCATCATATCAGATAGAAGGAAATTGCAGTATTCCACGCCTAAGATAATATTCGCCAAGATTGGCAATGTCACAGAAGCTTTCTTCGATGAAGATGGCGATTACGCTGGATTAAACATAAATTTTTCCTTTGTTAGTGGCGAAGAGGGGAAGTTTTTAACGGCTTATGTGAACTCAGAAATTGGATCTTGGGTCTACCGGCAGTTATTTGGTGCGCTCTCGATGAGTGGCGGTTACCTGCAGTATCAAAGTCCTCAGATCCGTGACTGGCCTGTTCCAGAATTTGACCCTGGCAACGCGCAACATATTGAGGTTGTGCGAGGATATGAGCGATTAATAGCAGGTGAGTGCAGCAAAGAAACGTTGGACCAACTGGTCGAACGGGTACTGCGCGTATGAAAGATAAGCTTTATCTTCCAACGATGGACCGTGGGACCAGCTGCACTCTCACGCCCGCTTACATAATGGGCCCGGACCACACCGCCGAAGTGCTTAATGCTCTGAAGGAAAAAGAAATTTGCCAATACGGTGATTGCACCCCCCGCAAGCCCGGTCTCACAGCTTGGGACCGGATGGAAACGAACGGTGAATTCAGCGCGATGGGGATGTAGGGAATGGAACGCTATTACGATGGCGACCGGCTGCTTGAGGACGTGTCCCGGGCCCTTCAAGAGGCGCTCGGCAAGCACGGGGTCGAGCTTTACAGCCTACTCGGTGTCACCACGGCACTGGAGGCGATTGCATCGCCGCTGAAGTTCCATCACCTGCAGGGGATCGCCGGGCACGAGATGGGCAAGCTGGGGCAGCTGGCCTACTACGCATCGGACATTCCCCGCCGGGTTGCCCTGTTGCAAAGCCCGCACAGCCTGACGGTCAATCCGCTGATGGAAAGTATCGTCGTCGCCCTGAAACGAACGAAAGTACCGCTGGATGCTGACGCCCTGCGCTTGGCAGCCTATCGCGTTATGCTGGGCAAGCCTCGGGCTACGATCCAATCCGCTGAAAAGGGAAACAGCTCTCTTTCTCCCGCCTTTTCATCGGCCCTCGAATACTTGGCCGAAGGCAATGTCATCTGCCAGACTGAGGCTGGTGCCTGGCAGCTGAACGATCTGTGAAAGATGGCATGATTCAATCCCCCCAATCCTTCGTCGTCCGCGAAGAGTGCGAAAAGGCCACTTGGCAGAACGGCTTCCGACGCAAGCTGGGGGAGGCGGACGGGTGGGCCGCGTTCGGTTCAACCACTGCACCCGGAACGATCTACCTTGCCGCGGCTGGCTCGCAAGGACCATGGTTCATGGCGCTTGATCACGCCGGCGTCATCGAGGAGCTGGATTTGCAGGCTACTCAGCTGCCCGGCCCCGGCATCGCTCGCTATACCTTCGACACGCTCGGCCAGCTTTATGGCGTGCTGCCGCGCGTCTATCAGCTGGCGGCCAGCCTGCCCGACGCACCGCTTCAGGAGTTCGAGGCCAAGATCAAGGATCTGCCAACGACCACCGAGGCTGAGCGGCTCGTCGTCCAGCGTATCGGTCAAAACATCTTCCGCGATCGCTTGATCGACTATTGGCAGTCTCGCTGCCCGCTGACCGGTATCACGGACAAGGCACTGCTGCGGGCATCGCACATCGTTCCGTGGAAAGATTGCACAAGCAACGCCGAACGCCTCGACGTGCACAACGGCTTGCTGCTGTCGGCTCTGTGGGACGCCGCCTTCGATCGCGGCCTCGTCACCTTCGATGATGAGGGAAGTCCGCAATTCTCGCCTGCACTGAGCGAAACGGCGCGCTCAGCCTTGCACTGGCAAGCTCCTTTGCAGCTAACCGAAAAGCATAGAAAAAAGCTCGCCTGGCACCGCCAAAATCTGTTCATCAGTACTGCGAAGTGAAATCAGCGTGGCTTCCCGTTGCTCATTCATGAGCATCATTCGCTCGAGGTAAAAAGGCACGTACGACTGTCGTGCTGTCGCAAGCCGTCGCCGGGCACATTTTTGAGAGGCTATAGCATTACCGCTGCGATCGGTGCTCCGGCGTCATAGAGGCGAGGTAGGCCTCGACCTTTTCCAGCGTCCGCCGCCGTGGCCGCCGTCCCAACCGCAGGTCCAGCACAAAGCGCGGATCACCTACCGCCCTTCGCCCGAAACGGGTGGCGGACATGTGGGTCTCCTTGAGATGACGCTCGATGCGATCCAGCAGCTTCATGGCTTACCTCGAATCAGATTCAGCTTGTGTTCCTGTTATGTTCTTATTAGGAAGGCTCCATCGAGTCTAGGATGAATTCCTACACGCCAACCTGGACCGCCCCTTGAAAGGCGCCGCCGATGGAGAATGTCAGAGAAGAGCTGGATCGCCTGATCCGGCAGAGAAACGTGGGCTATTCCGCGATTTCGCGGCTGCTCAATCGCAACCCCGCGTACATCCAGCAGTTCATCAAACGCGGCTCACCGCGCAAGCTGGACGACGAAGACCGGCGCATTCTTGCCCGCTTCTTCGGGGTCGACGAGCAGGTGCTTGGCGGCCCCGCGCTCCCCGTACGCGATGGGCTGGTCGAGGTGCCGATCCTCAATGTCGATGCTTCGGCCGGCTTTGGCGCGATCGCGGAAAGCGAGACGGCGCATACGCGGTTCGGCTTTGACGAGCGATGGCTGGGCAAGCTGACCCGGGCCAAGAGCGCGAGCCTGTCGATCATCCATGTCCATGGGGAGTCGATGGAACCGACACTGCGGGACGGCGACGAAGTCCTCGTCGACGCGTCCGATCAGGGCTCGCGCCTGCGCGATGGCATCTATGTGCTGCGCGCCGACGACGCGCTGGTGGTCAAGCGCGTGACCATCCAGCCGGGTGGGCGGCAGATCACGATCTCGAGCGACAATTCGGCCTATCCGACCTGGACCGACGTCGATCGCTCGACGATCCATGTCGTCGGCCGGGTCATCTGGTTCGGGCGTTCGGTCTGATCGACCGGGCGTCAGACCCCTGCAAATCGTTCACGATGCCGCGCAACGAAGTCGGGCCGCGGGTGCAGGCCCCGGTCACGCGGCAATCGGATTTGCTGCCCTGCCGGCGGGAAGAGTTGCAAGAGCTCTGATGGCACCTTGTTGTGCGACACCAGCAGGCAGAGGTTGTCATCGAAGGTAATAAGGTGACGATCGAACAGCCAATGGGCCGTCGCTGACAGCGCTACGCCGTTCTGTACAATGTCCGGCCCACCGTCGGCAACGGACCAGATATGCGCGGCCTGGGCTTCGGCCTTGCCGCCTCCATTCACGATCCTGAGGCCCGTGACTGCGCAGGTATTCTCGTAAGCGTCGAGGACATGATTGCGGAAGTTTGCGTCCCGGATCTTGCGGTTCACCAGCATCTGCTCGACGCGCCGCTCCGCGAAATGATCGTCGAGCAGCAGATTGGTTTCCGGGTCGATGCGCGGCGCGTCGAGCTCGAGCCGGATCCGGTTGTCGGGATCCAGAGTCTCGGCGAGTCCCGCATTGACGATCGCCACGAAATCTTCGTTCTCGAGCACGCGGACCGACTTGCCGCGCAGGCTCCGTCCGGCATCGCCTGGCCTGGCCATCTCACGCAGGAACTGCTCGGCAAAGCGGCCGTTGCCGTCGCGGTAGGGCACGGGCTGGTCGAACTCGAGATAGTCGCGCACGCGCGCGTAGAAGTGGCTGGGGTCGCTGGGATCGGCATCGATCCGCTCGACGAAGGCGGCAGCGATATAGGCCATGCGGCCGCCAGCGACTCGGGTCTCGCGATAGACGATCCAGTCGCTCACCAGCTCTCGCGCAATCGAGAGGTAATTGCTCGGGAAGTGATACCGCTCGGTGATCGCGTCATCGTAGCGCGAATTGCCGCTGATCTCGAAAACGCCCTTCACAATCCCGCCCATAGCCCAAGTCGACAAGCACCAGATTGCCTGGAGAACACTCCGCCGTCCAGGCTCACCATCGAAAAGATCAAATGCCGATTTCGAAGGGTTTGGTACGCTCCTTGGTCAGTTCGGGCGGCTTCTTCGAATGATCGTCCTTGTTCGAGGCGCCAGCAGCCAGCCCCTTCGCGGCTGCCTCGCGGAGCCGCTCGGTCACTTCCAGGGCCGAGGTCTTTTCGCCGGTGTTGTGGGCCACGGCCTTTCCAAGCTTATCGGCACTGTCGACCACAAGGGTCAGGTGATCGCGCAGGCGTGTCACGGTCACGAGGAAGGTCTGCTGGTTGGCAAGGTTGCGCTCGCGGCTATCCATCACCGCAATCCCGCGATCCGAAGTGAGACCCTGCGCCATATGGGCATTGAGCGCGTAGGCGAGATCGAGCCGCCTCAGCATCGGATCCCCGCGCTCGAGTTCATGGCGCAGACCGGATGACGTCACCAGCGTAACCCGAGCGCCGTCAACAGCCTCGATCCGCGCCTGGTCCGCGTTGAACAGGCCCCGCCGATGATCGTTCTCGGTCCAGCGAATTCGGTCGCCGTCATGGACCGAAAGGCGCTTCACTTCGAACAGCGCGAGGCGATCGTCCTTCTCGCCGGGGCGGATGCGGCTCGGGCGAAGACTTCGCATCCTTCCCTTGGCATCGCGGAGCCGGACCTCGCGGGATTTCTCGTCGATGCTCTCGATCTTGTATTCGCCGCGTGGGAGGCGCTGCTGCTTGTCCGGGCTGCGAACCTCGAGGACCATGCCGGGGCGGTAGGCCGAAAGGTATCGGAGTTCCTCTCGGGTCGCATTGACTCGCGACAGCACGGTCAATTCCAGCGGGGTCTTGCCGAGCTCGCCATTGGCCTTGAGCCCGCGTTGCACCGCTTCATTGACCGCGGTGCGCAAGAGCCGGCCAGAGGCATATATCGCGGTCCCGTCGCGATCCTGTGGCGCCAGCGCGAGCCATTGCTCGGCAGCGACCAATGCGCTGTCGCCCTTTGTCTCGATTGTCGAGCCTTTGAGATGGCCAAGGGCAGTACGGACATCGCCCATTTGGGCAGCGGCCTGGGCGAGCCGCAGCTGCGGGTCCCGGCCGCGCAGGTTGGTCGTCATGTCTGCGCGCGCGATGCCCGCCTTCTGGACGAGATCGAAAGGCTTGCCCGCATCGACCGCGCCGAGCTGGCGCGCGTCGCCAACAAGCACGAGCCGCCGGACGCCAGCAAGGTTGGCCAGCGTTACCAGGCGTTCCTTGTCGTGGTTCGAGACCATCGAGGCTTCGTCGAGGACCAGCACCCGGTCGCCGAGCGCTTCCTTCGCCTCAGCTTGAAGGGCGGTATTTCCAGGATCTTCCAGCAACGGCGTCCAGCTCTTGAGCAGCTGAGCCAAGGTCATCGAGGTGATGCCGGTATCGCGCTCCAGCAGCTGCACCAAGGTGTTCTGAACCGCGAGCCCGATGACCTCCTTGCCTTCCTCGCCGAGGATCTGCGCCACGGGCTTCAAAACACTGCTCTTGCCCGCGCCTGCTACGCCCTGGATGGCGATTGTCCGGTGGGTCGAGGCGAGAATCAGGCGCGCAGCCCCTTCCTGGCCTGCGTTGAGATCGATACCGTGATTGATGGCAGCGACCGCCTTGACCCGTGCGCCTGCTTCATTGCTGTCGAGAAGGGGCGCAACAGCGTCCCTCCCGGCTTCGACCGCGGCGAGAATGCGATGCTCGCTAGCGAGCGCATCGCGCGAGGTCAGCCAGCCCTTGTGCTCTCCTGACCCTGGAACGAGATCGCCCGAACGGACCAGCGCATTGACCCGCGTTTCGACGGCCGCGATCGTTGTGGGCAGCCCGAAGTCCAGCGCTGATTTGTAAAGCGCCTCGCGCGGAAAGGCCGCTTCGCGCTGAGAGAGGTGGCGCACGGCAGAGGCTGTTGCCTGGGCTGCGGCAACGGTTTCACGGTCCTGTTTGAGCACGTGAGCCGGGATAAGCGGATCGGCAGCATTGCCTTTGATCCGCTCGGCAAAGTCCCGAAGCCACGCCTTGCCGCGCTCGATCAGGCTGGCGCCGGCTGCGAGTCCGCGAGGTGCTGAATTTGCCAGGGCCTGCGCCGTTTCAATCATGGCCGGCAGGTCGAGGCCTGCGGCCTGGGCATGGCCTTGCCAGCTCAACAAAAGCGCGCCCCGATCTGCGACGGCCTGCTTGGCGCTGCGGGTGTCGAGGGCAGCAATCTTGCCGGCTTCCAGCCCGGGGCCACGCCGCGCGTCGAGCACTTCCTGCCGCCGCGTGGAGAAGGACATGACCTGCTCGCGGGTAAAGCCGGCAGCCTCGAAATTGCCGTGCTTGCCGACGGGGCCCACCGCATAGCCGAGCTTTTCAACCGAGAGGCGGAAGCGCGCCATCGTCATGCTGTTGAGGAGCGTGTTGAGCGACCAGAGCCGGTCATTCTTCAATGTCCGCCATTTGCCATCGGCGCCTTTCGTGACGTTGGCGACCACGGCATGGAAATGGAGATTGGGCTCCTGGTTGCGATTGGTATCGTGCTGGAACAGCGCCACGGTGAGGTTGCCCGTTGGAACCGTGCGCACTTTCCCGTTTTCGACGAGGCGCGTTTCGGCCGCGTTCCTCTCGGCCCATTGAAGCGTCTCGATCACCGCTTCGCGATAGGCTTCGATGATCCGCTTATCGCCGCCAACAAGGGCGAGGACCGACCAACTCTTGGGCAGCGAGAAAGTGAGATCCGTTCCGGCACGATGCTGGTTTTCATGGCCGACCCTGGTTCCGTCTGGGAGTTCGCCTTTGAGGAGCTTGTCGAAGACCGCAGCATCAACTTCTCCGGAAAGGCCAAGGGCTGCGGCGCCTGATCCCACCCACTGCCCCGATCGGTCGGCGTCCGCACTCGCATAATAGTTGTCGGCAGCAAAATAGCTGGCCGCGCCGGAGGCTGACCGGACATTGGCGACCGAGAGCATGGATCCTGTTCCTTCAAGCAAGGTGCCCCCTTGCTTTGCGGCCCTCAAAGATCGGGTTCGTAGAAGTCCTGCTCGCCGCTCTCGACGCCGCCTTCGAGCAAGTCCTGTTCGGCCCTTTCACGGGGATGTTCGCGCTCCTGCGGCCGCTCGACCGGCGGTGACCTCTGGTCACTCGAACCGGGTTTGTCTCCTCGAGCGGGCAGCTGCTCATCAGGTGATGGCTGCGCTCCATCGGCCGCTTCACTCCTGCCAGAAAGAAGCTGTCCTGGAGGCAAGGTCGCGACTGTCCTAGCCGTCCCGATTGCTTCGGCATCTGCAGCGGCCTTGCCTTCGTCGGGCGCTCCCTGCACCTCACCGACAGGCATGGCTCGGGGCTGTTCCTCGCCCTTCTGGCTTGCCTGATCCGCCGCGGGGTTCACGCCCTGCAGGTCGAGCTTCAGCTGCCGGGGGACGACCGGCTTGCCTGCGCCATCGTCATTCGCGGCGGGCGCACCGTCGGCGGATTCGGAAGGCAATGGGGGCGAAGAGGTGCCCGCCACAGTTCCTTCATCCGGCGCAGCCCGCTGGGGGCCAGGTTCGGAAGCACGCGCAATGAACCCCTCTGCCAGCCGGGGCAAACGGCGCGGCACGAGCGTGACCGGAGCGGCCGGGAATCCGTCCGGGAATTTGAGATAGCCGGAGAGCCTCGGCAGGTTCATGAACTGGTCGGGGAGGAGCAGTGGTTCGATCTGACGCCGGGGAGTCAGACTGACGGCGTCGCGGGCATTGTTATAGCCGTAGCTGTAGCCTTCCTCCATGTCGCGCACCTGGCGATGCCCGATGAAGTCGGAGCACCAAGTCGCCGTCTCCCGGTCCGCGGTTGCGAGAATGAGTTTGCTTCGAGCCAGCGAGGACAGGGTCATCGCCATGTTCTCGCCGTAGACCTCCTTGAGCTTGGCAAAGGCATGGACGCCGGTGACGATCGCGCCGCCGAAATTGCGGGCGGTCTGGAGCCCTTTTTCCAGCGCAGGAAGGCGGTGGAGCGCCCCCAATTCATCGACCAGGAACCAGAGCCTGAGGTCAGGCGTGCGCTCCAGCGTCATCAGCGTGTTCATGGCCGTGTCGAGCCACAAGGTGAGCAGCTGCGAACAGATCGACATGTCGACATAGCGCGCCGAGAGGAACAGGATCGAGCCCGGAGCGGAAATGCCGCGGGCCCAGTCCCTTACCGAGAAGCGCGGGCTATTGTTGGGCAGCAGCTTCAGCGCCTTGGCATTGGCGTTGAACACGGCCCGGATCGACTCCGCCATGCGCGCTGCTTCGGGAGCGGTCAGCGGGTCGGCCATGGTGCCGCGCATGAGCTTGTGGACCTGCGCGAGATCGGCCGTCATCAACCGGGTGGCGAGCGCTTGGTTGGTGGCCTGCCCGGTCCGCTGGAGATGAAGGCACATCTCCACGAAGAGCATGCGAGCGGCGAGTACCCAGAACTGCTCCGAGCCGCCGCCGTCGTGCGGAACGAGCGCTTCGGCGGCAGCGTGGAATTCGCCCTCGCTGGTGCAGTCATGGAACACGCTCCAGGTCGGACAGCGGGCATCGAGCGGGTTCAGGATGATGTCGCGCTCGGGGTCGTAAAAGGCTTCGATGAAAGCCCCGGTGAGATCGAAAACGACCGCACGTTGCCCACGCACCCGGGCCTCGCCGAGGAGCTGGCTAAGGGCCACGGTCTTGCCGGTGCCGGTTGTGCCGATCAGCATCGTATGGCTCTGCTCAAGGCGCCACGGCCAGGACACGCCAGCGAGATGAGCCGGGCTGTAAAAGCCTGCCTCTTCGGTCGCTGCAGCGCCTGCCAGCCGCCATTTCCATCCGAGCGCGGCTTGCAGTTCGCGGGCACGTTCCGTGCGGTTGTGCCGGTCGATTTCTGCCTCGAGCTCGTCAAGGGTGACGAGCATCGCGCCGCGCTCGTGCTTGCGCTCCTTGGACTTGCCGCCGAACCGTTCGGCGAACCACCAAAAGGCGATGAAGGCCGGGACGAGGACGAGCGCCGAAAGGCCCATGCCGCGCCGGATGGCGGCACCGAGCGCAGTTACGGCCTCGCGCATCGGAGGAAAGTCGCGAACGACGTTGAATGGCAAGCGGACGGTTCCGCCGCCGGCCAGCTTGAGCTCCACCAGTTTGCCGGGATCGAACTCCATGAAGGCGTAGCCCGAAGCATAGAAATGCATCCACGCCAGGTAGATCTGGTGATCGGTAAGCGCCGAGGTCACCTCCCAGTAGGAGAGCCAGGCGGTGACGATGAAGGTCACCAACAGCGGGCCTTTGAGGCCGGCCGCGAACATGAAGCCGAAGTGGCCGAGGAGCTGGCTGCCGCGCGTGAAGTTGAGGAGATTACGCTTCATCGCTGCCTCCCTCGGGTGCGGAGGCGCTGAGCCCGAGCCGGGCGAGCCGGCGATTGTAGGCCTCGTGCGTACGCTGCCTCAACGAGCCATCGGCATGGCTGGCCAGGAGCGCTTCGAGGGCTACCGTGATGAACAGATTTTGCCGTACCGGGTCGAGGGCCGCAGGCCGCTTTCGCGCTTCGTTTTCACGTTGCCAGGCATCGACCAACTGATCGCGAATGACGATGCTGACGGAGACCTGCTGGTCCCGGGCCTTGCCCTTGATCCAATCAGCAAGTGGGCGGGGTACGTAGGTCTGAAGACTGAGATGCCGATCCATGTTCTGGGGTCCAATTGCCCCTTGCGAACCCGGTTCGATCTTGCGGAAGACAGCAATGAGAATAAATCAGGAACATTGACGCGTCAATCTCGATAAACCGATGGTACGTCAAAGAGTTAAGCGGTCCCAATTTGCCCATAAATCGCGAATCCAAGGCATGCTTCACCTTCAAATTGGTTTGACACCAGCCCAATAATTCAGCGTATCACCCTGATATACCTACATTAAATCCGGCAGGGTCACTGCGTACGGTGTGCTCAGTCTACCAGGCCGCGAGAGGGTGATCCGGTCCCGTCGCCGATCATATTGGAGGGAATGAAGGGGCTCGATAGCGGGGAACCAAAGCGCGCGCGGGCACCGATGCCCGCGCTCCGCTCGCCAACCTTGGCGGTGGTAGGAACTCTCCATCTGCGAGCAAAATAAAAGGGCAGGAACCGTTACCGGTTCCCGCCCTGGTCGGGGTCAGAACTCATCCAGCATCGACCCGTGGATCGTATGGACGACACGCGCCGCCAGGTGTGCCGGCAGAGCGCAATAGTCGCCCTCATCGAGCGCGATATATCCGAGCTCTTCGTCTGCCACGATGTGCTGATCGAAGTAGCTGTGCAGCGCCCGGCGTTCGGCGAGTTCCAGGGCCTCGAAGTAGCTGCGGGATGAAGCGGTGCAAGGTGCGAAATAAGCCATGATGATCCTCCTGAGGTTGTCGTGAACGACAGGAGGAAGTGCGATGTCCGTGCGCATGCCGGGTCAGGGACCGCGCTCCTGCGCGGCCGCGTTAGCGGCGGTGGGGGAAACGATTTTGTCGGGGGAGGGATTCATCCCTTCTCCGGCAAAATGGTGGGGCCCTGCCGTCCTTGAGGCGGCATGTGGACGGACATCATGCTGGGCATTCCGTGAGCCAGCCCCTCTACCCTAACGGCCTGCAGCGGACGGCTGTGGGCGGGCGCCCCTTTTCTTGTTTTCCTACACCCTGCGCGCGGTGGCAGAAGGGTTCTCGAGGGACCACAAACCAAGGGGGCGGAAAGGACTGACATGCCCCGCAAGAACAATCCGGTCGATGCCTTGAAGAAGCTCAGGGAACAGCGCGACGAACTGGCAGCCAGGGAAGCGAAGCTCCGCGACGAGGCCGCGCTCGTTCTCGGCCGAATCCTGATCGAGTGCGGTGCCGAGACGATCGAACCGGCCCAGCTGCGCCAGGTTGTCCGCGCCGCGATAGTGCTCGGGATCGAGGAAACCCTGAAACGCCTTGCCCCTGCGTAGCACTACCCCAGCGGCGGCAAGGGGTTCGATGCCCCGCGCCGCCGCATTGGACCAGAGCAAAAGAAAAGGCCCCGATGGCGTGTGCCACCGGGGCCTTGTCGTGAGGGAGAGAACGCTCAGTCCTCGTCGATGTCGGGAGCGCCCTCGTTGCTGCCCGAACGGCCCTTGGTCAGGAAGTCGACCTTGTCGGCGATGACCTCGCAGCCGTAGCGCTTGGCGCCGCTCTGATCTTCCCACTGGGTGTAGTGGATGCGCCCTTCGACCGTCACGAATTGGCCCTTGGTGCAGTACTTGGCGACGTTCTGGCCGAGGCCGTTGAAGCAGGTAATCCGATGGAATTCGCTGTCCTTGGCGGTGTAGCCGTTTTCGTCCTTGTAGGTCTTGCCATCCTTGCGGGCGGGACGGTCGGTCACGACCGAGATCGAGGTGATGCTGGTTCCACCCTGGGTGGTGCGGGTTTCGGGGTCGCGAGCGATGCGGCCGACGAGGATAACGAGATTGGTCATGGCTTTTCTCCTGATCGAGCATTCCGGGTCCATCCCGGCTGCAAAACCCGAGCAGAAGCGCCCCGCGGCGAAGCGCACCGAAGGGGAACCCGGAACTGGTTCGGGTGGTGCGGGCAGCCGGGCAAAGCCCGGCTACTCGGCCGGACCTGATCCGGGTTGCGCGTCTCGACGGGGGGTGATTCAGGGACAGGTTTGCAACGAAGCCGGGTGGAGCTGGATGCCTTGAACAGGTTTGCCCTGCCTCGTTTCCCTCCGGTCTTGGCCAGATCATCCCCGCCAACCTTCCACCGGAGAACCACTTCTTAGATCATCGTACTGACCGTTCCTGCAACAGGTGGCACATTCCTGGACGCACCTGCTTCGCCAGGGACAGGCATGTCGATCGTCACCCCATCAGCGCCGTCCAGAGGGTTGCCTCGAAGCATCCAGGCCTGCGGCGTGATCAGGCGCGCCCAATCAGCAAATGAGGGGATCGAGCCCAGGTCTTCGCGTACGTGCTGTTCGCCGACCAGACGCACCGGAACGACCCGGCCATCGGCATTCACGAGGGTCTCGCCGAAGAGTGTTTCGAGCATGAATATCCCCTCGGCATGGTGCCGCAGGGCGCGGTGCCGGGGGTCGGCGAGGATTGCCTTCGACTGGTCGAACCACTGGTGCAGCGGGAGATAGTCATCGACCGTGCCGCCCCATTTCCGGACCGACGAGAGAGCGTGGTAGTAGCAGTGGGCCATGCCTGATCTCCTAGAGCTCGGTCGAATGATCATCGGTCGCGATGAAGCGCAGGCTGCAGTCGAGCACGAAGGTCGCTTCAGGCACATCGATCACGAGTTCGCCGCAGGCACCATCGTTGATCTCCCAGCCCGGATGGTGGCGTTCGAGTGCCAGATAGGTCAGCTGTTCGAGAGCTTGTCCGAGTGATTGCAGCTCTTCGGAACCGGCACGATCAACGCTGTCTGCTTCGCCTTCCATGAGGGAGACTTCCGGGCACGGGATCGCCGCGCCGGCTGCATCGAGGCATGCACATTCTTCAACGGCACCGCTGTCGCCGCAGCCGTCAAAGCGGATCTCGACGCGTGCGATGCCAGCCTCCAGCAAGCGAGGAAGAATGGCTGTCTTGAGCTGCTGGATTTCTTCGGCCACTTGCACCTGCCGTTCCGCTTGCCGGACGGCAAAGTCGGCCATCACGGCCTCGATATCGATCATGGAATGCCTCCTATAGAATGAAGCCAACGACCATTCGCTGGCTCCAATCGACAGGTGCACACCTTTCCTCTGATGGATGACGCCAGCGCCGATTGGGCGCTGGCGCGAGAACTGGTATGACCTCAGTCTGTCCTTGCCGAAGTGCTCTTCGGATTGGTGCCAAGGGGCCCGCGGCGATCGACGACGGTGATCCGCCGAGTCTTGGCCTCGATCACCAAACGTTCGAGTACGCCATTGCCCGGAAAGGCGATGACGTAGCGCGGATCGAGGGAGAGCATCCGCTCGTTACGCTTGAAGCCGGCACGGGCGCCCAGCCGCATGTCGAGTGAGAACGTGACCTGCGGGATGCCGCGACGTTCAGCCCAGCTCGATGCCAGGCGGTCGACGCCCTTGGTGTCGCCGCCATGGATGAGCACCATGTCAGGGACGCGGTCGCGGACCTTGTCGAGGGTCGCCCAGACATTGTTGCCGAAGGTCAGCGCATCATTTTCGGTCGCATGACGGGTGCGCCCACCAGCAAAGACGACCGGGGTCCCTTCGGGCACCGCTGCACGGCGTTTGGCCTCGGCACGGGCGCGCAGAAAGTCGCGCCCTTCGACGAGTGCGGAAGTCAGCATTGCGCCGTGATTGAAGCGCGAACTGGAGACCGGCTTCCATGAGGAACCGAACTCGTTGAGGTACAGAGCGGCTGCGACTTCGCGCATCTCTTCGAGCGCCAGCATGGCGCTTTCGGCGCACTGCGCCCGCTCCACCTGGGTTTCGAGTTCATGGGTGTGAACCTCGGAACCGTCAGCCGTGGCGATGAGCGCGCGGACCTCGTCGGTCGCCCGGTCGAGGGCCGTCGATTTGCGCTCAGCGGAGCGGTGGAAGATATTGACGAAGGCCCAGCCGAGATCCTCGGCGTCGGTTTCAAGAGCGGTCCCGGACACCATGGCGAAAAGATCGGACCAGACCGCTTCGAGGGTTTGGACGACGGCGTCCCGGGCAGGGAAATCGCTTGTCGATATGGGAGCAGGTCCGATCGAGAAGCCGGCAAGATCGAGCCCGGCGAGTTGATCGGCGAAGGACGTGTGCATGTGGATGTCCTCCTGACTGGCGTGAGGCCGACGCACCCGTTGATGGCTGCGCCAGCGAGAGCCCGTCAGGGCCAGCTTCAGGCAGGATTGCGCACCCGTCAGGGGAAACCCGGCTTGGCGGGCTGGCGCGGGCAGGCCTTGAGCCTTAAGGGCGAAGGCCAACACGGGCCCGCCCAAGCCGGGTTGCGCAAGGCTGGCGGCTGGCCCAGGGCCTCTCTCGCATGGCGACAGACCATGACCGGTCGGCAAAGTTCAGTCAGGGATGACAACCTAGGGCTACGCCTCACCAACTCGCAGACCTCAAGCTGCGCGCTTGGTGTAGACCCCCTCACCGTTCGACATGTGCCCGAGGCAGTCATAGTCGCCAAACAAGGCATCGAAACGGGATGCGATCTGGGACAGCCAGCGCTGTGCCCGCGGTGAGCGGGCCGTGCGCCAATCGGCGTCCCAATAGGCCCCATCATCGCGTTCGACGATCCAGACGGCCACCAGCCCGCCATAGACCGACACGCCGAAATCCGCATAGGCATTGCGCATGAGGATACGGTCTTCCCTGCCGCGCCATTCGTCATGCGGGATCAGTGAAGGGAAGGCTTTGGCGGCCCGCTCGCGCAAGTCCTCGCGCAGCCAATCGTACTCGAATTCCCAGTCGTCCTCGGCTTCGACCTCGAGCACCGTGAAGGCGACGATAGCCCCGCTGGGATAGCTGACAGATCTGCCCATGACACCCTCCCTCAGGCCGCGAGTGCAGCGTCGTCTGATGCGTCATCGAACTGCTCAGGCGTGACCCTCCCGCCGAGCCTCAGCAGCAGGCTCGACGCTTCCTCGGCCTTGGCCGCAGCGGTCAGTATGGCGCGGTCGTCATCCTTCAGCAGCCTGAGCCAATGCTCGATATAGCTGGCGTGGTTGTCGAGATGTGTGACGGGCAGGCCCAGCTCAGCGCCGAGCATGGCGCTCGATAGCTCGGCTACCAGTTCTTCGGCGGCATAAGCCGCCGTGCCAAAGCGGTTCTTGAGATCACGCCCCAGACGGCTGGCATGGCCGGTCCAGTGCGACAGCTCGTGTGCGAGCGTGGCGTAGTAGTGATCGAAGCCGCCAAACAGGCTGACCGGCGGCATCGTGACGCGATCCGCAGTCGGTTCGTAATAGGCTTCGCAGCCTTGGTGTCGCAGGTTGACGGGGATGGCAGCGAAGAAGACGTCGAGCTCGGCTTCGCGCCCTTCAGGCTCGACCAGTTCCAACGTCGCGGCAGGATGGAAGCGCTCAGGCAGACCCTCGACCTGATCGGCATTGAAGACTGGATAGGCCTTCAGCACCCGGCGGGCTTCGTCGGTCTTTTCGCCAGTCTCGGGAGCTTCGACCTCCTTTGTGTAGCTCTTGTAGAAGATCGCGATGGTCGACTTCTCGCCTTTGCGTACCTGGGCGCCGAGCGACTTGGCCTGATTGTAGGTCATCCAGAATGGCGAGGCGTAGCCACACATGTCGGCGACCATCCAGAGCCAGAAGCAATTCATGCCGCGGTACGGGATCCCGCAGGACCGCAAGGGCCGAGATACCGGAACGCCGCGCCATGGCTTGATCCACGGCTTCGTGCCCGCTTCCAGACGGGCAATGATTTCCTGGGTGATGCGGGTGGCGGGCGACAAGCCGCTGCCCTGCCCCTTGCGATAGGCCATGATGGTTCTCCTGACTGAGGCATCTGGACAATCGGCGACGGGTTCGCCGGTCAGTGCCACAGGGTCCCGAGCCCCCTCTGCTCTTCTCCCAAAAAGGAAGCGGCCCTCCGGCGTGAGCCGAAGGACCGCTTCTCGAGTTGCGAGTGACCTAGCCTGTCAGGAGGAGGTCAGGCGGCCAGCTCGCGGGGAGACTGATGTTCGTCATCACCGCCCAGCTCCGCTCCAGCGGAGTCGATCTCAGCTTCGTCAGCCACCGGTGCGGCGGAGACGAAGCGCATGACCTCAGGCACCCAGGCCAGGGCCTTTTCGCGGACCTCGACCTCGGTGATGTAGGTGCCGGCGAAGACGCGCTCGGCGCTCATCGCGAGGTCACCCTTCTTGACCGAGGCAAAGCGCGAAGAGAGTTCGAGACCGCCGACATCGGTCAGGGCGTCGAGGATCACCTGCTTCGACACCCGGTCAAAGTAGTTGGCCGCCGTCGGGCGCCACCACTGCGCCATGTCGATGCCGATCAGGCTGCCAAGGTGATCCTGAAAAGCCACCTGACGTTCGCCGGCCATGTTGAGGCTTGCTTCGAGCGAGCGGGCCACGACAAAGCCGAGCCACGCGGCCCGGTTGTCATCGGACAGCGCGCGGAACAGGTCGAAACGAGCAGCCGTGTTGTCGCCAGCGCGCCAGCTCTCATCAAGGCCGGATCTGAGTTCGGCGAGTGCGCTACTCGCCGGAGCATCCTTGGCTTCAAATCCGATGATCGGCCCCGATGGAGCAGGCGCACGCAGCGTCGTCGCCGCGCGCGCTCGCCAGTCGTGGGTATCGGCATCGGCGAGCGTGAAGACCATGAGGTCGAGCGCAAGTCCGGGGTCGGAAGCGATGTGCAGCGCCAGAACGTCGCGACGTTGCATGGCCAGTTCGTCGACCAGGCGCTTCGACAACGCCGTCCGGCGTGTGGTCGAACTTCCGTCCGTGGGAACCACTTCGATGGACTCGTCGCTATCGGCTGGATCCGCTTGGCGCTCACCGTAGAACACCGGCTGCAGCACCGGTGTTCCGTCGCGCGAAAGGACCAGGATCATGCCCGCTTCGGCCTTGAGGTCCGGCGCGAGGACAGGTGGTCGCGCGCGGATTTCCTGGCATTCGCGTTCGATAGCTTCAATGGCCGCTTCGGCCGCTGCCGCAGCCTCCTCGGCGCTATCCTCGTCTTCGAGAATCGCCGCATGCTCGTCATAGGAGGCATCGAGCTCGTCGAGCCTTGCCAGATCCGCTTCGGTGAGCGGGGCGGCTTCGGCGGGGAGACGGACCAGCCCTTCGACCAGATCATGGCTTGCGTAGGGATCGAGCGTGGGCCTGACCCAGGCGAGCCCTTGTTCGGCCGCCAGGATCTGGGCTTGCTCTTCCATCTTCGCCGCGGCGAGGCTCTCGAGCAAGGCGACATCCACCCAAGATTCGCTGTCGTCGTCGTCGAACAGTTCGCGCTCGATTCGGCCGCCGGCTGCAAAATAGGCGTCGCGGCCAACGAGCCGGGCGCGCGGATCGCTGCCCCGGACCGTGCCGGACAGGACCATGCGCCGAATGCTGTCCGGATTGGGCGCGTAGTAGGCCGAGGAGACCTGCTCGAAAACGCGGGCCTGGATTTCCTGGTCGGAAGTCGCGCCAAAGGCCTTGGCAAGGTCGAGAGTGATTTCCCCGGAGGCCAGTGCCTCGAACACGACCGGCGCAAGCGTAGCGAGGCGCAGACGCCCCTCGACGAAGCGGACCGTCAGGCCGAAACGGCGGGCAACATCTTCGACAGTCGCACCGCCTGCGACAAGCGCGGCAAAAGCCTGGGCTTCATCGGCTGGGTTCATAGCGAGGCGGTGGAAATTCTCGGCGAGGCTGGTCTCGACGGCGGCTTCGGCGCTATCTTCGAGGACCAAGCATGTGACTTCGTGATCGCGGGCGAGGATCTTTTCGTCCACCAGCGCGAGCATCGCCCTGCGGCGGCGCTCGCCGGCTTCGACCTCGAACTTGCCCCTCGAACCAGGGCGGACGATGAGGTTCTGCAGCAGTCCATGCGCAGCGATGCTGGCTTTGAGCTCGGCATCAGCTGCCGGATCGCTGTGACGGCGGACGTTGCGTGGAGACTGAACGAGTTTGTTCAGCGAGATCGACTTGATCATGGGACACACTCCTGATTGTGAGCCGGGTGCATCGACCATCGACGCCCAGATGGCTCAATCAGGGCAAAGCCCACTCCCCTCTGGAGCATTCGCAGCAAACTTGCCAGTGGCAACAGGCAATAGAGAATGACCATGGTGTTGGATGATCCGGAAAGACCGCCATCAATTCCGCGAAGTCCCAAGTCGCCTTTCGTTAAAGGTAATGGCGGAAGCTGCTCGACTGGAATCCGGTTGGAGCATCGGAAAAGAGTGCCACTCTCACGGCGTAAGGAAGGTACCAACCGGGGGCGTTTATGAATGAAGTCATCGATGCGCCGAGCGAGACCCGGCCGGCTGAACCAAACCGAGGACGCCTGATGGATAAGCAACAGATGGTCATCGAGCAGCGTATCACCAACGAGAAGCCGAGCGCGGCAGCTGCTTATTTACTGTGTATCTTCCTTGGAGAGTTTGGCATTAGCCGCCTCTAACTTGGAGAAAATACTTTCCTCCACCAGAATATAATTCCTAGAATTGCGAGATAATGCCAGCGGACTTTCCCGAGACAAACGCCGACAAGGCGGCTCTTTACCTCAAAGCCATGCACGAAATTCGTGCACGGCTGCGGTGCATCGACGGCTTGCTGGCTGGCGACATGCCGCCCCTGTTGCTGCATGAGTTCTGCCAGTTGCAGCTGCGGCTGGTCTGCGAATGTCTGGCGATTGCCTGCCTGGCCGCGCAAGGGGATTTCGAGACGCACAAGGTCTTCCGTGAGCGTTATGAGCCGGGAGCAATCTTCAAGGCGCTTGAAGCACTGTATCCCGGCTTCTTTCCAACGCCGTCGATCATGCAGAGCACGGGCAAGGGGAGTTGGCACTTCAATGATGTCGGGCACGGCAACCCGGTCACCCGCGATGAAATCGAGCAAATCTGGAACTTGTCGGGATGCCACCTGCACCGGGGCAGCGCAAAGCGCTATTTGCAGGACGCCCAGGACATTGATCTCCTTGGCGTGACTCGCGCGAAGGAGAAAATCTGGAACCTCGTACAGGACCACATGGTGATCCTGTCCGATCATGTTTCGCGCTTCCATGTTTCGATGGCGCGTGAGGGCGAAGAGATTCGCTGTCACTTCCTGTTTCTCGACATGGAAAGCGGAGCGGCCCGCGTCGAATCTTACAACGCCCGCACATGAGCGAAGTCACCTCCGATGAGCTGCAATCCCGCCTTGCTCTCATGGAGGAACGGCGCAGGCATTATGAATGGAAGAGCGAGAACACGGAAGGCAGGCTTCGACGTCATGAAGTGTGGCGTCACAGCTACCTGAGAAATCCGTATCTGATCGGCGCACCAGACGAGCAGGTCGGCAACCGCTTCCGGGACATCTTCATCAATCAAACTGAGCTGGGTCAGGACGCCAAAATCGGAATGCTGCCATTCGATGTGGACGACAGCTTCATGCAGAAATTCACGCACATGCTGGAGGAATATGGCACGCGCGGCGGAATGGCTCCTGCCGAGGTCATCCAGGACGCGAGAAAGCCGATTCTGCGCTATTTTGAGAACGGTCCGCCGATCGCCGTCCGTATCTTTGACGGCTACAAGCCGCCGGACGCTCCGTTTCTCGTCAAATATGGCCGACGGGAATTTCTCGAACCGATGCTGCATGAAGGTCGGATCAGAATTTGCCCGGCAAGTTATTACAACAACGACGGATTTCTCGATGCAATCCGGGACGATGAAGTGACCCGTTACTTCTACATTCCCACCTTCCGGGAACGCCTCAGGGGAATCCACTTTATGGACTTCCAGGGCCACCGCATCGAGTTCGGCAACGATGATATCGTGCTGCCGGTGCAGATGCCGGACTATTATCTTCTGAGCCTGTGCAACGACATCTACTACCGGATGCCGACTGATTTTGACGCTGACGCTGCGCTGGTGATCCGAGATCCGGCGCGCTTCACGCAGGCGGTAATTTCGAACTTCCTTGCGAGATGGCCGGACTGGAGCCCGCGGGACGGCCCGGTTACCTATTATGATCCGTATCTCGACTACAGCAAGGTGAGGACGCCGGAAATGTCGAAGCACTTCGGCTATTCCTACCAGCGGGAAGTGCGCGTCGCCATGCTGGCGCGCAGACGCCCCACGACGGATTTGCAGCCGGAATTTCTTACGATTGGGCCGATGACAGATTATGCTGAATTATTGAGTGCCTGAAGGAAAGCCAACGGTTCGAGAAGATGGCTGTCACCACTGTAAGAGCGTCATTGGTGGGAATGAAATATTACGGCGTCTCGCTTGAGGAAGCCGCGCAATATCTTGTCCTGCAACCCGCGCTGCAGCGCGAACCGCACAATGTTCATGACAGCAACGCCGTGGCCGTCATGGCAGGCGGCAAAAAGCTGGGACATATCGACCGCGATGCGGCGGCGATCATAGCACCCCTGCTCGATGACGGTGCGAGTTGGCAGTTGAGCATCGACACCCTGCGCTCGCGGTCGGCGGGTTCAATTCCGGTCGCGGTGAAGATCGACCGGCCCCTTGAGAGAACGCAGGCCCCCGCCGTGTGCGAATTGGGCGTGATCGGCATCTACCGGATTTCCATCAAAGACTACGAACGGTGTTACATCGGCCAGTCCGTGAATGTTCAAAACCGGCTCGCCGAGCATTGGGACGAACTCAGGCGCGGTATTCATCAAAACCCGGAACTTCGCCGGGCGTGGCGCTCCGAGGGCGCAGCCTCGTTTCAGGCCGCGCTGCTGGAACGCGCGCCGGGAGGACTGAGCGGGCTCGGACTGGCCCGCTGGCTGGTCGAGCGCGAGCGCGAATGGATTGATAAGTTTGGCGGCCTGCGAAACACGATCAATGCCGAGGAGCCCAGGATCGTCCTCGACGACAGGGCTAAGGTGGAGCTCGATCGGGAGCGGCGCAGTCATGCCGGCGAACTGGCATCGCTGGAAAAGCGGTCGGCAAGCCTTTCGGAGGCAATCTACCGGCAGCGTGACCGCGCCGATGACCTGCGGCGATGGATCAAGGAAGCCTCCGGCTTCTGGGGCCTGTTCGCCTCAGGCGAAACAAAACGGAACGCCGATCTGGCCCAGCGGGAACTTCCCGCGCTGCGGGAGAAGATTTCCGCGCTCGAAGAGGAGCGGCGTAAAGTGAACGACACACTTTACGCGCTCAAGCGGCGGCTGTTCCTGGCGTAGGAGTGCCGGGCAGTCATTTCGCCCAATCCGGCGGATCGAACAGCCGCCACGTCTTGTAGGTGCCCTTCACCGGAATCTTCGCCCCCTTCTCCTTTGGCTTCCAGGTCCGCAGATCTTAGATGTCCGCGTGAACAGCGGGATTGTCGTAGCAGGACGGCCGATTAAGCAGCGAACAACGGCTCTTTCGGCGGACATTGCCATGACGCTGGCGCGTCGGGAAGCGTCAATGGACTCGCTGAGCAGCGAACACTATCCTTGGCCGCAATGTTTCACCTCCATTGCACCAAGAAGCTGCTTGATCGGATCCGACCGGACATTTCTGTGCCCGGGCAAAGCGACACCGCGCTAGGCAATTGGTATGCCACTGCCTTGTATTGGAAGCCGCAAATAGCTTTGCTGGTTTCTGAGCGCACGCTGCTTCCCGTTCTTATGCCGCTGGCCCCTGCGGCCACGCTTGCTCGAAGATTCCCGGCGCAGCTGGCGCTGGTCCTGAAAGAGCACTGCGCCCCAAGCGAATTCATTGCACAGGAAGTCTGGCGGATGGACAAGGTCCAGTACGCCAAGACGGCGAACCGGAGCATCGTGGGTATCCTCAATGAGTTCGTTCGCCAGGCCGAGTTCTGGCTGGCCGCCTATGCCTATAAGAAGGGCGAAGATGATGACCTCCTGGCGATTTCGGCCAAGCTAGCAGAGACGCCATGTAGTCCGCTGTACAAGGGCGCAATTTCGCCAGACAAAGCTCTTCATGACCTCGTTCGAGCGGGTGTGCAGGCATAGCCCTGCAGGCCGTCCACTCAGTTCGGCGGTCTGAGAGCGCTTGGCCCTCTATACCGGGTTTCTGCTGTCAGGCGGGATCGGCCGGCAAGTCGACAATGCGGAAAACAGCCCCCGATCCAGCATCACGGACGAGGTCAACGTGCTCCCCGTTCCAGTGGTAGTCGAGGTGTCGCCCCTGCACGGGATCAGACGCGCAGTCAGGGTAGAATAGCGCGACACATTCGCCACCAGCATGCCGAATGCTCGGGTAGATAATGCCGTCTGATCCCGCGCCCTTGAGGTTCGTAGCGAGAGCTTGAGATGCCGCGTAGCTGTCAGGATCCAGCGCCGATGCCGCTTCCGCCGCTGAGGATCGGAGATCATGCAAATCAGCATCGACTGACATGATGATTTCCCGGAACTGCGAGGTCCAGCCAGGTGCCTCCTTGGTACGCGCCATGAAGCGGGCATGATGGTGGATCGTCTCAAACAGCGCAGTCTCGAACCGGTCCCCGACATAGAGAACACCGAAGCCGCCGTCGGTATAACGGCTCGGCCGATCGGTGCTGACGTGGGTGAATGGCGCCATGAGGTAGGAGGCCCCGTTGCCGCCGACGCGCCGGTCGACCGGAACGAGGTCGAGATTGCCAATAGTCGCCATGATGCGAGGATTGGTCTTCTGCTCTGCCGAGATCAGCAGCGGCCAGTCGGCTGGATCAGCGATGTCCTCGAACAGGTCGATCGGCGGAAAGGCGCTGCGGATGATCCTGACAGCGCCCTTCCACTCAACTCGAGAAACGGGGATATCCGCAATTCCGCTCACCAGCCACCACGCTCGGCGTCGAGGTAGCGACGCACCCGCATGATGTCAGTGAGTTCGCCCCCGAGCATCACGTCGAGCGCGCTGGAGCCCCCGAAGGCCTCATTCGCCGCCCTGATCCAAGCATGACCACGGGTCGCCTCCGAGAAGATGATCCGGAGCGCCTTGTGGATGCCCATGAGGTTGGAGAGGCGCGCACGCCCATCGCGCGAAACGCGCCCGGGTCCTTCCGCCTTCCATCGGCGATAGGAGCGCACCGGCATATCGAGCAGGGTTGCCGCCTGCTCATCGGTCAGTTCCCATTTGCCGAACAAATTGAGGACTGCCCGAAACATGGCAGCTGCCTCGTCCTGGGTAATCGGATCGGGGCGGAAGGCGGTAACGGCAGTGTCAACAGGTTGCAGAGCCAGCATGGCAGTTCTCCAAATGGCATCATATACGGCGAATAATGCCATTTGGCAATAAGCTGTGCCTACGCTGCCAATCTGGCAATCACGCTCGCCGCGCCCTCGATCGGCACGAAGAGCCGGGTCTGGTAGCGGATGATCTCGGTAAAGCAGCCTTGCGCCTTGTACCAGTCGAGCCGAGCAGCGCTCCATCCCGTGAGTTCAAGTCGCTGTGAGCCATTGACCAGGCTGCGTTTGACCGTGAGCTGTTCCCGGCTGGCGAATTCCATGGCTCGGCCCGTCGCCAGGACGGTCTGGACGATGTCATCAGCGGAGAGCGTCTGTTCGCGTTCGAGACCCAGCGCCCGGCACAGTTCCCGGACACAATGGACCGGAACCTCCCGGCCAAGGAGCGAACGACCATCCGCCGCCGAGATGCGGCTGACCCTCACGAAATCCGAAGGGAGCTTGTCCCAGACCGGGAGCAGGAGACCCGTCGCAAGATAGAGGCGCTCACGCTTGTGGCTGGTCCGCGCTTTCTCGACCTCGGTTGACCAGGCATCGCGGAAAGCGTCGATGGAAACATCCTCCCAGCTACTCTCAGCCAGCTGATCTGCGGTGACGTAGCTGCGCTTGAGCGGGCGCAGCAATTCGAAGCGGGCCACGCGCGTGCCGTCATCGGCAAGAATGCTGCGGGCGGGCACCAGCAAGGCAATGCGACCTGAACGGGAGTTCCGAACAGGCCGCTGGCGCTGGCCGCTCAACCCGTGAAGTTCCTCGAGCCGCCGCAGCGTAAGGGGTTTGAGGGCTCTGGCGATCTCCAGTTCCAGTAGATGGGTGGTAGCGCCCGAGGCAGGGTCGGTGCGCAGCAACGTGTCGGACAAGACCGTGAAGCCCTCGACTGCGATGGTCTCGAGGCCGAGGTCGAGTGTCCCGGCCTGCCGGGCGGCATCGATACGCGCCTCGACCAGCCCCATGAACTCGTCAAAGATCGCGTTCTGCAAGGCAATCGGAAGCGCAAGGATGCGATTGAGCCAGCGCTGGATCGACGGCAGGTCATCGACCATTGACCCGTCCGGCGCCTCAATCCTGAGGCCTGTCAGCTCCTGAAAGCACCCCAGGCTGACCGCTTCGAGCTTGCCGGAGAACAACAGACCGAACCAGCGATGGAGCGCTTCCTTGGCGTAGATGCTTTCGAGATTGTCGGCCGGATCGAACAGGTTCTGACCACCGGTCTGGCGCTGCCCGCGTGTCAGAGCGCCGAGGCTGTCGAGGCGCCGCGCAATCGTCGAGATAAACCGACGCTCGCCGCGCACATCGGTGGTCACCGGCCTGAACAATGGCGCCGATGCCTGGTTGGTGCGATTGGTCCGGCCAAGCCCCTGAATGGCTGCATCAGCCCGCCAGCCCGGTTCGAGCAGGAAGTGGACGCGGCGCGCTTGGTTTCGAGCGGCAAGATCGGCATGGTAACTGCGTCCTGTTCCTCCGGCGTCGGAAAAGACCAGGATGCGCTTGGCACCATCCATGAACGCTTGGGTCTCGACCACATTGGCTCGCGGCGACCGGGATTGGAGTTTCTGACGACCATCGCGACCGACGATGAGCCGGCGCGTGCGACCGGTTACCTCCGCTACCTGGTCAACGCCGAAGCGTTCGATGATCGCATCAAGTGCGGTGGCGATCGGTGGCAAGGCGCACAGCTGCTCGATCATCCGGTCGCGTGCAGCAAGCGCGGAGCGGCACAGCACCGGAGCGCCTTGCTCGTCGGTCATGGGCTCGGAGCGAGGATTGCCGTTTTCGTCGGTGAACACCGCCATCAGGCGGACAGGAAAGCTCTTGGCGAGATAGTCGATCACATATTCCCGCGGGGACAGGTCGATCTCCAGCGCTTCGCGTTCCTCGTCCGAAAGGTCGGCAAGCCGGCGGTCGAGCATGGCTTCTGTCGTCGAGACCAGCTGGACGACAACAGCGTGCCCGTCGGCAATCACCGTATCGATCGCGGGCAGCAGGCTTGGGAGCTTCATCGACAGAAGCAGCTGCGCGAAGAAGCGCTGCTTGGTTCCCTCGAAGATCGACAGCACTGCGGACTTGGCACCGGAGTTGAGCGTCCCCCCGGTCTCGGTGTCGACTATACGCGTGGCCTCCAGCGCTTCGCGCAGGTTGGCGTGGATGATCGCCCAGCCTTGCGCATAGGCATCATAGACCGCGATCTGATCCTCGGTCAGGCAATGCTCGAGGATTTCATATTCGACACCGGCGAACGAAAGGGCCCGGGCCGTATACAGGCCGAGAGATTTGAGATCCCGCGCAACCAGTTCCATTGCTGCAATTCCGCCGTCGCGAATGTCGGCAACGAAGGCCTCGCGATTGGCGAAGGCGGTCTCCGGCCCCCAGAGCCCGAGGCGCGTCGCATAGGCCAGGTTGTTGACGTCGGATGCTCCGGTGGCCGAAGCATAGAGCACCCTTGCCCGGGGCAGGAGGTTTTGCAGGCGCACCCCGGCGATACCCTGCTCCGATCCCTTGACCTTACCCCGCGATCCTTCGCCGCCAGCGGCATTGGCCATGGCGTGCGCCTCATCAAACACGATCACGCCGTCGAAATCTTCACCGGCCCAGTCGAGGATCTGGTCGAGGCGGGTTGAGTCGCTTCGGCCCGAACGCAGGGTAGGATAGGTGACGAAGAGAATGCCGTCGCGCATGGCGATGGGGGTGCCCAGTTTCCAGGAAGCCATAGGCTGGATATCGATCGGCAGACCGCCAAGCGCAGCCCAGTCGCGGCGAGCGTCTTCCAGCAGCGTCTCGTTCTTCGAAATCCAGATATGGCGGCGTTCCCCACGCACCCAGCGATCGAGAATGACGCTCGCGACCTGGCGGCCTTTGCCAGCGCCTGTGCCATCGCCAAGGAAATAGCCCTGACGGTAAACCTGCCCCTCAGCCGAGGATTTAAGCGTGCAGCCTTTGTCTTCGGGCTCATACCGGCCAGGCAGATCGCGAGCATGAGCGTTAGTGGTATAAATCAGGGTTTCGGCCTGGGCAGCAGAGAGCAGGCCCTTGCCAACCAGTCCTTCAGGAAGCTGCGGCAGGGTCCCTGGTACCGGCGCCGCAATTGAGCCCATGGCAACGGATTCAACCAGGGGCGTTGGGTGCTCGGCCGCGCCGTCGATCACGATCCTGCTCGGGCGATAGGGAAGATAATGGCCGACCTGCGGCGCGATCGGCGCAGGTGCGTCGAGCGTTCGGTAGGCCAGCGGGCCAATGGCCATCGGCGTTACAGGGGTGAGGTTTGCTGGTGCGGTCAGCGGGCGACGACACGAGACGACCAGACGGAACGGCGTGCGCAGAGGAAGGCAAGATTGCGTGGGAGCGGCCATAATGCCCTCACGACCCGGCAAGGCATCGACGAGATCGGCAAGCTGCACAAAATCGTTCGTGCGGGCAGCGACAGGTTCAACCGAGCTCTGGATCTTGTCGAGGACGAGCAACCGTGAGGTGATGCCCGTGCCTTGCTTGATGAACGCCCGCTCGATCGCGGCATTGAGCCGCAACGATACCGGCCCCTTCAGACCAGCCAGAAATTTGGGGCAATCGAACCATTCGGGCATGATCGCAACGAGACGGCCGCCGTTTGCCAGCCTGCTCCATGCCGAGCGCAAGTGCCGCGCCCCCGTGCGGACGTCGTGGCCTCGCTCGATCCCGTGCGAATAGGGCGGGTTCATCAGCACCACGCTTGGCACAATGGCCGGATCGAGCAATTCGTCGATCAACTCAGCATCATGGCCGGTCAGCCGCGCGTCTGGAAACAAGGCACTGAGGCAGTCCCGGCGTAGCGGAGAGATCTCGTTGAGCGCGAGGCGCGTACTAGCCTTTGCCGCCCAGACAGCGAGCATCCCGGTTCCGGCAGAGGGTTCCAACACGAGCTCGTGTGGGATTAGCGCGCAAGCCCTGGCGGCAAGCCACGAAAGGCGCGGCGGCGTCGCGAACTGCTGCCATTCGATTTGTTCTTCACTGCGGTTGGTCTGGGCAGGAGCCATGTTTTCCAGCGCCGCAAACATTCCGTCCGCGCTGGCCGCCGGGGCGGTCAAGCTGATCTGTGCGTCGGCCAACAGGCACGCGGTCTGAGCCAATTCCAGCGCGACATGCGCATCGCGCACCGACCAGCGCCCCTCGGCGTCAGTGCCGCCGAAATGATCGGTCAAAAGCGACTGTAACCGCCGACGTGTGATTGGCTCGCCGGATGCCAGGTTTACGGCGATGGCGCGAGCGGCCAGCAAGACCAGCGGTTCAGATGGTGGGGGAAGCAAAAGAACCGGAGCAGAACTGAGCATTTGGAACCTCCTGACGAAGCCCAGTCCGTTTGTCGGGCTTCATCAGGCCAAAGGCCTTCTCTCCTCTTTCCCGCTCAAAGCTTGGATTGCAGCCAAGCCTGCAATGCGTCGTTCCAGTCTGCGCCGTGTGCGCGCGGGCGACGCGTGATGATCTTCCGGCTTTCACTGGTGTAGGCGCTACGCGCGCGTTCCTCAGCGAGATCGCCACCTGCATCATTGTCGACAAACAAGTGCAACTCGCGCACGCTCTGGGGGATAGACACAAGTCCGAAACGCTCATTGCCCAATGAAGCCCAGCAAGGGATCTGGGTCAGCGCCTTGGCCGCAAGCGCGCTCTCGATACCTTCGGCAAGACCAAGCCGCCCATCGACGGGATCGAAGAGGCGAACGGCACCCGCTGCCAAACTCCCAAGTGCGCGCTTAGGATTGTCGAAAGGTGCCACCGTAGGCGTTTCCTGATTGAGAAACGTGCGGTGAATTCCGACCAGCCCATGGTCCATCGTCACAGCCGCGATCAAAGCAGGCAGATACTGGGTGTTTCCCTTCGGTCCGAGCGGAGTGCGGGGGTGAAATCTGAGGACGCGGGAGACCGCGCGAATGCCGCGGGCCTGAAGATAGGCCTTGGCGGGAGTATCGTCGATTGGCCTTGCTTCACGCCAGATTCGCTCTGCGAACGCAGGGTAGGCGGGCTTGCCGACACTGGCGCCTGCATCGGCTTCGACCTTCCCCGAAAACATGCTTGCCTGCGAAACACCTCGAGCGGCGAGCGCAGTAAGGACCTGATCCTGGCTGCAGCCCGCGAAACAATGAAAGAGGATGGCGTGCCGGCCCAGAGTTACGCCGAGAGAGGGCGTTCGGTCATCATGGGCGGGACATCGCGCCATGCCCTTGGAGCCGGACCAATGCCCTCCCAGCTCCTTGCAAAGCTGCATTGCCACTGAAGCAAGGGATGAGTTGGCAGGGCTGGAGAACGCAGGGGACATTGGTAAGCTCCTCAAGCTCGAAAAACCGCCCCCTTGCGAGCGAACTCTCCTCTCGGACACGCGCGCAAAACGCTTTCCTACACCCTCTTGTTCACCATACGTTCCATTTCGATTCGAGGCAATGCGACGAGATGGAAGATGAGCAGATTTGGAATGATCGGGATGCTCCTGGCGGCCGCTCCAGCGGTGCAGGTCTCAGCCCAGGTCGAAGAGCCATCCTTTGCGATATTCGAACATCGACCAACACCTGTAGTGTCTGAGCCAGTCGAACCGGCCCTTCCGGCCCCGGGCCAGATGAATGTGGGACCGAGCAAGGCGGCCTTTGAGTCCACCTTTCGCGAGATGATCTATTCGGCAAACGTGCGAGAGGCAGAGCTTCGCTACGCCATTCCTCCGGGCCTATTACAGGCGCTGATCTGGACCGAATCGCGGTTCAATCCGATGGCGATCAGCCCTGCTGGCGCGGCAGGACTGGCGCAGTTGATGCCAGGTACGGCTCGTTACCTTGGCGTTACGAACCGGCATGATCCTGCCGCGAGCATTGATGGCGGGGCTCGCTATCTGCGAGAGATGCTCGACAAGTTCGTGCAAATCCATCTCGCCCTTGCAGCCTACAACGCGGGGCCGGGAGCGGTTATGCGTGCTGGCGGCATTCCCCGAAACAACGAAACTCCGGGCTATGTCCGCAGCGTTCTGGGCCGATGGCAAGCAATTAGCTCGCGCATCTGAAACGTGTTCGTATAGCTTTGCCGAAGAACGGATTGGTTGAGTGGGGAAGGCCAAGTTTGATGGCTAGAAGAGAAGATCGAGGCTCGGAGGATGACAATGTCATTCGCTTCGATTTCCGGGACTAGCTGAAGAAGCAGCGCGGGAAGCAGCGGCGTAAGGAGTGGATCTTGGGATTAGGTGCGTTTTCGATCGTATTCGCTGGCGGAATGCTAGCACTGAACTGGCCGACGTTGGGCTCGCCCTCGTTGACCTCGTCGGAGCTCACACCGAAGCTCTCGCTGGTGGCGGAAACCTCTTCACCGCGTTTTGAGCTCTGCGGAATGACACGCCGCACCTGCGTCGTGGATGG
>Ga0172382_10000212_pt1 | contig 106376 bp, 94 predicted proteins | sample Leawel138RmetaG_FD_122245 | JGI IMG/M metagenome (GOLD analysis project Ga0172382, IMG submission 122245) | Leachate microbial communities from a municipal landfill in Southern Ontario, Canada - Leachate well 138R metaG | ecosystem: Engineered > Solid waste > Landfill > Unclassified | place... | reverse complement strand
TTCGATATGGCCGGTATCGGTCATTCTGTCGCCCGCCAGCTGGCGCACCAGGTCCGCCTCGGCGACCAGCTGGAAGATGTCGCTGATGCTCGCCGACAGGTGCTGCTGATGCTCGGCCAGGCGGGCGCTGTAGGTCAGGATGCGCGCCACCGCAGCCACCGTCATCGGCGCCAGCCCCTCCTCGTCCACCCGGGTCTTGAGCAACTGGGCCATGCCCTCGATGCTGTCGGGGGTGCGTGGTAGATGGTCGTCGAAGTCCACCAGCACGCGAAACAGTTCCTGAAAGTCCGGATCGTAGTCCTGCAGCAGGTAGTAGGCACGGCGTGAACCGATCAATACCACCTTGACCGACAGCGGGATGACCTGCGGTGTCAGGGTCACCGTGGTCAGCCGGCCGATATCCGCCCAGGGCGATTCGATCTTCAGTTGCCGGGCGTGCAAGGCCCGCTTGAGCGCCTCCCAGACGAAGGGTTCGGCCAGCAGCTTGTCCGCCTCCAGCACCAGGTAGCCGTTGTTGGCCCGGTGCAGCGCACCGGGACGAATATGCCGGTAATTGGTGACCAGCGCGCCCTGCTCGGAGCTGTACTCCACCCGGCCGAACAGGTTGTCATAGGACGGATGCGGCTCATGCACCACCGGCGCGCCGGGGGAGCCGGGATGATCGACGATCAGGTTGGGGCTGTAGTGTTCGATCAGGGCGGCCTTCTTCGCCGCCTCCGGACGTGCCTCCGAGCGCTCATCGACCAGCAGCTCGACCACTACCTTGAGCAGGTTCTGGTGTATCGCCTGGACATAGGCACAGATGTCGGGGTTGTCGCAGTAGCGCTCGGTCAATGGCTGCAGCAGCGGCTGCAGGGCATCGGTAATGGTCTGCTCGTTCAGCTCGCGCAGTTCGTTGCTCGACTCGCGCTTCCATTGCGGCAGGCTGGCCAGCGCTTCGTTGAGTATCTCCTCGAGTACCGCGATATCGGCGTGGAAGCGCTCGCGCTCGGCTTCCGGCAACTGGGAGAACTCTGCCTCATCCAGCCCCTTACCGTCACGCATCGGCGTGAACACCAGGTTCTGGCCGTCGCGGTACAGCACTATGCTGCGCTCCAGCGCCTGGCGTTCGACCAGGTCGATGGCGGTGTCATAGCGCTTGTTGAAACTGCGGTCGATGGCGCTCTTCTTCTGCTGGAAGGCCGGATGTTCGAAGGCCGCCGGAAAGGTCGCCAGCAGGTTGTCGATAAGCTGGTGGATATCGTCGATCAGCTGGGTGGCGGTGCCGGCGGCCATGTGCAAAGCCTTGGGCTCGCGCGACTCATCGAAGTTGTTGATATACACGCAGGCCTGCGGCGTGGGCATGCGCTTGGCCTCGGCCCGCAGATAGCGCATGGCATAGGAAAAGCGCCCGGTACCCGGCTCACCCATGACGAACATGTTGTAGCCCGCACGGCGCATGGCCACGCCGAAGTGCATGGCTTCGACGGCACGATCCTGACCGAGGATGCCCTTGAAAGGCTCCAGGTCATCGGTGGAGGCAAAGCCCAGGCTCTCCAGGTCGATGGGTACGGTGAGTTGTTCTGGCGGCAGGCGCAGCGGGCCGGTTTTGCTCATCAAACTTCCTTGGGAAAGGTATGCAATGGGTGATAGTGACAATTCAGTGTAAACCATGGCCCGCGTCGGGGCCGGTCAAACTGGCCCGAAGCGGCGCACCAGCTCGCGCACCAGCGGCTTCATGAAGTAGCTGCTGGTGGGCATCAGGTCCACCCGCAGGCCGCGCTCGCGCAGTTCCTCGGCGACCACCGGGCCGACGGCGGCAATGGTCTGGCTGTCGAGAATCTCGCCCAGCCGCTGCTCGCCCACCGAGCGCCGGCCGATCTGGAACAGCCGGCGTACCTGGGTGGCGCTGGTGAAGGCGATGGCATCCACCCGGCCGCTGGCCAGCTCATCGATCAGGCTTTCCACCCGCGCATCTTCCACGTCGTCGGCGTAGACGTAGGGCGCCACCGGCGCAACCTGCGCGCCAGCGGCCTGCAGGAACTCCATCAGCGGCAGGTTCGGGTCGCTGCCATACAGTTGCACGGCGATGCGCCGGCCGCGCAGGTTCTCATCCTGCAGAGTGCGAATCACCCCCTCGGTGGTCGGCTCCAGCGCGACCAGGTCGGCCTTCAGGCCGATACTGCGCAGCGCCGCTCCGGGCTTGGGCCCGCGGGTCAGCTTGCGTACCTGGGCCAGCCGGGCGATGAAGTCCTCGCGCAGGGTGCCCCCGGCTCGCTCGGCGGCGCCCAGCAGGCGGCGGATACCCTCGCCGGTAAGGGTGATGAAATCATCCCATGGCTCGGCGCTGAACTGCTTGAGCCAATCCACCACCGGGCGCTGGTCCGGCGCATCATGAATGGATACCAGCGGGCAGCGCAGCACCTCGGCCCCGCGCTTGAGCAGCATGTCGGCAAACAGGTCCAGCTCACGACTTTCCGGCAGGGCGATACGACGGCCCGCAAGGGGCAGGGAATCAGGCATGGTTGCATCCGTTTCGAATCAGAGCAGCCATTGTGGGGTCGATCCGCCGGGTCATCAAGTCGGACCCGGCGCTGCACGGCGTCAGTGATGCCGGCGCAGGGTATCGGATGGCAGTTCGCCGAAGGTGCTCTTGTAGCTCTCCGAGAAGCGGCCCAGGTGCATGAAGCCGTAGTCCATGGCGATCTCGGTGATATTGCGTACCCTGGCCGCCGAGTCGCTCAGCTGGTGATGGATCTGTTCCAGCCGGCGCTGGCGAATGAAGGATTTCGGCGTGGTGCCGGCCTGGCGCTCGAACAGCGCATACAGCGAGCGCGGACTCATGTTCGCCAGTTGCGCCAGTTGTTCGACGGAAATGTCCTTCTTCAGGTGCTCGTCGATGTAATCGGTGATGCGGCCGAATGAGGGGCAGCTGTCGCCCGTCGGTTCACGCTGGATATTGCTGGCCAGCGTGCACAGCAGCTTGGAGGCGATGATGCGGCTGTACTGCTCCTGCAATGGCTGATGGCAGTGCTCGGCGGCAGCTTCCTGGCAGATCAGCGCCAACAGGCTGTCCAGGCCATCGAGCTGGCGCAGTTCATGACGATTGCAGCCGAACCGGATGCCCTGCTCCGGCGCCTGCCACTGGTTGTCGGCGCAGACCTGTTCGAGCAGGGTCACCGGCAGCTTGACGATCAGCTTGGCACAGTCCTCGGAATAGGTCAGATCCACCGGATCATCCGGGTTGATCAGCAGCAGTTCACCGGGGGTGAAATAGTGCTCCTTGTCGTGCCCACGCCACAGGCAATGGCCACGCAGCAGCAGTTGCAGGTGATAGATGGTTTCTAGCGCCGGCGATGTGACCTGCACCCGGTCACCGTAGCTCAGGCTGCACAGGTCGAGCTGGCCGAACTTGCGGTGGCGCAGGCTGGCCTGCGCAGCGGCGTTGCGGGGCCGGCGGATGCAATGCGCACCCACATGCTGGTTGACGTAGTCCGATACCACATGGGGATCGGCATGGTCGAAGACGGTACTTCCGACATCCGGCAGACTGATCATCACAGGGCACTCTCATATTCTTATAATGCGACCGGCAGACGGATATCGAGCCGGACATTGGGCACGTCCGCAGCATAGGAGATTCACCCTGTGCTCAACAGCCTGCATGTTCGATAATCGCACACTTTCAGATTGACGGATGAGCCGCCGGCTCCGGCTATACTCACACGGAGATCTGCGCCGTCAGCCAGCCTGACTGAGGAATGATAATGATGCAGCAACCACTCTGGTCACCCAGTGCCGACGACATCGCCAGTAGCCGCATGGAGGCCTTTCGCAAGCAGGTGAATCGGCGTTTCGGACTGGCACTGGAAGGGTATGCCCAGCTGCATGCCTGGAGTACTGATCAGCGGGCCGACTTCTGGCAGGCGGTGGCGGAGTTCTTCGAGGTGCAATTCAGCACGCCCCCGCAATGCACACTCGACGAAGGCCCGAGCATGCCCGATGCGCGCTGGTTCAGCGGTGCCACCCTGAACTACGCGGCCCATCTGCTGCGGCGCAATGACCAGCAGCCAGCGCTGATCAGCATCAGCGAATCCGGAGCACGCCAGCAACTGAGCTTTGCACAACTGACTGCGCATGTCGCCGGCCTGCAGCGCAGCCTGGAAGCAGCAGGCGTGACCGCAGGCGACCGCGTCGCCGCCATCCTGCCCAATGCCTGGCAGAGCATTGTCGCCATGCTGGCTACCACCAGCCTCGGTGGCGTCTGGTCGTCCTGCTCGCCGGACTTCGGCGCCCAGGGCATCGTCGACCGTTTCGGCCAGATCGCCCCCAAGGTGCTGATCGCCTGCAGCGACTATCTGTACGCCGGCAAGTCGATCGAGTTGGGCGGCAGACTCACCGAGGTGCTGCGGCAGTTGCCGAGTGTCGAGCAACTGATCCTGGTTCCAGGACCGGCGGGTACACAGGGCCCGGCACCCGAGTGCAGCCAGGCGGTGCAGCATTGGCAGGATTTCTATCAGCCCGGCGGCACCCCGCAATACCGCGCCCTGCCCTTCGACCACCCGCTGTACATACTGTACTCCAGCGGCACCACCGGAGTACCCAAGTGCATAGTGCATGGCACCGGCGGTGTGCTGTTGCAGCATCTCAAGGAACTCGGCCTGCATACCGACCTCAACGCCGGTGACCGCCTGTTCTACTACACCACCTGCGGCTGGATGATGTGGAACTGGCTGGCCTCCGGACTCGCGGTCGGCGCCACCCTGGTGCTGTATGACGGCTCGCCGTTTCACCCGGACAGCAACCGTCTGCTCGACCTGATCGATGCCGAACGCATCAATGTCTTCGGCGTCAGCGCCCGCTACCTCAGTGCCCTGGAGAAGGCTGGCGCCAACCCGCGGCACAGCCACCAGCTCGACAGCCTGCGCAGCATTCTATCGACCGGTTCACCACTGTCACCGGACAGCTTCGACTACGTCTATCGCCAGATCAAGAGCGACCTGCGCCTGTCCTCCATCTCCGGCGGCACCGATATCGTCTCCTGCTTCGCCCTGGGCAACCCACTGCTCCCAGTGTGGCGGGGCGAGCTGCAATGCGCAGGCCTGGGCATGGCGGTAGAGGTATGGAACGATGCTGGACAACGAGTATTCGGCGAAAAGGGCGAACTGGTCTGCACCCAGCACTTCCCTTCCATGCCCCTGGGCTTCTGGAACGATACGGACGGCAGTCGCTACCGGGCGGCCTATTTCGAGCGTTTTCCCGGTATCTGGGCGCAGGGTGATTATGCCGAGCAGACCGAACATGGCGGGCTGATCATCCATGGCCGCTCGGATGCCGTGCTCAACCCCGGCGGCGTACGCATCGGTACGGCGGAGATCTACCGCCAGGTGGAAAGGATCGAAGAAGTGCTGGAGTCAGTCGCCATCGGCCAGAACTGGCATGACGATGTGCGGGTGGTGCTGTTCGTGCGTCTGCGTGAAGGGATCGAACTCAATGAAGTACTGCAGCAGCGTATCCGCCGTGAGATTCGCACTCATGCCACCCCGCGTCATGTGCCGGCGCGGATTCTCGAGGTGGCGGACATCCCGCGTACCCTCAGCGGCAAGATCGTCGAACTGGCCGTGCGCAATGTGGTGCACGGCCAGCCGGTAAGAAACACCGAAGCCCTGGCCAACCCGGAAGCGCTGGAGCATTTTCGCAACCGGGTCGAACTGGAACAGTGATCTACTGCTCGGCGTCGGCCTGGTCGCCGTTGCCGTTGTTGGGCTGGTAATAACCCACGGCGACCAGATAGTTACCTACTTTCCGCGCGTAGGCGTGCTTGTGCTCGGTATCGCCGGTGATCGGGTGCTTCCACTGATAGTCAAATTCGACCATCTCGCTGGTCGCCAGCTTGTCCAGCGCCTCCTGGCCGAAGGGCTTGCCGAGACGGTCAGCCAGCGAGCTGAAGTCCCGTCCTACCAGGCGCAGGTTGGAGCCATGGGCGACGAAGCGGTTGTTATCCAGCTCCACGACGAAGACGTAGAGATCATCCTTGTAGAAGCGCTGATCCAGTGAGTTGATCGCATTGAAGGTCTCGCGGGGATTGCTGTTCACCGCCTCGGCGGCAGTCTCCAGCAATTGCAGCGCCTGCTCGGAGCTGGCCCGCGGCTGGTAATAACCCACCGCCAATACGGTATCGCCTACCCGCTGGAAGTACACATGCTTGGTGATCTTGCGCCCACCGGTACTCCAGTTGCCCCACGGGTAGTCCGCCTCCCGGATCTCACCGTTCTCCGGCTGGCTCAGCGCCTGCTGGAACTTGGGCTTGAGCTCGTCGTCGATGGTATTCATGATATCGCGCCCGATCAGCATCACCGACGGCCCGCCACTGGCGAGCATGATGCCGTTGGTATTGATCACGAACACGTACAGATCGTCCTTGACGAACGGGCCTTGCCGGCTGAAAACCGCCAGGGCCTTGTCGCCGTTGGCCTTGTAGTAGTCGACGGCTTCGGTGAGCAGTTGGCGGGCTTTTTCGCCTTCCGCCTGCTCCGCTGCAGTCTGCGCCTGCAAGGGCAGTATCAGGCTGGCAGCAAGTGCTATCACAAACAGGTACATCTTTTTTGTCAGCATCTTGGTTTTTCCTTCTTTAGCGCTGGAGTCATTTTGTGCTCTAGCCAAGATACGCCACTGCGCCTGAAGTCGCCATGTAGCGGAGCGTTTTAACCACACCACCAGATAAAAAACATTTTAATTTGTTTTGTTATTGCTTGTTCTCTGGTATAGATATAGCAACCTCCTGACTGCTCCTCAGGGTAAAACAATAATTCAACAAAGGGCCTGAGCCATGACATCGCCTCTGACCAAACCTGACAACCTGATTTCCCGCCTCGGCAACATAATGCAGTTGGCCTGGGTACCCAGGGACTTCGATGCCGCCCTGCGCTATTGGACCGACACCATGGGTGTTGGACCCTTCTTCGAGCTGCAACATATTCAGGTCGAAGCCTGCAAATACCGCGGCCACCCCGTGGATCTGGATTTTTCTGTGGCCATTGCCTATTGGGGAGACATGCAGATCGAACTCATCCGCCAGCACAATGACGCGCCTTCCATTTATCAGTCCTGGATGGCACAGGGCCGCGAAGGGCTGCACCACGTCTGCCTGGTGGTGGAAAGCATGCAGCAGGCACGCGCCACCTGCGCTGCAGCTGGTGCCGAGGTGGTGCAGGAAGTCTGGCTGCCGGGGGGCGGCGAAGCCATCTATGCCGAGGTCGAAGGCCAACTCATTGAAATGATCGATTTCCCTGCCGAGAACCTGGCGTTCTTCGATGACATGAAGGCCGCGGCGGCAAACTGGGATGGTCGCGATCCGGTGCGGCAGCCTGGCTGAACAAGAAGAGACATCAATGAACGCCGATACCCTTTCCTCCAATACTGCAACAACGCTGCCGAGTATCGATCAGGCATTACCTGCCATCGCCGACTTCCTGAATGTCCAGACCAGGGCCGAGCGCACGCAAGTGCGCCAGGCGACCCGTTTGTCCGGTGGCGCGATTCAGGAAAACTGGCTGCTGCAAGTGTACCAGGAAGGCGGCAGCAAGCCAGGCGACAACCGCTGGGTGCTGCGTACCGATGCCCCTTCCGGCGTCGCGGTCAGCATGACCCGCGCTCAGGAGTTCGCCGTGCTGCGCTGCGCCTACGCCGCCGGTGCCAAGGTGCCGGAACCACTGATGCTGTGCTCCGATCTTCAGGTCATGGGCCGGGAGTTCTTCATCATGCAGGCGCTGGAGGGCACCGCCGCCGGCCCGCAACTGACCAGGGATGCGTCACTGGACCAACAACGCCCAGCGCTGTGCCACGAGCTTGGAGTCAGTCTGGCCAATCTGCATCGCATCACCCCACCACATTCACAACTGGGTTTCCTGACCGCCCCCTCTGCTGACCATGCGCTGGAGTGCATCAAGACCTACCGTCGCTACCTGGACACCTTGGACGATGGCTTCCCCGTACTGGAATGGGGCCTGCGCTGGTGCGAACTGCACCGCCCCCAGCCCATAGCCCCCTGCCTGCTGCACCGCGACTACCGTACCGGCAACTATATGGTGGCAGATGGTCAACTAAGCGGCATTCTGGACTGGGAATTCGCTGGCTGGGGTGATCCCCGGGAAGATGTTGGCTGGTTCACCGCACGTTGCTGGCGTTTTGCCGGACCGGAGCGGGAAGCTGGTGGAGTCGGCGCCCTGGAAGACTTCCTGCAAGGTTACAACAGCGTATCCGCGCTGAGCATCGACCGGCCAACCCTGACCTATTGGCAAGTCATGGCTCATCTGCGCTGGGCCATCATCGCCTTGCAGCAGGCCGAGCGCTACCTGAGCGGTGGTGAAGACTCCCTGGAGCTGGCACTGACCGGACGTATGCTGCCCGAACTGGAACAGGAAATCCTACTACTCACTGGAGAAAGCCGATGAGTCGCCCAAGCGCTCCCGCCTTGCTGCAGACGGCAAGGCAAACATTGTTTTCCCATCTGCTCCCCGCCTTGCCCAGAGAACTGCAATACGAGGCCCGGATGATTGCCAACGCCATGATCATCGCTGTGCGTGAGCAACAAATGGGTGATGCCTGTACCGGGCAGGAACGTGAATACCTGCAGAGTCTGCTGGATAGTGGCCAGGCAGCCCAGCCCCCGCAAGAACTGCGTAGGCGGCTCAGCCTGGCCATCCGCGAAGGCAAATTCGATCAACACGACACGTTGCCAGCCCGGCTGCTGCAGATTACCCGCAGCAAACTGGCCATCAGCAACCCCAAAGCCGTACGCAACTGATGCGTCAGCAGTAAATTAGGAGACATACCATGGACTTCAGCCTTGATCAGGACCTGCTCGAACTACGCCAACGCACCCGCGAGTTCATTGCCGAGCAGGTCATTCCGCTGGAGCAGGACCCACGTCAGACTGCCCATGGCCCGAGCGAGGAACTACGCGACGAACTGGTGGCCCGCGCTCGCCGTGCCGGACTGCTGACCCCCCATGCGTCAACGGAACTTGGCGGACTGGGGCTGAGTCACCGAGCCAAGGCCATTGTGTTCGAAGAGGCAGGCTACTCGCCGCTGGGGCCGATTGCCCTGAACATCCACGCCCCCGATGAAGGCAATATTCACATGATGGAGGTGGTCGCCAACGACGCGCAGAAGGATCGTTGGCTCAAGCCACTGGTGGATGGCAGAATCCGATCCTGCTTCGCCATGACCGAACCTGACCCAGGCGCTGGCTCCGACCCGTCCATGATGAACACCACTGCCGTCAGAGATGGTGATGATTACCTCATCAATGGACGCAAATGGTTCATCACCGGCGCCAGTGGCGCGAGTTTCGCCATCGTCATGGCAAAGATGGAAGATGGCCGGGCAACCATGTTCCTGACCGATACCGACCGCCCAGGATTCAAGCTCCAGCGGATGATGGACTCACTGGACAGCTGCTTTACTGGTGGGCATGCCGTCATTGAGCTGGAAAACCTGCGCATCCCCGCCAGCGACGTATTGGGAGAAATCGGCAAGGGCTTTCGCTATGCCCAGGTTCGCCTGGCACCAGCCCGCCTGACCCATTGCATGCGTTGGCTCGGCGCTGCCCGTCGTGCCCACGATATCGCCTGCGACTATGCCCGCACCCGACAGTCCTTCGGCAAGCCACTGGGCGAGCATCAAGGCATTGGCTTCATGCTGGCGGATAACGAGATGGATCTGCACAGTACCCGATTGGCCATCTGGCATTGTGCCTGGGTACTGGATCAGGGAGAGCGCGGCAACATCGAGTCCAGCATGACCAAGGTACTCAGCTCCGAAGCCATCTGGCGCGTGGTCGACCGCTGCGTGCAGACCCTGGGCGGCCAAGGAGTGACTGGCGAACGCATCGTGGAGCGCATTTTCCGCGACGTGCGCCCGTTCCGCATCTATGATGGCCCCAGCGAGGTCCACCGCATGAGCCTGGCCAAGAAGATCCTGGCAGGCGACCTGCATTGAGCGAAACTGCAACCCGGGACCGGCAGCACCTCGTATCGCCGCGTCCCAAGCATTGGGCCACTGAATTTCCTTCTTCAGTGGCCCCTTTTTATCCATAAGAACCCGCCTCCGGGCAGGCATAAAAAGAGATAAATCCATGACACAACGTCAGATTTACGTCGTGGGCGCGGCCCGCACTGCCATAGGTACCTTCGGCGGCTCCCTGAAAGATCAGCCTCTGGGCAAGATTGCCACCATTGCCGTAGACGCAGCCCTGAGTCGCTCGGGGGTCAATCCCGAAGCTGTCGATCATGTAGTGATGGGTAATGTGATTCCTACCGAGCCACGCGACGCCTATCTGAGCCGCGTCGCGGCAATGGATGCGGGCATTCCCAAGGAAACCCCGGCGTTCAATGTCAACCGCCTCTGCGGCTCCGGCTTGCAGGCGATCATCTCGGCAGCCCAGTCGATCCTCCTCGGCGACGCCGAGATCGCCATTGGCGGCGGCGCGGAAAGCATGAGTCGCGGCCCCTTCATGCTTCCCAACCTGCGCTGGGGTGCACGCCTGGGCGACAGCCAGGCCATCGACTACATGAATGGAATCCTGCATGACCCATGGCAGCGCATTCATATGGGCGTCACCGCCGAGAATGTCGCCAAACGCTACGGCATCAGCCGCGAGGCCCAGGATGAGCTGGCATTGGAAAGCCAACGGCGCGCTGCACGGGCTAGCGCCAAGGGCTATTTCCAGCAGCAAATCGTACCGGTGGAAGTCAAGACGCGGCAGGGGCTGGTCAGCTTCGACACTGATGAGCATATTCGGGGCGCAGTGAGTATTGAACAACTCTCTGCAATGAAGCCTGTTTTCATCAAGGAGAATGGCACTGTTACACCCGGCAACGCCTCCGGTCTCAACGACGGCGCAGCGGCGCTGGTACTCGCCGAAGAACAGGCGGTCAAGCAGCATAACCTGACACCGCTGGCACGGCTGGTTGGCTACGCCCACGCCGGCGTTGAGCCTGAATACATGGGCATCGGCCCGATCCCTGCGACCCGCCGGGTACTTGAACGCACCGGATTGACCCTGGCGGATATCGATGTCATCGAAGCCAACGAAGCCTTTGCCGCCCAAGCCTGTGCCGTCGTCCAGGAACTGGGCCTGAACCCCGAGATCGTCAACCCCAATGGCTCCGGCATCTCTCTCGGCCATCCGGTAGGGGCTACCGGCGCGATCATCAGCACCAAAGCAATCTACGAACTGCAACGTACCGGCGGGCGTTATGCCCTGGTGACCATGTGCATCGGCGGCGGCCAAGGCATCGCAGCCATTTTCGAACGTGTTTGATTCAGGACAGGAGAACAATCAGATGACTATCCGCACCGTAGGCGTGATCGGCGCCGGTACCATGGGCAATGGTATCGCCCAAGTCTGCGCCAGCGCCGGCTTCCAGGTAATCATGGTGGACATCAACGAGGCGGCCCTGGGCCTCGCGCTGCAGACCATCGACAAGAGTCTCGCGCGCCTGGTGCAGAAGGAAAAACTCAGCACCGAGGACAAGGATCAGGCGCTGGGCAATATCCGCACCACCACTGAGCTGACCTCACTGGCATCGGCCGACCTGGTCATCGAGGCTGCCTCCGAGGCGGAACCGGTCAAACGGGCATTGATCCGCCAGATCGATGAGATCGTTTCCGAGCAGGCCATTATTGCCAGCAACACCTCGTCCATTTCCATTACCCGGCTGGCCTCGGCCAGCAGCAGGCCCGAGCGTTTCATCGGCATGCACTTCTTCAATCCGGTTCCGGTCATGGCACTGGTTGAGCTGATCGGTGGCCTGCAGACCAGTGACACCACCCGCAGCAGCGCCGCCGAGTTCGTCGCGGCAATCCACAAGACTGCCATCAGCGTGCGCAACAGTGCCGGTTTTGCGGTCAATCGGATTCTCGTGCCGATGATCAACGAGGCTGTCTTCGTATTGCAGGAAGGTATCGCCAGCGCCGAGGATATCGACCTGGGCATGCGCCTGGGCTGCAGCCACCCAATCGGGCCCCTGGCGCTGGCCGACCTGATTGGCCTGGATACCCTGCTAGCGGTGATGGATGTGTTCTACACCAGCTTCAACGACAGCAAGTACCGCCCTGCCCCGCTGCTACGGGAAATGGTCGAAGCGGGTTACCTTGGCCGCAAGAGCGGTCAGGGCTTCTACCACTACCCGGCCTGAGTGCCGGGTAGTTCCATGACCAATTCAATGACAAGGAGAGAGCCATGTCTGACGCGCCCTTGACCCTGGAGCGTTCCGGCAAACTGCTGCAACTGCAATTCAACCGCCCAGCCTCGCTGAATGCCATCGACAGCGTCATGGCCGAGGCCTTTCTCGGCGCGGTCACCGGGGCCGTGGCGGATGATGGAATTCGCGTCATCATCCTCAGCGGCGCCGGACGCTCGTTCATGGCCGGGGGGGATATCGCCCAGTTCAGCCGCGATCCGGGCAGCATTCCGGACAGCCTGATCGAACCGATGAACCAGGCCATCCTGCTGCTCAGTGGCAGCGATAAGCTGGTGCTGGGTAGCGTGCAGGGGCCGGTCGCTGGCGCCGGCATGAGCCTGGCACTGGTCTGCGACCTGTTAATTGCCGCGGATAATACCCGTTTCAGCTTTGCCTATACCGCGCTGGCCGCCAGTGGCGATCTCGGTATCAGTTGGAGCCTGCCGCGCCTTCTGGGCCTGCGTAACGCCATGGGCGTGGCGCTGCTGGGCGAGAGCATCGAGGCCGACGAGGCACAGCGGCTGGGACTGGTCAATCGGATAGTGGCCGCAGAACACCTGGCAGAACAGACTCTCAACCTGGCCAACCAGTTGGCGGAACTACCGGTACTGGCCAGCACCAGCATCAAACGGCTGATGCAGGCTGCACTGCAACAGGATCTGGGCAGCCAACTGGCCGCCGAGAAACAGGCCTTCAGCCAGTGCATCGAGCAACCGGAGTTCCATGCCGCCGTTACCGGGTTCCTGGCCAAACGCAAGTAACCACCAGGCCGCTGGCGTAGCGCAGGTGCGCTACACCCCGGGTTGGCGAGCACCCGCTCGCCGACAGCCTTCAGCAACTGCACACCCGCAGGCATAGCGCAGGGAGCTACACTCCGCTTCCAGCAGCCCGCCTTACCCTCGGCTGCCACTGGTGCAGCAGCAGTCCCAGGCCAATCAGCAGCGCGCCAAACCATACTCCGGGCGGCAACTGCTCAGCGTTGAACAGCTTGCCCACCACCAGAGCCAGCAGAGGCGTAATCACCAGAATCAACGCCACCGACGCCGAGCTCATATGGCGGATGATGTGGTAGTACATGGCAAAGCCCACCACCGAGCCAAGCACGCCCAGATAGGCAATGGACAGCGTGCCGCGCAAACCCAGTTGAGTTGGCCAGACACCGTCATCAATGCACCACAGCAGGAAGAAAAGTGGAGCGGCCACCAACAGTGCGCCAGTGGTCGTGGCCATAGGGTGACTGTCATCAGCAATCACCTTCAAGCCGACCAGCGACGCGGAATTGCAAACGACACCGATCAATAACGCCACTACACCAGCCGCAAAACCCGCCTGCAGACTCAGCTCTTGATCAAGAAATACCACACCCAGACCAACCATACCCAGCAGCATGCCCAGCAGCCGCACTGGGCTGAAACTCTTCTCCCCCAGCCACCAGGCCGCCAGTGCACTGGTCATCAGCGGAGACAGACCGAAAATGACTGACATCAGACCCGAATCAATACGGGTGGAAGCCCAGTAGACACAGCTCATGGCCAGAAATAGTCCGAGCCCGGCACACAGATAACTGCGCACCGCACGGGTATGTAGCGCCAGCGGGATACGCCAGAGTACTGATATCAGTAGCGCACAGGTCAGTGCCAACACCATGCGCAACATGGCGGCAAAGCTGAAACTGCTATCCAGCGTACCCCACTGAATCGCCAGCGGGGTGGTGGCCCAGATAACCACCACGCCCAGGTAAGCAAGCGAAACCGGCATAGCCGGTCAGAGATCCAGAACCAGACGCTTGCTGGTAGCGCGGGAGCAACAGGGTGTAAACCAGCCCTCCTCATCACGCTCCTTATCCGTCAGCACCTGGTCCCGGTGATCCACCTCACCATCCAGCACCCGGGTAATACAGGCGCCACAGATGCCCTGCTCACATGAGGTCATGATTTCCACGCCAGCCTCGGCCAGCACCGAGACGATAGTGTCATCTTCGCCGATGTTATATACCTGACCGGTACTAGCTATCTGCACTTCAAAGCCTTCATCATCACTGGTGTCCACTTGCTTGGCACTGAAGAACTCGAAATGAATGCGCTCTTCCGGCCAGCCTTCAGCCTTGGCGGTGGAGAGCACAAAATCGATAAATCCCGCCGGCCCACACACATATAGGTGACTATCCTCCGGTTGCTGCCGCAGCGCCATCTTCAGGTCCAGCTTCTGCTCATCCACACCGTCATCGAAGTGCAGGTGCACCCGCTCAGCATATTCGGCAGCACCGATCTGCTCACGAAACGCCATGCGCTCTGGGGAACGGGCACAGTAGTGCATGTCGAACTCGGCACCGCTGCGCGCCAGGCGCTCGGCCATGCAGAGGATCGGGGTCACACCAATACCGCCGGCCAATAACAGGGAGTGCTTGGCATTGGGTACCAGGGGAAAGTGATTGCGCGGCTGACTGATGCGTACTTCCTGCCCTTCCTGCAACTCGTCGTGCACAGCAATCGAGCCACCGCGCGACGCCGGATCACGCAACACGCCGATGACATAGCGGTGCTGTTCCGAAGAGTCATTGCACAGCGAGTATTGGCGCAACAGCCCTGGACGGACTTCCAGATCGATATGCGAGCCGGCACTGAATGGCGGCAAGCTGCCGCCCTCCACCGGGGCCAGCTCCAGCGTGACGATATCCCGGGCCGCCTCAGCCTTGCGGGCAATTCTGACTTTGAGTGTGGTTGTATCCATGATTGATCCGTCTGTTTATTGCGCCACTGCCGCCTGACCTTCGATACGCGCGCGAATATCTGCGCGCAGCCGATCCTTTCGAACCTTACCGGATGCAGTACGTGGGAAGTCATCCACCACCACCAGTTGCTCGGGAATCTTTTGTCGTGCCACCCCCGCGGCACTGACCAATTGCACCATCTGCTCCAGCGTCAAAGCCTGGTGTGCACGCAACACGACATAGGCACAGAGGGTCTCCCCAAGCCGCATATGCGGCATGGAAACCACCGCGGCCTCATGAATCTGAGGCAACTGATGCAGAATATCCTCGACTTCCTTGGCGCTGATCTTCTCCCCACCACGATTGATCAGATCCTTCTTCCGTCCGGTAATGACGACCGCATTGTCCTCGGTCAGACGTCCCAGGTCACCCGTAGCGAAGTAACCCTGCGCATCGAAGCTGGCAGCGGTCTGCTCCGGGTCGGCATAACCGAGAAACATCGCCGGGCCCTTGATCATCAACTCACCTTCGGCTCCCGGCATCACCTCCCGGCCAGCATCATCCACTACCTTGACCAGGTAGTCATGCACCTCACCGTCAGTAGTGGCCGCCAGATCCAGCTGGGTCTCACCGACGAACCCCAGGGTCGCCAGAGGTACTTCACTGGAGCCGAATACCCGGAACGCCCGGCAACGCTCAAACACCTCGGAAGCTCTATATATCAGCGCCGGAGGAACTTCAGCACCACCGCAGGCAAAGGCTTTTAACGACGGTAACCGCCGGCCATGCTGCTCGGCCTGGGTCAGCAACTCATGCAGAAAAGGCGTGGCACCAAGGCTGACCGTTACCTGTTCCCGGTCGATGATATCCAGCGCTTCCGTCGCATCCCACCGGTCCATGAACACCGTGCGACTGTCCAGATAGAATGGCAACTCCAGACCGCTGAGACCGGTGACATGGGTGACCGGAGAAGCCATCAGCAGCGTGCCCCGCTCCCCCTGGGTCCAGTGTTCAAAACCACGCTTGAGCCGTAGCGGCCCGGTGTTGTGCGAGTGCAGCACCGCCTTGGGCCGGCCTGTAGTACCAGAGGTATACAGCACCAGTTTGACTGCATTGGCATCCACCTTGGGCAGGCTCACCGCTTCTTCGCCTTCGGCAATCAGGCTGGCATAGTCCACTCCCTGGGCATGCTCGGCACGTACGCAGCACAGCAACTGCAGGCTCGGCAGCTCGGAAGCCAGTCGCTGCATCATCTGCGCATAATCGAATCCGCGATACTGCTCCGGAAAGAATGCCGCCTTGACGCCTGCATCGGCCAGCATGAAGCTGACCTCAGCGTTCCGGTAGATGGGTACGATAGGTACGATGACCAGCCCCAGCAGGCTGGCGGCCAGATCGACCACCGCCGCCTCGCGCCAGTTCGGCAACTGGAAACTGATAGCGTCCCCCTGCACCAACCCACGGCGCTGCAACGCCCCCGCCAGCAAGTGTGCTTCGCTCAGCAGGTCGCCTATTGCACAAGGTTGCCCTTCAAATATATGGGTAACGCGCTGCGGATCGTCTGCCACCATGGCTGCTGCCATTTCGGCAATGGTCTTGTCCAGCCACTCACCGCTGGCCAGACCATGGCGTGCTCGCTCCTCATCCAATTGAACATCCCAGCCACTGATATCTTTCTTCATTGTTCTCATCCCATGCAGCAATTCAGGCGCTCAGGCTATGTTCGACAAAACGCAGGAAGTGTTGGTCACGGCCACCGAACAGGGTGTTGAGCAGCATGACGCGGCGAAAGTAATGGCTAACGTCCAGCTCTTCGGTGATGCCCAGCCCACCATGCAACTGCACTGCCTCATTGGCCACCTGACGCGCAGCCTTGCTTATATAGCTGCGAGCACCACTGACCAGGCGAGCCCGCTCGGCGGCCGGACCGGACAGCGCCTGCTCAGCCGCTCGGGTCAATGCCAGCGCTTCCTGCTTGAGCAGGTACAGATCGGCCATGCGATGCTGCAACGCCTGATTGACCGCCAGCGGTTTGCCGAACTGCTTGCGCACCTTGAGATACTCGTTGGTGGTGTGTAGCAGCGCCTCGATCATTCCACAGGCCTCAGCGCACAGCGCGACGTTGGCTTCATCCAGCAGAAGCTCGATGTTAGCGGCCACGCTGAGGCCGTTATTCGGAGTATCCAGCAGCTCCACTTCCACGTTGTCGAAGGTAGCCACAGCCGCACCACGACCATCCACCAACCGTAAAGCACTCCGCTCGACTCTTGGCTGATCAGCCTGGACCAGGCAAACTCGTACTTTTCCCTGTGCATCATGGCCGGCAACCAGCAAACCCTGGGCAAGGTCGCCATGCATGAGCAGCGGGACCCGTCCGCTGAGGCGGTTATCTTCCAGCAGGCAGTGCTCAGCATGCTCCAACGCACAGGCCAGGATCATGCTGCCAGAGGCCAGACTGCCGAACAGCCGCTCACGCTGCTCGGCATTACCCAGTCGGGCGACCAAACTGGTCGCCAGCACAGCACTGACAAGGAAGGGTTCCTGCAATAACCGCTGGCCTATCACCTCCATCAGGGCACCAACAGCTGCAGCATCCCCATCCAATCCATCATGCTCGACTGGCAAACGCAGGGAGAGAAAACCGAACTCGGCCAGGTCAGACCATACCCGAGAGCTGAAGCTATTCTCACTGTTCAGCAACGCCTGTCGCTGAAGGAAACCGTAATTATCTTCAACATAGCGCTCCAGGCTGCTGCGGAGCATGCCAATGGTTTCAAGATCGGTTGTCATAGTCCCAGTACCACCTTGGCCAGAATATTGCGCTGTACTTCGGAAGAACCACCGAAAATGGTATTCGCCCGGTTATAGAGATGCTCTTTGAGGATGCCACCCCCGTCCTCCGGGCCCAGTGGCGGCAGACCTGGGGTGGCATGCAGGGCAGCGATGTCGAAGACCATGCCGGCTTCACCCAGGGCATCCACCAATGTTTCACTGACGTCCTGATACAGTTCGGTGCCACGAATCTTGATCAGCGACGCCTCACCGCCATCGTCGCGCCCCTCATCCATCGCCAGCACTGCAGCATAGGAAGCTGTTTCCAGCGCCAGAAAACGCAGCTCGAACTCACCGACCCGATTGCGCATCAGTGGCTGTTCAATCAACAGCTGTCCATTGATACGGGTTTCCTTCGCATGCTGCTTCAAACGCGCCAGCACGTGCCAGGCCTGGCCGACGATGGCACCGGCAGTGCGCTCGTTCTTCAGTAGAAACTTGGCATAGGTCCAGCCGGCCCCCTCCTCGCCAACCAGGTTTTCAACCGGTACCACCACATCCTCGAGCCACACCTCGTTAACATGTTCATAGCCATCCATGGTGCGAATCGGCTTCACCGTGACTCCCGGGCTACGCATGTCGATCAGCAGAAAGGAAATACCGCTCTGCGGCTTGCCCTCGGTATCGGTACGCACCAGACAGAACAGCCAGTCTGCCCACTGGGCATAGGTGGTCCAGACCTTCTGGCCGTTGACCACGTAGTGATCACCGTTACGCACCGCCCGGGTGCGCAACCCAGCCAGATCCGAACCGGCCCCCGGCTCGGAATACCCCTGGGCCCAGAACTCCTCGCTCTTGACGATACCGGGCAGGAAGCGCAGCTTCTGCTGCTCGCTGCCAAAACTGTAGATCACCGGTCCTACATACTTGACGCCGAATGGAATGATCCACGGGCAGCCCAGCCTGGCCAGCTCGTCCTCGAACACAAAGCGCTCCAGGGAAGACCATTGCTGTCCTCCGTGTTCTGCCGGCCAGTGCCCGACCGCCCAGCCCTTGCGATCCAGCAGTTGCATCCACTGCAGATAATCCTGCCGACCCAACACCTGGTGACGGTGGGATTTGGTTCTCAGTTCAGCCGGCATCTCGTTCGAAACGAAATGTCGGACAGCCTCGCGCAACCGCTGCGCCTTTTCCAACAGGTGTGTATTCATGATTATCTCTCGGGCAGTCGAAACAGCCTCGCCCAGCCGGCTTGAGGGTGGGCGGGGCAAGCGGACTACTGATCAAGCCCCAGGTACTTGTCCAGCGTCAGATGGTGATGACGGATACGGCTTTCCTGGTATGTCGCGAGGCTGACCGCCCCTTTCTTCGAGGCTTTCAGCCCCTTGGTCATCGCATCCAGGTTGCTCATGTCCTGATCAAATACCGGGCCAAGTGCCCCCAGCTCGGCCGCCTTGGAAAAATCCTGATCATCCGGCAATGCATTCAGGCGTGCGCCAGGCGGACAGGTTTCGCCTTTCTTGTGGCGACCCAACAGCCAGACATCGAACAGGCAGCTTTCATGATTATCCCCATCGGGAATGGCGCGATATACGATGTTGCCGAAGTAGCCAGCCCATACCTGGGTATTGGGAAATACGGAATAGAGAATGGCATCCTGCAACTCGGCCAGTGTGGCCTGGGACAGATCATCGCCGGATGCTTCGGCAAACAGCTTGCGGTTGAGTTCACCAATATACTCGCGGGTGGTCATGCCCTCTGGCAGCACGTGCTTGCTGCTGTCGGACTCGGCCATGCGTCCCGATTCCTCGAGAATGTCATGCAGGATCAGCGCCTCGTCGACATCGCTGAGGTTGGAGCTGGTCACCGCCATGGGCGTAATGCTACGACTGATACTGTCGCCGTAGGTATCGTACTGGCTGTCGATGTCGCCAGTGAAGGTCATGATCTGCGGGTGCGTGGCCCGGGTATGCATCGACTCCATGAAGGCTTCCTGCGCGACCTTCCAGTTGCATGCCATACGCCGCTGGACGTGGGCAATGGAAACCGAGCGATCCATGCTGTAGTCGGCAAAATGCTCTGGCAGGATATCGAGATGCTCGCTGAGCGATGTCGCCTCCAGGTCCGGGTTGATGAACACAAACCCTGCCCAGGTATCCACCTTCACCTCCGGCAGCTTCAACTCACAGGGGGACAGATGCTTGAAGTCCCACACTGTCGGCATCGACTTGAACTCACCCTGCAGATCCCAGGTGAAGCCATGGTAGGGGCAACGCAGTTGGTTGACCGCCCCACCACTCATACGCAGCGCACGACCGCGGTGCAGGCAGGAGTTGTGAAAGCCACGGATCACACCATCCTGACCCCGCATCACAATGATCGATGCGTTGACTATATCGTATACCACATGGTCGCCGGGCTTCTGGATATCCTCTACCCGACAGACCATCTGCCAGGCCCTGGTCCACAGTTTCTCGGCCTCAAGTTCGTGAAACCAGCGCGCACTGTAGCGCTCGACCGACAGGTCTTCGTCGGTAAACCCTGGATGATTCGGCTGCAAACGCTCAGGAACCGGCACCGCTTCCTGCGTCAGCAACTGCTGGAACAGATTGGGGTTGCCAACATCCTCCGGCGGCAACACGGTGAATTTTGCCTGTTTGAGATTAGTCATCTTGATGCCCTCTTTCTTTATTTTTATAGATAAGGCCAATGGTTATGGCGCTTCCAGGATGGTGACCGCACTAACGCCGGGAGCACCGTATACATGGGTGTAACCAAGTCGTGGAGCACCGGGCACCTGACGCTGCCCGGCCTGCTGACGCAGCTGCTGACAGATCTCTACCACCTGTCGCAGCCCTGAGGCGCCTACCGGCTCACCATTGGCCAGACAACCGCCATCGGTATTTACCGGCAGGCGCCCACCGATATCGGTGTGCCCTTCCCGCAACAGATGCTCCTGCTCGCCATGCTCACAGAAGCCGTTCTCTGCCAGATGGATGATTTCCGAACCACAGTCGGTGTCCTGCAGTTGCACCACATCGATATCCCCAGGAGCAACCCCGGCTTCCTCGTAGGCGGCAAGTGATGCGGTTACTGTCGGTGCCGGTGCCATATCAGCGGCAAGCGCCGGGCTGAATACTTCAAAGGAGCCATGGTGGCGGGTGCGCATGACAGCAGCACGCACCAGTACTGGCCGGTCGGTATAGCGGTGCGCCTCGCTGGCACGGCACAGCACGAGTGCCGCACCACCTTCGGCAGGGTTGCAGAACATATATTTGCGCAGCGGCAGGTTCACCGGCATCGACTGGGCAATTTCCTCATAGCTGAGTTCCCGCTGACGCCAGGCATGCGGAGTAATCGCCCCATTGCGAAAGGCCCGCTGTGCCACCCGTACCAGGGCATCTTCCGATATCCCATGCTCATGCATATAGCGCTGGGTCTTCAGCGCAAAGAACTGGGTGGTCAACATCAGTCCGGTTTCGCCATACCAGTCCTGCAGCCCCCAATCCGCCGGGCGCGGGTTGAAGGCACCCCGTGGGTGCTTGTCGAATCCCACGGCAACCCCGATATCCGCCGTCCCCGCGCGTAATGCGGAAACCACACTGGCTAGCGCACTGCCGCCGGTAGCGCAGCCATTGGCGACATTGATGAACGGCAACCCGGTCAGTCCCAGATGGTTCGACAACGCATCCGCGTTACCCGCATCCTGGCTGCCACCGTAGGCTATCCCCACCTGGTCCCATGCCACGTTTGCATCCTGTAATGCCAGACGCACCGCATGGGCGCCCTGCGCCTGGCCAGACATACCCTCCGTACGGCCAAAGGGATGCATGCCAATGCCGATGATTGCGATCTGTTCCATCAGTAGGCCTCCAGATTCGACGTGCTGCCAACAGGAGCAAAAGCAAAGGTGCGCAGAGTGCCGCTATCAGCATGTTGACCGTAATCGATGCTCACCAGCTGCATGGGCATGCCGATCCTCAAACGTTGTGGGTCGGCGCAGGTCAGGCGGCTTTCCACCTTGATGCCGCTGGGCATCTCTACATAACCGACCCCATAGGGGATGAATGTCTCGCTGGACTCACCGCTGTTGTAGGGCTCTTTCGGCAGAAAACCCTGGATTGTCCAGGACCAGAGCAGCCCTTCACTACCCAACTCGCATGGTGTCAGATCGGTTGTAGAGCACCGGGTACAACTATCCGTTTCCGGAAAATAGTGTTCGCCACAGGCAAGGCATCGGCTACCCAGTAGAACCGGTCGCCCCCCTACTTCGCACAATAGGAGGGCCGTGGTGTGCAGTGCATCGGTATCAGAAGCCATAAAGACATCCATATTGTTTTAAACCATCAGGATTGTTTTTAATGTATGCGGAAAAATAAAGCAATCTCGCCGGGCATTAATCCCCACTTGCCCGGCCATGTACATCCCGCTTGGCTTGCTCCGCCTTCTCATGCGCAGCATGGAATTCCTGCATGGCAATTCTACTGAGAAACTTATGCAAACGAGCAAGACGATTACCCTTCACATAGGCCGCGGGGTCCAATGCCACACTCTGTAGCGAATGCATTATCAGGTCACGCAATACTTCAGCAGATTCCTGCATCCCGGCCTCGGCCCATACCGGAAAGCGCGTCACCATGCTCTTGTTGATACGGTCATCCAGAGACTCTTCCAAGGGACCCATGACCTCACGCAGCTCCTCGTCGGTACGGGCTCCGCGCAACAGCTCCTGGTAGGCAATGAATGAGGGCTGCATATAGTACTCCTGCAACACCTTCAGGGTATCCTGCATGCTTTCCTCGGTCGGGAAGCTGCCTGACCTCTTGGTCACCTTGGCAATGGCTGCATCATACTCCATCACCCGGATATCAGTGATATGAGCAGCGGCTGCAGAAAACACATCGGCCCTCGATTTGAAATGGTGCGTCATCGCCCCCCTGGAAACCCCTGCCTGCTTGGCAATTTTTTCCGTCGTGGTCTGGGTATAGCCAATGTTCACCAGGCATTGCATGGTTGCATCCAGAATATGCAAACGCATGAGGTGACTCTTTTCAGCCTGCCAGCTGCCATGGCCTGCCTTGGATCGGCGCACCGGGCGACGAGGGGCGGTTTTTGCGGGCATACTTCGAGTTTCCATAAATAATCCTTCTACCTGGCGCTCATTCAAGCTGAAACAACTCTGCCTAGTGTCTTACATTGCAGACTGAAAAACAAACAAACAGATCTTTTATATGAAATTAACTACGTTAACTTTACTGAGTGACCCGCATCAACGGTGAGCACGGTACCGCTGATGTAACTGGATGCATTGCTGGCCAGCAACAATAGCGGACCATCCAACTCCGTATGCCGGCCCAGACGCTGGATAGGCAACGCTGCAATTTCACGCTGACCGGCTTCGGACTCATAGAATGGATTGGTCATTTCACTGGGGAAATACCCCGGCGCAAGGGCATTGACGCGAATGCCATACGGCATGAGATCCAGTGCCATATATTGAGTCATATGAATCACTGCCGCCTTGGTCGTACCGTAATTGAGAAACTTCGGCCGCGCCAGATGTCCGAGAATGGAGGCGATGTTGACGATACTACCGGGTTGCCCAGCAGCAATAAGCCGCTTGGCCATCTCCTGAGCAACATAGAATGGGCCGGAGAGGTTGGCATCCAGCAAGGAGGTCCATTGCTCTCGGGTCATGTCTTCGAAGGCTTCCGGGTTGGACAGTCCGGCATTGTTGATCAACACGTCTACCGGACCGCACTGCTGCTGAACCGCTCCGAACACATCCTTGATAGTGGCCGGATCGGTGACATCCATACTCAATGCCAATGCCTGACCTCCGCTTTCCCGAATAGCCGCAGCAACCGTTTCCACTGGCTCCAGACGCCGCCCCACACACACCACGGTAGCCCCGGCCTGGAACAGGGTCTTGGCAAAGTGCGCGCCAAGACCGCTACCCGCCCCCGTCACCAGAGCAACGCGCCCCTTCAGAGAAAACTGCTCAATAATATCTTTCATTGATTATTATCCTTAGTTGCGTCCGGCCTTGCTCAAACCAGCAGTTCCGGCCGCTCCAGCTGGTTCGCATAGAATCGGCAGAAGCGCGCCGCAGCAGCGCCATTGATAACGCGGTGGTCATAACTCAGTGACAGCGGGATGAAATGTCGATTGACGATCTGCCCATCAACCATGGCCAGACGCTCGAATTCACTGGTAACCCCGAGGATCGCAACTTCAGGAGCGTTGATGATCGGTGTGAACGAAGTCCCCCCTATCGAGCCGAGGGAACTGATGGTCATACAGCCGCCGGACATCTCACCAATGGGTAATCCCTTGCTGCGGGCACGCCCGGCCTTGTCGATCAGTTCATCGGTCAATTCGCCGAGGGACTTGCTATCCGCGTCCCGAATCACCGGCACCAGCAGGCCTTTCTCGGTCTCCACCGCAACCCCGATGTTGAAATACTGCTTCATCACCAGTTGCTTGCCATCGGGCGAGATAGAGGAGTTGAAGACCGGAAATGCTTTCAGGGTATTGACCAGCGCCCTGACCAGAAACGGCAACGGGGTCAACTTGCGCCCGATTTCGCGACCATAATCCCGCCGGAACTGATTGAGCGCATCCACGGACGCCTCGTCGTTATGGGTGACATGGGGGATCTGTGCCCAGTTACGCGCCAGAAACGCCCCCGCATACTGCTGGTGGCGGGACAATTCGGCCAATTCGAACTCACCGAACTGGCTAAAGTCCACCTCCGGCATGGGCGGCAGGCTGGCTGGCCAGCCCTTGGCAGGTACGTTGCTCATCAGAGCAGTTCCCCGATCACGGTACCGACATCGTAGGTTTCTCCGGCTTCCTTGAGAATGCGCAGGGTGCCGTCCGCCGGCGCTTCAATCTCCTGTACGGACTTCTCACTTTCCAGTGCATACAGAATGTCGCCCTTGCTTACTGTTGCACCGTCCGCTACCAGCCACTCGGTCAATAGCGCCTCGTTTACAGAAAAGCCCAATTTTGGAAGAAGAATTTCGGTTGCCATAAGATTCATTCCATTCTGTTTTTATTTAAGAGTTTCAAGCACGGCGTCGGTTATGCGTCGCTTGGTCGGAATAAACTCATCTTCCAATGCCTTCGAGAAAGGCACCGGCGAGCGTGCCGCTCCTACCCGGCCTACCGGAGCCTTGAGCCGGCCGAAAAGCTCCTTATGCACCCGGGTGGCAATCTCGGCGCCCACACCAAAGTCCACCTGGGCCTCATGAGCAACTACCAGGCGTCCCGTTTTTGCAACGGAGTCAAGAATCGTATCCATATCCAGAGGCGAGATGGTACGCAAGTCGATGACCTCGACGGAGATATCCTGCTTCTCCAGTTCCTGAGCGACCTGCATCACCTCGACCATGGTTCGGCTGTAGCTAACCACAGTCACATGACTACCTGGACGGGCAATGCGTGCCTTCCCCAGCGGAATGCGTTCGCCTTGTACCGGTGCATCGCCCATGGCGAAATACAACGGAAGCCCTTCGATGAATAGACAAGGATCATCATCAAAAATACATGACAGTAACAAACCATAGGCATCTGCCGGGTTGGAGGGAGCAACCACCTTCATCCCGGCGGTATGCGCGAACCATGCCTCCAGATAATCTGCATGCTGTCCGCCAGTACCGAATCCAGCTCCGGTGGTGGTGCGAATGGTCAACGGCACATTCGTCTGCCCGCCGGTCATGAAACGCAGCTTGGCAGCGTGATTGACCACCTGATCCATCGCCACTGTGATGAAGTTCATCAGCATGATTTCCGCCACCGGCCGCATACCGGCCAAGGCGGCACCCACCGCAGCTCCCATGATTGCCTGTTCAGCAATCGGTGTGGACTTGACCCGGTCAGTTCCGAAAGCCTCCGATAGACCAGCGGTACATTTGAATACCCCACCGCCCTCTCGGTCGGCAATATCTTCACCCAAGGTAATGACAGCCTCGTCCAGCGCCATGGCGTCATGCATTGCCAGGTTGATGGCCTGGGACATGTTCATTCGCTTCTTCTTCACTTCGCTCATACCCCAGCCTCCTCAGCAAAAACATCCCTGGCCAATTCCGAGACATCGGGATAAGGACTGTTCAAACCGAACTGCACTGCCTCCTCAAACTGCTCGCGGTTATCGTTCTCAATGGCTTGAAGTTGCTCTTCGGTAGCATGGCCCTGCTCCATCAACCAGCTACGCAGCGCGGGCATCGGATCAGCGGCAACCGCTGCATCCATGATTTCCTTGGAGATATAGTGCCCATCGTCACCCAGCAGGTGCCCTCGGAAGCGGAAGGTCCTGGCTTCAAGCAGGGTTGGCCCCTGCCCGTTACGAGCCCGTTCAATCGCCTCACGGGCCGCCGACCACATCTCGACCACATCGTTGCCGTTGCACTGAATGCCATGCATGCCATAACCGATCGCTCGGTCGACGATAGCTCTCGCACCGGTGCCGTATTCATATTTTGTATGTTCGGCATAGCCATTGTTCTGGCATACGAACACCACCGGGAGGTTCCACACCGACGCCAGATTCAGCGCTTCATGGAAGGCACCGATGTTGGAGGCGCCATCACCAAAGTTGACCACGGTCACCTGACCGGTTTTCTTCAATAGCGCAGCCCAGGCCAGGCCATTGGCAATAGGCAAACCCGATCCGACCACACCGGTGGTCACCGGTAGGCCGGATTCCAGATGGGTGATATGCATGGGGCCACCCTTGCCTTTACAGGTACCAGTAGCTCGGCCCATGAACTCGGCAACGAAGGGTTTGAGTGGGATGCCCTTGGCCAATTGGTCGTGAATGCCGCGATAGGTGGTAATGACATAGTCATCAGCACGCAGGTTGGCTGAAATTGCGGAGGGCACGAGTTCCTGTCCGCGTGGCGAGTAATACGGCGAGGCAATCTGCCCAGCTTTGATCAGCTCAATGAAGCGGTCGTCGGCTGTCTTGATCAATGTCGCCTTGCGATAGATATCAAGCAATGTAGCCGTGTCGGGAGACCTGGTATCAGTCATGGTTACCTCGCATGGTGCACCTCTGATTATTGTTGACTCACCTTGCTCGATTAAAACCGACAAGGTTGTTTTTATTTATTCTAGCCAGACTGAATTCAAACAGCAAGCAGTTATTATCCATTCCACCCTCTTTTAATTTTGTGCTTTTCCCCCAAAAAATTCGGTCAGTTCAAAGACGTTACCGTCAGGATCCCGCCCATAAGTGGTTTTGGAGACTCCAAAGTCCTGAGGAACACAATGAAAGGAAGCACCAAGCGTCCTGAGCCGCTCACATACGGCATCAATAGTGGTGACATCAAAGCAGAAGTGGGTAATACCATGGTGGTGTACCGGTCGCATCGCCTCAATGGCCGGCGGCACCGGTTTTTCAAACTGGAATAACTCTAAACGCACGCCGCCCAGACGCAGCATCACTGTCCGTGCCGCGGACTCCGGTAAGCCCATGATTCGATTGATCTGCTCAACCCCGGCCTGCCAGTCAACCCGACTTTCCTCAACAAAGCCAAAGCCATCACGATAAAAGGCGGCCAGTTTGTCCAGGTCTGGTGTGGAAACAGCGACATGGTGTATCGCGTTAATCATCTATCTCACCCCGGCGTGCATTTTCATGCACTCGATCAACAGCGCGAAGACATACGGAAGGGAATACGAACCTTGGCCACCAAGATAAGGTGGACGTACCCAGGTACGCCCACCCCCGGCAGCTCAATAAAGGGTCAGACTCGACCAGCGATATAGTCGTTGATGACCTCATGGTAGCGGCGCACACGGGACTCCTGACCAGCCAGGTAGGAGTCCGTATAGCCACGGGAGTGCAGGCCGCGCTGCTGCGCAATCGCTACACTCAGGTCCTGATCGGCAACAAAGCCGATGGACTTGTCACCATGCTTGAATACCTCATGTTTGGCGGGCGCGACCGGAGCAAGGCCAACTGGCGTTTCCACTTCGACCTGCCCTTCTTCCGTGCGAACGAAGAACCAGTGATCAAACAGGCACTTCTCCGGATCCGTCGGGTGCGGCTGCGGACGCAGGATCTGGTAGCTTTCCGCCGCCATGGTGAAGGACAGGTTCGGGAACAGGGTGTAATGGTAATAGTCGGTCAGTTGGTCATCAGCCAGGTTGGCATAGTGGCTATAACCACGTTCGGCCCCCAGTGCTCGCTTCTGTTTTTGCAGGGCCACCCGCACCTCATGGGTACGCCCCTGGAACTCTTCGGCATCCAGCCCCCAGTGCCGCATGATGCTGTCCAGCGGCGCCTGCACCTTCTTCGATTTGACTCCAGCGGCCGGCAAGGCCCCTTTCATCAGCATCCGGCTGTGCCCATTCTGGAATACCTCGAATTCGGTATTCTGGTAGTCATCGTCAATGAAGGTGGCCAATTCCTTGTGCAGCGCCTGCACATGATAGGCTTCATTGAAGTTGTCCTGAATGACTTTCCAGTTGCAGTCCACCTCACAGGTCATATGCATGACACGGGTCATCTTGCCCATCTCGTAGCAGTCCAACTGGTCAGCAACCACGCCCAGCGCCTCGCGCAGCGGCTTGGCATTCTGATCCATATTGAACCAGACCAGGCCACCGAACAGCTCGCAGCGCAACTCCTTCAGCCCCAGCTTGCCTACTGGATTGCCCTGCGGGAAATCCCCGGAATCCTTGGCAATCAATAGGGCTCCATTCAGTCCATAGCACCAGCTGTGGTAGTTGCAGACCAAGCGTTTTACCTTGGTTTCTTCGCACTCGATCATGCGGTTTCCGCGGTGCTGACAGACGTTATAGAAGGCTCGGATACACCCTTCATCATCGCGCACCATCAGAATGGATTCGTTGCCGATCTCATGGGTAACGACACAACCTGACTCGGGGAACTGCGCCTCAACCGCACCTACCTGCCAGGTGCGAGTCCACATGTGGTTCCACTCTTGTTGCATGAACTCCCGACTGTAATAGCGATCGCCAGTAATGGGATCACCCCGTAGGAAATTCTCGCCCACCAGAGCTTGACGTGTACGTTCTGCCAATGACAAGGAAGCATTCATTCTATCTACTCCTGCCCGGTATCAGCCACACAGGCCGACAAGGGATTATTGTTTTTTTCAAAGCGGTCGGATCAGCTTGTGCTGGTAGACCACATCACTCTCATCACGCCGACCCCGTAACTGATACTGCTCGAACTCGCCATCCACCCGCTCACTAAGCGGCCATGAGGCATTCCAATCCAGCACCAGATCCCGGGAATAGATTCGCCAGATACCATCACGCTTTTCCCATATATCGAGATAGCGCATGTTATCCGGACAATTGACCAGACTGCCGTCGGGCAAACGTATGGCAGCATTACCAAGCATATAACTCTCCGCCCTGGCGCGAGGACCATCCAACTGGAGACCGACATTGGTGAAGCGATGCCATCCCATCACCAGGTTCTCCTTGATGAAGGGAATATTCTGCTCGCAAAATGCCCAGGCATTGCCGGCAAACACCCCAAAGTCGACCACCCCATCGGCATGAAATACCGATTTGAGCAACTCCAGGTCGCAACGGTCCACCGCCTGTATATAACGGGACATCTGATCGTAGATCGCTTGGCGATCGATGATGGCAAGCATTCTCTCGGCCAGTTCCATGATCACTCTCCGAGCAAAGCGTAAACGGGATCATTCTTGCTACGCTCACCCCGCAAGCGGAACAGCGCAAACATACCCTCATCGAGTACCGCTGTAGTCGGGTGGTTCATGTTCCAGTCATGAACAAAAGTGCGCTTGGCTATCTTCCACTCGCCCCGCTCCTTGCGGTAGTGATCCAAGAAGCGACCGCCAATCAGGCGATCCTCCTTTTCACCATTGCTGACAACGGTACTGACGTTAATGACATACACCTCACCTCTGGCAGTGTTGCCATCAATTTCGAAGTACTCGTTGGAAATGGATGAGAAAGTACGCTCAAGCGCCTCATCTGGAGAGGTCGCTGCTATCACGAACGGCTGCACACTCCCCTGGAAATGCCCCCAATCGATGTTGGCATCATCTGTCCAGAGGGAAACCATCAGACAGCGATCCATACGATCATAAGCCCGGGCAAATGTTGCATTGAGGTGCCGCAGAGCCTGCTTGGCCTCGACCTCTTGCAGAATATCCAGATCGGATTCCCGATTCATGCTGCCTCCATACCCTGATTATTTGATTTATTCCGGTATTACGGATGACTTGTATCAACAGCGAGATGGCTTCACCATACTGTCGAAATACAAAACAAGTCAAACTGTTTTTATATATGATAAATCCTGTGGCTCGAATGGGGCATGAGCTGCCTCACGGCCGGCTATCCGTCCAAAAAAAGATCCTGGTCCCAGGCTCATACCACTGGCGTAGCTCTTGCCTGTTCTGGGAATGTGCACAGCACAAGCGCCTGCAGAATAAAAACCGGGAATTGGATAACCAGTGGAGTCGAGCACCTGGGCTTTTGCATTCGTTTCCAACCCGCCCAGCGTCATATAGAGGTAGATCGACTTGTTGAAAGAAATATCAAATGCTGCATAAGGCCCCTGGTCCAGCGGTTTCACCCATTCCGGCGCCTTGAACAGGTAGGGGTCGGACCTGGTATTGGCGTGCTCATTGTAGTGGGCCAGCGTTTCCTGCAGGGATCCAGCAGGCAGCCCCAGCCCGACCTCCATTGCTTCGATTGTCTCCCACCCATCCACCAGCGCGTGCTGTGCGGAGGTGATTTCCGGATAAGCGAAAACCTCCGCATCGACGATCAAGTAAGCGGTCTGGTCCGGCTGCTCCATGACCATCGAGGCAGTCCGACCATGATACGAATCTTCTGCTACGAAGCGCTTGCCCAACTTATTAACCAGAATGCCCTTGATCAACTGTCCGGGTGGATAAATCGATGCCGTGGCAATCACGCCATCCATGGCCGCAGTAGCTGCTCCTATCTGCTGTCCCATCATGATGCCTGATCCATCGGACGAAGGAATTCCCAGAGGCATCGCCGTCTCACTCATCAGCGGAATATGCTCAAGCACCATGTCACTGTTCATGGCAAAACCACCAGTGGCCATGATCACCCCGCGGCGTGCTCTCACTCGCAGGGTACGGCCATCCTGCCAAGCTTGAACCCCGACCACCCACCCCTGCTCGTTGCGAATGATCGACTGAACCTGACAATCGTATCGCGCCGCCACCCCCAGCGCGTCACTGCGGGCAAGTATCGCCTTCATTGCTTCAGCACCGGCGTTCTCCCCCATACCCGCGACCTTGTGTCCCCGGGGGGCTGGCCGTGCTATCAGCTTATACGGCCAGACTTTCTCGTTCCCTGTACTGAAAAGGCACTCACTGGTATTGAGAAATACCGCTTTATCTTTGTACTCACTGCGCTCAAAAGGCACGCCCAGAGCCTCGAGCCAATTGAAATGTTCCAGGCTGTTGTCACAAAACACCTTTATGGTCTCAGGATCTTCCGCTTCCGTAGAGGCCATCAAGAACTTGTACATCTCCTCGGCTGTATCGTCATAGCCAAACAGCTTCTGGACCGGCGTACCACCACCCAGATAGAAGATGCCCGATGACATTGCACTGGCCCCACCACCCCCACTAGCACGCTCCAAGACCAACACCTCAGCGCCAGCCTCCGCAGCTTCGATGGCTGCACAGGCACCCGCGATGCCGTAGCCAACCACAACTACATCCGTTTCGATATCCCAATGCATTTTGCTTCTCTTTATCAGGAGCCGATTCAGCAATATCTCTTCATGCGACTATCGAATAGTCTGCAAGATATCAGAAGAGTGCTTGTCAGAGTTCCGGCGGCGTACGCTCTGGATCATCACTCAGGTAATACTCGAGCCAGCGATGGAAATACTGGTTGCCCCGCTCATTCCTGCCAAAGGTGACATGACTGAATGCACCAGACGCCATCCCGTTCTGAACCTTGAGCCCCAAGTCGTAATCCTCGGTCTGCACCACATCGCGCAACCAGTCCATCATCTCCTCCAGCTTCCGAGTGTCCTCCGCTGTCTCCGGCTTACGGTGATGAATGTAGTGGAGAATGGTGGTGTTCTCCCCTACCGTCGGCCCTGGAATCAGTTGAGCAACCTGGGTAATCTCCGGTGCTACAAAAATGGAAGTATTGGGAAAGACGGTACGGACAAAGTCATAACCGTCGTTTTCGTACTTGTATCTTTCATCTTTCGGAACATCATTCAGCTTGGCTATGCTGCGCTGCGGGAATGCGATCAGCAGATGCGGTCCATAGCCGCGAAACTCCATGATATTGGAATAGGTGCGGGCATTGATGGTTTTCGGGTGCGCTGCAGCGAAATGATAGCCTTCAAGGTAGCCGTCATAGGCTACTTTCCAATTAGCACCATGGATCACCCGCTGGCCGCAATAATGCCAATCGGCAAAACCCAGATTGTCGATATCTTCGATCATCCCACCGAGGAACTCTTCGAAGTCCACCTCCACTCCAGGAGTCAGTACAGCGAAGATCAATCCGCCACGCTCATACACTGGCAACTGAGTCAGACTCATCGCCGCCTTGTCCACCGCTCCGTAGGTATCCTCGCCGTACACCCTCTGCAAGGAGCCATCATGCCCATACAGCCAGGCGTGGTAAGGACAGGCGAACTTGTCGCACTTCCCTTCACCTTCGGCAACTTGCATGCCACGGTGAGCACAGGCATTGAGCATGGCTCGTACCGAGCCATCCTTGAGACGGGTAAGCAGAAGAGGGACCTCGAGCAGGCTCTTCGTCTTGTAGGAGCCTGGCTCGGGAAGCTCTCCGGATAGTCCAACGAGCACTGGCAGACGTTTGAAAATGGAATCTATTTCCTGTTTCCAGCGCACCGGGTCCGAGTAGCTGTCACTCGGAACTCTCATTTTCTGCGCCGCCATGTCAGTAGTGCGATGCTCCACATGCTCCAATAACCGAGAAGTGATCAGGTTATATTCCTGCTGTTTTTCCAGGCTGCTCATTGGTTCTATCCTCTTCAACACTTATTATTTTTTTGGGCAATATCTACTGGTAATTAATGGATCTTCACCATCCACTTGCCCTTGTTCTGGCCGGTACAAGCCAAGCCGGTATTCTCCAGCCCCGGTGCAATATCTTCATGAGATCTCAGGTCATCAGTCTTTTATTTGCTTCTGAGAACCGGCCCTGATAAGTTCGTGTCAGATACCTCCCGCCCCCCAGATATGCTCCTGATCGGAGGCTCCTACAGGACTCTTATACCAGTGTAACTGGCGAGGCTTCTATCATGAGCATTTCACACCTATTGTTATCGGTTGAGAGCGCTTGCTACTCAATACCAGCACACCACTCCTGCATTCTCATCAACCATGCCTGGAGATACTTGCATTCTTGTGGTATCGGTTGACCGGTCTGCTCACCAAAGTCTGCAAAGCACAGTAACAACAAGTCTACTGCTGTGCGACGCTGGCCACAGATAAAGTCATTCTCCTTAACCTGTACCTCCAGCCAGCGCCACCCCTCCCTGGCCTCCTGTTTGTATCGCTGCGCCGCTTCCGGATAACAGGCAACCCTATTCTGGAATAGCTCCAACCCTTCCGCACCGCGAAAGCCCGCAGTCATGGGCTGCACGATCTTCTGATCAACCCGGCGCCACCACATCCGAGTCTGTGCGCGCTCCAGCTCGTTGCCGCCAATCAACGCAGGCAATGGAACGCATTCTTCCATGTACTCACAGATCGCTGTGGTTTCAGCAATCCGAAGCCCATTATCGAGTTCAAGGACTGGTGTCGTCCCAGTAGGGTTAATCGCCAGGTAGGCAGACTTCCGATTTTCCCCGGCAATGATATCGACCTCAACCAGAAACAGGGGTACCCCTTTTTCCGCAGCAAACAGTCGGACCAAACGGGGATTCGGGCCTATCGAATTGTATAGTTTCATAATGCACCCCTGTCTCTTGGCAATCAGAACTGCACGCGCTTGGTATAGCCACCATCGATCACAACGTTGGTGCCGGTGATATAAGAGGCTGCCGGGCTGGACAGGAAGACCACCGTGCGGGCTACGTCATTGGGCTCACCGAAACGGCCCAGCGCCATCTGCGCCAGAGTCTGATCATAAAACTCCGGCATCGCTTCCTTGATCGCAGACCAGTTGCCGCCCGGATACTCGATCGGACCGGGAGATACCATGTTCACACGGACTTTCTTCTCACCCCAGGCCTGGGATAATTGCTTGCCGTAAGTGATCATCGCCGCCTTGATCGCGTTGAATGCCTGGGGAATGATGAAGGTTTCGATCGCAGCGGTGCTGGACATCAGAATCACCGAGCCCTCACCACTGGCGCTCAAATGCTCTTCCAGTGCTTCACAACCAATGACCGCCCCCATCATGTCCAGGCGGAAGGTCATTTCCCAATCAGTGGTGCCCTGTGCGCCAGAGGAGCTGGCGTTATGGATGAAGATGTCACAACCGCCCAGCCGCTCCGCCGCCGAGACCAGCCATTTCCTATATGCCTCGGTGTCGTTCATATCGAACGCGTCGCCGAAGACCTTCACACCGTGGGCTTCCAACGCCTTGACGGTTTCCGCGACACGCGCTGCATCACGAGAAAAAAATGCGATATCGCAACCTTCGGCAGCGTACAGTTCCAATGCCGCACGCCCCAGACCACGGCTTCCGCCATTGATGATGACTTTCTTTCCACGCAAACCTAATTCCATGACACTCTCCTGAATATATCTCGTTGTTGTAGAAATCAGCTATTACGCTCGCAGGCCGTCTCGCTGGCCCAAGCCAGCCCCCGACGCAGCAGTTCGTAGAATACCGGCGACCCCCATGAACACCGGTCCACATCGGGCCAGTAGTCCATCAATGGCCGGAGATCGTAGTGTCCCCGGCAATGCCCCAGCGTCAGATACAGCACCCCTCCTTTGCCAAGCGCGCGGCGATACAACACCGGATGCCTCTCGGGCAACCACTGATCGCGCACAAAACCGGGAGTTTCACCTTCAAACTCGATATCCAGCAGAACATCGATATCAGCACACTGGTCTACCAAGTACTGCTCATCGACCACTTCAAAGTCCTCTATACCTTGCACCAGAGGATCCTCCGGCTTTGCTACCCGTACCATGAAGGGGCCAATAGGGGGATGCGAGGCGAACTGGGTACCTAGCGTCTCCATGAAATGACTGGCCCAATCGGGGGTGTCCACCAGCCCGTTGTCCAGAAAGCGCAGAATGGAGTTGGTACCATGCAGGGCATACCAACGCCCCCCTTGCTCCAACCAGGAGCGCAGTGCTTGTTGCTGGTCGAGACTCGGAATCACCTCACAGGTATAGGTCACCAGAAAATCAGCATTCTGAATCGCCTCCATATTCGAGTAGTCCTCGAACACCCTCACCCTGAAACGTTCATTCTCAGCCAGCAGTTTGAGCAGCTCGAGCCGGGCAAAATCGATATCGTGGTACTTGCCTGCGGCAATCAGCACACAATCAATTCTGCCTGTTTGTTTACTATTCAAGGTCATAGATAACAATCCTGTTTGTTTCTGATCCCAGCTCCTCCCTCTCGGATCGGAGCTGGATTATTTCAACAACAGACCATCAAACCGCCCCGCCAGCCAAGGCAGTGGCTTTGGCCTCTTCAGCCGTCAAGGCTGGCTTGGCAGTACTGTTGCGAAGCAGGAAGTGCGACAGAGCCGGCACCAGGATCAATGCCCCGACCATGTTAAGCAGGAACATGAAGGTCAACAGGATCCCCATATCCGCCTGGAACTTGATTGGCGACCAGGCCCAGGTCACCACGCCTGCGGCCAGGGTCACCCCGACCAGCGCCACAACCTTGCCGGTGGTGGCCAGCGCTTTGCGGTAGGCATCAGCCACCGAATAGCCCATACGCTGGAATGCCAGTTGGGTACTCAACAGGTAGATCGCATAGTCCACCCCAATCCCAACCCCCAGCGCTACTACCGGCAGAGTCGCCACCTTGACTCCGATCCCGAGAAATACCATCAGCGCCTCTGCCAGCATCGAGGTCAGAATCAGTGGCACCAAAGCGACAATCACCGCTCTCCAGCTTCTGAAAGTGATCAGGCACAGCAGCGCCACCGCAGCATAGACGTAGAACAGCATCTTGCGGTTTGCTTCCCGAACAACGATGTTGGTCGCCGCATCCACTCCAGCATTACCGGCCGCCAGCAGGAACTGGTAATCCTCGGTACTGTTTTCTTCAGCAAACTTGCTGGCCGCTTCTACCACACGATCCAGCGTCTCGGCCTTGTGATCAGACAGGTAGGCTAGAACCGGCGTCATGCTACAGCGGGTATTAAGGAACTCTGAGTTCCAGGACACAGCATTGCCAATCTGAGCATCAATCAACCCCTGGTTGTCACTGACTGTGGCCCATTTCGGGTTACCTTCGAACATGCCAGCGGTATAGTTGCGCACCGTGTCGGCCAGTGAGCCCGTGCGCTGCACTCCCGGCACCTGGGCCAGACGCCAGGAAAGACGATCCACCTCGATCAAGGTTTCATAACTGCGGCAGCCATCCTCGGGAGTTCTGACCATCACCGCAAATACATCGCTGGAAATGCCGTAGTGTGAAGTGATGTAGGCATTATCCATGTTGTAACGTGAGTCTGGACGCAGCTCGGGCGCACCTGCATCCAGGTCGCCAATCTGCAGTTTGGTCGACATGTATACACCCCAGGAGAGCAGGAGAGCAGCAGCAACAATGGATCCAACCGCCCAGCTTCGCTGAGTAAAAAGTGCCAGGAAACGCCAGAGTACACTTGGTCTGCGCTGATCCACCTCCAGACTACGCTGGGCCGCTTTGGGACTGACACCGATGTAGGAGAGTAGTACCGGGATCAGGATCAGGTTGGTGAAGATCAGCACACCGACACCGATACTTGCGGTCAATGCCAAATCACGGATTACCGGAATATCAATGATCATCAGCACCGCGAAGCCGACCACATCCGCCAGCAGGGCCGTCAGCCCCGGCAGGAACAATCGACGGAAGGTGAAACGTGCCGCAACCTCCTTGTGCGTGCCACGACCGATGTCCTGCATGATGCCGTTCATCTTCTGAGCACCATGGCTTACACCGATGGCTACCACCAGGAACGGCACCAGCATCGAGAACGGATCCAGGTCATAGCCAAGTAACGTCACTGCGCCCAGCTGCCAGATAACCGCGACAATGGAACATGACAACACCAGCAGCGAACTGCGCATACAACGGGTATAGCTGTAGATGATCACCACGGCGATGATGGCCGCCGCGAGGAAAAACAGCATGACCAGCTTCAAGCCATCGATCAGATCACCAGTGAGTTTGGCAAAACCGATGATATAGATATTGACGTCATGCTCGGCGCTGTTGATGTATTTCTGCCGAATATCCTCAATCGAATCCGCCAGCACCTTGTAATCGATCAGGTTGCCCTCGGAATCTTGACCCATCAGTGGAACAACAATCATGCTGGAGCGATAGTCATTGGCAACCAGGCTGCCGACCACATCCGCGCGGCCGATATTGATCCGCAGGTTCCGAATACTACGCGGGCTGCCATCGTAATCGTTGGGCAGTACCGGGCCACCGGTAAACCCTTCCTCGGTAACTTCGGTCCAGCGTACTACGGGAGTGAAGATGGATTTCATCCACGGCCGGTCCACCCCGGAAAGAATGAATATCTCATCGTTGATGTTTGCCAGCGTCTCCAAATAACTGGCGTTGAATATATTGCCCTCCCTGGCCTCTACCACGATGCGCAGGGAGTCACCAAACCCCCGTAGTTCCTCACGATTTTCCAGGTAGTTCTGAATGTATTCGTGGCTTTGTGGCAACGTCTTCTCATAACTTGCACTGACCTTCAGGTCCTTCAAGTGGTAACCGAAGAACACAGTGACAATCAGGCAGAACAACATTAGAGCCACACGGTGGTTGAACACTAGCCGCTCGATCACACCACCGGAATTGCGATCAAAATCTTCCAGGCGGGTCCCGGACTGAGTACTGCTATTATTGGGTGACATGGCGAAGCTCCAGACGATTCATGGCAACGTTGCCTGACTCAAACAGGGATACGCTCGACTCTCCGGCAGAACTGTCAGGGGCTACCACTGCCAACTCCTGCACACCTTCAGCACCAACCAGCGCCAGATGGCTGCTTGATATCTGAGCCAAGCCATAAAAGGGCATGGGTTCGATGATGGCCTGGGCAGTAAAGCTGCTTCCACCATCGCTACTGATCAGGAGCTCTCCAGCCAGATTGACCAGCGCAATGGCACCATTATCAAAAATCATCCCATCGGTAATGCCAGCTACGGAGTCTACTTCCAGCCGCGTCCAGTTCTGCCCCTGATCCATGCTCAGGAAAACGCTCCCGCGCATACCGAAAACCACCAACTCATCAGAACCAATAGCCGAACCGAATAGAGTCCCATCGTAAGGTGTTGCGACGCCGACAAATTGCTGACTGTCTTCATCCAGACACCAGACCATTCCCTGCTCTCCGGTTATATAAAGACCATCTTTCCCCGCATTGATGGAATAGAAGTGCAGTTCGTATGGATTATCTATGCGATGAGCCCAAGGCTCCCAGGTTTCGCCGCCGTTCACCGTCTTCAACAAGCGATTGAAGACACCCACAACATAACCAACCTGCTCATTCTCAAAGTACACATCCATCAGAGCCTGCGTACCACCAAACTCCACCAGTACTTTCTCACGCTCTACAAGCATGCCGGCGTCGGGATAGCGTTCATCACCAATCCGCTGCGCATAGTAATCAAGAATAAGCTCGGAACTCTGATGACCATCGAGCTGCACAACCCAGCTCAGACCGCCATCTTCGGTTTTCAACACCACACCACCATGCCCTACTGCCCAGCCGTGGGTGTCAGAAGCAAATGACACGGCGACAAGATCGCTGCTGACCGGCACGCTGGCCTGACTCCAGTTCTTGCCAGCATCTTCGGATACCAGGACGTGTCCCCTCTGCCCTACTGCAACCAGCCGATCTCCCGCCCTGGTTATTGCAGTTAAGGGACTCTTGGCTGCTTTTATACTCTGTACCGCCGGCGTCGAGAGCGGGCTTTCGAAAGCAAAGCCGGTAAGACTCATCATGAACAGGGCCAGCAGGACGAAAAGTCTGAACTCGACTCCGACGCTCACTCTTCCGAGAAAGCAAAGCAATTGTCTCGGAAGAGAGCCAACCACAGAGGCTTGATCTCGAGGACTCCGGAAAGGGGGGGATAGCAGCTCGCAGCTCATCATTGCGCATCCTATTTATTTTTGTTGTGACGCCGGATAAAAACCGACACGAACGTTTTTTATTAAAGTACTAGCTCTTGCGTGATCACGCAAGCCCCTGGTTATCGAATCAAGCCAATCCGATTACTGCCGTATCGCAGACATGCCCCTGGGTATCTGCTTTGCGAGTAGGCACCAGTACTTCACCACCAGAGATTTTCTCATCCCCCTCCAGTACTGCCTGCAAAGGCCTCAGGACCAGTGCCACCCTACCTGTTGGGAAGTAACTGATGCGCTGCCTTTCTTCGTCGTATGGTTATATGTCCCCCTGACAGTGGTCACTCGTTCCGCCAGATCAGTCCGCTTCCTGCAGGCGTTTACAAGCTTGAGCAAGTCCCTTGAACATAAGCGCATAGGCGGCACGCAAGAAGGCTTCAGCCTCTTGGGCCTGACCTGGCAGAGTAGTAAACTCACCGCGATAATTAAGACGGCAACGATCATCGGGCAATGGCTCTATCCAGCCAGTCGCCTGGTAGGAGAGCAACCCTGCGGGACGATCACCCACAATGGAGAGCTTGTAGCTGAGGTTTTCTGGATCCTGATAATCCAGGCGCTCGCTGACCGCTGTCGAGAAGCCTCGGTTGTAGATGTGGCGGATCTGGCCAACACCCTCTCCTTCGAGTTCAACCCGCTCGATCATCACGACCTCATCGTCGGTCGGCCACCACAGTTCAATGTCAGCGAAATCAGCCAGCAACGCCCAGACCATGCCAGCGGGCGCATCCAGGTCCTGATAAGTTTCTATTTGCAACATAGGAAGATACCTCCAGAAAGAGGAAAGATGGGTAAGCTAAGCGCCTCAACCTTTCGGCTCACGCCGCACCTCCTACCATCGAGCCGGCGTTGTCGATGACGAATTGTGCACCAGATACATGCTTGGACTCGTCCGAGGCAAGAAACAACACCATCTGCGCGACGTCCTCAGGCTGTCCCATACCGCTGGCATCCTCGATCACCGTGAGCGCCAAAGGTGTGGCGATTGGCCCAGGCAACACAGCGTTGCAGCGGATCGGGTAGCCTTTTTCCCGACAATGCACGGCGACGGTATGAGTCAGCGCCAGCACGGCCCCCTTCGCCGCAGCGTAGGAAGGTACCAACGGATAGCCGCGGATAGCCGTCAATGAAGACATATTGATGATCGAACCTCCTCGTTCACGCATGGCTTCAATTGCGTAGCGGCAGCCAAGAAAAGTGCCGTCGTTGTGCACCGCGTTCATTCGTTGATAGAGCGCTAGCGACGTCGACTCGATATCCGCTACCTGCACGATACCAGCATTGTTCACCAGAATATCCAGTCCGCCGTAGTGCTCAGTGACAGCGCTCATTACCCGCTGCCAATCGCTCTCGCTGGTCACGTCGTGGTGCAAGAACAGGCCATTCAATGTACTCGCCAATATCTGACCGGGCTTATCATCGATGTCGGTGATCACCACCCGGGCGCCTTCAGCGGCAAACAGCTCGGCGTCCATCTGACCCAACCCCGAGGCACCGCCAGTGATCAGAACAACCTTGTCTTTTAAACGCATAAGAATCTCTCTTTCTACAGAAGTTGGCATAAAGGGATGAGGCGCCAGTAAGCGCCTCGGTTGGTTATTCAGCGAACGCCGCTACCAGCCATGGATTGCGGATTAAAATGAGAGTCAGGCCGACCATCAGTAATGACCCAGCCAGTTCCCATGGTAGGATTCTGCGAGCGATGGTAGGCGCCGGTAGCAAGATCGTAGGTCACGGTTTCATCGGTGGCGTGGCCAGTAGCCTCGTAGAAGGTAATCGGCAGGTTATGCGTCACCCGATACACCCTTCCCGTGGCGTCATAGTTATCGCTGATGCCGGTGCCATAAAGATCCTCGTCGAGAAAGAGCATTCGCCGCGGGTAAACATGACGGTTACCCTCTTTGAGCGTTGCCTCCACAACCCAGACGCGATGCTTCTCCCAGCGCATGCAGTCGGGATTGAGATGATTGGGTGTTTCGGCTACTCGGTCCGGGCAGACCTCGCGATCATGCAACTTGTAGGTGTTATAGGGAATGAACATTTCTCTCTTGCCCTTGAGCTCAAAGTTGTATCGGTCCAACGCGCCATAAAAGATTGCCATTTCATCCACTACGGCAACGCCTGCACCGGTGGGGCTCGGTGTGTCATAGGCAATATCGGGCGATAGCTTCACGCGGCGCTGACCAGGCAAGTATTGCCAAGCCCGTCGACCGGTATTGACCATGTCGATGGAATCATGCACCACGATCTTCTCGCCATTCTTACGTGCCGGATCGCTGAAGTCGTTACGGATCATCTCGTAGATGTCCTTTTCACCAATCGGCTCGGTGCGCTTGGGATCGAAGATGGGGTACTGGATCTCCATACTGGCCACACCGGTCACATTTCGGCGACCGCTTGCATCCACCACGCTGCCGGTAAACAGCGGCGTCTCAAAGGCGAACTGGTCGAATTTCAACAGGCGGTTCCACATCACTTCATTACCGGTCTTTGGGAAGGGAAACGGCGTACCGCCATAACAACCCGATAGGCCCAGCTCATCATTGATCGTTTTGCAGGATGTTAGATTCTTGCGGGCATTCTCCAAGTAATAGTCCGGATAAGCAGCAGTGCGGTGGGTGGGATAGATATCCATACGGAACGAAGGGTACATGCGCAGCATGGCTTGCATGCCTTCGCTCAACTGGTCGGCGTACTGATCCATATTGGCAGCGGTAACCGAAAACAACGGCTGCTCATCCGCGAAAGGATCGGGGCGGTAGCCTGGATTCTTCGGATCATAGTTTGACGGCGGCGATATCGGCCCGGTATATGCGGGAATGCTGCCATCGGCGTTGGCACCCATTTCTGCACCCCAGGGCGTGAACTTAGTGCCGATCTGGTCGATTTCTTCTTGGGTAGCCGCGGCCTGGGCGAAAAGCGCGAAGCTCCCCGAAATGGCTATGGCGGTGATGCTGCCTGCGAAACGTTTCATTAGTCAGACTCCACTCTTGTTGTTGTAATCACGGAGTTACCCGTGTGTGCTTCGGTCCTGCAAAGTCAGGGCGCGACCCTTACCATCAACTTGCCCTCGTTACGACCCTCGAACAGCAGATTGAAAGCGTCCAGCGTATTCTCTAACCCGTCGATAACCTGCTCCCTGAATTGGAGCCGACCTTCGCCGACCCACTCGCGTATCTGTGCAATACCTTGGGGAAACTGGTCCAGATAGTCGGAAACCAGATAGCCCTCGATCGTCGCGCTGCGCGCCAGAATCTGCCAAAAATTGTATGGCCCAGGCACAGGCTCGGTGCTGTTGTAGCTGGAGATAGCTCCACAGAAGACAATACGAGCGTCCTTGTTGAGATTGAGCAGCGTGGCATCCAGAATCTCGCCGCCAACGTTGTCGAAGTACACATCCACACCCTGCGGACATGCTCGGGCAATTGAAGCGACCATATCGGTTTCGGTTCGGTAGTTGATTGCCGCATCGAAGCCCAAGTCCTCGACAATCCAGCGACACTTTTCATCGCTACCGGCGATACCTACCGCACGGCACCCTTTGATCTTGGCAATCTGCCCCACCAGCGACCCCACCGCTCCGGCCGCGGCACTGACCAGCACAGTTTCACCCGGTTTAGGCTTACCCACTTCCAACAAGCCAAAATAAGGCGTCAGCCCAACAGCACCGTAGATGCTGAGGTAATACTGCTCCTCATCACCAGGCTGCAGTTCGACCACGGAGAAGTAACCGGCGTCAGCAACCGAGTATTCTTCCCAGCCGCCGAGACCTACCACGAGTTGGCCAGGTCGGAAACTCGGAGAACGACTTTCCACCACCTCGCCAATCACCGTACTGCGTACCGGGTCGCCGATGCGGATGGACGGCAGATAGCTGGGTCGTTCTGACATCCAGTCGCGGATCGCCGGATCGATGGAAAAAAAATGATTGCGAATCAATATCTGGCCATCGCTGGGACTACCAACGAGCGCTTCGTGTAGAACGACGTCCTCATTGGTGACAATGCCTTGGGGGCGACGCTCCAGAATCAAGCGCCTCTGAATGATTGGGTCGGACATAGCAAGTTCCTCTTGTTGTTGTATGGAGTGAAACTCGAACATGTGGTGCCATCACAATAAAAACGAATAGTCCGGTTTTTAATGTAAATGTTCCTCTGCTCCGCTCCTTCAAGCTACCTTCCCGCCCCCAGAAAGGTTGCCGGAAAGCTCTTTTATTCAAGCACGTTAGCTGAGCGAGGCCGTCGTCGTGCCCCGTGCATGGTCGGTCTGCATGCGCTCCGGCTCAGAACCTAGAATAAGCTCCGCCGCTCGCCAACCCAGCGCCATGGCCGGACCATTGGTATTGGCCGACACCAGCTCCGGCATTACAGAACAATCCGCGGCGCGGAGCCCCCGAACGCCACGGACACGCAAGTGTTCATCCACGACGGACTCTGAATCCCGCCCCATGCGGCAGCTTCCTACGGCATGGGTGCCGCACAGGGAGGCAGTACGAAAATAGTTCAGGATGTCTTCATCCGATTGGCACTGTGCCCCTGGTACCAACTCCTCGCCAACGTATTCAGACAGTGCCGGTTGGCGCATGTAGCGACGCATATAGTGAACCATGGCCACTGCTGCCCGGCGATCAGCTTCGGTAGACAACCAGTTAGGAGTGATCTCCAGCGGCGCATCAGGGTCTGCGGACTGGATCAGTACGGTTCCCTCGCTTTCGAGATTCAGCAATTGCCCATAGATGGTTATGCCGGGTTTATCCTCGACTCCGTCCGGCACTGGAAAGTTGTCTTCGCTGCGAGGATAGGTGAAAGCGCTGAGATACAGTTGTGCGTCAGGCCGGGCCAGATGCGGCTGGGTACGAAAGAAGGCACCCACCTCGAAGGGTCCAGTCGCCATTGGCCCACCGCGGGTGATGTAATATTGCAGCAGGCTACCTGCCAAGCCGAGGCCCTGGAAGCGATGGTTCAGCCCCTTCGTCCCCTTAAGCCGATATGGCAACAGGAATCCCAGATGATCGCGAAGATGCCGGCCGACATCACGGTTATTTGCTACCATGGTGATGCCCAACGGAACAAGATGATCGGGATCACCGATGCCCGACAACTGCAGAATTTTCGGTGTCAGGATAGCCCCAGCGCAGAGAATGACTTCACCATGGCAACCGAACTCGCGTGGCAGCCCCTTCACTTTTGCCCGCACGCCCGCTGCCCGCAGACCATCGAACAGCACCTGCTCAACCTTGGCACTGGTCTGGACCACAAGGTTCTTGCGTGACATTACCGGATGCAGAAAGGCGGTGGCAGCGCTGACCCGGCGACCATTCTTGATCGTATGGCTGTAATAGCCGACCCCTTCCTGACGCTCGCGGTTGAAGTCCTCCACCCGCGGCAGCCCCATCTCCTCCCCAGCATTTACCATGGCCTCACTGGCCGGATAACGGAACTTCCCTGTACTGATATGCACTGGCCCACCCGCGCCGCGGAGCTCATCGGCGCCCAACTCGTGATCCTCAATAGCACGGAAAGCGTCCTTCATTGCTGTCCAGCCCCATTCAGCTCCAGCCTTTTGTTCCCAGCGCTGATAATCTTCGGGCTGACCACGCACATAGATCATGCCATTGATGGAGCTGGAACCACCGACCACCTTGCCGCGCACCCACATTTCGGCAGATTCGGTGTCAGGAACGCGTGGCTGCTGTACTGGAAAATGCCAGGCGTGTCTGGGATCGCTGACCAGCTTGGCGATACCCTTAGGCATCTTGACCAGCGGGCTGCGGTCCCACTCCCCAGCTTCCAGAAGCAGTACTCGCTTCGAAGGATCGGCCGACAGCCGGTTAGCCAATACGCAGCCGGTGGAGCCTGCGCCCACAATAATGTAGTCGTAAGTATTCATAACTGGTTCCTCAAAAGGGGCTCATGCCACCATCCGCGGTATAGAGGGAGCCGGTGACGTATGAGGCCTCCGGCGAGAGCAGGAAGGCGATCACCGTAGCAATCTCCTCCGGCTCGGCATATCGTCCGAGCGGAGTGGCTGCGCGGTTGGCCGCTGCGGTGGCAGTCGCATTGCCAGAGGCGCGTTCGATGCGGCGCATCATCTCGGTGTTGATCGCCCCCGGCAGTACGGCATTGACCCGCACACCCACTTCAGCCGCTTCTGCTGCTGCGGTGCGAGTCAGCCCGATCACGGCGTGTTTGGACATGACGTAGGCACCATGGGTGGGTGCCCCCATTATTCCGGCCAAGGACGACAGGTTGACGATCGCTCCACCGCCTTGACGGCGCATCACTTGCAAAACATGTTTCAGGCCGAGAAAAACGCCGCGAACATTGACCTTGTAAACTCGGTCAAGCATCTCCACCGACTGCGCCTCAATCAGAGCCGGTGCGCCTTCAATGCCGGCATTATTAGCGAAGGCGTCAATCCGCCCGAAGCGTTCAAGGGCAGCGGCGACGTAGCGCTTCACTTCGTCCTCGCAGGATACGTTAGCGGACACCAATAGGAGGCGCTCCGGATCGAGGCTGCCCTCCTTTGCAGCTCTTTCCAGTGCGTCCTGATCCAGGTCCACCAGCACGATCTGGTAACCCTGCGCATGCAGACGCCTGGCCAGGGCCAGCCCTATTCCTCCAGCAGCACCGGTGATCACCGCGACAGGTGCATCAGACATGGGCAGGCTCCCGTGCAGCAGCGCGAATCTCTTCAATCGTCGGGGCGGGCTCCGAAGGATCGCGCACCTTCACCATCAGCTTGCCCCTATTGGCACCAGTAAACAGGCGAGAGAAGGCATCGAGAGTATTCTCCAGCCCCTCGACGATATCCTCGGCGAACACCAACCGACCATCGGCGATCCAGGTGCTCATCTCCTCAATGCCTTCGCCAAAGCGATCCTTGAACTCAGGCGAGATAAAACCGCGCACGGTGAGACTGCGGGCAAGGATCTGCCAATAGTTGAACGGCCCCGGCACCGGCTGCTCGGTGTTGTACTGGGCGATGGCGCCACAGAACACAACACGGCCAAAACTGTTCATGTTCAATAACGCCGCATCGAGTACCTCACCGCCAACATTATCGAAATAGCAGTCGACCCCGGTCGGACAGACCTCGGCGATGGTCTTGGCCAGATTTTCGCTGGTCTTGTAATTGATCGCACAGTCGTAGCCCAATTCCTCGACAATCCAGCGGCATTTTTCGTCACTACCGACCAGGCCCACCGTACGGCAGCCTTTTATTTTCGCGATCTGGCCGGCCAAAGAGCCCACTGCCCCCGCAGCAGCGCTCACCAGCATCGTTTCACCCTGCCTCGGCTTGCCGATGTCCAGCACACCAAAGTAGGGCGTTAGGCCTACCGCGCTGAAGACACTCAGATAATGACTGAGGGGAAAACGGGGATCGGGCTGGATGTGGTCGAGTTGCTCACCAGCCGTCAGGCTGAAGTCCTCCCAACCATTGGCCGCAAGCCCGACGACAATGTCACCGATCTGGAAATCAGGGTGACCACTCTCCACTACTCGTCCCAATGTGGAGCTACGCACAACATCCCCTAGAGCGATGGGTGGCATGTAACTCGGCTTGTCACTCATCCAGCCACGAATCGCGGGGTCCATCGACAGGTATAAATTCTGCAATAAAACCTGACCCGGACCGGGACGACACAAAGAGACACTGCGCATGCGGATATCTTTCTCGTTGGGTACACCTTCAGGGCGAGACTCCAGATAGAGCTGACGGTTGAACAAAGTCATGGAGTTATCCTTTTTGTTATTCGGATTTGTTGTTCAGGAAAGCACGGTACCCACATGAAGAATCGCGCTGCTTGCCGGTCTGTTCAGGCCGCTGTCCAGCCACCATCCACCGTCATCAGGCTACCGTGCATGAACGAAGCGCCATCGGAGGCAAGCCATAGGACTGCGTTCACCACATCATCGATCTCACCCAGCCGCCCAGCCGGATGCAATGCCAGCAACCTCGGCTCTATCTCGTCCAGTTGGGGATGGCTATTGAGCATGTCAGTACGGATCACACCAGGACAAACCGCATTAATACGAATGTTCTGTCGCCCGTACTCGGTGGCCGCTGTCTTGGTCAGCCCTGCTACCGCATGCTTTGTAGCGGTGTAGGGGGCCGATCCGGGCAAGGTGGTGAGCGATAATGCCGATGCCGTATTGATCAGGACTCCACCGCCCTGCTTGAGCATCTGCCCAATCGAGTACTTCATGCACAGCCAGACGGCTTTCAGGTTGACTGCGACAATCTGGTCGAACTCGGCCTCAGCCACCTCAGCGACGAAATCATTCCCCCCGCTGATGCCGGCGTTGTTATGCACAATATCCAACCGACCAAAGCGCTGGACAGTTTGGTTGATCAGCGCCTGCATTTGCTCGGCCGAGGCTACGTCAATACAAAAGAATGCGGCTTCACCGCCCGCAGATTCGATTTCAGCCAGCCGCTGCTTGCCTTGTTCCATGTTGATATCGGCCAACATCACCTTTGCACCCTCGCGGGCGAAAGCTGCCGCAGTTCCTGCCCCGATGCCACCACTAGCACCGGTAACCAGTACGACTTTGGCTTTGAATTGCATGCTGTGCTCCTTATTGTTATTGCTACAGCAGTTTGTACGCGACAGAACCCGGATGGGGTTTCGATGTATCCAGCTTGATTCACACTGGGAAGGCGGCTTCGGGTTTACGCAGCCGCCTTTTCCTCAGTTACTGGCCTTCGCCGCCATGGCCTTTTCTACCGCGGCGCCGACATCTGCACCGGTGGGATTACTGCGCAGCAGCAAACCACCGTTGACCTGAAGATTCTCACCAGTCATGAAGCACTCGTCACTGGCGAGCCACACCGCAGCGGCGGCAATATCTGCTGTGGTGCCAATGCGTCCCAGCGGGTAGCGTGCCGTAAAGCATTCGCGAACCCCTGGCGTAGCCATGGCCTCAGCGGTCATTGGGGTTTCAGTCAATCCAGGGGAAATGCTGTTGGCGCGAATACCGCGGCTGCCGAATTCGTTGGCAACGCAGCGCACCACATGGTCGATGCCACCTTTGGTGCCGATATAGGCCGCGTAATTCTCAATCAGCGCACGGGTGGTGGCGGAGCTGATCTGGATGATCGAGCCACCCTCCTCCATTCCTTCGATCACCGCCTGGAGGAAAAAGAATGGCCCCTTGAACTGCAGAGCGATCATTTTCTCCAATTCTTGCTCTCCGGTTTCCAGAAAGCCTTGCGTAAGCCCCCAGCCGGCGCAATTGACTGCCACATCCAACCGCCCACCCCATTCCCTGGCATGGGCCACGGCCGCGTTCAACTCGGCCTTCGAGGTAATGTCGCAGGCCATATGGGTGCCACCGATTTCCTGGGCGAAGCGCGCCGCTTCATCTCCGTCGCGACCGGAAATCACCAACCGTGCCCCTTCGTTCGCGAAGCGGCGAGCGATGTCCTGCCCCATATTATCGCGGCTGTCAGCACCCAGTATCAGGGCCACCTTATTCTCAAGTCGTTTCATCAAGCATGTCTCCGGTATGTCCTTTTGAATGTCAGCAACAGCACCCACGCTCGTGCAGTGATTCCCATTTATGCTTGTCACACGAAAATCAAAAACCAACCAGTTCGTTTTAATAAAAAAACGAACTCAGCATGTTCTGCACGCCCAGCACCCACGAATATGCAAGCAGAGGTTACCTGACACCACCTGCACTCATGGCTTGTGGCGTGAAGAAGCTCATTGGCTTGGGCTCAATATCATGCCAACCGGAACGGCCAGAGGAATACGCCTGGCGGGCATAAGCTCCGCTTGCAAGGTCATGGGTGATGAACTGGCCACTGATATGCCCATAGCTTTCATATTTAGGAAAGCTTTCCGAATGCACCACTCGATAGACAGAGCCCGTATTGTCATACGACGCGCTCATCCCTACTCCGAGAAAATCCTCATCCCAGTAAAAGGTACGTCGTGGGTAAATATGACGCTTCCCTTCTTTCAGCGTTGCTTCAACCACCCAGACACGGTGCAGCTCCCAGCGGACGCAATCGGGGTTGGCGAAATTCTTGGTAAATATCTGCTCACGCCCACATTGTTCAAGGTCATACATCTTGAACATGTTATAGGGCAGGTACACTTCCTTTTTGCCCACCAACTCAAAGTCATAGCGGTCAAAGGCACCAAAGAAGACCGATGAGTCATCAACGGTGCCAATACCCGCACCCGCAGGTGAGGGAGTGTCATAGGCCACGTCGGGGGAGAGCTTCACCCTTCTCTGACCCGGCAAATAGCTCCAGGCACGACGCGCACTGGTCAACATATCCAACGAATCATGCAGTACCAGCTTTTCACCGGATTTACGTGCAGGCGCATCATAGTCGGCACGTAGTATCTCGTTGATCTCATCACCCTTGAGCTGTCCCGTGCGATTAGGATCCCACAATGGATATTGGTTCCATTGAGTCTGCCCTGCGGTATCAATCACTGTGCCAGTACTATCGACAATCGTGGTCTTCAAATCCTGACTCATGAAGGCGTGCCCTTCATATTTCATGTAGCGATTCCACATTACCTCGCTACCGCTCTTGGGAATGGGAAAAGGGGTACCAGCCCAACACCCTTGCAGCTGCAAGCCATTCGCGGCAAGAGAGCAACTAGTGGCATTCTTTTTGGCATTATCCAGATAGTGCTGGGGGTAGCGCGCAGTCCTATGGGTGGGATAGACGTTGATTCGGAAATTTGGATATTTCTCAAATAACGCCAGGGCACCAGTGGTCAGGCGCTCCTGATGCTCCCTGTAATTACTGGCATCAATGGCGAAAAGCACCTGTTCATCGGCAAAAGGATCGGGGCGAATGCCAGGCCGTGCCGGATCATAATTGCCAGGCGGTTCAACCCCGCCGCTGTAAGCAGGAATAGTACCCTCGGTATTGCCGGCCTGCTCTGCCCCCCATAGGGTCAGATTATCCCCCAGTTGCCGAGCTTCTTCCTCGGAAACTGCAGCCATGGTCTGGCTGCATATCATCACGCTCAAAGCCAAGGGCAAGCATCTTATTTTCATAATTATTACCTTCATCTGGGTTATCGCCCGGTCACAATAAAAACCAACAAGATCGTTTTTTATAAATTACTACTGTTTAGTCAGATACGCAAGCCCATCCTGAGACGGTTACCTGATTGCATTTGACTTCATGGCCCGAACAAAATAAAACAATCATGATCGTGTTTATTAGATCGATAGCCTATAACAACCATAACGGGATAAATATGACCACAAACACACTTGAAACCCTGCGGGATCAGGCTGATATCCAGGTCGTTCTCAACCTCTATGCTACCGCTCTTGACAGTCGCAACTGGCCTGCCCTTGATGATGTCTTTACCGAAAATGCGTCTGCTCACTATGAGGGTGTCGGACAATTTGACGGTCGTCCTGCCATCGTTGATTTAGTCCGCCATGTCCTTGAACAGTGTGGCCCTACCCAACACCTCCTCGGCACCTATAGCATCGAAATCGATGGCGATACCGCTAGAGCAAAATGCTACCTGGCAGCCATTCACGCAGGCATCGGTGAGTATGAAGGTAAAACCCAGACAGTATGGGGCGAATATCGCGACCAACTGGTAAAAACGCCCCAAGGCTGGCGGATCGCACATCGTGAACTGGCAATTATTCATGGGGAGGGAGATATAGGAATCAAATGATTTCACCCGCCTCCCCATCTTGAATACGAGGCCACAGAAACGTGGCTGGAAAACATCGACTGAAACACTCAATGAGCTCCTTAGACAGGACACCCGATGCCATACATCGGGTGTCCTGAAGACTGTCGACTTAGCTGATAAGGTGCAAGCCTATTTCCGGACTGGAGCCCGACATCACGCCAAATACCTTCGCCACACAGAGCTTGGAGTTATATCTTCGCTTATGCTCCCGCCTCCTCGGGGTCGGTTGATGCAGCGGCAGCACGGATCTCATCGAGAGTCGGCGCCGGCTCGCTGATGTCGCGCAGCTTCACCATCAGCTTGCCCTTGTTGCTGCCATCAAACAGACGCGCAAAGGTGGCTACGGTGTTCTCGAAGCCTTCCGCAATCTCCTCAGCGAACTGCAGCCGGCCCTGGTCTAGCCAGCCACGCATTTCGGCGACGGCTTCGGGAAAGCGGTCCTGGAATTCCAGCGCAATGTAACCGCGCACGGTGAGGCTGCGGGCAAGTATCTGCCAGTAGTTAAACGGGCCGGGAACCGGGTCGTCGGTGTTGTACTGAGCGATCGCACCACAGAACACGATGCGTCCGAAGCTGTTCATGTTCAACAACGCGGCGTCGAGAATGTTGCCAGTGACGTTGTCGAAGTATATGTCAACCCCGTCCGGGCAGGCCTCAGCAATGGCCGCCTGCATGTCCCCACAGCTCTTGTAGTTGATCGCAGCATCGAACCCCAGCTCCTCGACAATCCAGCGGCACTTCTCATCGCTGCCGGCAATACCCACCGTGCGGCAGCCCTTGATCTTGCCGATCTGCCCGGCCAGCGACCCTACCGCACCAGCGGCGGTACTCACCAGCAGGGTTTCGCCGGGTTTCGGCTTACCGATTTCCAGCAGACCAAAATAAGGTGTCAACCCCACCGCGCTGAACACACTCAGGTGATAGTTGACCGGGAAGCCCTCGTCGCTGCTGACAACGTAGTTCTGCTCGGGGTCGATCAGGCTAAAGTCTTCCCAACCATTACAGGCAATGCCCACAGCATAATCACCCACGTTGAATTTAGGGTGATTGCTCTCGACGATGCGCCCCAGGGTCGAGCCGCGCATAGTCCCACCGATGGGGATCGGATCCATGTAGCCTGGCTTGTCGCTCATCCAGAAGCGCGCGCCCGGATCCATCGATAGGTAAAGGTTTTGCATCAGTACCTGACCGGGGCCAGGACGCTTGAGCGGTACACTGCGCGGACGGAGGTTGTCTTCGGTCGGCACAGCCTCAGGGCGGCTATGCAGGTACCATTGGCGATTCTTAAGAGTCATTTGCATGGGCCTTTTCAGTTTGATTTATTGTCGGGGCAGGTCAGCGCACACCGCTGCCGGTCAATGCGCTGGGCTGATAGAACATTGACGACTTGGCGTCGGCAGGGTCGGTCACAACCACCCCGCTCTTGCCAGCTGCGTTGTAGTCCTGGCGCACATAGGCACTTTTAACCAAGTCGTAGGTTATGAATTCATGGGTGTTGTGACCGTACGTTTCATAGAACGGAATGTAATGGGTGGCGGTGACCCGATAGATACCACCGGCATCGTCATAGTTGTCCCCCATACCGACCGCCGGAATATCCTCGTCCCAATAGAATACGCGCCTGGGATAGACGTGGCGCTTGCCTTGCTTGAGAGTGGCTTCGACGACCCAGACCCGGTGCTTTTCCCAACGCACGCAATCGGGATTAAGAAAATTTGGCTGGAGCAGTTGGTCATCGCTACAGCGCGACGGATCATGCAGGCGGAAGGTGTTGTAGGGGATATACATCTCCCGCTTGCCGAGCAGTTCGAAGTCGTAGCGGTCGAGGGCACCGTAGAATACCTGTGTATCGTCAACCACCCCAACGCCACCACCGGAGGGACTTGGGGTGTCGTAGGCAATGTCAGGTGATAGCTTGACCCGACGCTGGCCAGGCAAATAGCTCCAAGCACGACGCCCTACGTTCTCCATATCCACCGAGTCATGGATGATGAGCTTCTCGCCAGCCTTACGCGCCGGGGAGTCGTAGCTAATACGCAGCATCTCGGCGAGCTCGTTAGCAGCGATCGGCTCGGTTCGGGCCGGGTTGTACGGCGGGAAGGTCTGATGGATAGACCACTGCCCTGTCAGCGTCCGACCTCCCTTGGCATCGATCAGCATCGAATACTGGCCCGGCGAGAAGTAGGCGTACTGATCGTACTTCAAGGTTCGGTTCCACATTACCTCGGAGCCGGTCTTAGGAATCGGGAACGGTACGCCACCATAGCAATCTCCGGCCAATTGCAGGTGGTTTTCGGTGAGGCGGCAGGTCTCTGCGTTTTTTAGCGTGTTAGCAACAACATAGTCCGGGTACTTGGCCGTACGGTGCGAAGGATAGATGTCCATGCGAAAGTCGGGATACTTACGCAGCATCGCCTTGAAGCCTTCGGTCACGTGCTCAGCGTGATTGTCCAGATTCTCTGCGGTAACGCTGAACAATGGCTTTTCATCGGCAAACGGGTCCGGTCGAAAACCCGGCCGGCCTGGGTCATAACTCGATGGCGGCTCGAGTCCGCCGGTATAGGAGGCAATGCTGCCATCCGCATTGCCTCCCGCGACGGCCCCCCAGGGGGTAAGGTCGTTTCCCAGCCGAGCAATTTCCTCGGTACTGGGGATCGCCCAGCCCTCACTGGTAATGCTCGCTAGTAGCAGCGAACTCAAGCAAAGCTTCTTATTCATCTTCATCGGATCACCTGCTTTCTTTTTTGTTGTTGGTGTGTGTTTCTTGCTGATGACTCTGGTCAGATTGCAGTACCCGACTCGCCCCAGAAGGCGCTATATGCCTCGACCACGGCCGGGTCGACAAAGACGGTCCGGACACTGACCTTGTGAAACTTCCAGCCACCTGCGGTTCGCATATGGCGATCTTCGTATAGGGGACCACTAGCAGCCGCTTCTGGCTCACCTGATGGTTTCGCAATTATCGATCACCAACTGCGTGCCGTTGATGTTGCGCGACTCATCGGAGGCGAGGAATAACACCAGGTTGGCCACGTCTACCGGCTGGCCCTGTCCCAGACTCTTGATCTGGTCCATGCCGTTACTATCGCCGCCCACCTGCTGCATTGCCTGAGCAGTCATCGGGGTCTCGTGGGCACCCGGCGCAATGGCGTTGCAGCGGATGTTGTAGCGGTTACTCTGGCAGTGCACCGCAATGCTACGGGTCATAGACAGGATGGCACCCTTGGCGGCAGCATAGGCGACGATTTCAGCGATGCCCTTGATAGCACCAACGGACGAGACGTTGATGATGGAGCCACCGCCGCCCAAGCGCATCGCCGGGATGGCATACTTGCAACCGAGCAATGTGCCTTCGGTCATAACCGCCTGCTGGAAACGAAACTCCTCCAGCTTGATCTGCTCGATATCGGCGAATTGCACCAACCCGGCGTTGTTCACCAGTACGTCGAGACGGCCGAAGTGACTCATCGTTTCGGCGATCACACTTTTCCAGCGCTGCTCGTCCCTTACGTCTTGCTTCAGAAAGAGCGAGCCGGAGATCGTGGAGGCCACTTCTCGTCCCAGTTCTTCGTTGATGTCTGTGAGCACCACTGAGGCTCCCTCTTCGGCCAGACGTCGAGCGTCGGCGGCGCCCAACCCGGAGGCCGCGCCTGTGATCAGGGCGACTTTGCTTTCTACCCTTCCCGTTTTCCTTCCCATTTTTCACCTCGCGTCTTCATTGTTTTTTTAGTTGGGGAGCGACGGCCGGTGATCAGGCGGCGTGAAATTCAACCTAGCCATCAACTCAAAACAAGTCAACATGTTTTTTATTTTACAATAGATCACCCAGCGACAAACAAGCCGAAGAGACTCAAACAGGCCCGCTCATCCCTTATGGATTTACTACAGTTCTTGCTTCATACACACCGGCATTAACTGGCTTGACGCCCGGAACTTCCTGCAACAGCCTAGCCATTTCCGAGACTCCCCGCTTGGCGGACGCAATACTCTCCCAGAACCCACTCAGAACCATACAACAGGTACCGGTACCAGCAGCAGAAGTCACCTGGAAAATATCAAACGCCTGGCCTTGATCACATTTACCAAGGCGGTCAACCAGCTGTTCAGTTTGGTGTTGCGCGGCAAGCTGCAAAAACAGCAGATGCCGTATCCCTGGAGTTGGAGACGATATGACTGCCAACCCGTCTTCATGACAATCGGCACTTATATATGAACTGATCAAACCTGAGGTAAAGTTTTCCTCATCCCTACCAGCGCCTTGCTGATATATCTCGGAGGCAGCCAGGTCCGTTAACGAATCGACCGATGGAACCCATATCTCCGGTATGCCATCAGCTGCTGGCCAGATTGAATTTCCCAGGCCAGTAATGAGATGGTTCTGGACATACCCACTGAAGAAACCCGCCTTGGCCAAACCCAGTGCATGGTCTTTGTGTATGGTGGCCCAATAGTTACTGAATTCGGCCAAACCCCACCCTTTCTTGCGCTGTAGAAGCGTGAACACCTTTGCCATTTTTTATTGTAAACGGGGTCTCGCAGTCCCCGACCTCCATTCAGTTCACTACGGTCAGCGACATAATCTTTAACCAGGGCAAGCCCGATACCCGTGATGGCTACGTGGCATAGCTTTGGCGCAGCGTGCGAATTGCTTCCAGGCCACTCCAATGCTGAAACTGAGCCTGCACGGTCTGTAGATCGGTCATTGCACCCTCCTCTGGCATGCGGCTCACTTACGCAAGCCGCTGCTCTTTTCAGACTCTTCCTTCGAGATAGTCATTCAGGACTTCATGAAAGAAGCGAACCCGGGTTTCCTGATTGCACAGAACAGTATCCTTGTACCCCCTCGACCTGATACCGCGCTGCTGGCCGTCTGCCAATAGCATATCCTGATAGACAATCTGGTCCACGATCTCCGGCACGCCTGCGCCATTGTCGAAGTCACGCACCTGCAGTTCGGCTTCACGCAATGGTTGCTTTCCGGCCATGATCGATTCCACTTCGGTCATACCTTCTACCGGATAAACCATGCACCACAGGTCGAATGTGCATTTATTCGGATCGTCCGGGTGCGGTTCGGTGCGAAAGAAGATCAACTGGTCCGGAAGAAAAGAGAGCGTGACGTTCGGAAAAATCACCGTATGGGGACTGTCGGTGATTTCCTCATCAGTCATATATTCGTAATGGTTGTATCCACGCTCCTTCCAAAGACGTTTCTTGGCCGCCTTGAGATCCAACCAACCCTGAATCGCCTTGGTTTCAAAGTTCGGATAGCTATCTGGATCAATATCCCAATACCGAAGCAGGTCGTCAAAAGGCTCAGGGGTTCCCTCCGGTAGTCGATCAGTGAGCGAGGGGCGCATGGGCTGCACTGTTCGGCCATGGCCACGGGGAAACATCTCATGACGTGCACTATCCACATCCTGATCGATAAACGGGGGGACTTGAGGGTGGGCTGTGCGAGTGTGATACGATTCGCTGAAGTTATCGGTGGCAAACTTCCAGTTGGTATCAAGATTTATTTTCATCCAGAAAACACGCACTGCCGTTTCCATCGGATAGTTCTTATACAACTCCGGAATCGGCTCAAGGTACTCCAGCAGAGGAGGCGCATTCTCATCCATGGTATACCAGATGAAACCGCCCCAGGTGTCACAACGCAGCTCCTCCAACTTCAACTTTCCGCATGGGTTCCCGCCGGGAAAATCATCTGCATCCTGAGCGTTCTTCAATACACCATCCCGTCCCCATAACCAACCGTGGTAGGGACAATGGAAACCGGCGACCGCGTGGGAACTGTCCCACACCAGCCGCTGACCGCGATGCCCACAGGAGTTATAGAAGGCCTTGAAAGTATCATCTTCCTGGCGGACCACTATGACCGACTCATGCATGAAGTCATGTACCAGATAGTCGCCAGCCTCCTCCAGTTCAGCTATACGACCGGCAACATGCCAGATCCTGGTCCACATGTGGTCCCACTCACGCTGGGCAAACTCACGCGAGTAATAGCGATCCCCTGTCATCGGGTCGCCCCGCAGCAAGCTGGCATCACGCCCGTCCATGGTCAATGGGTGAACTTTTATACGCTCCATAAAGCACTCCATAGTTACTTATTCTTGTCATCTCTGGACCGCAAGAGATCATCTTGCAGCTTTGATGTCATGGCAGAGACGAGACCTGCACAGACATCCGGCTTACTATCCTTCCGTAACTGCAGGCTCCTGCAAGCCCACATGAATTTCATTGCCGATCACTTGAAGGGGATATGTGCGCAAAGGCACTTTACCCAGCGGTCCGCGACCGCAGCCAGTGCGCAGATCAAACATGACCCCGTGCAGAGGGCAAGAAATCATGCCATTACGGATGCGTCCGCCTTCAAGAGCAGAGTTCTGATGAGTGCAACGGTTTTCCACTGCCAAGTATTCACCGTTGACATTGCAAACCAGGACACTTACCCCCTCGATCTGTACCGCCTTGGACTCACCAGGCTGCAGATCGCCGATATTCATTACACGATGCAATGCGTTATCCATGGATATACCCCCTTCAAACCAAGCTGGGAAAGTGATAGGCAACATCGTCCGTCGATGATTTGCCATTGACGGCCGCAGCGGCAATACCAGTCTGGTAATCTGCCAAGGTGTATTGGGCGTGCACCCAATCGACAACGAAAAGACGTTGAGAGAACAGCCAGCGGCCCTCTTCCCGGATATAGGTATCCAGGTAACGACCTCCCGTCAGTTGATCCTGCAGGGAACCGTCCTGCTGATGATTCACTGTCGTACCAATGACGTAGCTTTGGCCCGTTGCGCTATCACCATGAATCTCGAACAGCTCATTGGAAGCAAAGTGATGAGCAATTCTGACCGTCGGGTTATCCATCACGATCAATTGACAGAACTCGCTGGCACTGCCGTTGAACAAGCCAAAGTCAATCGTTGCAGACGCGCTCCACAGTGACGACAACAACGCCTGATCCTTACGGTCAACTCCCATGCAATAGCGTACATTGAGTTCATGCAATTGCTGCTTATCAATCAGTGTTGCTAGTTCAGCAAGCATCTGTTCCGTAGCAGACATCAGGCACCCTCCCCGGCAGGATACGGCTTGGCCAGTACACCACCGTCCACATACATCTGGTGGCCCGTCATGAAGCTAGCCTCATCACTGGCCAGGAATAGCACCGCCGCAGCGATTTCCGATACGTCAGCAATGCGACCAAGGGGTTGCATGCCAGCGTAGATTTTCTCCAGCGCCACGGGGTCAGCGGCGCTATCCAGATACTGTTGCACCATCGGTGTACGAGTCGCTGCCGGATGTACCGAATTGACGCGGATGTTGTAGCCTTTCTCGCCGCAATGCAGAGCCACTGTTTTAGTCACTGCATCCATGGCAGCCTTGGCCGCACCGTAGGCTACGAACAAGGGTCCAGGACGGATGCTTTCCACACTAGAGATGTTGATGATGGCCCCTTTTCCCACCTTCTTCATACTCTCGATGGCTGCCTTGCAACCGAGCATGGAACCCAGGCCATGCACATTCATATGGCGATTCCAGCTGCTCTCATCCACTGTCTCGATATCAGCAGGAAAAGACACGCCCGCGCTATTGATCATGATCTCCACCGGCCCAAGATGCGCTTCCGCCCAGGCTATTGCGTCCCGCCAATCAGCCATGCTGGTTACATCCAGGTGTTGGTAGTGACAACTGGCCGGGAGATCTTTCGCCAATTGGTGCCCAGCATCATCATTGATATCCGTCAGTAAAACTCTTGCTCCCTCTGCCGCAAAGAGTCGAGCAATACCTTCACCAATACCCGATGCAGCTCCGGTAATCAGAGCTACCTTGTTATTCAGTCTCATCGTCTGGCCCTTAATCGTTGGTCAATCATCACGTCTCTGATGCGAACGACCGCTTGAGTGTTCTTCCATCACTTAGCCGTCAGCGCAGCGCCTGGACAAGTGCAAGTCCGGTTGTGCTGCCAGAAAACCATCTGCCGCCGGGTCGGTGCGCACCCAGTCGACAATTTCCTTGCGCCTGGTTATGGCCCAGCGGCCGCCCCGGCAGGCGTATTCATCGTGATAGCGCCCAGCTACGAAAAGGTCCTTTTTTTCACCATCCTCCGTAATACGATGATGAGCGAGGAAGTAGACCTCCCCGCGGGCTGCATCACCCTCGACTTGAATATCTGCCTGACCGATCATGTGCTGGCTGGCATCACAGTCGGCTAGAAATCCCTGAGCAAAATCAACGAAGTCAGCTGCCGACCCGGCAAACAGGCCGCAGTCGACCCAGGCATCAGAATGAAAGGCCGAAAGATGCAACTCTGGCAGCAAGCGGTCCTGGGCACGCATGTAGTTATTGATTGCCTGGCGGATACCGTGCTCGGCAACGAGTTGTTGTAATACTGAATCGGAAACCTTCATGAAAACCTCCCCACACGGCCGGATGAGCCGGCCGTGTCTTCTGTATTAGCGAACACCACCACTGGAAAGACTGGAAGGTTGGTAAAACCGCGCCGAATGCGCTTTTTCCGGTGGAGTAACCACCATCATGCTGCCGCTTGCTGGTGTATACGCCTGGCGTACATAGCCACCACTGGCGAGATCATGAACGACAAACTCATGAGTATTGTGTCCATGAGTTTCATAGAAAGGATAATAGTGAGTACGGGTCACTCGATAGATCTTGCCTGCATCGTCATAGTTATCCGCCATGCCGACCGCAAAGATATCCTCGTTCCAATAGAAAGTGCGGCGCGGATAGACGTGGCGCATGCCATCTTTCAGAGTCGCTTCAACCACCCATACCCGGTGCAACTCCCAACGAACGCAGTCGGGGTTCATATGATGCGGGGTGAACACCTGGTTCGCCGAGCATTGCGCATTATCGTGCAGTTTGAAGGTGTTATAGGGAATGAACATTTCCTTGCGCCCAACCAGCTCGAAGTTGTAACGATCCTGAGAGCCATAGAACACCTGCGTGTCATCCGTCGTGCCGATACCGCCGCCGGCAGGGCTGGGGGTATCGTAAGCCACATCAGGGGAAAGCTTGACCCGACGCTGGCCCGGCAGATAAGACCATGCACGACGCCCAACGTTGAGCATATCCACATTGTCGTGAATCACCAGTTTTTCACCCGCCTTGCGCGCCGGCCCCGTCCAATCGATACGACCATACTCCAGCATCTCCTCACGATTGATGGGGCTGGTGCGTCCTGGCTCATAGTGAGGGAAGGTCTGCCAATACTCGAATGCACCTGTTTCAATCACACGCCCGCGCGAGTCAACCATGGTGGAAGTCTGGGCCGGAGATTCATAGGCATACTGGTCATACTTCAGCGTACGATTCCACATCACTTCCGAGCCGTTCTTCGGGATCGGGAAAGGCACGCCACCATAACACTCCCCAGCAAGTTGCAGACGATTCTCCGCCAGCTCGCAGGTCTGGGCATTCTTCAGAGTGTTATCCAGGACGTACTGTGGATAGTGAGCAGTTCGGTGAGTGGGGTATACATCCACACGGAAAGTTGCATATTGCCGGAGCATCTGCTGAGTACCGGCAGACAACTGGTCGGCATACTGCGCCATATTTTCCGCCGTGATGCTGAACAGCGGCTTTTCATCAGCAAAGGGGTCGGGGCGCTTGCCCGGGCGAGATGGATCATAGCTGGATGGCGGCTGTATCGGTCCAGTATACGACGGAATGGTACCCGCCTCGTTACCTGCCTGGATCGCACCCCAGATAGTCAGTTCATTACCCAGCCGGGAAACCTCATCGGCGCTCAACGCTGCCATTGCACCCTGGCTCAACCCCAAAGCACCCAGCACCGCCATGCATGTCACTTTCAATTTCATAAGTCAGCCGCCTGTAATTGTTGTTTTGAAGGTGGTAAGTACGAAGGGACAAACTCCCTACGACTGCCTATTCATCATGCAAGAGTCTGGATATGCGGTGCTCCGCCCCTTGCCAAGTCACGTATCAGCATCACCAACCCAAGCCCGCAAGAAACGTTCCGATCTGTTTTAATTTATTGCATGAGTTGCTCAAGTCAGTTGTTCAAGGCTCCCTGTGCTATCCATTGCTCGATCTGGACCACCACATCCTCCGGCAACGGACGTTGAGCGAAAGGCATTCGCGCCCCTGTTCCGCCTTGCTCCAGATGAGTGCCCTTGATCTTGTGCAGCAGATAGCTGCTCTCGGGTTCACCGGGAGCAACCAGGGTCGCTCCCGTGGTTACCGACTCCACGCCAACAATGCTGTCATAGGCTGCTGACGGATAGAGCTCCATATTGCCTGGTTCGCTACCTGTCATATGACAGGTAGCGCACTGCGTCCTCAATACCGGAACGACGGTCTGTGCAAAGCTGACAACCGTTTTTCCTTCCTCCGCTGTAGCGGCAGGCCCGGCCTGTGCGGTACCGATCACCATTGCTGACAACGACACCACCAGGCAGGCTGCAAGCAGATTCATGCTTCTCCTCCTGTCACATGAGTGCCCGCCAGCCAGGCGAAGGTCATAGCCACGCCAATGGTGCCGCCAGCACCTACATAGGCAGGCCCCACAGGAGAGGCTACACAGTTACCCGCCCCATACAGTCCCTTGATTGGCTGTCCGTCAGCAGCCAGCACCTGGCCATGTTCGTTGATCTCTGGACCGCCGCTGGTGTCCAGCGCACCCGGAGCCAGAATGACGGCATACAGAGTACTGTCATCGATCGGGTGCATGGTGGAGTTCGGATGACTGTTAGGGGGGAAGTCACTCCCTTCACGCACTGGCGAGAAAACCTTCTGCCATATCTGATCGTACTCATGCAGACCACGATCGAATTCCTCGTCCCGTCCCGCTTTGGCAAATCCGTTATAACGCTTGATAGTAGCGTCCAGGTTCGCTTCGAAAGCATCGTCCAGTGTGTAGTTCCCCATCTTTCCGGCCAAGGCCTGCAGCCGCTGACGAATCTGCTGACCCAGTTCTTGTGCGCCCTTGCCCTCGATCAACCAGGCGGACTCACGCTTGTCCAGAGGAATGGGCAAAGCACCACCGTTGCGCTGTAGGGTACGCTCATCAAATACCATGAACATGAACAGATTCGGATATTCTGCATTCACCGGATCAAAAGTGAAGTGCGCCCGGGTCCGGTCATTGTAATTGCGCTTTTCGTTGACACAGCGCTTGCCGTACTTGTTGACATGAATCATGGAATCGCCTGGTGCGAATACCACACCATGAGCCACAGCACGGTTCTGCAATGCCTCTTCGAGTACTACCGGTGTACGCCAGGCAGTATCCAGTCGCCCCATGCGCGCACCCAGCTGTTGAGCCATGCCGATGAAGTCCCCGGTTGAGCCAACCGCTGCACACGAGCCGTACAGGCCGGGGCTCTGGTGACGCTGGATCAGATCGGTATTGTGTGCGTAACCACCACTGCCGAAAATGACACCTTTGTTGGCCTTGATATTGATGCGCTTGCCAGCATGACTAACAACCAGCCCCACGACCCGCTCCCCATCGAAGATGATCTCTTCTGCCTTGTGCTCAAGCATGATCGGAACCCCAGCGTTGCGCAGCCAGGTTTCAAGCTGATAGGCCAGACTGCTGCCACCACTGTATGGTCCTGCGCCTACCGCCGGCTCTAGAGCCCGGCCCTTGTTCAACTTGTTCTCTGCCAGGTGCTCACCATAATCTGGGGGAGTGATTTCCAGCTCCCACAGCTGGAACGGGCGAAAAGTCATGGCCTCGACCTTGGCCATCCAGTCCACCATGCGAGTGCCGTTATCGTAGAAGGTCTCGATCATCCGATAGTCATGTTCACTCAGCCCCAATGTCGGACTGTTGGCGACATAGCGCTCAGGATAGGCATAACGTGCTATGTATTTCAGGCAATCGGCCTTGTCATCCTTCAGTCCAGCCTCCACCAGGAACTGGTTGTTGGGAATCCAGGTGATACCGCCGGACTTGCCGGTAGTGCCGCCAGCCATGGGCATCTTCTCCAGCACAATCACCTTTGCCCCCCGCGAAGCTGCAGTCACTGCGGCAGTGCAAGAAGCCGAGCCCGTGCCAACACAGATCACATCGGTTTCCAGATCCCACTGCACCTGCTTCCCGGAAGAGCTCGCCATGGACATGCCCGGCACCCCCAGGGCAGCCGCGGCACCGGCCGCCATACCCACACCGGCAAGCAATTTGCGACGAGAAAGAGAAATGGCTGGGTCCTGTTTGTTCTTTTTATCACTCATTATTCTTCTACCTGTAGCTGATACTGTGCCCATACGCCTTGGCCAGCGAAAGATCAGAGAGACCTATTCGAAGCTGGGGATGTCTTTAGTCGGTGGTACCAGATAAGGCTCGAAGAAGTGTTTTATTTTCCAGCCCTTATTAGTTCTTACGCAGTGGTATTGATGCTTGGCATGCACCAGGATGTCACTGCCATCCTTGGCTACGCCAACGGCATAGACATAGCTCTGGCAATCCGCTTCATTCCCTTCTAGCCGATTGATTCTGAAATTGGTGCTGTAATGTGCATTGCATTCGGTGGCAGCCAATACACTAATAAAGAATCCACGGATATCATTGCGCCCAGTTATCACAGGCAAACCGAGACCCGACAAGTCCAGTACGGCATCCTCGACAAAACAGTCAACGATGGCATCTACATTCTTCGCTTCATCAATGTGGATACAATAGGAGTGGATTAAATCCTGCAATGCCAGCCGGTCTTCAACCTGCTGTATTCTGGCTTCAAGGCTCGACATATGAGCTCTCCTGTGCCTGCCCTCGGACCGGCAGTGCCAACCGCTATGTCAGCACAGCCGGACCTTGAGGATGTTTAGTTATTTTTTTATCCAATCATCCGCAGACCGGATTAGAAGGCGGTCTTGAAGGTGAGAGACAGCCAACCGCGATCATGCATGATGCCGCTACCGTTGTTTGCTTCCCAAACAACGTCCTCGACACCTGGCACGCCGGCGAACGGATTCGGCCCCTTGGTGTAGTCGCCGAAATAATCGTTATAAGCCAGATCAATTTCGTATTTGGCATGGATATCCAGACCAACCCCGACGCTCCAGGAACCACCGTTTTCTGCAGTTCCCAGCGGAGTTGGCGAATTGCCGCTGATACCCTGGCCGTAGTTGATCGGCGCCGTCATATCGATTCCCGGAAACACCTGATACCAGGTAGGTACGAAGGAAACCTGGAAGCCAAGGGCATCATCAGTGGCACAACCACCTTTTTTACCAGCATCACAACTGCCATAGCTGCTGCTTTTGTGGTTGAAATACTGACGAGTGGAGGACTTGACGCTATCCAGCCTGTTATAGGTCAGCTCTGCAGTGAGGGCGGCCGAGTCGAACAGGGGGGTCTGCCCAATGAAAGCCACCATATTGATCAGGCCATGCCAAGTATCACCTATTGCCAACCCGCCCGCGTTAGACGCCAGTGCAGTACCTTCCCTACGGGATATCTCTGCCCCCACGGAGATGGCGCCTACCAGGCGCGAGTAACTGATACCGTACAGCTTCACGTCTTCAGCATAGGTGTTATGCATGAACGAAGCATCCGGCGCCATCACCATGGCCGGGTTGCGATCATCAAACTCCCGGTAATATAAACCGACGGTGCCGTTCAACAGCTCGGAACGGATATGGGTATTGATACCCCAACTGCCGCGGTTGCCCGGCTTTTTCCCCGGCCCGCGGCTGAGATCACCTACCACAGGCGTACCATCGGGGAGAGTGGTCCCACCAAGAAAACTCAAATCAGCACCGCCAAGATAGGTGCCACCCTCTGGCAGGCGATGCGGGTCCCATTCCATATAGTAGTTACCGGAAACCGACACGTTGTCCGTCAGTTGGGCCGAAGCGGAAATCTGGTTCTGCGGCAAGAAGAGTTCTTTGGCCTCGATGCCCGGCGTAGAGGTCGCCTTGCGCATATCCAGCGGCCCCTGGCCATAGGCGATACCGTTCCCAAAGGTGAACAGCGACTCTCCCCAGTACACGTTATGACGACCGGCACGAATATTTACCGGTACGCTACCCACGTCCAGCCGAGTGAAGACGAAAGCATCCAGGATCTCCCCAGAGCGCTTGTAATAGCGCTCCACCTTGCCGGTAAAGCGGTTGTTCGGGTAGGCCGTACCCAAGCCGGCAGCTTGGTAGGCTGGATTGCCATCAACCTTGTCATCATAGGCAAAGTCGTTCCAGGCTGCGGCTGACACACGGAAACCATGATCCATCTTGTAGACCATGTCGAATTCGCTGAGCAGGTCGACCCGGTTGGTCACCACGTCCCCGCGATCCCAGCCATGGTTGGTGGCCTGAGACATCCAGTTGTCGCCAAGCCGGTCGTCGCGACCTTCCATACGCCAACCGACGTTGTATTTGAGAGTATTATCCCAGCGCAACCTTATATCGGGATTGCCGGTCTCAATGCTGAATGCCATTGCCTGCCAGCTGGCAGATGCCAGACCAGCTGCAATCACACTGGCGGCCAGGCGTGACAGGGCAATTCTTTTACAGCGATTATTGTTCTTGTTTACGCTCATTGCATGCTCCACGGGTTGCTCGCGAGCCGGAAAAGGCTCTAATATAAAAACCGATCAGATCGTTTTTTATTGATCCGATTGAGACCAAAACACCACTACTTATATTGCCATCCAACTAGAAAACTACGGTACCGCTATACTACTGACCTTACATCCTCGACTCATCTCACAATTGGGCTGCCCGCTCCACCGCAGCATTGATGTCACTTTGCATTGGATTGGCGCGGAGAGTCAGCCCACCATTTACCTGCAGATTCTGCCCAGTCATGAAACAGGCATCACTGGCCAGCCACACTGCCGCAGCGGCGATGTCCTCACTGGTACCGATGCGACCCAGTGGATAACCCTTTATGAAGGCATCGAACAGGCCAGGCACCTGGCTAGCCTCTGCCGTCATTGGCGTATCGGTCAGCCCAGGGGAAATACTATTGGCACGGATACCACGTGCACCGAACTCATTGGCCACACAGCGAACGACATGATCGGTTCCCGCCTTGGTGCCCATGTAGGCGGCATGATTCTCGAACATGATGGATGCCGTGGCCGAACTGATCTGGATGATGGAACCACCTGACTGCATTGCCTCAACCGCTGCCTGCAGAAACATGAAAGGACCCTTGAACTGCAGCGCCTGCATACGTTCAAGTTCTTCTTCGGTGGTTTCCAGAAAAGGTTTGAGCAGCCCCCAGCCGGTGGCATTGACCGCAATATCCACTTTGCCATAGCGTTCGGTGGCGGTGGCAAACAACTGGGACACCTGCTGCCTGTCGGTAATATCGCAGATGGCTATCGCTCCACCGATAGTCGCAGCGAAACGCTCGAGCTCATCGGCATGACGCCCAGCTACCAGCACGTTGGCGCCAGCCTCGGCCATATAGCGAGCAATCACCTGCCCCATGTTGTCCCGTCCAGCAGCGCCTAGCACCACCGCGACCTTCCCATGCAGCACATTATCTCTACTCATATCCAACTCCATAGCATGACGTTCAACGGATACCACTGGCGGACAGAGCTTCGGGGGTATAGTGCCGTCTGGACTTGGCCTCCACCACCTGCCAGCCACCACGCTGACCCGTCGAATAGGTTTGCCGAACGTACGCTCCGGCAGACAGGTCGTAGGTTGCGAACTCGCTGCTGATATGCCCATCAGTCTCATATAGCGGGAACGGGTGAGACATGTTGACCCGGTAGATGGCGCCGGCAGTGTCATAGGATTCCGACAGTCCCGCACCCCACAGATCTTCATCGAAATACATGGTGCGGCGGGAATAAAGGTGGCGCACACCTGCCTTGCGCGTTCCTTCGATAACCCATACCCGATGCAGCTCCCAGCGAACGCAGTCGGGATTCAGATGATGCGGGGTCAGCACCACATCTCTGGAACAAGCTTCAGGGTCCTGCAACTTGAAGGTGTTATAGGGGATATATATATCTTTCTTGCCAACCAGCTCAAAATCGAACCGGTCCAACGGGCCATAGAACAAGTAGGCATCATCCAGAGTGCCAATGCCGGCTCCGGTAAGACTCGGCGCATCATAGCCGATATCTGGCGCCAGCTTGACCCGACGCTGTCCAGGCAGATACTGCCAAGCGCGCCGCCCGACATTGACCATATCCACCGAGTCGGTCAGCAGCATCTTCTCGCCGCTCTTGCGGGTCGGCGCGTAATAATCTCCACGGTGCATTTCGTAGATTTCGTTACCGGCCATTGGCTGATTCAACTCGGGGTCGAACAGCGGGTATTGAGCCCAGTGCGCCCAGCCGGAAGTATCTGTCTTGCCCCCTCGCGCATCCACCACTGTGGTCATGGCATCATCCGCCTTGAAGGCATGCTGCTCGAATTTGAACACCCGGTTCCACATTGCCTGATTGCCGTTTTTCGGCTGCGGAAAGGGTATCGCGGCCCAGCAGTTCTGCAGACGTAGGCCATCGTCAATCAGCTCACACTGCTCAGCGTTCCTGTTCATGCGCTCGATCAGGTAGTCGGGATAGCGAGCTGTACGATGACTCGGATACACCTGCATGCTGAAGCTGGGATAACGCTCGAACATGGCTTTGACACCCTCGCTTAGGTGCTCTGCATGTTCTTGATAATTGCTGGCATCGATAACCAGATAAGGTTGCTCATCTGCAAAGGGATCAGGGCGAAAACCAGGGCTAGCCGGATCATAGCTGGAAGGTGGTGTGATCCCCCCTGTGTAGGCGGGAATCGTTCCCTCAGCATTACCCGAAACCTGAGCTCCCCAAGGGGTCAACTCGACTGGTTCCGCCTGGATATAAGTTGCCTGAAAAGCAATGAATAGAGTAATTGCTGAGGCCAGCCGTGTACGAGTCATCAAACACACTTCCTTCCATATATTATTTTAATGGCTGGTCGCGGCAACTTAAAAACCAACCAGTACGTTTTTATTTAAATTACATGCAGTATTTGAAAATGACAACCTTCACTATCAATAAAATATTGGGCCGGCGCATAAAGCTAGTTGGAGAACGGTGAAAAGCAACGCGGTAGAGCCATTGTGCATTTTCGCAGACCTTGCGTGCACTGACACACCAGAGCCTTCAGCCCAACTGCCCCATCAACCTCCCCCGCTCCTGCTCCGCCCGCTCCCGCAGAAAATCCCAGGTCACCCGCATCCGCGCAATATCCTTCAACTCGATCGGCATCAGCATCCAGAAGGTGCGGATAAAGCGGATCTGCGCCGGCATGATCAGACTCAGGCGTGAGTCGCTGTCGGCGGTGAAGGCCGGCAGAATGCCGAGCCCGGCACCGGCAGCGATGGCTTCCTGCTGGGCCAGTACGCTGGTGCTGCGCACGCCAACGGACCCTGAACCGGCGATTTCGTCGAGAAACAGCAGGTCCTTGCTAAAGACCAGATCATCCACATAGCTGACGAAACGGTGTTTTTCCAGGTCGTTGCGGCTGTTGATCGGTCCATGCTGCTGCAGGTAATCCTTGCCGGCATACAGTCGCAGCACATAGTCGGTCAGTTTGGTGATGATGAAGGGGCCGCGTTCCGGTCGCTCCAGGGTGATGACGATATCCGCCTCGTGGCGCGATAGCCGCACTGCCCGCGGCAGCGCCAGTAGATCGAGATGCAGGTGCGGATGGCGATGGCTGAGTTCACTCAGTTGACCGGCCACCAGCATGGTGCCGTACCCCTCGGTAGCCCCGATGCGCACCTGGCCGGACAGGGTTTCCCCCGGATTGGGCAGCGCCTGCTCGATACGCACGCTGGCCCCTTCCATCAGTTCCACCTGCGGCAGCAGGCTGCGCCCGGCCTCGGTCAGGGTGTAGCCGCTGGTATCACGGATGAACAGGGCCACTCCCAGGCTTTTTTCCAGCGCCTGCAGTCGTCTGGACACCGTGGTGTGATCCACACCAAGGCGCCGCGCCGCCGTGGTCAGGCGCCCCGCCCGGCTCAATTCAAGGAAAAACCGCAGGTTATCCCAATCCATTCCAGCATCCTGTGCATAAATGCAGACCCAACTTGCGAATGAGCCAATTGTTTATAGGAAAAACGCACTGCTACTATCCATGACATCTACCACGACGACAAGGGCGCCTTGCCCAGAGGCTTTCAATGAGCAACAACAATATTCCCACCGTCAAACTGCTGATCAACGGCGAATTCGTCGAATCCAAGACCGATCAATGGCGCGATGTGATCAACCCTGCCACCCAGGAAGTACTGGCCCGCGTACCCTTCGCTACCCAGGACGAAATCAATGCCGCCGTGGCCAGCGCCAAGCAAGCCTTCAAGACCTGGCGCAAGACACCGATCGGCGCCCGCGCGCGGATTTTCCTCAAGTATCAGCAGCTGATCCGGGAAAACATCAAGGAACTGGCCGCCATCCTCACTGCCGAGCAGGGCAAGACCCTGGCCGATGCCGAAGGCGATGTGTTCCGCGGGCTGGAAGTGGTCGAGCATGCCTCCGCGGTGGGCAACCTGCAACTGGGTGAGCTGGCCAACAACGTGGCCGGTGGTGTGGATACCTATACCCTGCTGCAACCGCTGGGCGTGTGCGCCGGTATCACGCCGTTCAACTTCCCGGCGATGATCCCGCTGTGGATGTTCCCGATGGCGATCGCCACCGGCAATACCTTCGTACTCAAGCCCTCCGAGCAGGACCCGATGGTTACCATGCGCCTGGTCGAGCTGGCCCTGGAAGCCGGTATCCCGGCCGGTGTGCTGAACGTGATCCACGGTGGTGTGGATGCGGTGAACGGCGTGTGCGACCACCCGGATATCAAGGCCGTATCCTTCGTCGGCTCCACCCATGTCGGCACCCACGTCTACAACCGCGCCAGCCAGGCCGGCAAGCGTGTGCAGTGCATGATGGGCGCGAAGAACCACGCCATCGTCATGCCCGACGCCAACAAGGAACAGACCCTGAACAACCTGATCGGCGCCGCCTTCGGTGCCGCCGGCCAGCGCTGCATGGCCCTGCCGGTGATCATCCTGGTCGGTGAAGCGCGCAACTGGCTGCCGGAACTGGCCCGCAAGGCCCAGACCCTGAAGGTCAGTGCCGGTGTCGAATCGGGTACCGATGTCGGTCCGGTCATCTCCACCGCCGCACTGGAGCGCGTCAATGGCCTGATTCAGAAGGGCATCGACGAAGGTGCCGAGCTGGTCCTCGACGGCCGCAATCCAGATGTGCCCGGCTATGCGGACGGCAACTTCGTTGGCCCGACCATCTTCGCTGGCGTCAAGCCGGGCATGACGGTCTACGATGAGGAAATCTTCGGGCCGGTACTGTGCGTGATGCAGGCCGACAACCTGGACGAGGCCATCGACATCATCAATGCCAACCCCAACGGCAACGGCACCGCGATCTTCACCCGCTCCGGCGGCATCGCACGTCGCTTCCAGGAAGACATCGATGTCGGTCAGGTGGGCATCAACGTGCCGATCCCGGTGCCGGTCCCGCTGTTCTCGTTCAGCGGCTCGCGCGGCTCCAAGCTCGGCGATCTGGGTCCCTACGGCAAGCAAGTGATCCTGTTCTATACCCAGACCAAGACCATTACCGCGCGCTGGTTCGATGATGACGAGCAGGCCGCTGCGGTCAACACCACCATCACCCTGAAATGATCTTCACGGGCCGGCCTTATGTGCCGGCCCGTCTGGCTGGAGTAGTGACATGAGTTTTGAAACATTGCTGGTTGAAGTGCACGGGCGCGTCGGCCTGATCACGCTGAACCGCCCCCAGGCGCTGAACGCACTGAACACCCAGGTACTCGACGAGTTGAACCAGGCACTGGACCAGTTCGAGAATGACCCACAGATCGGCTGCATGGTGCTGACCGGCTCCAGCAAGGCTTTCGCCGCCGGTGCCGATATCAAGCAGATGGTCGACCTGCAGTATCCGCAGGTGTTCATGGATGACTTCTTCTCCCCCGCCGACCGTATCGCCAATCGCCGCAAGCCGCTGATCGCCGCGGTAGCCGGCTACGCCCTGGGCGGTGGCTGCGAGCTGGCGATGATCTGCGACTTCATCTACGCCGCCGACAACGCGCGCTTCGGCCAGCCGGAGATCAACCTTGGCGTGTTGCCCGGCATCGGTGGCACCCAACGCCTGACCCGCGCCATCGGCAAGGCCAAGGCCATGGAAATGTGCCTGACCGGTCGCCAGATGGATGCCCAGGAAGCCGAACAGGCCGGCCTGGTAGCGAAGATCCTTCCGGTCGATCAACTGCTGGAAGAAACCCTCAAGACCGCTCAGATCATCGCCAGCAAGTCCCTGCCCAGCGTGATGATGACCAAGGAATGCGTCAACCGCGTATTCGAGAGCAGCCTCAGCGAGGGCGTGCGTTTCGAGCGCCGGGTATTCCATTCGATCTTCGCCACCGCTGACCAGACCGAAGGCATGCAGGCCTTCGTCGAGAAGCGCAAACCTGATTTCAAGCATGGCTGAGCTCGACAGCCCCTGTTGGGCGTGTTGCGCACCCCGGGTTGGCGAGCGCCTGCTCGCCGACGGCTTCAGCCGCGACCAGGCCATGCAGGCGTAGCGCAGGCGCGCTACACCCCGAAAAAAATAACGGCACTAATAAAAAGAGGTAACTCACATGAAAATCGGATTTCTTGGTCTGGGCAACATGGGTGGGCCGATGGCCCACAATCTCATCAAGGCCGGCCATCAACTGACCGTGTTCGACCTGTCCCAGGCGGCGGTGGCCAACCTGGTGGAGGCCGGCGCCGGCGCCGCCCCGAGCATTGCCGAGCTGGCCCGGAGTGATCTCGAACTGATCATCACCATGCTCCCGGCAGCCCAACACGTGAAGTCGGTCTATCTGGGCGACGATGGCCTGCTGGCCCATGTTGCGCCAGCGGTACGCCTGATCGACAGCTCGACCATCGACCCCATGAGCGCCCGCGAAGTCGCCAGCGCCGCCGCCCGGAACGGCAACCGCATGATCGATGCACCGGTCTCCGGCGGCACCGGCGGCGCCACCGCCGGCACCCTGACCTTCATGGTCGGCGGTGAACAGGGCGATTTCGATGTGGCGCTGCCGGTGCTGCAGGCCATGGGCAAGAACATCGTCCATTGCGGCCCGGCCGGCAATGGCCAGGTGGCCAAGGTCGCCAACAACATGCTGCTGGGCATTTCCATGATCGGTACCGCCGAAGCTATGAACCTGGGTGTGTCCCTGGGCATGGACCCCAAGGTGCTGGCCGGCATCATCAACACCTCCAGCGGTCGCTGCTGGAGCTCCGATACCTACAACCCCTACCCCGGCGTACTGGATAGTGCACCGGCTTCGCGCGGTTATAGCGGCGGGTTCGGCAGCGATCTGATGCTCAAGGACCTGGGCCTGGCCACCGAGGCCGCCAAGCAGGCGCGCCAGCCGGTCATGCTCGGCGCTTTGGCCCAGCAGCTGTACCAGACCTTCAGCAGCCAGGGTAATGGCGAGCTGGACTTTTCCGCGATCATCAAGCTGTACGCCGGAGCCGATAATGAGTGACGAGCAACCCACCATTCTGGCCGAGGTGCAGAACCAGATCGGTCATCTGGTTCTCAACCGCCCCGCCGGCCTCAATGCCCTGACCCTGGACATGATCCGCCTGCTGCAGCAGCAGCTGGATGCCTGGCGCGAGGATGACGCCATCAAGGCCGTCGTGCTGCGCGCCAACGGGGAGAAGGCCTTCTGCGCCGGCGGTGATATTCGCGCGCTGTACGACAGCTTCAAGGCCGACGATGGCATGTATACCACCTTCTTCGAGGAGGAATACGCGCTGGACCAGGCCATCCATGCCTATCCCAAGCCGGTGTTGGCCCTGATGCACGGTTTCGTGCTGGGCGGCGGCATGGGCCTGGTGCAGGGCGCCTCCCACCGCGTCATCACCGAAGGCACACGCATGGGCATGCCGGAAACCGGCATCGGCTATTTCCCGGATGTCGGTGGCAGCTACTTCCTGCCCCGCCTGCCGGGCGAGCTTGGCGTCTACCTGGGCGTGACCGGCAATCAGGTTCGCGCCGCCGATGCGCTGTATACCGGCCTGGCAGATTACTGCCTGACCGCTGACCTGGTGCCCGAACTGCTGCAGGCACTGAACAGGCTGTCCTGGTCGGACCAGCCGGCCCAGGATCTGGACGTCCTGTTGCAGAAACTGGCCTCCAACAAGATGCTCGGTTCGGAAATCAAGGCACTGCGCCCGGCCATCGATCGTCACTTCAATCATGCGACCCTGACGGACATTCGCCAGTCACTGCTGGCCGAGGACTGCGAGGCCTATCAGGATTGGGCTGAGAAGACCGTCGCGCTGATCGACAGTCGTTCCCCCCTGGCCATGTGCGTCACCCTGGAAATGATCCGCCGTGGTGCGGAACTGGACCTGGCAGATTGCTTTGCCTTGGAACTGCACCTGGATCGTCAATGGTTCGCCAAGGGCGACATCATGGAAGGCGTGCGCGCACTGATCATCGACAAGGACAAATCCCCCCGCTGGAATCCGCCGACCCTCGCCGAGGTCAGCGCCCGGCAGGTAAGCGACTTCTTTGCAGGGTTTGAGCCTAGCTCCGTCGGCAGCCGCCGTCAGGCCTGAGCCGGCAGAACGAGGAAACAGCAATATGCATGATATCGAACTGAACGAAGACCAACGCATGATCCGCGACATGGCCCGCCAGTTCGCCCAGAGCGAACTGGCGCCACGGGCCGCCGAGTGGGACCAGGCGGGCTGGATCGACGACGCCGTGGTACGGCAGATGGGCGAACTCGGACTGCTGGGCATGGTGGTGCCGGAAGAATGGGGCGGCAGCTATGTGGACTATGTTGCCTATGCCCTGGCCGTGGAGGAAATTGCCGCCGGCTGCGGCGCCACCGGGGCGTTGATGAGCATCCACAACTCGGTTGGCTGCGGTCCCCTGTTGAAATTCGGCGACGACCAGCAGCGCGAGGCCTGGCTGCCGTCATTGGCCACGGGGCAGACCATTGGCTGCTTCTGCCTGACCGAGCCCCAGGCCGGGTCCGAGGCACACAATCTGCGCACCCGCGCGGTATTGGACAATGGTGAATGGATCATCAACGGCGCCAAGCAGTTCGTCAGCAACGCCAAGCGTGCGGGCCTGGCGATCGTGTTTGCGGTGACCGACCCGGAGCTGGGCAAGAAGGGGCTGTCAGCCTTCCTGGTGCCCACCGACAATCCCGGCTTCAAGATCGAACGCATGGAACACAAGATGGGCATCCGTGGCTCGGACACCTGCGCGGTGACCCTGGACAACTGCCGCATCCCCGAAGCCAACCTGCTCGGCCAGCGCGGCAAGGGCCTGGCCATTGCCCTGTCCAATCTGGAAGGCGGCCGCATCGGCATCGCTGCCCAGGCCCTGGGCATTGCCCGTGCCGCCTTCGAGGCGGCACTGACCTACGCCCGCGAGCGCACCCAGTTTGGTGTGGCCCTGACCGAGCATCAGAGCATCGCCAACATGCTGGCGGACATGCACATGAAGCTGAATGCCGCCCGCCTGATGATCCTGCATGCGGCTCGCCTGCGCACCGCAGGGGAGCCGTGTCTGTCCGAAGCTTCCCAGGCCAAGCTGTTCGCCAGCGAAATGGCTGAGGAAGTGTGTTCCAAGGCGATACAGATCCATGGTGGCTATGGTTATCTGGAGGATTATCCGGTGGAGCGGCTGTATCGTGACGCGCGGATCACCCAGATCTATGAAGGCACCAGTGAGATTCAGCGACTGCTGATTGCCCGGGAGCTGAAACACTACGCCATATGATATGCCGAGCGATGGCGAGGCCGGCCGACCGGCCAGCTTCACCATCGCGCAATGCAGGAAATAGAGCGCCGCATGCTGCTTAACAGGGATTGTGTATGCGGCCAATCTGGACTAGCATCAAGAATATATAAATGCCCCGCGGTTGATACATCCCCACCCCGCGAGAGGCAACAACAAGAACAATAGAGCAGGACCTGATGCCATGCAGATCAAGATTGTCAATGCATTCACCATTGTTGCCTTTTCGATACTGTTACTCGCCTCGCTGACAGCCACGGTACTGTACCGTGCCGACGCCAACGCCAGCCGCACCATGGGCGCTCCCTGCTACAGCATGAACTGTCACGCCATGAATCCAGCCCACTGGCTCTGATCTCATCTGCGGCTCAGGGTAAACGGCTCGATCAGCCCGACACCGATGGCCATACCCACCAACGCAGGCAGACTATCGGCCTGCATGCGCTTCATCACCCGGGAGCGGTACAGGTCCACCGTCTTGACACTGACGCCCAGTTGCTCGGCAATTTCCCGGTTACTGTGGCCCTGCACCAGCGGAAGCAGGATGTCCCGCTCGCGGGGCGTCAGTTGTGCCATGCGTTCATGCACCTCATGACCCAATTGCTCTCCTGTTGCAGGCCCTTCATGCAAGCGCAAGGCCCGTTGCACACTATCGAGTAGCAACTGCTCGTTATAGGGCTTCTCGATAAAGTCCATCGCGCCACTACGGAACGCCCGCACCACTATCGGCACATCGGCATGGGCACTGACGAAGATCACCGGCAACCGGCTGTTACGTTCGCGTAGGGCGTCCTGCACTGCCAGGCCGCCCATGCCAGGCATGCGTATATCCAGTAGCACACAGGCGGGCAGATCCTCAGTGTATTGTTCCAGGAAAGCCTGGCCGCCGGTGAAAGGCAGCACCTGCAAGCCGACCGACTCCAGCAACCAGACGGTAGACTCCAGCATGCCCTGGTCGTCATCCACTACATATACGCGCTGCCGCTGATCCATATCCATATTCAGTTCTCCTGTTGATTATTCTTGTATGACGCCTGCGTCCGCCAATGCCGGCAGCCAACTATGCAGGCACAGTCCGCCGGTCTCGGCAACCCGCGCTTCCAATCCGCCACCAAAGCTTTCGACAATGCCCTGGCTCATCGACAGTCCCAGCCCAAGGCCGTCCGGCTTGCTGGTATAGAAGGGGGTAAACATGCTGTCCAGCTGTTCACTGCTTGCTCCCGGCCCTTGATCGATGACCCTCAGGTCCACCTGTCGCTCGCTGGCATCCAGGCGCAGGTACACCTGCGAGGCGCTATCCGGATGGGCATCACAATTGGCTTCAATCGCATTGCGCAGCAAATTGAGCAGCACCTGTTGCAACAACACCGGGTCAACATGCACATCCGGCAGAGTCTCGGGAATCTGCTGGATGATTTCCACCTGTTGCTGCTGCGCCTCCCAGGCACACAGGCGCACTGCCTCCCGGGCCAACACCGAGGGATTGATGCGCTGGCCACGCCGTGGTCCCTTGCGTAAAAAAGCACGCAGGCGCTTGATCACTTCCGCGGCATGCTGGGCATGCCCGGTAATACGTTCCAACCCCTGCCCCAGACGCTGCCCCTCTTCGCCGGTCGCCCCCATGGCGGCGAGATAGCGTTGACTGGCGGCCACGTAATTGACAATCGCCGCCAGCGGCTGGTTGATTTCATGGGCAATACCCGACGCCAGTTCGCCCAGGGTAGCCAAACGCGTGGCATGGGCCAACTCATCCTGCAGCCGGCGGCTCTTTTCCTCGCTGCGGATGCGGGCGGTGATATCCCGGGACACGCTGACCACTTCCACCACATGTCCGGTATAGGTCTCCCGTATCGCCCTGCTCGCGGTCTCAAACCACAGATAGTGGCCCTCTCGATGACGCATCTGATAACTGACGGTCAGATAACCGTCCTGCTCCAGGGCCTTGACGTAACGGTGTATGAACTCATCCCGTTCCTGCGGATGCAACAGTTGCTGGATGCTGGTGCCGCGCAACTGCTCCGGCCAATAGCCAAGCAGCGTCCAGGCCGCAGGCGAGGCATCAAGAAATACCCCCTCGGGGGTATGCCGGGAAATAAGATCAGTGGTGTTCTCGATGATCAGCCGATACAGCCGCCGGGCAACCAGTGCCTGCTGGTGCGTCTGCAGCCTTTCCGTGGCGTCCAGCGCCCGCCCCAGCACATACCCCTCTCTGAGGGGGAAGAAGGTCCACTGCAAGTACCGTTGATCCGGGGTTTGCACCGCCACCTCGCTGATGGTGCGCTGCTGATCGAGCACGGCCTTCACCATATGCGCATGGTTATGCGGCAAGAGCTCATCCGGCGCCATGCGCTCATCAGCCAGCCAACCATGCATGGCCGGATTCCAGTCGCACAGTCGACCCCTTTCATCAAATACCACGGCTGGCTGGGGGTCAGCCGCCGGCAGTAGCCATAAAGGAGCCGGTTCAGGTTTGTTCTTATAAGACACTGAATCACCTATAGTATTATTACTATAATACCTTAGAAAGACTTCCAATATAAAACTGGATAGCCTATAAATGCATCCAGAAAGCAAAGGAATACGCAGATCATACTCGTATTCCTCTAAACAAGAGCTAATAAAGCGCCATAACAGGATACGACCCATGTCCATATTTCAGGAAGGCCTGCCGGCCACCTCGGTAAACCACACCGCCCTTTCCCCGCTGGGTTTTATTGAACGGACTGCCAGCGTTTATCCGGACTATCCCGCCGTTGTGCATGGCGCTGTGCGCCGTACCTGGGCACAGACCTATACCCGCTGCCGTCGCCTGGCATCCGCCCTCCGGGGCCGGGGTATCGGCAAGGGTGATACCGTCGCGGTCATGCTGCCGAACATCCCCGAGATGCTTGAAGCCCATTTTGGTGTACCCATGATTGGCGCGGTCCTCAATACACTGAACGTGCGACTGGATGCCGAGGCCATCGCTTTCATGCTCCAGCACGGCGAAGCGAAAGTGCTGATCGCCGATCGTGAGTTCTTTGATATTGTCCACGCCGCCATCGGCATGCTGGATCACCCACCGCTGGTCATTGATGTCAATGACCCGGAATACGGCGAGGGGCAGGCCAACAGCCCCCTGGACTATGAAGCCTTCCTCGCCGAGGGTGATCCCGAGTTCGCCTGGCAGGGACCGGATGACGAATGGGACGCCATCAGCCTGAACTACACCTCCGGCACGACCGGTAACCCCAAGGGTGTGGTCTACCATCACCGCGGTGCCTTTCTCAACGCCATGGGCAACCAGATGACCTGGAACATGGGCCAGCACCCGGTCTATCTGTGGACACTGCCCATGTTCCACTGCAACGGCTGGTGCTACCCCTGGACAGTCACCGCCATGGCCGGCGTGCATGTATGCCTGCGCCGGGTTGATCCGCAGAAGATCCTCTACCTGATCCATGCCGAACAGGTCACCCACATGTGCGGCGCCCCTATCGTACTGAACGCTCTGGTGAATATGCCGCCGGAAGCCAAGGCCGCCATCGACCACCCTGTGCATACCATGGTCGCCGGTGCTGCGCCGCCGGCCAAGGTGATTGGCGCCGTTGAGGAAATGGGCATCAAGGTGACCCATGTCTACGGTCTGACCGAAACCTATGGCCCGGTAACCGTCTGCGCCTGGCATGGCGACTGGGATCAGTTGCCGCTGGATGAGCGGGCCAGCATCAAGGCCCGCCAGGGCGTACGCTACCCGACCCTGGAGGGCGTCATGGTCGCCGACCCGCAGACCATGCAAGCGGTACCGCGCGACGGCGAAACCATCGGCGAGATCTTCATGCGGGGTAACACCGTGATGAAGGGTTACCTGAAGAACCCCAGCGCGACGGCCGAGGCTTTCGAGGGTGGCTGGTTCCACACCGGCGATCTGGGCGTCTGGCATGCCGATGGCTATCTCGAGGTCAAGGATCGGCTCAAGGACATCATCATCTCCGGCGGCGAGAATATCTCCACCATCGAAGTCGAGAGCGTCCTGTACCGTCACCCGGCGGTGCTGGAAGCCGCCGTGGTGGCCCGCCCTGATGAAAAGTGGGGCGAAACACCCTGTGCTTTCATCATGCTCAAGGCCGGACAGCAGTTACAGGAGGCGGACGTCATCCGTTTCTGCCGTGACCACCTGGCCGCCTTCAAGGTACCCAGGCACGTGATCTTCACCGAATTGCCAAAAACCTCCACCGGCAAGATCCAGAAATATGTATTGCGGGAGTGGGCACAGGCCGTCTGAGCCACCCACACCCCATGCATCCTGCCGGCACGCCGGCAGGAGCGACTTGCCGGAGCATCCGGCCGCATCACCCAGGACGTATTCCGTCACAACAACAATAAGCCAGCCATCCGTCGGGCAGCCCAGCTGTTGCCCACGGCCGGCCAAAGGAGTATCACATGCAAGTCTATAAACGCGCCGATGGTGCGGAACAGCCCTACTGGCCCTGCGGGCCGTTCAAGGTCCGTCTGCCCTTCATCCACTACCGCTGGGAAACAGCGGAAATGCTCCAGGCGCTGATCATGTTCGTGGTCAGTCTGGGCATGATGCCACTGCTGCAGGCCTACCTGGGGTTACCCTACGATGTGGCGCTGGCCTATGTAGTGGTCTGTGGTATCGGTTTCATGCTGCCGGCATTGCTCGGCGTCCCCTTCGTACCCGGCTGGATCACTCCCGGCATTCCCGTGGTGCTGCTGTTTCTCGGTGATTTCGAACCCGGTCCGGAGGCCATTCAGGCACTCTTTGCCCTGCAATTCATAGTGTTCCTGATCTTCCTCGTCCTGGGCATCACCCGGCTGGGCAGCACCCTGGTGCGACTGATCCCCAACTCGATGAAAGGCGGCATCATCATCGGTGCCGGTATCGCCGCCCTGATCGGTGAAATCGACGCTGGCGGACGTCTGGCCAATACGCCGATTTCCCTGGTGCTGGGCAGCCTGATCTGTCTCTACCTGATGTTCTCGGTGTCCTTCAAGGGACTGACCGAACGCGTGCCGCTGGCCCGCAAGATCGTCAACTACGGCATGGTGCCCGGCATGCTGGTGGCCATCTTCATCGGCATCGCTACCGGCGAGTACGAGATGCCTGACGTACGCTTCGGCATCACCACACCGGCTTTCGCCGAGATGTGGAACTACCTGCCCTTCACCGTCGGCTTCCCGGATGCCAAGGTGTTCATGCTGGCGATACCCACGGCGATCATCTCCTACGTCATCGCCTTCGGCGACATCATCGTCGGCCAGTCGCTGATGCAACGTGCCGATGAACTGCGCACCGACGAAGTGATCGAGAACAACATCGACCGCGTGCACCTGGTCACCGCCATTCGCAACGCGCTGCACGCCTTCTTCGCTCCCTATCCCGGCCTGGCGGGGCCGCTGTGGACAGCGGTGGCTGCGACCATGGCCGAGCGCTACAAGTATGGACGCAAGGCCATGGACTCCATCTACAGCGGCGCGGGCACCTTCTGGATCAGTGGCTTCCTGGCACTGTTCATGCTGCCGCTGGTGAGCTTTTTCCAACCGGTACTGCCGATCGCCCTGTCGCTGACGCTGATTCTTACCGGCTATATCTGCCTGATGGTCGGCTTCGAGCAACTGCAGAACAACACCGAGCGCGGTATCGCCGGCACCATGGGCGTGGTTCTGGCGGTATACGGCGCCGGCTGGGGTCTGGCGGCCGGAGCAGCGCTGTACATTCTGGTCGAGCGCACTCATCTGTTGAAATTCCGCAGCGTGAGCGAGGTAAAAAAGGTCGAACAGGACGCAGGTCAATAGACAGGAGAATGATCATGAAACGGATAACAACCAGCCTCACCCTGCTCGGCTGCAGCCTGCTCGCCCTGCCCGCCAGTGCCGACTTCCTGGCTGACAGCGAGGCGCAAATCAGCCTGCGCAACCTGTACTTCAACCGCGACTTCCGCCAGACGGACGCCCCGCAGAGCAAGGCCGATGAATGGGCCCAGGGTGTACGGGCCGAATGGCGCTCCGGCTATACCTCCGGCCGTATCGGTTTCGGCCTCGATGCCATTGGCCTATTGGGCATCAAGCTCGACTCCAGCCCGGACCGCACCGGTACCGGGCTGCTCAAGACCGACCGCAGCGAAGGTCGGGCCATGGACGAGTACAGTGAGCTGGGCCTGACTGCCCGCCTGCGGCTGGACGACCATGTGCTGCGCCTGGGCACCCTGCTGCCGCTGTTGCCACTGGCCATGCACAACGATAGCCGATTGCTGCCGCAGAGCTTTCGCGGTGCCTGGCTGCAGACGGGTGAGCGGCAGAATCTCAAACTGGATCTGGGCCGCTTCGACCGGGTCAACCTGCGCGACTCCTCCAACCATGAGCGCATGACACCGGTCCAGGGCGGCGCTCGCAATGTACGGTTGCGTAGTGCCAACATCGATGCCAACGCCTTCGACTTCGCCGGTCTGACCTGGCAACCAACAGAACAGACCCGGGCCAGTTGGCACTATGGCGAGTTGAAGGACATCTATCGCCAACACTACCTGACACTGGGCCAGAGCTGGCAGCTGGAGTCTGATCGCCGGGTGAGCCTGGACCTGCGTTTTGCTGATTCCAGCGATGCCGGGCGCAGCAACATCGACAACCGCATGACCAGCCTCGGCCTCAGCTATCAGGCCGGCATGCATCGCCTCAGCACCAGCTACCAGCATATGGAAGGCGACACCGGCTTCGCCTACCTGAACGGCACCGACCCTTTCCTTGCCCACCTGGTGCAGATTCAGGATTTTGCCAACCGCGACGAGCGCAGCTGGCAGGTTCGCCATGACTATTCCTTTGCCGACCTCGGGCTGCCCGGCCTGAAACTGATGAACCGCTACACCCATGGCCACAATATCGAGCACGCCGACGGGCGCGGCAAGGAATGGGAACGCAATACCGACGTGGTCTATGTCATCCAGCAGGGGCCGCTGAAGAACCTGTCCGTGCATTGGCGCAACGCCACCTATCGCAGCAATTTCGCCAGCGACATGGACGAGAACCGCCTGATTCTGGGCTACACCTTCCACCTGTAACAGCCTGCCGCTGCCGGTTCAGCCCGGCAGCGGCAGCAGGAGATATGCCTATGCGAACCTTCACCACCCTTGAAGGCAACAGCCAGCGACTGGACGGCGGCGCCATGTTCGGCAATGCACCCAAGGCCCTCTGGTCGCGCTGGGTCGAGACCGACGAGCAGAACCGCATTACCCTCAGTTGCCGCGCCCTGCTGGTACAGGAGGATGGCCGCAACATACTGATCGAAACCGGTATAGGCGCCTTCTTCGCCCCGCACCTGAAGGAACGCTATGGCGTGATCGAGAGTCATCACGTGCTGCTGGACAGCCTGGCCGCCATCGGCCTGACCGACGCCGATATCGATGTGGTGGTACTGACCCATCTGCACTTCGACCATGCCGGCGGGCTATTGAGTGCCTGGCAGGAGGGACAAGCGCCCCGACTGCTGTTTCCCAACGCCTCCTTTGTCATCGGCCAGCGCCACTGGGCCCGTGCCCGCCGCCCCCATCCGCGGGATCAGGCCTCCTTCATTCCCGAGCTGATCGACCTGCTCAAGGACAGCGGCCGCGTCGAGCTGATTCAGGACGGCCAGCACTCCCCTACCCTGGGTCCCGATTGGCGCTTCCGTTTCAGCGACGGTCACACTCCGGGGCTGATGCTGCCCGAGTTCGATATGCCGGACGGTCCGGTGGTATTTCCCGGCGACCTGATTCCCGGCGCACCCTGGCTGCACCTGCCGATCACTATGGGCTATGACCGCTTCCCGGAAACCCTGATCGAGGAAAAGGAGGCCCTGCTCAATGACATGGTCGCGAGCAATGGTCGCCTGGTATTTACCCACGATCCGCAGGTCGCGGTGGCCTATATCGAGCGCGACAATGAGTCCGGTCGCTACCGCTCCCGTCAGCCCAGCGGCAATCTGCAGGCGGTACAGCACTGAGAAATCTGCCAGGCTGTAGCCCCCGAAACCATGGAAGGTCGAGTTCCATCTCGACCAACGGAGCTGCAGGAGGCATCGCAGGCAGGATGGAACCACCCTTCCATCGCTGCCCGACATGCCCGGGCATCAATGGAAATCCCGGCTACGGGTGTCCAGCCCATCCAGCATCGAGGTCAGGTCGACCAGCCGACTGGCAATCAGATGGCGGACGCCTTCCTGGGTTTCCAATCGCCCATGTACCTGCAGCAGCCGTGCATACATCACTTCCTTGCGCTGCCGCTCGGCCAGGTCGCGCCAGACCACCACATTGACCATGCCGAATTCGTCTTCCAGGGTTACGAAGGTCACCCCACTGGCCGTGCCCGGTCGCTGTCGGCCAGTCACCAACCCGGCCACACTGACCTGGCTACCATGGGCCATCTGCGCCAATCGCTGCGAACTGCGGCAGCGCCGGGCTGACAGGGCGCTGCGCAGCAGGCGCAGCGGATGCGGTCCCATGGTGGTCCCGACCAGGGCATAGTCGGCATGCAGGTTTTCCGACACGGTTGGCAACGGCAAGCAAACCGCTTGCTCCTGCGGCGCCGGCTGGCCGGCAAACAACCCCAGCTGCGGCGCCACGCCGGCCACCGCCCAGCGGGCACGGTGGCGATTACCTGCCAGGCCGCGCAAGGCCCCGGCATCGGCCAACAGCTCACGGGCGCGGCGGTCCAGACCAGCGCGTTCACTCAGATCATCGACACCGGCAAATGCCTGCTGCCCTCGGGCAATGACGATCCGCTGGGCATCCTCCTCACGGAATCCACGTACCATCCGCAGCCCCAGGCGGATGGCCGGCTGCTCCCCGCGTCCCGGCTCCAGCGTGCAGTCCCATTCGCTGTAACGCACATCCACCGGGAAGGTGGCGATACCGTGGCGCCGGGCATCCTGCAGCAACTGGTCGGGGCTGTAGAAGCCCATCGGCCAACTGTTGATCAGGGCACAGGCGAAGGCCGCCGGTTCATGGCATTTCAGCCAACTGCTGGCATAGGTCAGCAGCGCGAAACTGGCGGCATGGGACTCGGGAAAGCCGTACTCGCCAAAGCCCTTGATCTGCTCGAAGATGCGTTCGGCGAAGGCGACATCATAACCGCGCTCGAGCATGCCTTCGGTGAGTTTTTTCCGGTGCGGCTCCAGTCCACCCCGGCGTTTCCAGGCAGCCATGGAGCGGCGCAACTCGTCCGCCTCCCCGGCGGTGTAACCGGCAGCAACAATCGCCAACTCCATCACCTGCTCCTGAAACAGGGGAACGCCAAGTGTGCGCTCCAGCACTTTTTCCAGCGCCTTCGAAGGGTACACTATCGGCTCCAACCTGCGCCGCCGACGCAGATAAGGATGCACCATATCACCCTGAATCGGCCCGGGACGGACAATGGCCACTTCCACCACCAGGTCATAGAAATTCGCCGGTCTGAGCCGCGGCAGCATGCTCATCTGCGCCCGCGACTCGATCTGGAACACGCCTATGGTATCGGCACGGCTGATCATCTCGTAGGTGGGTCTGTCGTCTGCAGGGATGGTTGCCAGGGTCAGATCACGGCCACGGTAATGGCGCAGCAGATCGAAGCAGCGACGCAGGGCAGTGAGCATGCCGAGCGCCAGGACATCCACCTTGAGCAGGCCGACGGCGTCCAGGTCGTCCTTGTCCCACTGGATGATGGTACGCCCCTCCATGGCGGCATTTTCCACCGGTACCAGGGTATCCAGCGGTTGCTCCGAGATGACGAAGCCGCCGGGATGTTGCGACAGATGCCGGGGAAAGCCGATCAGTTGCCCGCTCAGGGTCAGCACCCGGTGCAATATCGGGCTGTCCGGATCAAAGCCCGCCTCGCGCAGGCGCTCCGCCGTGGGAATACGATCACTCCAGCGGCCGCAACAGCGCGCCAGCGCATCGACCTGCTCGGGCGGCAGGCCCAGCGCCTTGCCCACATCGCGGACGGCACCGGCGGCATGGTAGCTGCTCACCACAGCGGTCAGCGCGGCCCGCCCGCGACCATAACGGCGAAACACATACTGGATCACCTCCTCGCGACGCTCGTGCTCGAAGTCGACATCGATATCCGGTGGCTCGTTGCGCTCGCGGGACAGAAATCGTTCAAACAACAAGCTGGAGTGCGCCGGGTCTATTTCGGTAATACCCAGCGCAAAGCACACCGCCGAGTTGGCCGCAGAACCGCGTCCCTGACAGAGAATGTGCTGGCTGCGGGCAAAGTGGACGATGTCATGCACGGTCAGGAAATAGCTTTCGTATTTCAAGTCGTGGATCAGCGCCAGCTCCTTCTCGATCTGCTCGCGCAACTGCGTCGAAATACCCTGGGGCCAGCGCCAGGCAATGCCCCGTTCGGTGAGTTGGCGCAGCCAGGAAGGCGGTGTATGCCCCTGGGGTACCAGTTCATGGGGATAGTGGTATTCCAGATCGTCGAAATCAAAACGGCAACGCTCGGCGATCCGCAGGGTTTCCGCCAACAGCGGCGCCGGGTATATCTCGGCCAGCGCCTGACGGCTGCGCAGGTGCCGCTCGCCATTGGCGAACAGCCGATGACCGGCTTCATCCACCCGGCAATGATGGCGGATCGCGGTGATGGTGTCCTGCAACGCCCGACGGCCGCGGGCATGCATGTGCACATCGCCACAGGCCACCGCCGGAATCTCCAGGGCGGCAGCCATGGCCTGCAGCTGCGCCAGCCGCCGGCTGTCCGCCGGGCCGTGATGCAGCTCGATGGCCAGCCACAGGCTGCCGGCAAATAGCGTCCGCAGCCACTCTCCCGTCTCGATCTGATCGGTCTCATCCGCCAGCCACAGCGCCAGCAGGCCGGTCATGTCTGCGGCAAGATCCCCAGCCAATAGCCGATACTGCCCCTTTTCCGCACGCCGCCGAGCCAGGGTGATCAACTGACACAGACGCTGGTAGCCTTGCAGGTTCTCTACCAGAAGGACCAGCTTTGGCCCATTCTCCACCCGCATTTCACTGCCGACGATCAGGGGTAACTGGTGCACCTTGGCCGCCTGCCAGGCCCGTACGATGCCAGCCAGAGTGCATTCATCGGTAATCGCCAGCGCCTGGTAGCCATGCTGGCGGGCCCGGACGAAGAGGTCATCCGCACTGGAAGCACCGCGCTGGAAACTGAAGTTGCTCAGGCAATGCAGTTCGGCGTAGGCCGCACTCATGCGAACCAGCCATGCAGCATGAACGGCCCCGAACCGTCCACCGCCTGCCAGACCCAGGCCCGCCGTCCATCCCGGGTGCGGATCAGGTAATAGTCCCGACGCAGGTCTCCCCCATCCCACCAGCCCGATTCGATGCGCTCCGGCCCGGCCAGGATCTCCGGTACCAGGTCATTCAGCGGTTGCGGCTCGGCCAGCAGCCAGCCTGGCCGGAGGTGGTCATGGTGCGACGTTGCTCCGGCATCACCGGTCGTCACTCGCCAACTGTGCTCCGGGCGATGATCGGCCACCGCCGCCAGCCCGTACACCGCCTCATCTCCCAGGCGGGCGCGCAGACGCTCGCGCAACTGTTCCCAGGGCTGGGACTGCTGTGGCCGCTCGGTGAACAGTTCCTGATGCTGCGGTGTGAAGGCTGGCAAGTTGCTCGCCTGCAGGCGCAGCGCCAACACCGGTTCCGGCAGTTGCAACTGTTGCAGACGGCTGCGCGCCACCTCGAACAGCAGCTGCGCATCACGCTCGGCAGTCAGCAGGCCAACGGGCAGTCGGGTCTCGGCAGCGCTGCGGTGTTCCAGCATGAGCAAGAACTGTTGCACGCCACAATCCCTGCCGGCCAGAAACGCTTGCAGATCAGCGATCAGCCGGCGCAGCGGAAACAGCAAGGCCTGATGCGAGTCGACCTCGAAATTGAATTCGATACGCGTATCGAACTCGTCGGCGGGCAGATAGCTGTCCAGCGCCAGCGGTTGCTTGCCCAGCAAGGTATCCAGGTGCAACAGCACCTCCGGGGGAAAGCGCCTGGCGATCGCATCGCGCGGCAGCGCCAGCAACTGCTTCACCTGCCGCAGCCCCATACGCGACAGCGCGGCCACGGTCTCCGCCGCCAGCCCACAACGGCTGATGGGCAGTTTCTCGATCTGCGTACGCAGGGCCAGCGCATCTGCCACGGCCAGACCATCATGCACATTGGCCAACGCCCGCGCCGCAGCGGGATTGGGCGCCGCCACGATCCGGTGCTGAAATCCCAGCTCCGCCAGTTCGGCACGCAGACGCCGCTCAAAGCAGGACCAGGGGCCGAACAGACTCAGACTCGACTCCACCTCCAGCAACAGGGCCCGCGGGTAATCCAGGCTGACATGGGAACTGAAACGGTAACCCCAGGCAGCCAGAAAGCGCTGCCAGTGGTCGATCTGCGCCTGATCATACTCTGCCACGGCAAAACCGCTGGCCAGCACCTGTGCCGCCAGCAAGGATTGCCCCGGCCGCAGACCCAACTGACGGGCCGCCGGATTGGCGGCCTTGATCACCCTGCGTTGCGCCGGGCCGGCCACCAGCACCAGCGGCGACGCCTGGTCGGCACGGCCGCGCACTACGCCGTCCAATGCCAACTGGGTGAACAATACACAGGCCCAGCGCATGGCCTAGCTCAACCCAACGGCTTGATCGGGTACCCGGGCACCGCGGCACTTGAGCACCCGTACCTGCTGCGGGTGGCAATCCACCGCCAGGCGCAGCGCCGCCGGTGACGGGTTGACCGCCTCGCGCAGCGAGCGGCAGGCGAACCCCAGCGTCTGGCCGGTGGCCGCCGCCAGTTGCAGACGGCGCAGCCCGCGATCATCGATGCGTTGCGGCCAGCACAGCACCGCAGCGCAACTGCCGGAACGCAGGCACTGCTCGGCAGCCCACAGCGCATCCCGCTCGGGTGCATCGATCAACACCAGCCAGCGCAGATCGACACCGGCAGCGAGCCAGGCATGCGGATAGGGAATATACGGCGGAGCCACCAACACCACCCTTTCCTTTGCCTGGGTCAGCCGCGCCAGGGTCGGCCACAGCAGTTGCAGTTCTCCGGCCCCCGGCGCTGCCAGCAGGATCTCGCTCAACGCCGCCTCCGGCCAGCCACCACCGGGCAGCAATCTATCCAGCTGCGCATGACCGGTCGGTTGAGCAGCTGCCGGCGCGCCTTCACCACGCCCCTTCCACACCCGCTGCTGGCGCAGCAGGGCATCGAGCGAGACCACGGCGCTCATCGGCCTGGCTCCGGATACAGTGCCGCCTGGCAAATAGGGAAAACGAGAAGAACAAGCATTGTCCGCAACCAAAATACTGTATAAAGATACAGCATATTGAGTCGGCTATCGGCGGTCAATCGCTTGCTGATGATCGGCTAGCGTGCAGGGTGGTCTGTGTTTGCACGCATGGTGACGAGAAGAAGTACCAGGTATATCCCTGCGCCTGGCAGAACGGCCGTTGTCGTCGAGCAGGCGCTCGACAACCCGGGAGGAACTGCCGAGGTGAAGTGCCGGATCCCGGCGTGTAGGCCAACAGTTTCTGCGTGGAGCTGACGCTCGGCAACCCTGGGCGAATTGCCGGGGTGTAGCGCGCCCCCGCTCGACTCTCCACCGTCGTCGAGCGGGGGCTCGACAACCCAATGACACAGCCTGCGTGGCTCAACGCCGCCGAAGAAACTCCAGATCCTCCGGGCGCGTCACCTTGATATTGTCCGATCGCCCTTCCACCAGGCGCGGTGCCTGGCCGGCCCACTCCATGGCCGAGGCTTCGTCGGTGATGGTTGCACCAGCGGCCAGGGCGGCAGCCAGGGCATCGCGCAGTGCACCTAGGCGAAACATCTGCGGGGTGTAGGCCTGCCAGAACAGTGAGCGATCCGGCGTGGCGCTGACCCGGCCATCTGGACCGGCCAGTTTCAGCGTATCGCGCACCGGCACCGCCAGCAGACCGCCGACCGGATCATCCTGCAGGGTGTGCAGTAGCTTGCGCAGGTCGGATTGAGCCAGGTTGGGCCGCGCTGCATCATGCACCAGGACCCAGTCCTGCTCGGCTGCGCCCAGCGCGGTGAGAGCATGCAGGCCGTTGAGCACCGAGTCGGCCCGTTCCCGGCCGCCTTCGGCCCGGGTTATGCGTGGATCAGCGGCGCAGGCCAGCTGCGGCCACCAGCCGTCGTCCGCTGACAGGCAGACCACCAGCCCGAGCAGGCCGGGCTGGCCGAGAAAACAATCGAGGGTATGTTCGATCAGGGTGCGCCCATCCAGGGGCAGGTATTGCTTGGGCCGGTCGGCACGCATGCGCGCGCCGACCCCCGCAGCGGGAATCACCACCCAGAAAGACGGATTGGTGTCAGTCATCGCCACTCAACTGGAACAGGGTCTCGCCTTCCTTGACCATGCCCAGCTCATGCCGGGCACGCTCCTCGATGGTCTCCAGACCCTGCTTCAGCTCGATGACCTCTGCGGTGAGTACGCGGTTGCGCTCCAGCAGTTTTTCGTTCTCGCCTTGCTGACCGGAGATTTCCTGCTTGAGCTGGGCGACATGCGCCAGACTGCCCTCGCCCACCCACAGACGGTACTGCAGTGCGGCGAGCAGAGTCAGCGATATTACCCAGAGCCATTTCAAGCGGACAATCTCCATAAGGGTGCGGTGAATCGCACCCTGTTGCGACTATCAGCCACGGAACTCGGCACGGCCTTTGTAGGGTGCCTTGCCTGCCAGTTGCTCTTCAATGCGCAGCAGCTGGTTGTACTTGGATACCCGGTCGGAACGGCACAGCGAGCCGGTCTTGATCTGACCTGCGGCAGTCCCCACCGCCAGATCGGCAATGGTGTGGTCTTCGGTTTCACCGCTGCGATGCGAGATCACCGCGGTGTAGCCGGCAGCCTTGGCCATCTGGATGGCTTCCAGGGTTTCGGTCAGCGAACCGATCTGGTTGAACTTGATCAGGATCGAGTTACCGATGGACTTGTCGATGCCTTCCTGGAGGATCTTGGTGTTGGTCACGAACAGGTCGTCACCCACCAGCTGCACCTTGTCACCGATCTTGTCGGTCAGCACTTTCCAACCGTCCCAATCGGACTCGTCCATGCCATCCTCGATCGAGATGATCGGGTAACGCTGGGTCAGACCAGCCAGGTAGTCGGCAAAACCGGCAGCGTCGAACACCTTGCCTTCGCCGGCCAGATCGTACTTGCCATTCTTGTAGAACTCGCTGGAGGCGCAGTCCAGAGCCAGGGTCACGTCATCGCCCAGGGTGTAACCGGCGTTGGCCACAGCCTCGGCAATCGCCGCCAGGGCATCTTCGTTGGAGGCCAGGTTCGGCGCGAAGCCGCCTTCGTCACCGACCGAGGTGCTCAGGCCACGGGCCTGGAGTACCGCCTTGAGGTGATGGAAGATCTCGGCACCCATGCGCAGGGCATCGGCAAAGCTCTTGGCGCCAACCGGCTGCACCATGAACTCCTGGATGTCGACGTTGTTGTCGGCGTGCTCACCACCGTTGATGATGTTCATCATCGGTACCGGCATGCTGTACTGGCCGGGAGTACCGTTCAGGTCGGCGATGTGCGCATACAGTGGCACGCCCTTGGCCTGAGCGGCGGCCTTGGCCGCGGCCAGGGACACGGCGAGGATGGCGTTGGCACCCAGTTTGGCCTTGTTCTCGGTCGCGTCCAGCTCGATCATCGCGCGGTCCAGGCCGGCCTGGTCCAGAGCGTCGCGGCCGACCAGCAGCTCACGGATCGGACCATTGATATTGGCAACGGCCTTCAGCACGCCCTTGCCCAGGTAACGGCTCTTGTCACCGTCGCGCAGTTCCAGCGCTTCGCGCGAACCGGTGGAGGCGCCGGAAGGAGCGCAGGCGCTGCCAAGAATGCCGCCTTCCAGAATCACATCCGCTTCAACGGTCGGGTTACCGCGCGAGTCCAGTACTTCACGACCCTTGATTTCAATGATCTTCGCCATGATTGCTGCTTTCTCCATCTGAAACATGCTTTGTAATGAAAAGGGATCTTGCCTGGCGATCAGGCAGTGTCGAGTTGCGGGAAACCTTTAACCAGTTCATCCAGCGCCTTGAGCTGGGCCAGGAACGGCTCCAACCTGTCCAGGCGCAGGGCGCAGGGACCGTCGCACTTGGCATTGTCCGGGTCCGGGTGCGCTTCCAGGAACAGGCCGGCCAACCCCTGGCTCATGCCGGCCTTGGCCAGGTCGGTGACCTGGGCACGGCGGCCACCGGCGGAATCACTGCGCCCGCCGGGCATCTGCAGCGAGTGGGTGACATCGAAGAACACCGGGTATTCGAACTGCTTCATTATGCCGAAGCCGAGCATGTCCACTACCAGGTTGTTGTAACCGAAGCTGGAACCGCGCTCGCAGAGAATCAGCCGGTCATTGCCGGCCTCTTCACACTTGGCCAGGATATGACGCATTTCCTGGGGAGCCAGGAACTGCGCCTTCTTGATGTTGATCACGGCATCGGTCTGCGCCATGGCCACCACCAGGTCGGTCTGCCTCGACAGGAAGGCCGGCAGTTGGATGATGTCGCAGACCTCGGCCACCGGTGCGGCCTGATGGGGTTCGTGCACGTCGGTGATCAGCGGCACCTTGAAGGTACGCTTGATCTCCTCGAAGATCTTCAGCCCCTCTTCCAGGCCGGGGCCGCGGAAGGAGTTGATCGAGGAGCGGTTGGCCTTGTCGAAGCTGGCCTTGAACACGTAGGGGATACCCAGCTTGCTGGTGACCTCGACGTACTCCTCGCACACGCGCATGGCCAGGTCACGGGACTCCAGCACATTCATGCCACCGAACAGGACGAAGGGCCTGTCGTTGGCGATGTCGATGTCAGCGACCCGAACGATCTTCTGTGCCATAACGGTTCCTCAGGCTTTCCTGCCGGCGCGCTGCTGCAGCGCCGCATTGACGAAGCCGCTGAACAGCGGATGGCCGTCACGCGGGGTGGAGGTGAATTCGGGGTGGAACTGGCAGGCCACGAACCAGGGATGATCCGACACCTCGACCATCTCCACCAGTGCACCATCCAGCGAGCGACCAGACACTTTCAGGCCATGCTTCTCCAGTTCGGGCAACAGGTTGTTGTTGACCTCGTAGCGGTGACGGTGACGCTCGACGATCACATCCTGGCCGTAGCACTCGCGGGCCTTGCTGCCTTCCACCAGGGCGCACTCCTGTCCGCCGAGGCGCATGGTGCCGCCCAGGTCGGAGCTTTCATCGCGGGTCTGCTTCTCGCCACTGGCGGTCTGCCACTCGGTGATCAGGCCGACCACCGGATGCTCGCTGGTCTTGTCGAACTCGGTGGAGTTGGCATCGCTCCAGCCCAGCACACTGCGGGCGAACTCGATGACAGCCACCTGCATGCCCAGGCAGATGCCCAGGTAGGGAATATTGTGCTCACGGGCATAGCGCACCGCGGCTATCTTGCCTTCCACGCCGCGCAGGCCGAAACCGCCGGGTACCAGAATGGCGTCCACGTCTTCCAGTTGGCCAGTGCCATTCTCCTCGATGGTTTCCGAGTCGATATAGCGCACATTGACCTTGGTACGGCTCTGGATACCGGCATGGCTCAGCGCTTCGATCAGCGACTTGTAGGCATCCAGCAGCTCCATGTACTTGCCGACCATGGCGATGGTGACTTCCTTCTCCGGATGCAGCTTGGCATCCACCACCCGCTCCCATTCGGCCAGATCGGCGCTGCCGCATTCCAGACCGAAGCGCTCGACCACATAATCGTCCAGACCCTGGGCATGCAGGATACCGGGGATGCGGTAGATGGTGTCGGCATCCGGCAGGCTGATCACCGCCCGCTCCTCGACGTTGGTGAACAGCGCGATCTTGCGCCGTGAGGCCAGGTCGATCGGATGATCGGAGCGGCACACCAGCACATCGGGCTGCAGACCGATGGAACGCAGTTCCTTGACCGAGTGCTGGGTCGGCTTGGTCTTGGTTTCACCGGCGGTGGCGATATAGGGCACCAGGGTCAGATGCATCAGCATGGCGCGCTTGGCACCGACTTCCAGACGCAGCTGACGGATGGCTTCGAGGAAGGGTTGCGACTCGATGTCACCCACGGTGCCACCCACTTCGACCATGGCCACATCGGCATCGCCGGCGCCACGGATGATGCGGGTCTTGATCTCGTCGGTAATGTGCGGGATCACCTGGATGGTGGCGCCCAGGTAATCACCACGGCGCTCCTTGCGCAGCACGTCCTCGTAGACGCGGCCAGTGGTGAAGTTGTTGTTCTGGGTCATGCGGGTGCGGATAAAGCGCTCGTAGTGACCCAGATCCAGATCGGTCTCGGCGCCGTCATGGGTGACGAAGACTTCACCATGCTGGAACGGGCTCATGGTACCCGGATCCACGTTGATGTAGGGATCCAGTTTGAGCATGGTGACCTTGAGGCCACGTGCTTCGAGAATCGCCGCCAGGGATGCCGAGGCGATGCCCTTACCCAAAGAAGATACAACACCACCCGTGACGAAGATGTAGCGCGTCATGAAAAACCCGTAGATTGAAGTTAAGCGACCGCAGTCGCAGGAAATCGAAGGGAGACCAAAGTCTCGTCAAGATGGGAAATCAGGATACCAGACAGCCCGATTCCGCTCAATCTAAAACCGGCTCCCAGACCACACTGAATCCGCTCTGGTCAGAGCCTGCATCCGCCCCTTCCGCATTCCAGCGACCGGCCACGGAAATCAGCCGATCATCGCAGTATAGCAACGGCACAGCGGGACGCAGCCAGGCCGGAATAGCGGCCTGCTGAAACAGGCTTTTCAGGCTCTGATGTGGCCGGCCAGGCAGCTTGATCTGCTCGCCACCACGCCGATAGCCGATGCGCCAGTGGCCCGGACGCTGCGCAATATCGTTGCCGGCGCGCAGGCACAGGCGACCATTGCCCGCCATGAGCCGGGTGTCGACCAGCTGTGGCAACGGCTGCTCGATACCGGCCGGCACACCACCGGCCGGCAACAGCCACAGGCGACCCGACGAACGGTACAGCTGGGCGTCCGCCAAGGGTACGACCGGCTGACTGTCCGGAGCGGCACCGAGCTGGGCAACCAGGCTGTGCAGGTGGCGCTGGTCCGGCAGGCGAATACCCTGCCCATGCAACCAGTAGCGCAGCAGGTTGTTCTGCCGCGCCGGGCTCAATGCCAGCACTGCCGTCAGTTCCAGGCTGGGCCAGGCGCGCAGCCAGGCATCGGCCGGTGCCCGGGCAGCCAGTTGCAGGTCCTCCCCGGCGCGCTCATCCAGCAATTGATTAGCCTCCGCAGCGTGTTCGGCCAGCCGCAGCAGACTGTCAGGCATGCTCGGCCAGCGCTGGCACAGCTGTGGCAGCAGCTCGTGGCGCAACGCGGTACGGGCGTAGCGCGGATCGGCGTTGGCCGGGTCCTCGATCCAGTCCAGCTGCTGCCGACCTGCCCAATCACTCAACTGCTGACGAGTCCAGGGCAGCAATGGGCGTAACAACTGCCCCCGTCCCAGCGCGCGACTGCGCGGCATGCCGGCCAGGCCGCGCAGTCCGGTGCCGCGCAGCAATCGAAATACCAGGGTCTCCAACTGATCATCGCGATGGTGCGCCAGCAACAGGCAGTGCCCTGGCCCGAGCAGCCGCTCGAACACCCCATAGCGCGCATCCCGCGCCAACTCCTCGATATTGCCGCCAGCAGGCAGGCATACCCTTTCCACATGCAGCGGGATATCCCGGGCGGCGCAGGCGCGTACGCAATGCTCGGTCCACTGATCCGCGTCGGGATGCAGGCCGTGATGCACATGAATGGCTTTGAGAGGGGGAAGCGGATGTTGACGGCGCAACTGCGCCATGGCGTCCAGCAGCACCATGGAATCCAGGCCACCGGACAGCCCCAGCCAACAGACCGGGGCATCCATGCAGGGTGCCAGTTGTCCCAGCAGCGCCTGCGGGTTGAACACTTACTGGATACCGAAGGCCATCAGCCGCTCGTAACGGCTGTCCAGCAACTCCTCGGTGGACTTGCCGCTCAGCTTGTCCAGCTCGATCAGCAGTTGCTCCTTGAGACGCGCGGCCATTTCCGCCGGCTCCCGGTGCGCGCCGCCCAGCGGTTCGGCAATCAGGTTGTCGACCAGCCCCAGCTCCTGCAGGCGGCCAGCGGTCACCCCCATGGCTTCGGCGGCATCGGAGGCTTTCTCGGCCTTCTTCCACAGGATGGAGGCGCAGCCTTCCGGAGAAATCACCGAGTAGATGGAATACTGCAGCATCATCAGACGATCGCAGACACCAATGGCCAGTGCACCACCGGAACCACCCTCGCCGATGACGGTGGAGATGATCGGGGTCTTCAGGCGCGACATCACCTGCAGGTTCCAGGCGATGGCCTCGCTCTGGCCACGCTCTTCGGCATCGATACCCGGATAGGCGCCGGGGGTATCGATGAAGGTGATGATCGGCATCTGGAAGCGCTCGGCCATCTGCATCAGGCGGCAGGCCTTGCGGTAACCTTCGGGCTTGGGCATGCCGAAGTTGCGGCGTACCTTCTCCTTGACGTCACGGCCCTTCTGGTGACCGATGATCATCACCGGGCGCCCTTCGAGACGGGCGATACCACCGACGATCGCCGCATCGTCGGCAAAATGCCGATCACCATGCAGCTCTTCGAAGTCGGTGAAGATATGACGGATGTAATCCAGCGTATAGGGACGCTGCGGGTGCCGCGACATCTGAGTCACCTGCCAGCTCGACAGGTTGGAGAAAATGCTCTCGGTGAGCGAACGACTCTTGTCCTGCAGACGGGTGATTTCTTCGGTGATGTTCAGCGAATTGTCACTGCCCACCAGACGCAGCTCTTCGATCTTGGCCTGCAAGTCGGCAATCGGCTGTTCAAATTCGAGGTATTTCTGACTCTTGATCATAAGCGTCGATTATCCGCGGCCCCAACCGGGGCGTCCTGTTTTTTGCGTTACCTTACGGGATTGGCATGACTGCGTCGAGCCGCCCATCCCATGAGAATCCGATTTATCTATAGTGCAGGGAGACGCTGCCTTTGCCCAACTGGTCACGCAGCGTCTGCACCAGGTCATCGGCGGGCTCGACCCGCCACGCCTCGCCCAGCCGCAGCATGGCCTGCGCATCCGGACGTTGCAGTTCGATGGTCACCGCACAATTACCCTTGTACTGCCGTAACACTCCAGCCAGCCGGCCCAGGCAATCAGGGCCATGGCGACGGGTATCGAGATTGATGCGCACGCTGTCCAGCAGCGAGGTACGTGCCTCCTCCAGGCTCATCACCCGCTTGGCACGCACGCGCATACCGCCGGAGAAGTCATCCACCGCGACCTCGCCCTCTACCACCAACAGGGCATCCTTCTGCAGCAGTGACTGCGCCGCCTGGTAGGCCTCGGCGAACAGCGAGACTTCGACTCGCGCCGAGCGATCATCCAGGGTGACGAAGCCGACCTTGTCACCGCGTTTGCTCTTCATTACCCGCAGATCGAACACCAGGCCGGCGATGGTCTGCGCCTCCCGCGAGGGTTTGAGATCGATGATGCGCTGGCGGGCGAAACGCCGCACCTCCTGTTCGTATTCGTCGATCGGGTGGCCGGTCAGGTACAGACCCAGGGTATCCTTCTCGCCGCGCAGCCGCTCCCTGAAGGTCCATTCGCGCACATTGCGATAGGCCTCGAAGACATCACGCTCGGTCGCCGGGCCGAGCAGCTCGCCAAACAGGTCATCATGGCCACTGTCGGCGCTGCGATGGGTCTGCTCGGCAGCGGCGATGGCCTCCTCCATGGCAGCGGCCAGGGCCGCGCGATTGCGATCGACCTGTTGCAGGTAGGCCTGCTGCTCGGTATCGAAGAACGGCCCCATGGAATCCAGTGCGCCGGAGCGGATCAACGCTTCCATGACCCGCTTGTTGATGCGCTTGAGGTCGACCCGGGCGCAGAAATCGAACAGGTCGACAAACGGGCCGCCTTTCTGGCGGGTCTGCACTATGGTTTCCACCGGGCCTTCACCGACACCCTTGATCGCACCCAGGCCATAGACCACGCTGCCACTGTCATCGACAGTGAACTTGTATTCGGAGAGGTTTACATCCGGCGCCTTCATCCGCAGCTTCATGCTGCGGCATTCCTCGATCAGCGTCACCACCTTGTCGGTGTTGTGCATATCCGCCGAGAGCACCGCAGCCATGAACGGGGCCGGGTAATGCGCTTTCAGCCAGGCGGTCTGGTAGGACACCAGGCCGTAGGCCGCCGAGTGCGATTTGTTGAAACCGTAACCGGCGAATTTCTCCACCAGGTCGAAGATATTGCCCGCCAGATCGGCGTCAATGTCATTATTCTGGCAGCCTTCGAGGAAGATCTGCCGCTGCTTGGCCATCTCCTCGGGCTTCTTCTTGCCCATAGCCCGGCGCAGCATGTCCGCGCCACCCAGGGTATAGCCGGCCATCACCTGGGCAATCTGCATCACCTGTTCCTGGTACAGGATGATGCCATAGGTGGGCTTGAGCACCGGCTCCAGACCGGGGTACTGGTAGTTGGGGTGCGGGTAGGAAATCTGCTCGCGCCCGTGCTTGCGGTTGATGAAATCGTCGACCATGCCTGACTGCAGCGGCCCCGGACGGAACAGGGCCACCAGTGCGATCATGTCTTCCAGGCAGTCGGGCTTGAGCTTCTTGATCAGCTCCTTCATGCCGCGGGATTCGAGCTGGAATACCGCCGTGGTCTCGGCCTTCTGCAACATGGCGTAGGTAGGCGGATCGTCCAGCGGAATGCGATCGATGTCCACCGGCTCCAGCCCCTTGCGGGCCTGCTCGCGGTTGATGGTCTCCATCGCCCAGTCAATGATGGTCAGGGTACGCAGGCCGAGGAAGTCGAACTTCACCAGTCCGGCGGATTCGACATCGTCCTTGTCGAACTGGGTCACCAGGCCGCCACCGGCCTCGTCGCAATACAGCGGCGCGAAATCGGTCAGCTTGGTCGGTGCAATCACCACCCCCCCGGCGTGCTTGCCGACGTTGCGGGTGATGCCCTCCAGCTTCAATGCCATGTCCCAGATTTCCTGGGCCTCTTCATCGGCGGCCAGGAAATCGCGCAGGATCTCCTCCTGCTCGAAGGCCTTGGCCAGGGTCATGCCGACCTCGAACGGGATCATCTTCGACAGCTTGTCGGCCAGGCCGTAGGACTTGCCCTGCACCCGCGCCACGTCCCGCACCACCGCCTTGGCCGCCATGGTACCGAAGGTGATGATCTGCGATACGGCGTTGCGGCCATAGGCCTCGGCCACGTAGTCGATGACCCGGTCGCGCCCTTCCATGCAGAAGTCGATGTCGAAGTCGGGCATGGAGACCCGTTCCGGGTTGAGGAAGCGTTCGAACAGCAGGTCGTACTGCAGCGGGTCCAGATCGGTGATCAGCAGCGAGTAGGCGACCAGCGAGCCCGCCCCCGAGCCCCGTCCCGGGCCGACCGGCACGCCATTGTTCTTGGCCCACTTGATGAAGTCCATGACGATCAGGAAGTAGCCTGGAAAACCCATCTGAATGATGATATCCAGCTCGAACTTGAGTCGATCCAGGTAGACCTGGCGACGCTCCTGGTAGTTCTCCGAGTCGGGCGGCAATATCATCTTGAAGCGCTCTTCCAGTCCCTCCAGGGAGACCTTGCGGAAGTAGTCGTCCATGGTCATGCCGTCGGGCACCGGGAAGTCCGGCAGGAAGTAGGTGCCCAGTTGCACGTCGATACTGCAGCGCTTGGCGATCTCCACGCTGTTTTCCAGCGCCTCGGGGATATCCGAGAACAGCTCGGCCATTTCCTCCGGGGTTTTCAGATACTGTTCTTCGCTGTATTGCCGGACCCGGCGCGGATCGTCCAGAGCCCGGCCTTCGCCGATGCAGACGCGGGTTTCATGGGCTTCATAGTCTTCCCGGTAGATGAAGCGCACATCGTTGGTGGCCACTACCGGGCAGTCGTGCCGCCCAGCCAGCGCGACGGCGGCATGCAGGTATTCTTCATCGTTGGGCCGCTTGGTGCGCTGCAGCTCCAGGTAGAAACGGCCGGGAAATACCTCCATCCAGTGCTGCAGCAGGCGGTCGGCCTGCGCCGGGTCGCTGGACAACAGCGCCTGGCCAATCTCGCCCTCTTTCGCCCCGGACAGGGCGATCACACCGGTACTGGACTCCGCCACCCATTCCCGACGGATGGTCGCCAGGCCATTGCGTTGACCGTGGGTATAGCCGCGGGACACCAGCTCGGTGAGGTTGCGGTAACCCTGCTTGTTCATCGCCAGCAGCGTCAGACGGCTGAGCTGGTTTTCGTCTTCTTCGCTGGTCAGCCAGATATCCACCCCGGATATCGGCTTGATACCGGCGCCCATCGCAGCCCGATAGAACTTGACCAGGCTGCACATGTTGCTCTGGTCGGTCAGCGCCACCGCCGGCATCTGCGCTCCGCCCACCGCCTTGATCAACGGCTTGATCCTGACCAGACCGTCGACCAGGGAATATTCGCTGTGGACACGCAGATGGATGAAGGAAACGCTCATATCTTTCCTGATTCAGGGGCTGGGAAACTAACCGGGTGATTGTAACGGCGGGGGCAGCCTGGGGCCAGTGATGAGAGCTGCAGTTTTCCAGAGTCTGCGAGGAACAGGTTGGCCTACAGGGCCGTGCCGACACGCCGTGAACCCATCCCTGGGGGCCAACCTGTTCCGTAGAACTTTATGTTGCTGGTGGTCTTTAAACCCTCAGCCACGCCAATGCTTATAGCTATGCGCCGGGAGCCGCCTGTCTGCGACCGTTTGATGCCAGGGATGGCATCAACGAGCCTACAGGGATGTATTTACGGCGTGTCGCAGACAGGCGGCTCCCGGCGCATAGGAGACTCGAAATCGCCAGATGAAACCTCAACAGTACTTATGCACGGAGCCAACCGCCAGCGCCTGGCGCACCGGTGCAAAGGAGCGGCGATGAATCGGCGTGGCGCCGAGCAGCTTGAGGGCAGCCAGATGGGCGGGTGTCGGATACCCCTTGTGCTTGCCGATACCGTAGCCGGGATACAGCAATTCCATCTCCTGCATTTCCCGATCACGCGCCACCTTGGCAAGAATGGAGGCTGCGGCGATGGCTGGCACCCGCGCATCACCACCTACCACCGGTTCGCTCGGCACCGGCAGCACCGGGCAGCGGTTGCCATCGACCAGCACCCGATCGGGACGCAGCGCCAGCCCGGCAACGGCGCGCTGCATGGCCAGCATGGTGGCATGCAGGATATTCAACTGATCTATCTCGGCCACTTCCGCACGACCGATGGCCCAGGCCAGCGCCCGTTCCTGGATGATGGGAAACAGTGCCTCACGATGGGCTTCGGTCAGCTTCTTGGAATCGTTCAGCCCTTCGATCGGGCGCAGCGGGTCGAGAATCACCGCAGCGGTAACCACCGCACCGCACAGCGGACCGCGCCCCACCTCGTCGACCCCGGCGACCAGCTCGTCACCCTCGGGCAGATTCCAGTCCATCAGCATCTGGGTCATGCCAGCCGCCCCTTGCTGCGCAGCAGCTCCAGCACCGCCTCGGCGGCAGCCTGATCGGCGTCACGGCGCAGCAACTGATGCAGCTGCATGAACACCGCCTCGGCCTGCTCACGCTCGGGTGTCGGGCCCAGCCGGTCAAGCAGGGCTTGCCCCATGGCTGCAGGAGTAGCGGCATCCTGGAGAAATTCCGGTGCCACTTCGCGCCCGGCGAGCAGGTTGGGCAGGGCCACATGCCCGACCTTGACCAGGCGCTTGAGAATCCTGAAGGTCAGTGAGGCCATGCGATAGGCGACCACCATCGGTCGCTTGAACAGCATCGCTTCCAACGTCGCCGTACCCGAGGCTATCAGCACGGCGTCGCAGGCCGCCAAGGCCTCGTGACCCTGGCCATCGAGCAGGGTCAGTGGTAACTGCAAGCCGCTGTCGGCGAGAATCGCCTCCATCTGCTGGCGCCGCTCGGGGTTGGCACAGGGCAGGATGAAACGCAGTTGCGGATTGCGCTGCAGACACCAGGCGGCGGTCTGCAGAAACAGCAGGCCGAGCTTGCGCAGCTCGCCATTGCGGCTACCGGGCATCAGTGCCACCACAGGGGCCTCCCCGGCCAGCCCCAGGGTCTGACGGGCGGCCTGGCGGTCGGGCTGCAGCGGGATCCGGTCGGCCAGCGTATGGCCGACACAGCGCACCGCCACCCCGTGCTTGCGATAGACCTCTTCCTCGAAGGGAAACAGGGTCAGCATCAGATCGGTGGATTGGCGGATACCCTGCACGCGCTTCTCGCGCCAGGCCCAGACCGAGGGGCTGACATAGTGCACGGTGGGAATGCCGGCATCCCGCAGGCGCTGCTCGACGCCGAGGGTGAAATCCGGGGCGTCGATGCCGATGAACACATCCGGTCGCCGCTGCTTGAGAAAATCGACCAGTTCACGGCGGATACGCAGCAGCTCACGCAGCCGGCCCAGTACCTCGACCAGCCCCATTACCGACAGACGCTCCATCGGCACCTGGCTGACCAGCCCTTCGGCCTGCATCCGCGGGCCGCCGATACCGATGAACTCGGCATCGGGATGCACCTGCTTGAGGGCGCGGATCAGGCCGGCACCCAGGGTATCGCCGGACGCCTCACCAGCGACCAGGGCGATACACAGGGGTTTGTTCGAGGGAACTGCCGCGGCGCTCATGATCAGCGGGTGATGCCGCGGGTGGAGGCCAGGATAGAGTCGCGGTACAGCGCCACTTCCGGATACTGGGCAGCCTCATCATCGAGCAGTTGCAGCGCTTCCTGCAGGGTCTTGCCCTGGCGGTAGACGACCTTGTAGGCGCGACGCAACGCAGTGATCAGCTCGGGGCTGTAGCCTCGGCGACGCATGCCCTCGAAGTTCATGCCATGGGCATTGGCCGGGTTGCCACCGACCATGACGAACGCCGGAATGTCCTTGAACACCGCACTGTTGGCAGCGCTCATTGACCAGGCGCCAATATGGCAGAATTGGTGCACCGTGGTGTAGCCACCGAGGATCACGCCATCGCCGACATGCACGTGGCCGGCGATGGTGGCATTGTTGGCCATGATGATGTTATCGCCGACCAGGCAGTCATGGGCGATATGCACATAGGCCATCAGCAGGTTGTTACTGCCGATGCGGGTAACACCCTGATCCTGCACGGTGCCCCGGTGCAGGGTGCAGCCTTCGCGGATGATGTTGTTGTCGCCGATCACCAGACGGGTAGGCTCACCGCGGTACTTCTTGTCCTGGCAATCTTCGCCGACCGAGGCGAACTGAAAGATCCGGTTGCCCTTGCCCATGGTCGTCGGCCCCTTGATCACCACATGCGGGCCGATGACAGTGCCTGCACCAATCTCGACATCCGGGCCGATCAGCGACCAGGGGCCGACCTCGACGTCATCGGCCAGCCGTGCGGCAGGGTCAACGATCGCCTGAGGGTGAATCCGACTCATACCTTGTGTTCCGCACAGATGATTTCTCCGGAACAGGCTTCCTTGCCGTCGACCAGCGCGCGGCAGGCGAACTTCCAGATACCGCGCTTGTTGCTCAGGTAAGTCGCTTCCAGCTGCAGTTGGTCGCCCGGCACCACCGGCTGGCGGAAACGCAGCTTGTCCGAGCCGACGAAGTAGTACAGCGTGCCGTCTTCAGCCTTGGTGTTCATCATCTTGAAGCCCAGCAGTCCAGCGGCCTGGGCCATGGCCTCGATGATGAGAACGCCCGGCATGATCGGATGACCGGGGAAATGGCCATTGAAGAAGGGCTCGTTGACCGAGACGTTCTTGTAGGCGCGAATACGCTTGCCCTCGAGGTCCAGCTCGACCACCCGATCCACCAGCAGGAAGGGGTAACGGTGGGGCAGGTATTCTTTTATTTCGTTGATATCCATTATTTCGCAAGGCCTTGCAGTGAATGGTTGAATGCGCAAAGCGCACAGCTCAGGACTCAGATGAGTCCTGCGGCGCTGGGGTCACCGCTGGCAACTGTTTCTCCAGTTGCTGCACGCGTTTGGCCAGCGCATCGAGCTGACGGATCCGTGCAGCACTTTTTTTCCATTCAGCGGCGGGCTGCATTGCCGTACCGGAGGAATAGGCGCCCGGTTCGGTAATGGAGCGTGTGACCATGGTCATGCCGCTGACGAATACGTTATCGCAGATATCGATATGCCCGACCATACCGACGCCGCCGGCGATGGTGCAGTTACGGCCAATCCGGGTACTCCCGGAGATGCCGACACAGGCAGCCATCGCGGTGTGATCACCAATCTGCACGTTATGTGCGATCTGGATCTGATTATCCAGCTTAACGTCGTTGCCGATGACGGTGTCGCTGAGGGCACCGCGATCGACCGTGGTGTTGGCACCAATCTCGACATCATCGCCAATCAGCACACCGCCGATCTGGGCGATTTTCTGCCACTTGCCCTGATCCTTGGCAAAGCCGAAGCCTTCGCCACCGATCACCGCACCGGACTGAATGATTACCCGCTCGCCCATGCGTACATCGTGATACAGGGTCACCCGCGGTGCCAGCCAGCTGTCGGCGCCGATACGGCAGCGCGCACCGACAAAGCACTGGGGGCTCAGGGTCACGTTGGCACCGATCACCGCATCCGCCTCGATCACCACGCCAGCGCCGATGCTGGCGGTGACGTCCACGCTGGCTGAATCAGCGATCACCGCACTGGGATGAATCCCGGGCACGGCACGTGGCTTGGGGTCGAAGTGATGGGACAGCCGGGCATAGGCCAGGTAGGGATCGGCAACGATCAAGGCGTTGCCGGCGTACCCGGCGGCGTCGGCTTCGGTCAACAGCACCGCGCCGGCACGGGTGCCGGCGAGCTGCTTGCGGTATTGCCGGTTGGCCAGGAAGCTCAACTGCTCAGGGCCGGCGTCATGCAATGCCGCCAGGCCGCGAATCAGCTTGCTGGCGTCGCCGGACAGACGCGCACCCAGCCGTTCGGCCAGCTGCGCGAGGGTCAACCCGATGGAGTCCGCCATGCCGATCAACGCGCGCTGTTCAGGCGCTCGATGACCTGACGGGTGATATCGAGTGTCGGCTTGACATCGATGACCGCACTGCGGTCGATGACCAGATCATAGTCGCCGGCCTGCAGTACGGTTTCCACCGCCTTGTCCAGCTTCGGCTTGAGCTGTTCGAGCATTTCCCGGTCGGACTGGGCCTTGGCGTCGTTCAGTTCCTTGGATTGGACCTGGAACTCGCGTGCCTTCTGACGGAACTCCAGCTCGATCTTCTCCAGCTCGCTCTGGCCCAGCTTCTCGCCGTCACGCTGCATGCGTTCCTGCAGCCGCTTGGCTTCGGATTCCAGATTCTTCAGCCGTTGCAGCTGGCTGCCGAATTTCTTTTCCGCATCAACCGAATACCGCTTGGCGGCATCCGATTCGAGCAGCGCCATCTGGTAATCCAGTACCGCTATCTTGGTCTGGGCCGCAACCGGGAGGCTGGCCAGGGCCATGACTGACATCACTGCAATGCAAACATACTTGCGCACTCTTGACACTCCTGATGAAAAATGGGTTCCCGGCTTCAGAACGTCTGACCCAGGGTGAACTGGAAGACCTGCCTGTCATCGTCAGACTCGTCGTTCAGCGGCACGCCCAGACTGAAGCCCAGTGGGCCCAGCGCCGTCAGCCATGACAAACCGACGCCCACACTGTAACGGATTTCGCTGGCAGTCACATCAGGGCAATCGCTGCAATAGGTGTTGAATACGTTACCGGCATCCAGGAACACCACGGTACGCAGCGAGCGTTGATCCTGGACGAAAGGTGCCGGGAAGATCAGTTCCAGACCACCGGTGATCTTGATGTTACCGCCGAACGGCAACCGGTCCTGATCCGGATCATTCACATGGGGCGTACTTTTCGGCCCCAGGGTACTGTCCTCGAAGCCACGTACCGAACCTATCCCACCGGCGAAGTAGTGCTCATAGAAAGGCATCTGCTTGGTCGAGCCGAAGCGCCGGGCAAAACCGCTGTCGGTATGGACACGCAGGGTCAGGTCCTGGCTGATCGGGAAGAATCGCTGGCCACGATAGCCGAGCTTGTAGAAATACAGGTCACTACCCGGGACAGTCGTTTCCAGGCTCAGGCTCTGGGAATAACCGCGATCGGGAAACATGCCACGGTTGAGCGTGGACTGCGACCAGCCGATATTCGCCTTGATGTTGAAGAAGCTGTCACCCTCGTTGCGGAGGAACTCCTGGATCTCCTGGACGGTGTACACACCCTCCTTGATCTCATCGCGCTGCAGCGACATGCCGAAGGACAGCCGCGAGGTATCGCTGATCGGATAGCCGATATTGACACCGGCACCGTAGGAATCGACCGAGTAGCTGGAGATGTCCACATCCAGTTCATCGTAGTCGGTGGTGCGATAGAAGGCGTTGTAGCCAAGGCTCACACCATCGGCAGTGAAATAGGGATTGAGGAAACCGAAGGACAACGCGGTCTGGTAGGCCGAACGGTTGGCGCTGAGGCTGACGCGGTTACCGGTACCGAAGAAGTTGTTCTGGCTGATCGAACCGCCGAGGATCAGACCGGTGCCCTGGGCGAAACCGAGACTGGCCGTCACCGAGCCCGAGGGCTGCTCTTCCACCGTGTAGTTGACGTCGATCAGGTCATCGGCCCCAGGCACAGGCACCGTCTCGACGTCGACTTCCTTGAAGAAGCCCAGTCGCTCCAGGCGCACCTTGGACTGGTCGATCAGATAGGTGGAAGCCCAGCCCCCTTCCATCTGACGCATTTCACGGCGCAGCACTTCATCGTCGGTCTTGGTGTTGCCACGGAAATTGATGCGGTTGACATAGGCACGCTGGCCGGGATCGACGACGAAGGTCACATCCACCGTGCGATCTTCCTCGTTGACCTGCGGCATGCCGTTGACGTTGGCGAAGGTATAGCCTTCGTTACCCAGTCGACGACCGATCAGATCGGAGGTAGCGGTCATCACCTGTCGGGAGAATACCTGACCCGGCTCCACCAGCAGCAGACGGCGCACATCCTGCTCCGGCACCACCAGATCACCGGACAGCTTGACCTCGTTGACCGTATACAGCTCGCCCTCATCGATGTTGACGGTGACGTAGACGTGCTTCTTGTCCGGCGTGATGGAGACCTGGGTCGAGGCGATATCCATGTTGATATAACCGCGGTCCAGGTACCAGGAGCGCAGGCGTTCCAGGTCACCGGACAGTTTCTCCCGGGAATACTTGTCATCGTTGCGGATGAACGACAGCCAGCCAGTGGTCTTCAGCTCGAACAGCGGGATCAGTTCGTCATCGGAGAACACCGAGTTGCCAACCACGTTGACATGCTTGATCGAGGCCACCGAGCCCTCGTCGACGATGATCTTCAGCGACACGCGGTTGCGCGGCTCGGCGATCACCTCGGTTTCGATATCCGCGGAGTAGCGGCCCTGGGCCACGTACTGACGCAGCAGTTCGTTGCGCACCCCTTCCAGGGTCGCCTGCTGGAAGATCTCACCTTCGGCCAGCCCGGCCATGCGCAGACCGTCGAGCAGGTCCTCGCTCTTGATCGCCTTGTTGCCTTCCAGCTCGATGGAGGAAATCGATGGGCGCTCGACCACGTTGATGATCAGTACATCGCCTTCACGGCCCAGCTGGATGTCCTGGAAGAAGCCGGTGCGAAACAGCGAACGCGAAGCCTCGACCAGGGTCTGGTCGTCCGCCTGGTCGCCGATATTCAGCGGCAAGGCACTGAAGACACTACCAGCGGAAACACGTTGCAAACCATTGACGCGAATGTCGGAGATCTGGAAGGCATCGGCAAAAACTCCCGGCGCCAGGAGTATCAGCAATAGCGCAGGCAATAGGTAACGTTTCATGAAATCCGTTCTGGCT